>Ga0233428_1001117_pt1 | contig 30477 bp, 29 predicted proteins | sample SI_118_April2016_4_FD_179890 | JGI IMG/M metagenome (GOLD analysis project Ga0233428, IMG submission 179890) | Seawater microbial communities from Saanich Inlet, British Columbia, Canada - SI_118_April2016_120_MG | ecosystem: Environmental > Aquatic > Marine > Inlet | place: Canada: British... | reverse complement strand
ATCGGCGGGCACGCTTTTAGCGAGATATTGTCGCTCAATCATATTGGCATCGGCATAGAGCACGCTGAAGATGTTGTGATCGTCGGAGACAGGCTTGGAATCGGCGTAGATTTCAGGTGCGATTCGCCGAGTTTGTGAGATCGCATGGCGTACCAAATCAGCAACTTTCCGAGGAATTCTGGATGTTGGCACGTAAAGGTTTTTTGGTGTCTCTCCGGCTGTTCCAACAACGAAGATATTGCCGCCGTCAATACCGGCCAAGTATAATTTAGGGAAGGAGGCGCCGATGGTGGCCAAGAGGCGCTTATTGTTGTCGCCGTTATTGTCGTCAAAAAAAGCGTTCATCACGACCGAGCCGCCGGGCCGGATGCAGCGTTTTAGATCGCTGAAAAATTCCTGGGTGAGAAGGTAGTCTGGAATATTATCGCCCAAAAACAAATCAACAACGGCAACATCAAAACTGTGGCGGCAGCGCCGGACGAAGGTTCGGGCATCTTCAAGGTGGATGTTAATGCCCGTGGCGTCAAAGCCAAAATGCTCGGTCGCGGCTTGTAAGGCTGAGTGGTTAATCTCAACCACCGAGACGTTGAGATTTTTGCGTTTCAAATTAAGCGGCACGGCTCCTGCACCCAATCCCAATACTAAAGCGTCTTTGGCCTCTGGCTCGAATGAGCGCGCGAAAGCTTCTAAGACATATGTGTACATCGAGAGAGAGTTGTTCTTTAAGTCAGTGCGATTCTGAATAAGTCCGTCCTGGAGGAAGAATTTTTCAGTCCCGCCGGTGCCGTCACGGCGAGTTACTTCGGCGACTTTTATATTGCCGAACATTGAGGTGTATTCAGCGACCACCCGAAAAACATCCCGATGGGCTGAATAGCTATTGAGGATTCTAAGGTAGTTTTCCTTGGCGAAAGACAAGCCTGCTGTGGCCAGTGCGATGACAAGGCTGGCGATAACCAGATTGCGCTTGTGACTGGCGGTTTGGGTCGGGGCGAGGCCTACCAAAATCAGGCTGGCGACGCATAACAACAGGCCGAGCAAAAGAATCGCTCTGAAGTTTGTTATGTTTGGGATAAAGACAAAGGCGGTTAGCAGAACGCCGGCAACCGAGCCGACCGTACTGATGAAAAAGATACGGCCCGCACCGGAATCACCTTCATTCGAATAGGCCCGTTGTAAGCCGATCAGCAGGGGATTCATGGCAGATAAGGCAATCAACGGCAGCGCCAGAAACAATGTCGCGCCAACAAAGCTCCCCAATATCAAATTAATCTGCGATAGGGCAGGAAAGGCAAAAGGATAGATGATGGCTGCCAATCCGATGGCAGCGGCAGAGGCAACCGGCATTGCCAAGATCAAAGTTTCCAATTTTTCGCTGGATAGCTTGGCCGATAAATGTCCACCCCAGCGATAGCCGACAGCCAGGAAAGTGAGGGTAATCGATAAAATTCCCGACCAGATATAGAGGCTGACACCAAAATACGGCGTCATGATGCGAGAGGCTAAAACTTCTAGGGCAAGCGTAATGGCACCGGTGACAAAAATCAGAATCTCATATTTCTTCATACTTCTGCCCTGTCGGTTATGCGGAATTTTTCGTCGGTTAGGTTTTAAGCGTTGGCCTCTCTAAGCGAGGCGGGATAATAATTTACCAAGAACCTAAAGATTGGCAAAAGCGAGGCAGCCATAAAGAGCTTGGCGCCAAAATCGCCGATCGCCCAAGTTACCCACGGCAATTGTGATCCGGCAAAAGCGATACTAAAGAATAAGGCCGTATCGATGGCAGAGCCGAGGACGGAAGAGACCAATGGCGCTTTCCACCAGCTTAAATTTCTCAAGCGATCAAATACTGAGATGTCCAGCAATTGCGCAACCAGGAAGGCTGAGCCAGAGGCAATGGCAATGCGGGGATTGATAAAGGCAGATAGAATGACGCCGAGGGCAAAGCCGACATAGACGACCCGGCGGGCGGCCTGAGCCTTGAACAGCCGGTTGGTCATATCGGTAACCAGAAAGCTCAACGGATAGCTAAATGCCCCCCAGGTCAGCCAATCATTAATGGGATGATTAACCAGCTCATTTGAGGCTACGATCACCAGGCTCATTGCGGCGATCGGCACCAATAGAATGCGTATTGAACCCCATTGCATCGCAGGGCCGGCTGAGTTTTCTGTGTTCATTTGTCTCTATCCGTCAAAATATCGTTGTTTACCGTTGGACTTGGCGAAGGGACATAAAGACTTTGGCACAAACATGCAAGTTTTGTCGCCTATTATACATGAATTAGCTGTTCATTTAAGCGCTGATAGGATAAGCAACGAGCTGTATTCAACAGTTTTTAAGATCATAAATATGACTGACACGATGCCAAAATATTCGTCGATTATGAGGCGCGGGTTACGCCGTCGCTGCCCGCAATGTGGTGAGGGCCGTATATTTAATGGCTATTTATCAATTTATGATGAATGCCCGGTCTGTCAGGAATCTTTGCGCGGCATTCGCACCGATGATGCAGCGCCGTGGGCGACAATATTATTGGTCGGGCATTTGGCCGCACCGATTGTCCCGATTGCTGTTAAGTTTGATATCGCGACCGTGCCGCTGACGATCCTTATGGTGGGATGGGTACTGTTCCTGGCGCTCAGCATATTGCCGGTAATGAAAGGCGTGTTTGTTGGCCTCAATTGGCGCTTTAATATTCGGGATGGTAAGCCGGACATTGAAATCCCGACGTCGATCAGCGCAAAGACTTAAAGCTCAGAGCTGGAATTTTCGGTATAAATCGTCTGCGTCGGATAGGGAATAGAAATACCATTTTCATCCATCGCCAGTTTAATTGCTTTGGTAAGGTCAAACCTGACCGGCCAATAGTCACCATTGGCAACCCAAACTCTGATGATTAAATTAACCGAACTATCGGCTAATTCACCAACCACGACAAAGGGCTCTGGATCGTTGTTAATCCGGGCGTCTTTAGCAATCGTATCTTGCAGGACCTGTATCGCTTTTTCGATATCATCATCGTAGGAAATTCCGGCAACCAGATCGACCCGGCGTGTTGGATTGGCAGAATAATTTTTGAGCGCGCCACCCCAAATTTCATTATTTGGCACGGTTATGCGAACATTGTCGCCCGTCGCCATTTCGGTGAAAAAAAGATTGAGTTCCTTAATCGTTCCAGCCTGACCTGCGACTTCAACAAAATCCCCGGCTTTGAAAGGGCGGAAGAACAACAGCATAACGCCGGCTGCGACGTTGCTAAGCGTACCCTGAAGCGCCAAGCCGATGGCCAGACCAGCGGCACCAATGACTGTCAGTAAGCTTGCGGTCTGGACACCAAATTGGTTGAGGACGGCAACGACAGTGATAACAATGACCAGATATTTGACGAAGCTCGAAAAGAAATTTACCAGCGTGTCATCTATTTTGCCGGATTTTCTCAAAACCCGGGAAATCATTTTTGCGGCCCGGCCAGAAAACCACAGGCCGATGATCAAGATGACAACAGCGCCCACGATATCCATGCCATAGGTCGCTAGAATGTTGACGACTTCCTGAATTACAGTTGTGAGATGATTTTGAATTTCGCCTGCAGAATTTTCCATCTGGAAATTATCCCTTTATGGATTAGCTTTCAGAATTGATGCGCTCAATCAGATGGATCAAAACCTCGTCGGCTTGGTCATTGCTAACCTGACAAGTGCCAACGGCTTCGTGGCCGCCGCCGCCTTGCTCAAGCATAAGCAGGCCGATATTGGCTTTAGATGCCTTGTTCAAGATTGATTTACCAACTGCGAAAAGCGTCTTGGTATCGTCATCGCCCGGGAAAATATGAATGGAAACCTGAGCGGCGGGGAAAAGCCCATAAATCAAGAAACGATTACAGGCATAAATTTTTTCTTCACCACGTAAATCAGCAATCACAATACTGCCATCGATTGACGCGCAGCGCTTTAGCTGCAGCTCTGCATATTCTTCATGTTCTTGGAAGACATGTAGGCGTTGCTCGACATCGGGGATCAGTAATATTTCTTCGACCGGATGATGTCGGCAATAAATCATCATATCCTTCATGAGTTGCTCATGTGGGATATCAAAATCTTCAACGCGTGATAATCCAGTCCGAGGATCAAGCAAGAAGTTCAAAATGGTCCAGCCTTCTGGCGCCAGAATTTCACTCTCGGAATATTGAGCGGAATCTGCTTTGTCGACAGCGTCCATCATTTCTTTGGATATTTTTGGAAACCCAAGCTCACCACCAAAATAGTCATAGACGACGCGTGCCGCTGATGGCGCGTTCGGATCGATGATATGATTTTTGTCGCCGTTAACGCGTACGGTTTCGCTCAGATGATGATCAAAACACATATGGACGCCTTCAACATAAGGCAAATTTGTCGTTACATCATTACTGGTGATATCGATTTTGCCCTGCTGTACTTCGCGCGGCTCGGCGAAGACGATTTGATCGTTGATCATGTCGCGCTCAATGAGTAATCCCCCGGCGACAACACCATCAAAATCTGCCCGTGTGACCAGGCGGTATTTTTGTTCAGACATAGTTTTCCTATCGCATGCTTCCTGAGCCGAAGATATTGCACTTAGACTGAGATGCCAAGCTGCAACATGTTCATATATATGGTTTAATCAGTTATTTTTCTACCTATTTTAACTGATCATCGTTAAGTCGATTACGCAAAATACCGACACCCTCTACTTCTATCTCCACAACATCGCCGGCTTTCATGCCGCGTGTGCTGCCCGGTGTGCCGGTAAATATCAAATCTCCCGGTACGAGCGTAAAGTATTTGCTCGCCCAGCTGACCACTTTGTCGACGCTGTGGATCATGTTTTTGGTGCGCTCCGATTGACGGACTTCGCCATTGAGTCGAGTTTGCACCAGGAGATCATTATAGTTCAGCCCGGTCACGATAAAGGGGCCGACCGGTCCAAAACCGTCGGAAGCCTTACCGCGAAGCCATTGTAAATCAGAGGATTGCCAACTTCTCTCACTGACGTCGTTACCGGCAGTTACGCCAAAGATGTATTTATGGGCATCTTTTTGTGAAACATTCTTTGCCGTTTTGCCGATCACAATCACCATTTCCCCTTCATAGTGAGGGTTTCCGGCATCTCGCGGGATAACGATATTTTTGTTATGCGCTAAAAGTGTGCTGGGAAATTTTGCAAAGAGTGGGGGGTTGCCGGAAGAAGAAGCGTGACTGGCGTAATTCATGCCGACGGCTAATATTTTGCTCGGCGTAGAGGGTATGAGAATTTCAATGTCAGACAGCTGTAATTTTTTGCCGGTTGTTTGATGCTGTTCAAAAATCGAGCCCCGGAGTTCATGCACTGTCGTGCCACGGACAAGCCCATATGAAATTTTTCCGCCCTGCGCATAACGGACATATTTTTTGCTAACTTCATTTTGGGCACCAACCTGGCCGCTCACCAGTAAAAGGCTAAAGAGTACCAGACTTAAAAATCTCATTTTGTCAGCTCCCGGATGCGTGCCTCCGCTTCAGCAGCTTTTTCTTCTTCTCCCAAGACGCGGTAAGCCTGGGCCAGGCGTCGCCATCCCGCGAGATCACCAGGCTCAGATTTAAGGCGCTCGGCTAATCGTTCGACCATTGAGCGGATGAATGCTTGGCGATCTTTACCCGACATTTCCTGGGCGGCTTTAACATCTTCTTGTGTTGGACCTGGGGCTGGTCCCATAGCCGGCCGAGGCGGTGCTGTTAGGCGTGGCTTGATGTCTGAAATTTTAATTTTTTCGCTTTCAGCGATAGCGGCCAGACGTTGGCGGACGATTTCCAACCAAGGCGCATTGGGAGGTGAAATGGCAATCAAGTCGATCCAATTTTGCATCGCTTCCCGGTACTTTTTTTGCTCTGCCAAATCAAGACCGAGATAATAGAGCGCCTTATGTTCACCGGGGTTGAGTTTTTGCGCGGTCTGAAAATATCGCCGCACTTCTGGCGTGAATTCTCCGCCTTCTGCCATAAAGCCGGTTTCACCTGCTGAGGCGGCTATATCGGCGCGGTTGGGATCGACTTGAAAGGCGCGTCTGAACGCCTCTGAAGCATCTTTGAAACGCTCGAGGCTGACCAAAGAGCGGCCAAGCAATAGCCAGCCTTCAATTTTATCCGGGTTTTCCTCCATCCGTGCCTTAAGCGCATTGACCAGGCGCTCCATCTCAGCGTTCGCCGCTTTCACCGGGGCGGCAAATTTACGTTTCGCAAAAGGCAAATCCGGCTTTTGCGGTGAGCCTAAATGCTGGTAAAGGCCAAGCGCCGCGAGGGGGATCACGACGATAATGGCAATTGCCATGGCAAGTCGAAGGCCGCTTGTTTGGCTCGGTGTCGCTGCTGTTTTTTCAAGGCTGGTTTTATCGAGGCGCCGATTAATTTCGGATTTAAGGGCGGCAGCTTCGACCTCGTTCAGCAAGCCACGTTCCACATCGCTGTCAATTTCCGTCAGCTGATCTTGATAGACGATGGCATTGTGATCAGATTGAGCGGCAGCCTCTTTTCGCAGCAGTGGCAGAATAATGACCAGCAAGGAAATCAAGACGAGGGCGGCGATGGCGATCCACAGGGTCAATTGTCGGTCTCCTTGGCTAACTCCTCAGTGTATTTTTTCTGGCGGCGGAAGAACAAAATCAGTCCAGTTAGACCGCTCAGCGCAATGATGATTGGGCCAAACCACAGAACCAAAGTGGCGGCTTTGAACGGTGGGCGGAGCAAAACGAAATCGCCATAGCGCGACACAACATAATCGACGACCGCTTGATCACTGTCGCCAGCGGTCAGGCGCTCTCTCACCAGAACGCGGAGATCGCGCGCCAGTTGGGCATCGGAATCATCAATCGATTGGTTCTGGCAGACAACGCAGCGCAAGCCCTTGCTGATCGAGCGGGCACGTTTTTCCATAAGCGGATCATTTAAGATCTCGCTGGGGTCAACCGCCTGGGCTGATACGGGCAATAACAAAATCAGACATAAGATAAAAAGGGTCTTCATTCTTTGCGCAGCCTTTCCAGAATGGGTTTCAGTGTGCGGCTCCAGTTTTGCGCGGTTATCGGGCCCATATGTTTGTAGCGAATGAGACCGTTTTTATCGACAAAGAAGGTTTCGGGGGCCCCGGTTACACCAAAGGCGATGGCACCTTTGCTAATCGGGTCATCGCCGATGAGGGTATAGGGATCACCATATTTTTTCAGCCATCTCGGTCCGGCTTTTCGGTCGGGCTCTCGCCAGTCGATGCCGTAAACCGGCACGATATTTTTTTCCTTCAAATCCATAAGAAAGGGATGCTCAACCCGGCAGGCGACGCACCAGGAGCCAAAGACATTAACCAGAACGACTTGGTTTTTAAGGTCGGTGTTGGACAATCCCTTGCTCGACCCCGCTATAGGAGGCAGAGAAAACTCAGGCACTTTCTGATCAATTAGAACAGACTCAAGTGACTTCGGATCGCGACCGAGACCGGCGGCAAAATAGACAGCAAGGATGCCCAGCAGGACAAGCGGAATGTAATAGGCGAGACGGTTCATTCGGCCGGCGCTCCGCCTGACACCAATTTGCTTTTCATCGGTGCACCAACGCGGTGGCGGCGATCGCTCAAGCTGACGGCCGCACCTAATACCATGATCATCGCGCCGACCCACATCCACGGGACGAGAGGGTTAAAGTAAAGCCGGGTGATATAGCCGCCGCTTTTTTCATCTTTGTCACCGACCACGGCATAGAGATCGCCCAAGAAGGTTGGATGGATCGCCGCCTCGGTGGTTGGCATGGCGCGAACCGTATAGACGCGTTTTTCCGGCTCAAGTGTGAGCTTAAAATCATCTCCCTTGGTGACAATAAAGGTACCGCGGGTGCCTTTATAATTGGGGCCCTGGAATTCGTTCACGCTTTTAAGGGTATAGGTGTAGCCAGCAACATTTACCTGATCGCCAAACTTCATTACCTGAATGCTTTCAACTTTCCAGGCGCTCGAAGCAGTTATGCCCGCAATGGCAATTGCCAATCCACCATGAGCCAAAGTCATACCCCAACTGGCACGGGGTTGGCGAAAGAGACGGCTTAAGCTGTCAGCCAACGGCACTTGGAAAAGCTTGATGCGTCCGGCCAATTCCGTCAGCGTTGCGGCAAACAACCAAATCGCCAAGGCGATGCCAAAGGCGGCAAAGGCACTGGCCCGGTCGATCAAAGCCCAGGTCAGCAGCCCGCCGATGATTGTGGCCAGTGCCGCAAATTTCAGCTTTGCCGATGCACTAGAAAAATCGCCGCGTTTCCATTTCAAAAAAGGCGCAATGCCCATGACCATGATCATTGGGATCATCATCGGTACAAAGACGCTCTCAAAATAAGGTGCGCCGACCGACACTTTGCCGAGTTCCAGCACATCAATAAACAAAGGATAAAGGGTGCCGAGCAGCACAGAAGCCGCCGCGACGGTGAGTAGGAAATTATTCAATAGCAATCCGCCCTCGCGGGAGACCGGCTGAAACAATCCGCTGCCTTTAAGTTGCGGGCCACGCCAGGCAAACAGCGCAAAGGCCCCGCCGATGGTGATCACCAGCAGCAACAATATAAAGACGCCGCGGGTCGGGTCAGACGCAAAGGCATGCACCGAGGTAATGACGCCGGAACGCACCAGGAAGGTGCCGAGCAGGCTCAGACCAAAAGCGATGATGGCGAGAAAAATCGTCCAGCTTTTAAGGCTGTCGCGTTTTTCAGAGACGATCGCCGAGTGCAACAAAGCGGTTGCAGCCAGCCACGGCATGAAGGATGCGTTCTCGACCGGGTCCCAAAACCACCAGCCGCCCCAACCGAGTTCATAATAAGCCCACCAGGATCCAAGCACGATGCCGGCGGTCAGGAAACACCAGGCAGCTAGAGTCCAGGGCCGCACCCAACGGGCCCAGGCGGCATCGACGCGGCCTTCGATCAAGGCGGCGACAGCAAAGGAAAAGGTGATGGAAAGCCCGACATAGCCCAAATAGAGCAGGGGCGGATGAAAGGCGAGACCGGGATCTTGTAACAGCGGATTAAGGCCATTGCCGTTCACCGGCGCTGGATCGAGCCTTAAAAAGGGATTTGATGTCAATAATATGAAAGCGAGCACGCCAGTGGCGATCAAAGACTGTACGCCCAAAACACGTACTTTTAAGGACGGTCTGAGATTGTTGCCAAATGCTGCAATGGCGGCACCGTAAGCCGCTAAGATTAATGCCCAAAGTAACATCGAGCCTTCATGATTGCCCCAGACGCCACTGATTTTATACAGCATCGGCTTGGCGGTATGAGAGTTGGAGGCCACGTTCATGACGGAAAAATCGGATGTTACGAAAGCATAAGTGAGGGCGGCAAAGGCGCCGACGATCAGGGCGAATTGGATAAGAGCCGCGGGCGCTGCAATCGCCATCAAGGATTGATTTTGCCGATGGGCGCCCACCATCGGCAACGTGCCTTGCAGCGCTGCCACAAACAGCGACAAGATCAGGGCAAAATGACCAATTTCTACAATCATAAATCTAACTCCACTTCTCTAAAATCTCGGGCCATGGGGTCGATCTTTAGTCTGAGAACTTGCAACCAGCATTTCCTCCCCCTCAAGGGGGGAAGGGGCGATAGCGGGAATTTTGCTCTCTCTCATAAAATCTCTATTTCTTTTTCTCTGCCGGTTTCCATTGGCCGGATTTTTTCAAGGCTTCGGCGACTTCGGGCGGCATGTAGGTCTCGTCGTGTTTGGCGAGAACCTCACGCGCGGTAAAGATCGCATTGTTGTAATGTCCTTCGGCCACGATGCCTTGGCCTTCCCGGAATAGATCGGGCAGCAATCCTCTGAACTCTACCACAACGGATTTATTGAGATCGGTCACTTTGAAGCGAGTGGTCGCGCCATCGGCGGTTTTCGAGACACTGCCTTCCTCGACCAGACCACCAATGCGCAGGCGCTGTTCGGGCCGGAGCTCGTGCTTGGCAAATTTTTCGACAATTTCGGTTGGGCTGTGGAAGAAGACGATGTTGTCTTCAAAAGCGGTCAGGATGAGGGCCGCAGCGGCAGCTAAGACCAAGATGCCGAGGGCAACAAAGGAAAGGCGGCGATGTTTACGTTTCATCATTTTGATCCGGTTGAAGCGCGTCTAATTCGGCTTTCGAGGCTTTTAGAAAACGCTGGCTTTGCACTAAAAGACCGACCAGCACGACAGTGGAAAGTCCGAAAGCCGCCCAGATGAAAGTGCCATATCCGCCCATTGATAAAAATTCAGACATCGGGTTAGCCCTCCGCTTGGCGAATACGAAGCGCGCGCACTTTGTTGGCGTTAAGCTCGGCGCGGGTGCGAATAAAGAGAATCCAGAAATAGAGCGCGGTATAGCCAACCGCCATCAAAAGCAGCGGTGTCAGCATGCTCGGATGAACGGCGGGACCGTCCATTTTAACCACACTGGCAGGCTGGTGCAGGGTGTTCCACCAATCAACACTGAATTTAATGATCGGCACATTAATCACGCCAACGATGGAGAGAATGGCCGCTGCGCGCGCACCGCGGGTCGGCTCATCAAAAGCGTTATAGAGCACCATATAGCCGAGATAGAGAAAAAACAGGATCAGCACCGAGGTCAGGCGCGCATCCCACACCCACCAGGTTCCCCACATTGGCTTGCCCCAAAGCGAGCCGGTGGCAAGTGCCAGAAAGGTAAAACAAGCACCGATGGGGGCCGTTGATTTGGCGACAATATCGGCCACCATATGACGCCAGATGAGAGCGACAGCGCTGGAACACGCCAAACCCACATAGCAAAACATCGCCATCCAGGCGGCCGGGACGTGGACATACATCATGCGCACGGTCTCGCTTTGCTGGTAATCCGGCGGAGATTTGAACAGCGCATAATAAAGTCCGGCACCAATGGTCAGGATCGTCACCACCATCGCTATCGGCTGCAACTTCGAGATCAGCCGAAGATATCGGGTTGGGTTGGCAAAATAGTTAAACATGTTCCTAAGCGTTTTTTAGTTAGTCCTAAAGTATGTCATGGATATAGCCTATTTCGGCTAGATGCAAATTGATCTTACTCAACCTGACATCAAAGTTAAGTTAAAAATTGGTAATGAATCTCTTATTCAACAGCTTGGCGAAGGGCGGCGGCACTGGCCCAGGGACACAGCGCCAGACCGGCCAGCAATAGGCCGCTTAAAATCAGCAATTGCGGCTCACTCGGCAGATCGGTCAGCGCCGCATCGACGGCGCTCACACCAAAAATAAGTGTCGGGATAAACAGCGGCAGAATCAACAGCGACAATAAAACACCGCTGCGGCGGGCACCTAGTATAAGTGCTGCCCCAATCGCGCCGATCAAACTCAGCGTCGGTGTGCCGAGGGCGAGTGCTGCCAGCAACACGCCATAGCCCGACGCTTCCATATTGAGCAGCAGTGCCAAAAGCGGTGAGACAATAATCAGCGGTAGGCCGGTGGTCAGCCAATGGGCAATGGTTTTGGCCAGCACCAGCAACTCTAACGGCTGCGGGGTGAGGACCAAAAGATCGAGACTACCATCTTCGTAATCGGTCTGAAACAAACGGTCCATCGAGAGCATGGCGGAAAGCAGGGCGGCGACCCAAATTACGCCGGCGCTGATGCGGGTCAGGATGCCGGGTTCCGGGCCGACGCCAAGCGGGAACAGGACGACCACCAGCACAAAGAACATCACCACCATCCAACTATCCGCGCCGTGGCGAATGGCGAGACGCAGCTCGCGCTTAATGAGAGAGTTAAAGACCTGGAAGAATGGGCTCATAAGGCGCCTCTATTGGAGCTGGTAAATTCCGAGATATCCAAGATATTACTGTCAGACACCAATTCTTCGTGCGTCGCGACCGCGACCATGCCGCCTTTGTCTTGATGGGCGGCGATGGCATGGCGAAGCGCAACGACGGAATCTGTATCTAGCGAATTGGCGGGCTCGTCCAGCAACCAGAGCGGCGCAGCGCTGGCACAAATGCGGGCTAGATTGAGCCGTTTGCGCTGACCCGCCGATAAAAACCGGGCCGGTAGGGCCGCCAGATGGGTGAGCGAGAAAGTCTTGAGCGCGTCTCTGACCAGCCGTTTTTCCGGCTCTGCGCCACTCATCTCTGCCCAGAAAGTTAGATTTTCTTCCACCGTCAGAGCGGTCTTTACCGCATCTTGGTGGCCGACATAATGCAAGCGGCCGCGAAAAATTTCTGGATCATCGCGGGTGTTCTCACCGCCCCAAAGGAGCTCGCCACTAACCGGGCGCAGCAATCCGGCCATCAGGCGCAGCAGGGTTGATTTGCCGCTGCCGTTTGGGCCCTGCAAATAGAGCACTTCACCTTCATCAATCGAGAATGCGAGCTTGGAAAACACCACCCGCTCGCCCCGAATACAGGTCAGATCTTGTCCAGTAAACTCAGCCATCCCTCATACCTATCCGAGGAAGTTTGAAGAGACAACAGATTCTCTAGAAACCAAGTTCCGGTTCCACCGTCATGGGTGACCAACTTGTCGTCGGCTCACCACTAGCGACAGCTAACATCTCCCGCTCAAAAACCTTCCGCATGGCGGCAATACCGATATCGGTTCGGCCCAATAGTTCCTGGGAGCGGTCAACTATCTGCTCTTGCCCGGCCTGGGCCAGCCCATCTTCAAGCAGTAAAAGATGCGGGTGATCAAGATAGTCATTGATGTGGCCTTTGCCGGCCAAAATCTCATGGGTCAGCTCATGAATAGGTGGATATTTTTTGACCTTCTCGTTAAAGCGCTCATACATAGCGTGATAGGCGTCCATATCCTTTTCATCGATATGAACATTCATCGTGAAATAGACCCGGTGATTTTTATCATCCATCGGCACCAGAATAATATTGGTATCGCGCCAGCCGCCGACTTCCATCAAATCGTTAAACGTCGGGATCATAATCCGCATGATATTGGGCAGCACGTAGTGAACTTTACGGGTCTTGCCGCCGCTTACTTTAGATTCGCGGATCATGCCGTAATCGGTTTCATAAAAATTCATTTCCGGCAGCTCATAACGTCGCCCTAGTTTGTCATGGGAATCGCCAAAGGTATGAACGAAAGCAATATGAGTTTCATCAAAATGATTTTCCATGGTTTGAAACCAATTGCAGGGAAAAATCGTCGCATGATTTTCAATCACACCAATATCTTCATATTTTTTGAAAGGCGGGAAATGCGGCGGCTCGCCGTCACCGAAATAGGCATATATGAGGCCCAGAAATTCCTGTACGGGATATCCCGGGATATCGGCTTGGGGGAACGCTCCAGTGTTTTTTTCGCCCGGCCGTTCAACACAACAGCCGTTGCCGTCGAATTTCCAACCATGATACATGCATTGGAGGGTGTCGCCCTTGACCCAGCCGGTTGAGAGCTGTGCCGAGCGGTGGGAGCATCTATGGCCGACGACATGCGCCGTGCCCGTCTCACCCCGAAACAACGTGAACTCTTCATCCATCACTTGAACCGGCAGGGCTTGGCCGTTGGCGATTTCGCTCGATAGTCCGACGGGTTGCCAAAATTGCCGGAGGTATTTTCCGCCAATCGTGTCTGGTCCCGAGGCGACATAATCTGCCCAGCGGTCTTTGCCGTGTACTTGCTCCATATTCATATCCTGCCTGCTCGCTTTATTTTGGGAAGTTGATTTTACACTAAAAATATCTTGGGAACCAATGAGGATAGGCCATTTAAATTTTAACCTTGAGATGCTCGGCCAACCGAATGGCGAGAAGCGGTGATTTAATACGAGAGGAAAAAGCCAAAAAAAGCGGCTGGAAAGAGGTGTCTCAGGGGAGGGACGCTTTCCAGCCGTTAGTTTTTGGCAGTCGAGCCTGCCTATAGGGGGTAAGAGAGCCAAAAGGGTTTTGGTACTCTCTTGGTATCAGGAGGCCTGATGCGAAACAGTAAAGCGCCCAATTGTGTCGAGAATAAGCTGATATTGTAACGATTTTGTGTTTAATTATTTCCGATTTAGCTTAAAAATAATCGCAAAAGCCCTTTCTGGGCTGGAAAATACCCACTTCTTAGTGTAGGCAAGGCCTCAATTCAGTAAACCCATTATAAACCGCATTTAAATCACCAAATTTGGAGGAGAGCCGTATGTCGAAAGTCGGCCAGGACACCCTAAACACCCGCCGCACGTTAAGTGCCGCTGGTAAAGACTATGATTATTTTAGCCTGGAGGCTGCTTCAGAAGCCGGCCTCGGCGATATCTCCCGTCTGCCGTTTTCCTTAAAAGTTCTGCTGGAAAATCTGCTGCGCTATGAAGATGGCAATACGGTCACGGTGGATGATGTTAAAGCGCTTGGTGCCTGGCTTGAAAGTAAAAGCTCGGACCGCGAAATTGCCTATCGTCCAGCGCGTGTTTTGCTGCAGGATTTCACCGGCGTTCCGGCCGTGGTTGATCTGGCCGCGATGCGCCAAGCCATGAAAGACCTCGGTGGTGATCCACAAAAAATTAATCCGCTGAGCCCGGTTGATCTGGTGATCGACCACTCGGTGATGATCGATAATTTTGGAACTGAAGAAGCATTTGACGCTAACGTCGAAAAGGAATTTGAGCGCAACCAGGAACGCTATGAGTTCCTCCGCTGGGGTTCTGTAGCGTTTGATAATTTCCGTGTTGTGCCGCCCGGAACCGGCATTTGCCATCAGGTGAATCTCGAATTCCTATCGCAAACCGTTTGGACCGATGAAGTTGACGGCAAGACGGTTGCTTATCCGGATACGCTGGTGGGTACCGATAGTCATACCACCATGGTCAATGGCTTGGCTGTCCTGGGCTGGGGTGTCGGTGGTATCGAAGCCGAAGCGGCTATGCTGGGACAACCCGTTTCCATGTTGGTGCCCGAAGTTATTGGCTTCAAGCTGACGGGAGAGATGAAAGAAGGCACCACTGCCACGGATCTCGTGCTGCGTGTTGTGCAAATGCTGCGTGAAAAAGGTGTGGTTGGTAAATTCGTCGAATTCTTTGGCCCGGCTTTGGATAGTCTCAGCCTGCCGGATCGCGCGACGCTCGCCAATATGGCGCCGGAATATGGTGCGACGTGCGGCATCTTCCCCATCGATGAAGAAACCATTCGCTTCTTGAAATTCACCTCCCGTGATGCCGATCGGGTGGCCTTGGTTGAAGAATATGCCAAAGCCCAAGGCATGTGGCGGGATGCCTCAACACCGGATCCTGAGTTCTCTGATACCTTGGAGCTTGATATCTCTGGCGTTGAGCCCTCAATCTCGGGTCCAAAGCGGCCGCAAGATCGTATTGCGCTTTCCGATGCCGCACCGGCTTTCCAGGAAACCTTGGATGCTGTTGGCCGCGGCAAAGGTCCGCAAGATGCCTCAGGTGAAGACTACAAAGTCCAGGATGGCGATGTTGTTATTGCGTCGATCACTTCTTGCACCAACACATCTAACCCCAGCGTTTTGATGGCTGCGGGTCTGGTGGCGCAAAAAGCTAATGCGCTTGGCCTTAAGCCAAAGCCCTGGGTTAAAACTTCGCTCGCTCCCGGTAGTCAGGTGGTCTCGGATTATCTCGAACATGCCGGCTTGCAAGGCGATCTTGATGCACTTGGCTTCAATGTCGTTGGTTATGGTTGCACGACGTGTATCGGTAACTCCGGTCCATTGCCGGAGCCGGTCGATCAAGCCATCACCGAGGGTGACCTCACGGTCTGTGCGGTGCTATCCGGTAACCGGAATTTCGAGGGCCGGATTCACGCCCAGATTAAAACCAATTACCTCGCCTCACCGCCGCTGGTTGTCGCTTATGCGTTGGCCGGCTCTATGACCCGCGATCTCTATAATGATCCCTTGGGCAAAGACAAGGACAGCAATCCGGTTTATCTCAAAGACATCTGGCCGACCAATAAAGAGGTCAGTGATGCGGTGATGAACCACATCACGCCGGACATGTTTGCAACCCGCTACGGTGATACGGTTTGGCAAGGTCCACAACAATGGCAGGATATTCAAGCCGAAGGGTCTGAGACCTATGATTGGCAGGAAGCATCCACTTACGTCAAATACCCAAGCTTCTTTGAAGGCATGGAAGATGAGCCGGGTGACTTCTCAGATATTGAAGGCGCGCGGCAATTGGCTGTACTGGGCGATTCAATCACGACCGATCACATCTCTCCGGCCGGCGCGATCAAAGAGGATAGCCCTGCTGGTTCCTACCTCACCGATCGTCAGGTGCGGACCCAAGACTTCAACTCTTTTGGCTCACGCCGGGGTAACCACGAAGTTATGATGCGCGGCACGTTTGCCAATATCCGTATCAAAAACGAAATGGCGCCGGGGACCGAAGGTGGTGTGACCAAACATCAGCCTTCCGGTGAGGATATGTCGATCTATGACGCGGCGATGAAATACGCCGATGAAGGCGTGCCGTTGGTGATTATTGGTGGCTCGCTTTACGGCAATGGCTCATCGCGTGACTGGGCAGCCAAAGGCACAACATTGCTTGGCGTCAAAGCGGTCATCGTTGAAAGCTTCGAGCGCATCCACCGCTCCAACCTCGTAGGCATGGGCGTTCTACCGCTGCAATTTAAAGAAGGTCAGAGCCGCCAGACGCTTAAACTCGATGGGTCGGAAGTTTTCGACATCACCGGTATTAAAGACGGTATTGATCCGCGCATGGACGTGCCGTGCAAGATCACTCGGGCTGATGGGACTAGCGAAGAAATTTCTTTGCTGTGCCGGATAGATACCGCAGATGAGGTTGAATACTACCGTCACGGCGGTATTCTTCAGTATGTTCTGAGGAATCTGAAAGCAGCCTAGATCGGGATTTATAACTGAATAGTTATATTCCTCACGCGATTGTTAACAAAACGCGGCTCAAATGGGCCGCGTTTTGTCATATTGAGCACTTGCTCACTACCATGTGATTGGGAATGCGCCGGGCCTTAAGCTATCTCTGGTGTATGAAGTATATAACAAAAATTAGCTTTGCTGTTTTGCTCTTAATCCTTTCTGTTGGATTGGTTGAGGCGGCAGACAACACAGCCAAACGCGGCCCAACCGTGGTTGAGCTCTATACCTCGCAAGGCTGTTCTTCCTGTCCGCCGGCCGATGCGCTTTTGGGTGAGCTGGCGCAACAGAAGGGTGTCTTGGCGTTGTCGTTTCATGTCGATTACTGGGATTACATTGGTTGGAAAGATCCCTTTGCGGCACCGATTAATTCTCAGCGCCAGCAGGAATATTCCCGCATTTTCAGAAAATCCTACGTCTACACACCACAGATTGTCATTCACGGTATGGCCGAGACCACCGGTTCGAACAAAGCTGCGATCCGGGCCAGTATCCAGCATGCGAAATTAGCGCCCGATGTGCCGATCAAACTAGAGCGCCAATCTTCTGGTGAGTTAAAAATCCGTATTGCCCGTGGGCGCCAACCAGGGCAGGCCTCGGTGTGGTTGGTTTACTATGATCCCTTGCATCAAACAAAAATTCGCCGCGGCGAGAATCGGGGCGAGGAGATTAGCAATTATAATGTCGTCCGGGTTTTGAAAAAGATCGGCGACTGGCGTGGCAAACGATTGGCCCTGACAGTCTCGGCGGCTGAAATTAAAAAGCATAAGGGACAGGGCTGCGCGGTTTTTCTGCAAAACGCTCAGAAAGGGCCAATTTTAGGGGCAGCGTCGTTGCAATTGGCTAAAATTATAAATTGATTCCAAGTCATGGAATTTTTGGGAATTTTTAAGAATTTTTATTGATCGATCGATCAATTAGTATTGTAAAGGGGGGATTCATCGGTAATAATAAGCCACACTTTACAGAGTTACCCCAGAGGTGATCCGGAAATTCTGCATGCTCTTCCCCCCATTTTGAGCGAAGGAAATGGATCACCCTTTGAGCGGCTTGGCCTTTTGGTCAAGCCGCTTTTTTTTTGGCATGAATTAATCCTCACATAAATTCAATAAATAATATTGGCGCACACTTGCGCTAGTTTTCTGGCCCTATATATTGCGGCCAATTCCAACCAATGAAATGTTTTGGAGACGATGCCCACTTTTAGAACCCTTGATGATCTCGATCTGGCTGGCAAGCGGGTGCTGCTCCGGGTCGATATGAACGTGCCGATGCGGGATGGTGCTATCACCGATACTGCGCGGATTGAAAAAATTATTCCGACGATCACCGAGATCTTGTCCAACGGGGCAGGCATTGTTTTGGCGAGCCATCTCGGTCGTCCCAAAGGCCAGGCCGTGCCAGAGTTCTCGCTCGAGCCTTTGGCGCCGGTGTTAGGGTCCCTCTTGCCGGACCGTGAGGTAATTTTTTCTGCTGATGGCTCGCACCAGGCTGCCCCCGGCGAAATTGTGCTACTTGAAAATCTGCGTTTTAATCCTGGCGAAGAAGGCAATGACCCGGCCTTCGCAAAATCTCTGGCAGCGCACGGCGACATCTATGTCGACGATGCCTTCTCCTGTGCCCACCGGGCCCATGCTTCGATTGACGGCGTCGCGCGATTGCTGCCCGCTGCTGCCGGTCGCCTGATGCAGCAAGAACTGGACGCGCTCAATAACGCGCTCGAAAATCCTGCCCATCCGGTCGCTGCCCTTGTCGGCGGCAACAAAATCTCCACCAAGCTCGGTGTCTTGGAAAATCTCATTACCAAGGTCGATCATCTCATCGTTGGTGGCGCGATGGCCAACACCTTCCTTTATGCGGGTGGTGTCGCGGTCGGCAAATCCCTGTGTGAAGAAGAGATGGCTGATACAGCGCGCGACATTGTCGCCAAAGCAAGCGATGCCGGTTGTACCATCCATCTGCCGGTCGATGCCGTTGTGGCGGCAGGCCTTGAAGAAGGGATTGCATCTGAGACCGTCGCCATCGATGCCGTGCCGGAAGATCAGATGATTTTGGATGTCGGGCCCGAAACGGCGGCTCAAATCACCAGCTTGCTGGAAGGCTGTAAAACCCTGGTTTGGAACGGTCCCTTGGGCGCGTTTGAGTTCAAGCCATTTGATGACGGCACCAACGCCGCCGCTCTAGCTGCCGCCAAACTCACCGAAGCCGGCGCCCTGCTCAGCGTCGCCGGTGGCGGTGATACCATGGCCGCGATGGAAAACGCCGGCGTCACGGAGACATTTTCCTACATCTCATCCGCCGGCGGTGCCTTTCTCGAATGGCTCGAAGGCAAAACCCTCCCGGGTATTGCGGTTTTGATGGAAAAGTAAGAAGGTTCACCACAAAGAACACGAAGAAAAAGAAAGCCGCAGCATCACAACCCCACCGTCATCCCGGACTTGATCCGGGATCCAGCTTTGCGCGTCCGCGGAAATTCCATTGCATTTAGTAGACCCCCCTCCTTGATCCTCCCCCTCAAGGGGGGAGGAAAATTTGTTGCAGAACTCGTCTCCTTTTAACGAAGGTGAGTTTTTTTGTCTTCCTCTGTGTTCTCTGTGCCCTCTGTGGTTCATACAAAGGGCGACTTAACCGGCTGTCGGCAGAAAAGACTGGATCCCGGATCACGTCCGGGATGACGGTTGGGGGAGATGGAGAAGGGAGGGGTCTGTTAAACGCTAACCGCTAATCCCTAACCACTAACTTCTACTCTCTTGCCTTGGGCTGGGAGGTTGTTGGTGCGCCGCTATCTACTTTGCCGAGGAGGTTGTCGAGCATGCTGCGGAGGTCTTCGGATTGGCGCAGCAGCTCGTTCGCGGCTTCGAGGGCTTCTTTAGAGGCGGTGGTTGAGAAATCTTTGGCGACTTCATTGACGTCATTGATGGTTGAGCCGATGGTTTGCACGGCTTTGATGGCGCGTTTGGTGCCGCCTTGAATGGTTTCGATGCGGTCGTTGACCGACTGGCCGGGGCTGGTTTTAGACCCGGCTTTCCGTTTGCCGCGCTTCTCATCGAGATGGATGAGATTTTCAGCATCGCTACCGCTTTCGCTTTCGAGCAAAGCAGTTTGTACGGCGAGCAGGCTCATCTGGTCGCTGATGCCAATCATCAAAATTTCAATATCGGTGATTTTCTCGGCTGCATCATCCAGACCGCTGACCATTTTCTCGGTGCGCTCGGCTTCCTCGGCAGCGTTTGAGGCACTTTGGCTGGTTTCGGTGAGTTGGTGACTGATCTCGGTGATGGCGCTTTTGCCGATCGGCAGCTGGGGAGAGCTTAGCTCGTCTTCCGCTTCCTCTGGTGTCGCTTGCTCGGTCACGCTCGGCAAATTGTGTGAGTTTGGAATAAGGCCGCGGCCGGGTGTTATAATTTCCTCAACCATCTCTTCGGCGGTAAGCTCTTCAGCAGCGAGCTCTTCAGCGGTTTCTAATTTTGGCGCCGCCTGCAAAGCGATGTTTTCCTTGAGGGCCAGCTCCAGGTCTTTGCGCAGCCGATCCGCTTGCAGCATGTTCTCGCGGAAGATAGTCAGCGTATTAGAAAGCTCGCCGGTCTCATCAAAATTACCGAGATAGGGGATTGGTGCACTGACATTGCCATGTGCCAGCTCCATTGCAATTTCTGCAATCTGCCCGGTCGGCTTGGTAATACTCCGCATGAGCAATGCCCCTAGAAATATCAGCACGAACAAGATGCCGCCACTGCCCCCGGCAATTATCTTGCGGATGAAGTCTTGGGTCATTTTGCTTTCCTGGCGGGTCAGGAGAGTAAAATTACCGGTGTAATTGATCAGCGCATCGAGGCTCGGTGCCATATAAGTGTTAATCTCGCCAAGCCGAGAGGTCTCCTTGGTGTAAGTGATGCGGGTGCGGCCCAGCTGGGTGATGTCGCTGCGGTGAGATTGCAGCAAATTCATCAATGTTTTCTTTTCATCATCCGGCAAGGACGATGAGACCAGGGCTTTATTGAGCAGCCCGATGTCAATTTGAATTTTTCGTAGATTCTTGGGTGTTGGGTTTTGGCTCAACTGTAGCTCGCTGTTTCTGACAATGCTGAGCGGGCCGATAATTTCACCTTCTTTAAGGCTCGCCGCCAATTGGCCGAGCCGATTTTCAAGTGCCACCAAAGACGCCGCTGCATTGCTGGCGATACCGATTTTCTTGTCAAAACCAAGCAGCGTTTGAATTTTAACGATGTTAGAGAATTGCGCGGCATGTTGCGCGACGCCGTCACTTAAGGTCGTCGCCATTTTCTGGCCATCCAAAGCGGCCGGATCTTCGATCAATAATCTGAGATTGCCGGCCAAGGCGGTCGAGCGCCTTATATAATTCTCGGCATAACGCAAATCTTTGCTTTCGATGAAGTTGCGGCTGTCACTGTTGAGCGCCAATGTTTCAGACTCGATCTTTGACACCAAGCTGGCGACATGGCTGGCTGCTCGGATTTGGTGGAGCGATTTCGACAGCAATTGGTCAGCGTGATAAAGCAGGGCCGCCATGCTGCAAATGGCAACCAGACTGAAAACCATAAATAAAGAGTGCCGGGTGGCAAAACGCGAAGCCCCCATGAAGGAGCGATGGTTGGGATCGTCACGCGACGGGTCACCCTTAATTACGGGTGCTAAATCTGGAAAGACATCTTTTGAAATTTCCCGCGCACTATCCGGCTGCAAAGTAGATTGCGTTGGCTCGCCTTCACTCATGGTGGTTCCTCATACTTAAATCCTGGCCCGACGTTTCTTATAAGGTGTTGGTTTTATTGGCTTGTCGCGCGCAATTGGTCCCTATGTTACCCATATATTAGGGGGCTAGGCAAAATTTAAATCAAAAATAATGAGCCGCGTTAGATTCCGTTAACTCTTTTCGGGCATTATGAGGCGGTTAAAAAAAAGCGTGAAAAAGGGTGTCAAAAAGATGCCTACAAATCATCAAGCCAGAAGTAGAGCTATAAATGAGCGATGATATAAGAATGGTGGGTGCCGCGGTCCAGCCTCTGAAACATTCAGGGCAGTTCCGCCAACAAGCACTTTCAGGATATGAAGCGTCAAAAGAGGTCGACCGGCAGGCTCGGATTACCAAGCCGATGGATGAGCCCGCTTTCCGCCGGGCGCTGGATAAACTAAATCAGACCCTCGATAACAACAAACCGCTGCGCGACGATGTGCCGCGCGGCTACTACCTCAACATCCGCGTCTAATGTAATACTTTAGCTGTCGAGCCCCATCAGGGAGCGGGCGAAGTCTTGGGCTTGGAAGGGGCGCATATCGTCGACTTGCTCGCCGACACCGATGGCGTGGACCGGCAGGCCGAATTTTTCTGCGAGTGAGACCAGCACACCGCCTTTAGACGAGCCATCGAGTTTGGTGACGATCAGGCCGGTGACATCGACCATTTCAGCAAAAATCTCAACTTGTGAATGAGCGTTCTGGCCGGTTGTGGCATCCAGCACCAGCAGACAGCTATGCGGTGCGGTGTCGTCTATTTTACGAATAACGCGAATGATTTTCTCAAGCTCAGCCATAAGCTCTTTGCGGTTTTGCAAGCGGCCTGCGGTATCGATCAACAATATATCAGCAGCCATGGCTTTTGCTTGCTCAAGTGCGTCATAAGCGAGGCTCGCGGCATCTTTACCGAGCTCAGTCGCGATCACCGGGCAATTGGTGCGCTCACCCCAGACTTTTAACTGCTCAATGGCGGCAGCGCGGAATGTATCCCCGGCAGCCAGCACAACTTTTTTGCCGGCTTGGCTGTAATTTTGCGCGAGCTTGCCGATGGTGGTTGTCTTGCCGACACCATTGACGCCGCAAACGATGATGACATGCGGCGCATGCGTGCTATCGGGTTCCAGCGGTTGGGCGATGGGCTCTAATATTGTCGCAATCTCTTCCGCCAAAGCGCCTCTGATTTCTTCCGCGCTGACTTCTTGGTCAAACCTTGATGCGGCAATGGATTGAGTGAGGCGCGCTGCTGTGGCGACGCCAAGATCCGAAGTGATTAAAATCTCCTCGAGCTCTTCGATCGCTGCGTCATCCAGCTTGCGCTTGGTGAAGAGATCGTTGATGCCTTGGGTGAGGGCGGAGGAGGAACGACTGAGGCCATCTTTCAGGCGTGATAACCAGCCGCGTTTTGCTTCATCAGTCATATAATTTAATCTGCCGATATTTGGGCGGTGAGGCCGTCTGGTGAAGCGCTGGTGATCAGCGCCGAAACGATCGAACCCTGCTCAAAATTATCGTTCAGGCGAACCGGCGCATAGGTTTCGGTGTAGCCGCGCCCGTCGCGCTCGACCAGGACTTCAGCGGTCTGGCCATTGAGTAAGTCAAAATAGGCGAGCTTTGCTTGTTCACCTTTTTGGCGAAGGGCAGCGGCGCGGGCTTTGCGAATTTTCTCATCAATTTGCGGCATATTGGCCGCCGGTGTATCTGGCCGCGGCGAATACGGAAAGACATGGAGATAGGTGAGGCCCGCGTCATCAACGAGGCGCAACGTATCTTCAAACATGTCGTCGCTCTCGGTTGGAAAGCCAGTAATGAGATCCGCGCCAAACACGACGTCCGGGCGAAGCTCGCGAATGCGTGTGGTTAACTCGATCACGTCTTTGCGGTTATGGCGGCGCTTCATGCGCTTTAGTATGAGATCGCTGCCGGCTTGTACACTGAGATGGAGATGCGGCATCAAGCGGGGCTCGGTCGCAATCAAATCCATCAACTCGTCATCAATGACAGCGGGGTCGAGCGAGCTGAGCCGCAGGCGTTTCAGATCTGGCGCCAAAGCGAGCAAGCGGCGCACCATTTGTCCGAGCGAGGGCTGGCCCGGCAGGTCGCTGCCATAGGATGAAATATCAACGCCAGTGAGGACAGCCTCGTGATAGCCTTGCCCGGTCAACTGATTGACCTGGTCGACAATGTGGCCGATCGGTACCGAGCGGGAATTACCGCGGCCATAGGGAATGATGCAAAATGTGCAGCGATGGTCACAGCCTTGTTGAACTTGAACAAAAGCCCGGCTGTGCGATTCGAAGCCGCTGATCAAATGACCGGCGATCTCTTTGGCCTGCATGATGTCGGAGACTTGAATTTTTTGCTTCTCAGGTGAGGGCAGATAGCTTTCCAGCTGAAGTTTTTCCTCATTGCCGAGCACGAGATCAACTTCGGGCATTTCATCAAATTTTTCCGGCGCGATTTGAGCAGCACAGCCTGAGACAATGATCCGCGCGTCAGGCCGCTCGCGGCGGAGCTTTCGGATCTGGCGGCGGGCATCGCGCTCGGCTTCCGTGGTGACGGCGCAGGTGTTAAAAATCACCGTGTCGTTTAGGCCGGCTGCTTTGGCATGGTCGCGCATAACTTCGGATTCGAACGCGTTCAAGCGGCAGCCCAAGGTGACAACTTCAGGAGCGGCGTCTTTGCTCGTCATAGCACCCAAGTCCCGGTGTAACTCATTTCGGTCGGACCGGTCATCATGATGCGATTATCGTCCCGCCATTCGATCTCCAGCGTGCCGCCATCAAGCTCAACCTTGGCTTTGCGATCAGCTAAATCGCGCCGGACAGCTGCTACTAAGGTGGCGCAGGCCCCGGTGCCGCAGGCTTCAGTGATGCCGACGCCGCGTTCCCAGACGCGCAGGCGAATGTGGCTGCGCGAAATGATTTCTGCCGCCTCAACATTGGTCCGGTTGGGAAACAACGGATGATGCTCCAAGATGGGTCCAACGCTCTCGAGGTTAATTGCAGTGCAGTCTTCAACAAAGAAAACCGCATGCGGATTGCCAACGCCGACGCCCACGGGATTGCTGAGCGGGCCCTCTGATATATCGAGCGATAAAGTGTCCATCTCGCTCGCCAACGGGATGTCCTGCCAGTCGAGATAAGCGGGTCCCATATCGACGGTGATGTTGTCGCCTGACCTGGTTGCGGTCAGCACGCCGCTTAAGGTTTCAATGAGCGCTTGGTCCCGGCCTTTCTCATCCATGACCAGCTTGCCGACACAGCGCGTGGCATTGCCGCAGGCCTCAACCTCGCCGCCATCGGCATTGCGAATACGCATCTTTAAATCAGCCTCGCCGGGGCTCTCTTCGAGCAAGATTAATTGGTCGCAGCCGATGCCGCGCCGGCGATCCGCAATCGCCTGCGTTTGGGCCGAATTCAACTCAATCGGCGTGCCCCGACCATCCAAAATAACAAAGTCATTTCCGAGACCGTGCATTTTTATAAATTTCAATGCGCTCATAGCAGGCGATATAGGCCTGAATGCAGCAGAAGTCCACTATTTTTGAGGGCGGGTTATTTGGGGCCAAAGGTTTCAAGAAAAGCCTGTAGATGAAACTCCGCCTGAGCTGGCTCGTACACGTGTTCTTGGCCGACCGGGCAGGCGCGCCTCGCGAGGCAGCCCTGGCCCATACAAACCTGTCCTTTGGGCTTGGCCAAAAAGCCAACACAGGCTTCGACGTTAAAGTCGCCGTCCTTGATGGCCCCCACCGGGCAGGTTGAGAGGCAAGGCTGGTCCGGGCAGGTCTCACAAGGTGAGGGGGGCGTTTTAATTTTAGGCAGGTCGATTTTTTCGTCCAACAAAAGGACGCCGCGATAAGCATGCCAAAGCCCAAAGTTCGGATGAATGAAAGCACCAAAGGGCGAGGGATTAACCGGCTCGACTTTTTGGGCCCAGGTCAAAATTGGAATATAGGGCGGCCCATCGAAGGGAAAAATGACCTCTGCCTTCAAGTCTCTCGCAATATTTGTCAGAACATCACGCGTCCAGCTTTCAAGCGGATTCGTGTTTTCTGGTCTATTGGTTTCGAAACTTGGCCAAAAATTTGAAGTTTTGCGATTGCCGGCATTACCAACAATAAGGACGGTTTTTGTGGTAGCGGAAAAGTCGTCAGAGGGACCTGGATGAAATCCGCCGCAGCATCTCATATCTGCCTGGGCGATACGATGGTCTATTTCCTGGTAATTCATGCGGTACTATAGTCAGGGTTTGGCGGTCAGTAAAATTGAAAAGAGGGCTACATATCCGAGTTGGCGACCGATTCTGCCAGCTGCACCAAAGTCTTTTGCATGTCCCGATTGGGCAGGTCCAAATATGATTCAATAAGACGGCGCACTTCTTTGGCTTGATGGGCGTTGATCTTCAATTCACCACCATTCGTAGCAATCTCGGTAAGATCGACAAAAAAGTAACCAGCATCAACGCTAAAAAAATTGCATAATTTATAAATGTTCTCTGCCGTTAAGCTTTTCCGGCCATCTTCAAGGGCATCAAGCTGTTTAAGCGTCTTGCCGATAATTTTGGCCGCGCGACTACGAGAGATTTTTTTCTCAAGACGTAGAATTTTCAGGCGGTGACCGATTAGGGGATTAACAAAATCGTATTGGCGAACCCGTTTAGAGGAATTGTTTGGCAATCCATCGCTCATTATATTCTCACTTCAAGTAAATACAGAGTACAAATATAAGGTGTATTCAATAATAATTTACAAGTAATGATATAACACGACCAATGGTCAACAAAAAGTGAAAAAAATACAAACTATAATTGTAAAGTTGGATAACAAAATATATTTTGATTATTTAGACTCGATAGCCGAGTTCCAAATGCCAACCGGGAATAGTTAGTCGGTACTTTGCGCCAAGGTTTTGACAAATTGGGAGAGGCGTTTGCGAACTTCTTCATCTGTCACGCGAAAGAAATTATGCATAAGCTCAATTGCTTCGCGTGAGGCCATGGGGTCTTCTTTGAACGGCGCTTGTGGAATGTCCGATAAATCCAAATTCTCAATGGCTGATTCCCCAAGGGCTTCTATCCCTTCAAAGAAAAAGGAAACTTCAACGCCAAGTGTTTTTGAAATTTTATACAAATTGCTGGCACCAATTCGGTTGGTGCCATTTTCATATTTCTGAACTTGTTGAAAAGTGACGCCGATAGCTTCACCGAGCTTGGTTTGACTTATTCTGAGACCAACGCGTCTCGCACGTACTCTTGAGCCGACATATTTATCGATGGGATCTGGGCCATCGTCTTTAATTGTTCTTCTTCTGCGCATTTTATCACTCTCCCTCAGGAGTACTATAGAGTTACCAAACAAATAATCGATTAATTCATATGCGTCGAGCAAAAATGAATTCTATTAAATAATTTAATTATTCTAATTATTAACTTCAAATAGGTACAATCCGCAATAGTGTCAAAAATGATGTTTCTACTTATGCCTTTAAAGTAACGAAAATAAAATTTCCGCCGTTTCTTGGGGATTACTGTTATCCCCTATAAGTACTATTGCATACTATAATACGCAAGAGCCGCAGGCGAAAATGCTGAAATTAATTGGGATATTTTCTTAAAGAAAATATTGCTCCTGTCATTTCTTGATCAAACGTCGTGCCGCTCGGCTCATTTGACTAAATCATTTCAAGGATGAGCGAATTGCTTGACTTCATGGACTGACATCAATACATTCCGCCACCTTACGAAGACAAAATGTTTCGTGACGTCTCCAATTGAATTATCCGCTCAGGCCTAAATTGAGTTGGTGAGGGGGCGCCGCCAGTCCGCGAGTTTCGCGCACTGGCGTTTTTTGCTTGTTTATTTTGGACGCTAAGATGTTTGACGGTTTAAGCGATAAGTTTGGCGACATATTTGATCGCCTGAAGAAGCGAGGAGCTCTGAGCGAGTCCGACGTTTCTGAAGCCATGCGCGAAATTCGTGTCGCTTTGCTTGAAGCCGATGTCGCGCTGCCGGTCGTCAAAGAATTTATCGATGGCGTCAAAGAACAAGCGGTTGGTCACGATGTCATTAAAAGTGTCACGCCCGGCCAGATGATCATCAAAGTGGTCAATGATCACTTGGTCGAAATGCTGGGCCCGGAAGACGCTGAGATTAATTTAGCCGCTGCCGCGCCGGTGCCAATCCTGATGGTTGGCCTGCAAGGTTCGGGTAAGACGACGACCACCGGTAAGCTGGCGCTGCGTCTCAAAAATCGCGACCGCAAAAAAGTATTGGTTGCCGGTCTCGACGTGGCGCGCCCCGCGGCGCAAGAACAATTGGCTCAACTTGCCAAGCAAGCAGAGGTCGAAAGTCTGGCCCCCGTCTTTGGTGAGCAGCCGGTCGGCATTTCAAAACGTGCCATGGAAGTCGGCCGTAAAGAAGGCTTCGATGTCGTTATTTTGGATACTGCTGGTCGTCTGGCCATAGATCAGGAATTAATGACCGAGGTCGCTGAGATCCGCAACACGGTGGCACCGGCAGAAATTCTGCTCGTTGCCGATGCGATGTCTGGCCAAGATGCGGTCAATGTCGCTAAAGAATTTAACGAGAAAATCGGTATTACCGGTATCGTGCTGACCCGTGTTGATGGTGATGCGCGGGGCGGTGCGGCCCTTTCGATGCGCCAAGTCACGGGCTGCCCGATCAAGTTGATGGGTGTCGGTGAAAAGCTCGATGCGTTAGATACTTTTCAAGCCGAACGTATTGCTGGGCGCATTTTGGGCATGGGCGATATTGTCGGCCTGGTCGAAAAAGCCGGTGAGGTCGTTGATCAGGAAGAAGCCGAAAAAGTCGCCAAGCGGGCGATGAAAGGCCAGTTCACGCTGGAAGATTTGCAGCAACAATTGGCACAAGTGAAAAACATGGGCGATCTTGGCGGCCTGATGGGCATGTTGCCGGGTGTTGGCAAAATGAAAAAGCAAATCGCCGAGGCCAATATTGATGATAAGATGATTGCCCGCCAAGAAGCAATTATATTGTCGATGACGCCAAAGGAACGGCGCAATCCAAAATTACTGAACGCCAAACGCCGGAAACGCATTGCTGCGGGGTCGGGCACCAGCGTTCAAGACGTCAATCGTCTGCTTAAACAATTTCAGCAGATGGCGTCGATGATGAAGAAAATGGGTAAGAAAGGTATGAAGGGCATGATGCCCGGAATGGGCGGCGGTATGCCCAATATGCCTGGTGGCATGATGCCGCCACCCGGAATGAAATTTTAGAATTTAGTTTAAAAAGAGGAAAGTAAATCAATGGCAACCAAAATTCGTTTATCGCGAGGTGGCGCAAAAAAGCGTCCGTTTTACCGTATTGTTGTGGCAGATAGTCGTTCTCCCCGTGACGGTCGGTTCATCGAACGTGTTGGTACATACAATCCGATGGTCGCGAAAGATCACCCGGAACGCATCGTTCTTAAAGAAGAGCGTATCAAACACTGGCTCTCCAATGGCGCTTTGCCGACAAACCGTGTTGCGCGGTTCTTAGGCGACGCCGATATCATCGAAAAGCCAACTTACGCCGAGCAGACCAAACAACATCTGCCACGTGAAAAGACTTTGGAGAAGATGAGAGAGAAAGAAGAAGCTCAGAAAGCCGCTCAAGAAGCAGCGGCTCAAGAAGCCGAAGCGGCTGCGGCGGCTCCAACGGAAGCTGAAGCTGCAGAAGAAGCGCCAGCAGAAGAGGCTGCGGCTGAGGAAGCTCCAGCAGAAGAGGCTGCGGCTGAGGAAGCTCCAGCAGAAGAGGCTGCGGCTGAGGAAGCTCCAGCAGAAGAAGCTCCAGCAGAAGAAGCTGCGGCAGAAGAAGCTCCAGCGGAAGAAGCTGCAGCAGAAGAAGCTCTAGCGGAAGAAGCTCCAGCAGAAGAAGCTGCGGCAGAAGAGGAAAATAAAGACGGCTAAGGATTTATGTCAAACTCGCCTCAAAAATCGGCGTCTGACAACCGAATTTGCGTTGGTATCGTGACCGGGCCGCATGGCCTCAAAGGGGATGTAAAGCTCAAGAGCTATACAGAAAATCCCAAAGATGTCGCAGCTTTCGGTCCGGTTACGGACAAATCCGGTGAGCGACAATTTGATATCCGCATTCTCAGCGCCAATCAAAAAGGATTGGTTGTTGAACTAAGCGGGGTCAGAGGACGCGAGGCGGCCGAGGCAATTAGAGGGACCGAACTTTATATGGTCCGAGATTTATTGCCGGAGCTTGAAGAGGACGAGTTCTATTATTCAGATCTGGTTGGTCTGGTAGTTGAAGACATAAATGGCGCAGCTATTGGCACTGTAAGTTTGGTAGATAATTACGGTGCTGGTGAGATTATCGAGGTTGATTTAAAGGACGGCGGAACTGAAATGTATCCAATGTCTCGGGAAGTGGTTCCGACAATCGACCTCAAAAATGGACGGGTTGTGATCAATCCACCGGCTGAAATATTTGCCGATGCCGATCACGATAAAGAGGAAGCAGAGTAATGGCAGGTAATGTGCCACAAGAGATGTCATCAGAGAACGCACCAGCCGATCAGGCTTGGCATGCGACGGTGATGACATTGTTCCCGGAAATGTTTCCGGGCACGCTTGGGCAATCTCTTGCTGGTAGGGCTCTGGATGACGGCCTTTGGGAAATTGACGCGGTGGATATCCGCACATTTGCCGAAGACAAACATCAGACCGTTGACGACACGCCGTTTGGTGGTGGCGCCGGAATGGTGATGCGGGCCGATGTCATTGATGCGGCGCTAAACTCAGTGGCAACGGACGCACGTCCGATTATTTACCTGTCGCCCAGAGGCAAGCCTTTGGATCAAGCGCGGGTCAAAGAATTGGCTGCAGCAGAAGGCG
>Ga0233428_1001109_pt1 | contig 30717 bp, 31 predicted proteins | sample SI_118_April2016_4_FD_179890 | JGI IMG/M metagenome (GOLD analysis project Ga0233428, IMG submission 179890) | Seawater microbial communities from Saanich Inlet, British Columbia, Canada - SI_118_April2016_120_MG | ecosystem: Environmental > Aquatic > Marine > Inlet | place: Canada: British... | reverse complement strand
CCAAGGTTACCTTGACCGCATTGGCCAATGTATCAACGCCTGCGAGCATCTTTGCCCGGGCCTCTGCTTCAAATTTTACTTCCTTCGCCATCTCAATAAATCTCCATAGCGGTTAAATTAAATTACTTAGTAATAATGCCCATGATGTCTGATTCTTGCATGATCAGCAGATCTTCACCGTGGATGGTAACTTCCGTGCCGGACCATTTACCGAACAGAACCTTGTCACCAGCTTTGACGTCAAGCTCAACAGCTTTGCCATCTTTGCCGCGTGCGCCAGAACCGACAGAGACAACAACGCCTTCTGATGGCTTTTCTTGTGCCGTATCTGGAATGATGATGCCACCGGCAGTTTTTTCATCTTGATCCATACGACGAACCGCAATGCGGTCATGAAGTGGTTTAAAACTCATCGTTAAAACTCCTTTTTATCGAGCATTTTCTCAGCCACAAATTGGCTGAATTCTGGCTCAAATTCGAATCTCTGCCAAAAAAATCTGGCACTCTCCACATGAGAGTGCCAGTGATTTATGCCGGGAGACCGGTTTGGTCAAGGATTGTTTGGCTTTTTTTTAACCCCTACCGAAACCGAATGACTTATTTTACGCTTTTAGGCAACTTCTGCGGCTTCGCGAATGGCCTTTTGAACCTTCTCAAAAGCCCGATTTTCGAGCTGGCGAACCCGCTCACGTGAAATGCCATAGCCTTTGCCGATTTGTTCCAACGTAATCGGATCGTCTTTTAAACGCCGCTCAATAAAAATATCGCGCTCACGCTCTGGCAATTCGTCCAAGGCGGCTTTTAGATAATCGCTCCGAATACCGGCCTCTTCACGATGCGCGACAATCGCCTCGGGCGACGGTGTGTTATCGACCAAGGTATCCTGGAATTCTATTGAATCCTCTTCACTTTGGGAAACAGGTGCGTTCAAAGACTGGTCGCGGATGGTCATGCGGCCGTTCATATGAAGGATGTCTTTTTCCGGTAGATTAAACTGCTCGGACAGCAATTTCGCCTGTTCTGGATTGATGTCGCTGCTATCGATGATTTCAAGACGACGCTTGGCCTTGCGCAGGCTGAAGAATAGCTTCTTTTGCGCTGCCATGGTGCCCATCTTGACCATCGACCAGGATTTCAGGACATATTCGGTGACCGATGCCTTAATCCACCACATTGCATAGGTCGAAAGCCGGAAACCGCGCTCGGGCTCGAACTTCTTTACGGCTTTCATTAAGCCGATATTGCCTTCCGAAATGAGATCAGCGACCGGCAAGCCGTAGCCGCGATACTGCATGGCGATCTTAGCAACCAGGCGCAGATGGCTGGTTACTAGCTTATGAGCCGCTTCACTATCGTCATGTTTGAGATAGCGTTCAGCGAGCATAAACTCTTCTTCTGCCGGTAAGATCGGAAAAGCCTTAATTTCGTTCAGATAGCGCGATAATCCACTATCATTGTATAATGACGGTAAAGTTGATGTAGCCATTTTAAATACTCCCGTGTCGTCATCGCGCTCGAATTAGCGCGGATATTAATAATACGGCCCTCCATTTGGAGCAGGCGCGCAAACTGGTCTTCTAGTAACCTATACGGGACAATTAATGAGATGATCCAAAACCATCAGTCATATCCTCCAATTGAGCAACATGCCTATTTAAACAAACCAACCCACCAAATCATTTTGGCTATCGGGCTTGGTGCTTCCAGTTCGGCCCCTGCAATAGGCAACCTCTCTGGGAACTGTGGCAACATTATGGGAAAACACTCCAAAAAGCAAGGAAATTCGCACGCTTCACATCACAAAAACGTTAGAATTCCGCCATTTTCTGGCTGATTTCTGGCCTTTTTTAGTATTTATTAAACTTTGGTAATGTTGCTGAATTAAAGGGACGCATTGCTTAATTCAGAAGTTGCACCCACACCCCTCCCTCCCCCCTCAAGAGGGAGGGGGATTAGAGTGAATATGTTGCACCACACTTTCCTCCCCCCTTGAGGGGGAGGATTAAGGTGGGGGGTCTTTTTATGGGTTATGGAATTAGCTGGCGAAGATGTAGAGCAGTATGCCGACCGCAATAAAGAGGCCGAAGCCCCAGACCATCGGAGGAATGCCGCTGCTTTCCTCATCGCTGGTTGTTTCAGCTGCAGCTGGCGCCGTTTCCGCGCTACCCTCTTCTCCGCCGCCAACGATTTCGCTGAACTTGCCAAAAAAGTCATCTGCCTGTTTTTTAGCTACGCCCTCGACCAAGCGGCTGCCAACGCTGGCGAGCTTGCCGCCAACTTCGGCTTTGGCTTCGTAGTTTAAGACGGTTTCACCTGCATCTTCGGTCAATTTAACCACCGCACCGCCTTTGGCAAAACCAGCGACACCGCCTTGACCTTCACCAGAGATCGTATAACCGTTCGGCGGGTCCAGCTCAGAGAGCGTCACTTTACCAGCAAATTTAGCTTTCACAGGCCCAACTTTTGCCGTCACCTTAGCCGAAAACTCAGTGTCTGAATCCTTATTGAGCTCCTGACAGCCATCAATACATTGTTTGAGTATCTCTGGGTCATTGAGGGCTTCCCACACTTTTTCACGCGTGGCCGGGATACGATATTCGCCGGTTAAATCCATGTTAGCTAAGCTCCAATAAATTTGTCATCTGGAAAAGCCGTAATCTAATGGGAAAAGCGCAGGTGATCAACTTGCTAGAAGCTATCGTCCCTGATTCCGGCAATAAAATTATCGACGCGGGTGCGGGTGTTAAATCCGTAATCATTCATTTCATCGGCCAATATATAATACGCCGCCAATGTCGAGGCGAGATAGGTGGCATCTTTTGCTTGATGAAACTTTGAAGGTGGTACGCGTTTTAACGAGGCAGCTGCATGTTTCTCGGATTTAAAAACGTCAGATCTCAGACCTTCTAAAACCTTGCCGATGGTCTTTTGAGTTCTCTCACCAATCGTTTCAATACCTTTGTCGTTAAAGTTGTCATTGATAATACCAATAAGCTTCTTGGTGTTGCGATCGATTGCTTGCGGCGAATTTTGGTTTTGCAGTTCCTGCACATTACCCATCCGGCTAACAACCCAAATGGCAATGATGAGCACCAGCCCCACAACCAAAGAAACCAGAGCCGCCGGTCCATTATAGCGGAAGAAATAAATCGCCGCGCCCATGGCTAGCAATATCAAGAGGGTCATTCCAATGCGTAGAAGCATATCGACTAAAAATCCTTAAGTTTCAAATACCTAACTGTATACATCGTAAATTTTATTCTAACTTCGCGGGAATACCTATTGTGGAAAGTAACATCAATAGTTTTACCTACTCGGCGGCCTTTTTACCAGCTTTTAGCTCCCGTGCGGTCTCGGCATAAATCTCGATAGAGCGCTGCATGCTCCGGCTTTTATCATGTGTCTCCCGGGTTTCAACACTTAAAGGCGAGGCATCCAACAGTCGAAACACATCGGCGGCGCCTCTATGCAGGTTAGGCGTCATGCCCGCTGAGCCAAAAGTATCGGATATCTGGTCCATTTCACCGGCCCAGCGACCTGCATCGCAAGCATACATAGAAACGCGTTTATTCATACCTTCCCAGTGGAACTTTTGGCTTTCTTCGATCTCGCTTTGGATTTCTTCACTGATCCCCAGTAGTTCAGCGGTCACCAACACGCCAGTATGAAGCGTCATCATGCCCTTGGTAAGCGCCGCATAGCACATCTTGATCGCCGAGGCTTTAGTGATATCGTCGCCCATCGGCATAAATTTAATGCCATCGCCATCAACAAAATCAAGCTGCTCGACGCCCTCACCACTGGCATAGAATTTGGTGGTCGGACCGCGTCCGGGGGGAGGACCAACAATGCCGACATTGAGCATTTTTGCGCCCGCCTCTTGCATCAGCGCCTGGATAGACAGTGTGGTATCTGGCGAGATGGCATTACAATCAACAAAGACGGCAGTCTCGCCGCTGGCCTTCATCGCGGCTGCCACTTCGCCGGCAAACTCTCCCGCTTTTTCGGGCGGCATAATCGAGAAAATGAAATCGCTCTCAGCCACCATCGCCGCCAAATCCGCCACATCTTCCATATTGGCGCGCTCAGCGCGGGTGCGCGTCAATTCGCTCCGCCCGGCCGAGACCGTCACTACCCGATGGCCCTTCTCTACCAAAACAGCAGCAACTGAGTGTCCCATATCACCCGGGCTCATCACCCCGATTGTTAGATTAGTCATTTTGTTATCCCCTTTAATTCTGTCTTTAAATTTTCCCCATTCTAACCTGCTGGCTGATAGTCACACCAGACTATTGACTCAAAATTCATTATATTGTATTTAACTATTATGTTAATTAAATAATTGGTTAATTAAATGGAACAAAATTTAGACGCCACTTTTGCCGCCCTAGCCGATCCAACGCGCCGCGCCATTCTTGCCCGCTTGTCCTTGGGTGAAATTTCCGTCGGCGAGTTGGCCGAACCGTTCGCGATGTCCGCACCGGCTATCTCGCGTCATTTGAAGGTCTTGGAAAACGCAGAACTCATTGAGCGCAAGACCGATGCGCAATGGCGACGCCTCAAACTCAATCCAAAGGGCTTTCAAACAGCCGCCGAGTGGATTTCGCATTATCGTGAATTTTGGGAGGGCCAGCTTGACGCCCTTGCCGATTACCTGGACGACCTAAAACAAAATCAAAATAAACAAACGCCAAAACCAGAAAAGGGAAAATCTCATGGAACAAGTTCAAACCAACGAAACCGGAACCGCAAAGGATAATTCAGTCATGGCACCTGACAGCGTCACACCGATAGAACTTAAAATTGAACGCACATTCGATGCATCGCCGGAAATGGTTTTTGATGCCTGGGTCGAACGTGATCAAGTCGCTCAGTGGTATGGTCCAGAAGGCATGGCCGTGCCCTTGTGCGAGATGGATTCCACCATAGGGGGCAGCTATCGCGTATGTTTTCAAGAGCCCGATGGCACCGATCATATTGTTGTCGGTAGTTTTAAAGAGATCGATAGACCCAATCGCTTGGTCTTTACCTGGGGCTGGGAAGAAGATGGTGTTGTCGGACAGGTGACCGAAGTCTCTGTCGAGTTTGCCGCCAATGGCGACAAAACGGATCTAACCCTCACCCACCGCGGCTTCGAAACCGAGGACGGTATGAACGGTCACAAAATGGGCTGGACAAGTTCCTTTGAAAGCCTCGCCAAGCTTTTGGCAGCGTAGGGAGATAGAACATGCCTGATATCAAACTTTATGGCTTTGCGCCGTCGAGCTACACCTGGACAACCCGTTTGGCAGCGGAAGAAAAAGGCATCAGCCATGAACTCGAGCCGATTGAGTTTGGTTCTGATGCTCATAAGGCCCTGCATCCCTTTGCTAAAATCCCAATTATGGAGCATGGCGAGAATCGCCTTTATGAGACCAGTGCCATTTGCCGCTATATCGACGAAGCTTTCGACGGCCCTGCCCTACAACCGGCTGATCCGATGGGGCGGGCGGAAATGGAACAATGGAACAGCGCTGTTGTCGATTATTTCTATGATTGGTGCATCCGCCGGATTGTTGTGCAGCGCATCGTCGTGCCTTCCAGGGGCGGCGAGACCGATGAAGCGATGGTGGCTGACGCTGTATCCCATGCGAGATACACCATGGAAGTCGCCAATAAACGGCTCGGCCAATCGGCGTTCCTCGCCGGTGATGTGCCGTCAATTGCCGATTTTATGTTGTTGCCGGTGGCGTTTTATCTCAAACAAGTACCCGAGGCCGCTCAAACCATGGCTGATAAACCAGCGCTCGAAGAGTGGCTCGCGCGTATGCAGGCGCGACCGAGTTTCGGTGCTACGGCACCATCTCCTCCGGGTTAACGCCTAATTCTACGGGACGGTAGTCTTTATAAGAGCAGAGCGCGAACCAATCCTTCATGTTGCGCATCAGATGGGCACTGCCGACCGTCGTGATTAGTTCCTCGTCTAGAGCTGAGGACAAGCTGCGGTCGCCCTGCCAAACTTCAATCATCGAGCGAATATCCGTCGTTACATAAAGATCGACATCCTTGCCCGGGTTTTCGGTACAAAGATCAATATCACCGCCGCTGCAAACCAGCCACCAGGTGCCATAATTTTCGATATCTTTGAAATGAAAGCTCATCACGGTTTCGCCATCCGGCAGGTTTTTGCAATCTATGGTCCGACGAATATCCCACATCAGAAATTCGACATCCAACTCTTCCTTGGTCATTTGACCGCGTGCCCAGCGCATCCCCCAGATGGCTAGATGATCAATCATCGGCTCAAGCTCTTTGCCCATACCGGAGAGCCGATATTCATAGCCCTTCTTACCCGATTGGCTCTTTTTAACGATCACGCCGGTCGCCTCCAGCATTTTGAGGCGCTTATTTAAAATCGTCGGTGAAATCCGCGACATGGAGCGCTGCAGATCATTAAACCTGCAAGTTCCCAGCAACAATTCCCTTAATATAAGGATCGTCCACTTATCGCCGATAATCTCCGTCGCCTTGGAAACCGGGCAGAATTGCCCGTAACTTGTCATTGTCATATTGCCCCCACTTTATCCTAACTACGTAATAAGTAGCTCAACACTACACAACGCGCAGTATTTTGTGAAGCCCCCGCCGCTTAAATTCCGCCTGCCTCAAGGACCCAGAAAACGTGCAAAAATCGAAAGACAGGAAAATGGAAAGTTTAATTTATATCGCGAATTGTATGTACCTGTTGGCCTATTTGGTTAACGACATGCTGCGCCTGCGCATCCTCACGATCATTGCAACCTCTAGCCTGATCGTCTATTTCTCCATGCGCCCTGAGCCGATGGCCACAATTATCTGCTGGAACCTGTTTTTTGCCACGCTCAATGCGGGACAAGTACTTTGGTTGGTTATGAAAAAACGCAACTCAAATATCGCGACGCATATTATCGGCAAAGTACGCGAACACGTGCTGTTGATCGCCCAATCTCTGCCCATAGCGGATCGCCAACATTAGCCTGGTTTTCTGGCTTTCCCCGCAACGAGGATAACCTTGCGGGGCGCCGCCATCCACATTGTGACAACGGAGACGGCACAGACAATCATCGCAACAACGAAGGCGATTTCATAATTGCCCCAAATATCGAAAAAGATGCCGGTTATCCACGGACCAAACGAAGCCCCGGTACTACTGATCGCTCCCAATAATCCAAAAATTACGCCATATCTTTTCCCACCGAAAAGCTCTGCCGGCACCGAGCCAAACACCGACGCCATGCCGTAGCCTAACAGGCCTTGCGTTCCCACCATGACATACATCAGCCATTCCGACGGCCAAATGCGGAGGAAATACAAACAGGCATAAGTTGCCAGAAAGCCCAAAATACTGATCGTCCAGGCCATCTCGCGGCCAATCCGGTCCGAGACCGCGCCAATCACGATTTGACCAAAAATGCCGGTGAGACCGACCAGTCCAAGAGCTACCGCCGCCACCTCGGCTGAGATACCAACGTCGATCAAATAGCGGGTTTGGTGAACTTGTACCGTGTACCACGCGTAAAGCGCCCCAATAAAAGAAATCGCCAGCAGCCAAAAGCGCGAGGTCCGGATCGCGCTTGAGATCGTCCAATCGGTATCAAGCCAGGCTTGATCAACGATCCGGCTCTCTAGGCTAACCTTGCGGGCGTTGCTGGCCGCTTCATCATTGATTGCCCCGCCATCGGGCTCGAGCCCCAAATCTGCCGGGCGATGACGTTGAAATAGAATATTAAGCGGGACGACCAGGACCACCAGCAGTCCGGCAATGACGATACAGGCATAGCGCCAACCCTCCGTCTCAATCGCGTGCTGCATCCAGGGAAACAACAAAATAGCACCAACGCCCGCACCTGAAAACGCCAACCCGACCGCCAGACCTCGTTTGCGATCAAACCAGTTTGGCAGGAACAAAGTATGCCCAATATAGCTCATAAAAATCGAGCCACCGACAACCAGCACACCGAGGGTCAGATAGAAATGCCAGGGCTCTGTCGAATAAGTCGTCAGCACCAGACCAATACTTGAAATTATACCGCCCAGCGGCAAGACCAGCCGCGGCCCAAAGCGGTCCATCAGCGCGCCGATAAAAGGTGAGATCAATGTCGAGACAATAAAGCCAATTGAAAAAGTCGCCGCAATCGTGCCGCGGGTCCAGCCGAACTCATCCAATATAGGTGGAAATAGGAGCGAGAAAGATGTTCTGGCGTTCACCCCGATCGCCATGGTGACGAAGCCGATAGCTACGACAACCCAGCCATAAAAAAATGGCCGACGCTGGCTAACGGAAGGTTGGGAATTATTCATCCGTCCACGTTAGTGATTTTTGACTTCCCCGCAACCTCCAAAGGAATGGTTGATAATCGGCACTAATTTTTCGGGATTTTCCAAGAAAATTATGTTAAAATACTCGAATGATAAAAATGCTATATTCACTGATCGCCGCTTTTATTTTGTTCAGCCCGTTCGCGGCTTTGGCTGATACGGGCAAGCTCGACCAGCAGTTGCGAAATCATACTTTTGTCTATATCGACAAAAAAACAAATCTCGAACACACGATTTACTTTGGTCGTTTCGGCCGTGTCTATGACGAATATTACAGTCACATATATCAGAAAGATTACCCCTGCCAGTTCGTCGATGGCACTTGGCGGATTACCGATAAGGGGGCACTTTGCCTGGAAGACAGTGTCGATAAATCAAGGCGCGACGGCAAAACCTGCTTGAAACCCAAGATTGAAGGCCAAAAAATCTCTTTCACCGACACTGCTGGTAAGATTGCCTTTGAAACCAAACTCACCAAAGGCAATGGCATGCCGTTGGGCTGAAAAGTCTATTAATCCCCGCGCGTGCCGCGGACTTACTTTTTAAAATTAGGGATTAGTTAGGCTGCCCGCATATCTCGCTTTGACAGAGCACAAAAAAACGCCGGGATCTGATGATCACCGGCGCTTTTTATGAATAGAGCGAACTTACTCTGCGAGTGGGACAGCTGTCCATACGCATTCGGGCTCAAAGCCGGCATCGGCGAAGAGGCGGCCGACGGGGCAGCGGTCTTCGGAAAGTTGGGCAAGCCGCTGGAGCTTTTCAGGCGACTCATTGGTCTCAATTTCAATATTCAAGGTCGCACCAACGAAATGCATAACACCATTGCTGTTGCCTTCAACGCCATCGATTAAATCCGTGACCGTTTCGACGCGAATGTTAATCTCACCGTGTTTAAAGCGCATGGCTTCTGCGACTTTAACGATTTGGACCGTTTGGCACGCACCCAAAGAGGTTGTGAAATACATCAGAGGCGAGGTTGCCGTATTGGTGCCACCACGCTCTGCCGGCTCATCGGTAATCACAGTGTGCCCATCTCCGGTATCCACTTCACACCGGACGCCTTCTTCACGTTTGATGTTGACGACCCGCAATTTGCGGCCAACAACTTCTTTCATTTTTGCTACAGCCATTAGTTTTCCTTTTTAACTGATTTGTTTGTATTTAAGATGAGCCGAATGTAAGTCAAAATATCTTCACTGCAAGGCGTTTTAGAAAATTTTCACAAAGGCAGTCATGAATTACACCGTCGCCTATATAGAAGTCGACCCAGCAGCCACAGACAAAGCATCAGATTTGCTCAAAGGTCTTGGAAGTGCCTGCCTGCAAGAAACTGCCCGGCCCAACCGTTTTGTTATTCTGAGCGAAAGTGGGATCACGATTGATGCCAAGTTATCACCCCTGCTGATTACCGCTGTCGATCAGCGCCATCATGACGCCCTAGCGGTCGAGGATTTTGAAATTCAGGAGAAGGCATTATTCGTAGTGACCCATATCGATGTCATCCCGCCTGAAAAAGAAACGGGTGCAGCACTGATCGCTCAAATGTGCCTCGACAGCCGAAAGGATGAAGGCTGCCTCAGCTGCGTGGCCTGGGCGCAAATGGATCGCCCCAATCACATGACGGTTGTTGAACAGTGGCAGCATGCGGCGGCGCAATCGGCCCATGCAGCAAATGCGCCGATGAAAAATTTCCGCCAAGCCCTAGCACCTCTCTCAGGTGCGCTTTATGACGAGCGGTTTTATCAGCTAGTTAGATAAATACATCTCAGTGAAGGCATCTACACCGTAGGCGGCTTCCTCGAAAGTGATATCACCGAAAGCAAAGCGACAGAGGAAGTAATTGATGCCGCTTTCCGCAATATGATCATCAATCACTGCTTTAACTGTCTCGGGACTACCGGCAACCGCCAGACCGAGCTCGACGATTTCATCAAAAGTCTCGGTATAAACAACCAGCGGCGGCGTTTGTTCATGGCGCCACCAAAGCTTCATGAAGCTTTTATACCAGACATCATAGATACGGCGACCAATCGCCATAGCTTTATCATCGGTCTCAGCAATCACCATAAAGCGCGTCATCCCCATCAGCGGAATATCGGCTTGGTCACGGCCAAGCTTATCCCATTCGGCGCGATACGCATCGGTGATTTGCCGCATCAGCGAGGCATTGTGATTGGAGATGATATTAACGCCATGCTCTGCCGGCCAAGCTGTTGCCTGCGGGTTACCAAGGCCATGCCAGATCGGCGGATGTGGCTTTTGCATTGGTGTCATTTCAAGGGGCATATTTTTGACGCTGAAATGCTTACCCTCGAAGGTCAACTCGTCTGATGTCATCGCCTCGATCAAGACTTGATAATATTCCTGATAGATTTCGGTCACGTCATCGCCATCCAACCCGTAATAGCCGGATTCGATCGATGAGATTCCTTTGCCGACGCCAAGCTGAAACCGACCATTGCTCATTTGGTCGAGCATACAAATCTCTTCGTATAAACGGACAGGATGATATTGCGGAAGACAATAGACCAGGGGGCCAAATTTCAAATTCTTGGTGCGTTGGGCAACAGCCGACATAAACACACTGGGCGAAGACGCCATCCCGAGGGTCGTCGCGTGATGCTCAGCCGTATGATAGGCGTAAAATCCAGCCTGATCGTATTTCTCAACGAGCTTTAGCCGATCTTCGTAGAACTCAGACAAGGAGCCTGCACCACGATCGACGTGGTCAAAAATGCCATATCTCATTAAACCCCCTACTCCCTTATTTTTTAACGGCCGCCCGAATTGTCGACATGTTGATATAAGCAGCCAAATACTCAAGGCTTGCATTAACCTCGATCAGCGAAGGGCCGTCGACGGCAAAAGCCTCTTTGATCACCGGCTCAATATCTTCATTGGTTTCAATCTTAAATCCTTTAGCACCATAGGCTTCGGCGATCTTAACAAAATCCGGATTGGTCATATTGGTGGCGAGCGTCCGGTCTGGATAGGTTTTTTCTTGGTACAAGCGAATGGTGCCCAAACTACCATTGTTCGATACAATAAAGCGGATCGGTAGATTACGCTCAACCGCGACCGAGATTTCATTGCCGGTCATCTGATAACCACCATCACCGACAAAGCAAATAACTTGACGATCAGGAGCTCGAAGCGCCCCCGCAACAGCAGCTGGCACACCCATCCCCATGGCACCCGCAACAGCAGCCAATTGGGTGTGCGTGGTTTTGTAGTCAAACAAGCGATGGACGAAGGTCGAGAAGTTGCCCGCATCAATCGCTGTCACAGCATCATCATCGACAACGTCCCTGAGATGAGCAATCACGTTACCAAACGGCACGCCGTCATCGGCTTCCTGCATATCCCAGACCATTTTATCGGCGCCCAAAGCATGGGCCTTTTCGATCCAGGCAGCGCGGTCTTTAGGTGGCTCAGGTGAGTTCATCTGAGCAATCGCCCGCAAGGTCTCTGTCGCATCGGCCACCATCGCCAGATCAGTATCAAAGACATTTCCGATCGGCTTGGCGTCATTATAGATATGGACAAGTTTTTGCTTCGGGCTTGGTGCTTCTGGCAGCTTATAGCCTTGCGTCACGACATCGCCCAGCCGGGTGCCGATAGCGATAATTAAATCCGACTCGTTGAGCGTATCTTTAAAGACCGGCGGCATGTTAAAGGCCAAATGGCAGGCATAATTCGGATGATCGACATCAAACAAATCCTGATGCCGCCAGGAAACCGCCACCGGCACATTCCACGACTCTGAAACCGCGCGAAGGGCTTCACGACCCCGCTCTCCGCCAATTTGCCCACCAGCAATAATAACTGGGCGTTCAGCTGCTGACAGCATATCGCAAAGCTCGACGATATCACCGGCATCTGGTTTTGGTTGGATAATCTTGGTTGGTCCCAAGGCCGGTGCATCTGTTTGATCGAGCAGCATGTCTTCAGGCAAGGAGACGATCACTGGTCCCGGAATACCAGACTGCGCAATGGTAAACGCGCGGCGGACATTTTCAGCAATTTTGTCGGCCTCGGTGATCTCAACGATCCATTTTGCCATATCGCCAAAGGTCTGAGAATAATCAACTTCCTGGAAGGCATTTCGGCCAATGTCTTCACGGGCAACCTGGCCGACAAACATCACCATCGGCACAGCATCTTGCTGGGCGACATGAACACCAATTGACGCATTGGTCGCACCCGGGCCTCGGCTCACCATAACAATGCCCGGCTTACCCGTCATCTTGGCATCGGCCACCGCCATAAAGCCAGCGCCGCCTTCATGGCGGGTCGTCACGACATCAATTTCAGGCGCGTCATACATCGCGTCAATAACCGCGAGGTAGCTTTCACCCGGCACGCAGAACGCACGATCAACACCATGCTCGGTTAAAGTTTTTACTAAGATGTCTGCTGCTCTTGCCATGATTTCCCCGGTTCTTAAATTCGATTTTTTAATTATAGCAACTGTTCACCTATTATAGATTGAGGGGCTTATCAAGACACGCCCTTTCCCGGTCGCATCTTGATAAAAGTCAAGGGCATCTCCCCGCAAATCAGTAGAGTAATTCTTTCAGTAAAATGCGTGACGATGGGAGAGCCCTAATTATGGGAAAAATAGACGTTTATCCAACAACTGCATGGTCTGCCGGGACAGGCTGCCATGGCGGCTGCGGCCAGAACCTGCATGTTCAGGATGGGAAACTTGTAAAAATTGAGGGCAATGAAGATCATCCCTGGAACCAAGGACGTTCTTGCCCTAGAGCCCTCGCGCTTACGCAATATATGTATCATGAGAACCGCATCACCCAGCCACTGATCCGGGTCGGCGAACGCGGCTCTGGCAAGTTCGAGCCGATCTCTTGGGATGAAGCGCTCGATTACTGCGAAGAAAAAATGGGCGGCATTCGCGATGAATATGGTGCCGAATCGGTGATCTTTGTGCAAGGCACGGGGCGCGATATTGGCGGCCCGATCACATTCCTCGCCTATAGTTATGGCAGCCCCAATTGGGTTCAACTCGGCCTCTCTGGTCACTCCTGCTACACTCCGCGTTTGGGTGCGATGAAAACCACATTAGGCGAATTTGCTGTCGCCGATTGCTCGCAGTTCCTCGAAAAACGCTACGAAGATCCGGAATGGGAGGCACCTGAATACATCATCGTCTGGGGCCAAAACCCACCCAATGGCTGCCCGGACGGCTTCTACGGTCCCTGGATTGTCGATTGCATGCAGCGTGGCTCCAAGATCATCTCTGTCGATCCGCGTAACACCTGGATGTCGACACGCGCTGAATATCACCTGCAAATTCGGCCCGGCACGGATGGCGCGCTGGCGCTCGGCATGGTCAATATTATTATTGAAGAAGAACTCTACGACAAAGACTTCGTAGAAAAATGGGTCGCTGGCTTTGAAGACGTTAAAAAGCGCGCCGCCGAATACCCGGTCGATAAAGTCTCGGCAATCACTGAAATTCCCGCCGATGACATTCGGGCCGCTGCCCGCGCTTATGCCAATGCCAAGCAGGCCGCCATTCAATGGGGCGTGCCGGTTGATATGTGCCCGGACGGCACCGCTGTGGCGCACGCAATTTCGTGTCTATGGACGATTACGGGCAATATCGATATCCCCGGCGGCCAAGTTATTGCCAAGCCGGCCTTTGGCGTCACCGCCTATCCGTTTACTTCTGAAGAGTTGGCCGATCTTTACGGCAAGGATTTAGTCGAGCGTATGAACGAGAAGCGCATCGGCGCCGATCAATATCCGATGTACAAACATTTCCGCGGCTGGGCTCAGCCCGATGTCACGATTGAGCAGATGGAGACGGGTGACCCCTACCCGATCAAAGGAGCCTGGATCCAGACAGCCAATGTTATTGGCGGGCAGGCGGCGCGGGCTAAATTTCATTATGATGCGATGAAAAAACTCGATTTTGTCGCGGTGATCGATCTGTTTCATAACCCAACGACGATGGCCCTGGCGGATATTATTTTACCTGCCGCGACCTTCCCTGAGAAAAACAGCTTTCGTTCCTGGTGGACACCAATGGATTCGATTAAAAAACGTGTTCAAGTGGGCGAATGCCGCTCGGATTGGGAAATCAATTTCGAGCTCGCCAAACGCTTCAATCCTGAAGGTCTAAAACGTTGGGATACGGTTATCGATTACTTCGATGAGCGGATGGAACCTTCGGGCATGACTTTCGATGAACTCGAGGCAAAAGGCGGCTGGGCGATGTCGCCAGAAGGGCCGGGCCGCCCCTACCGCCGCCATGAAAAAGGTCAATTACGCGCCGATGGTAAGCCTGGCTTTAACACGCCATCCGGCAAGGTGGAACTCTACAACAAGTCCTTCGAAGAATGGGGCATGGACCCGCTACCGTTCTATACAGAGCCTGCCCAAAGCGAGGCTTCAACGCCCGAGCTCTTTAAAAAACACCCCTTGGTGATGATCACCGGCGCCCGGTCAAATCTCTTTTTCCATTCTGAGCACCGCCAAGTACCTTGGTTGCGTGAGAAAGAGCCGGATCCCACGGTCGAAATTCATCCCGATACAGCTAAAGAATACAACATCTATGATGGCGAGTGGGTGCACCTCGAAAACGATATGGGTCACATCAAACGCAAGGCAAAAATCTCGCTCAAGGTAAAACCAAACCATATTCAAACGCTGCATGGCTGGTTCATGCCAGAAGCCGAAGGGGCTGAGCCAAACCTATTTAATGTTTGGGATTTCCAAGTCAATCAGATCATCCCTGGCCCACAAAACAGCAAGTCCGGCTTTGGTGGCGGCCAATACAAAACAACCTTAGTGCGGCTCGCCAAAATTAAAGAGGACGCATAACCATGGCTAAATACGGCATTCTTATTGACTATGATTTTTGCACCGGCTGCCACACCTGCGAAGTTGCCTGCCAGCAAGAACACAATTATCCGGTCGGCCTCAATGGCATCAAGGTAACCGAATATGAGTATCAATTGGCCAATGGCAAAGTAAAAATCGACTACATGCCCTTTCTTACCGATCTATGCGATCTCTGCATGAGCCGCCAAGCGGAAGGTGAGCGTCCGTCCTGCGTTAAGCACTGTCAGACGGCCTGTATGAAATTTGGACTAACCACAGATTTAACCGCCGAGGCAGCGACCCGGCCACGGGCTGCACTACACACGCATGTCCCCAAATAACACCTAGCTGGATATCCAGCAGAGCGGAGAAGAACACATGGGAAAAGTTGATGTTTATCCGACCATAGCATGGTCAGCAGGGGCCGGTTGTCACGGCGGTTGCGGTCAAAAACTATTCGTCGAAGACGGTAAGATGATTAAAATTGAGGGCGATGAAAATCACCCGTTCAATCAAGGACGCTCTTGTCCGCGGGTCTTGGCACTCACCCAATATATGTATCACGAAGACCGCATCACCCAACCAATGAAGCGGGTTGGCGAGCGGGGTTCAGGTAAGTTCGAGCCCATCTCGTGGGATGACGCCTTTGATTTTTGCGAAACCCGCATGAAAGATATCAAGGAAGAATACGGACCCGAATCAATTGTCTTTGCCCAAGGAACGGGGCGCGATATTGGCGGGCCAATCTCCTTTCTGGCCTATAGTTATGGCAGTCCAAACTGGGTCCAACTCGGCCTTTCCGGTCAGTCCTGCTACACGCCGCGCCTCGGCGCAATGAAAGCCGTCCAGGGCGATTTTGGTGTCTCCGATTGCTCGCAATTTCTCGAAACCCGCTACGATGACCCCGAATGGGAAGTGCCTGAAGTGATCATCGTCTGGGGCCAGCATCCACCCAATGGTTGCCCCGATGCCTTCTTCGGTCATTGGATTGTCGATTGCATGAAGCTGGGCACGAAAATTATTTCCATGGACCCCCGCAATACCTGGATGACCAGTCGCTCCGAACATCATCTCAAACTGCGCCCCGGCACCGATGGTGCGATGGCGCTTGGTATGCTCAACGTGATCTTGAGCGAAGGCCTGGAAGACAAAGAGTTCTGCGCCAAGTGGGTGCATGGGCTGGATGAGCTACGCGAGCGTGCCGCTGAATATCCGGTCGAACGGGTCGCTCAAATCACCGGCGTGCCGGCCGAAGAAATCACCGAAGCGGCTCGGTTCTTTGCCAATGCCAAGCGCGCCTCGATCCATTGGGGTGTGCCGATCGATATGTGCCCGGACGGCACCTCGGTAGCGCATGCAATTATTTGCCTGTGGTCAATCACCGGCAATATCGACATTCCCGGCGGCCAAGTGATCGCGAGGCCGTCCCACGAAGTGAGCTCCTACCCCTACTCGACCGAAGCCTTGATCGACCTCTACGGTGAAGAGCTGGTGAAAACCTTGACGGAAAAACGCATCGGTGCCGATGAATATAAGATGGTCAAGAATTTCAGGGGCTGGGCGCAACCCGATATGGTGATCGACCAAATCATGACCGGTGAGCCTTATCCGATTAAAGGTGCCTGGATCCAAACAGCGAACGTGTTGGGTGGTCAGGCGGCCCGGACCAATTTCCACTATGAAGCCTTGAAGAAACTGGAATTCGTCGCGGTCGTCGATCTGTTCCACAATCCAACCACCATGGCGTTGGCAGATATTGTGTTGCCGTCCTCGACCTTCCCCGAAAAGGATAGTTTCCGGTCTTGGTGGGCACCGCTGAGCATTATCAAAAAGCGTGTCCAGGTCGGCGATTGTAAAACCGATTGGGAAATAAATTTCGAGCTCGCCAAAAGATTCAATCCAGAAGGCACCCAACGCTGGGGCTCGCCGATGGAATATTTCAATGAACGGCTCGCGCCTTCCGGCAAAACATTCAAAGATATGGAAGACGCTGGCGGTTGGCTGATGCCCGAAGACGGCCCGGCCAAACCTTACAACCGTCATGAGCGCGGTCTGCTGCGCCCCGATGGTAAGCCCGGCTTTAACACGCCTTCCGGCAAAATCGAGGTCTATTGTTCGGCCTATGAAGACTGGGACCTTGACCCCTTGCCGTTTTATACCGAGCCTCCGCAAAGCCCAATATCAACACCGGAGCTCCATGAGAAATATCCGTTGATCATGATCACCGGTGCCCGCAGCCAGCTCTATTTCCACTCAGAGCTTCGCGGCATTCCGTGGTTGCGCGAAAAAGAGCCAGATCCGACCGTAGAAGTTCATCCAGATACCGCCGCCGACTATGACGTTTATGATGGCGAATGGATTTATCTCAAAAATGATCTCGGCAAGGTAAAACGCAAAGTGACGATTACCCGGCGCGTGAAGCCTTCTGAAATTCAAACCCTTCATGGCTGGTGGATGCCAGAGCAGGAGGGCGCCGAGCCAAATCTCTTTGGCGTCTGGGATTATCAGGTTAATCAGCTCGTGCCCGGTCCGCAGGAAAGCAAATCAGGCTTCGGCGGCGGCCAATATAAAACCACCTTGGTCACGTTGGAGAAAATGGAAAAAGAAGGAGCGGCGGCCAATGGCTAAATACGGCATGCTAATTGATTACGATTATTGTACCGGCTGCCACTCTTGCGAAGTTGCCTGCCAGCAGGAACACAATTTCCCGGTCGGCCTTAATGGCATCAAGGTGACAGAATATGAATATCAGCTTGCAAACGGCAAAATAAAAATCGACTTCATGCCTTTTCTCACTGATTTGTGCGACCTGTGTATGAACCGCCAAGCGGAAGGCGAGCGCCCGTCTTGCGTCAAACATTGTCAGTCGGCTTGCATGAAATTCGGCCTGACCAGCGACCTTGCCGACGAAGCCGCCGCCCAACCCCGCGCCGTGTTGCACACCCATATTCCGAAGTAGATAAATAGAATTCTGTTTGCCAGACAAGTGGCGTTCCCTAAAATGGCAGTGTTAAATTTTTCACGAGGGGAACATGGCAAGCAACGATCCTATTTTAATAGTCGGCGGCGGATTTGGCGGGTTAACGGCGGCTCTCGCCCTCGGTCAACGCGGTATTCCTGTTCATGTTTTTGAAGGCGCACCGGAATTTGGCGCCATCGGCTACGGCATTCAGTTTGGCCCTAATATTTTTCATGTCTTCGATGCCCTTGGCATCAGCGACGAGGTAAAAGCTGTCGGCGATGAGCCGCCGGGCCTGCTTATGCTCGATGCGCTCAATGGCGATCAAGTGATCAATATTCCAACCGGTGAGAGCTTTCGAAATCGCTTCACCCATCAATACCTCATCATTCATCGGATCGACTTGCACAATGTCCTGCTTGATGCCTGCCGAAAAATCGACGCCATCACGCTCGAGCCGGAAGCGAAGATGAGCAGCTATGAAGATCACGGCGACCAAGTTTCAATTAAATTGGAAGATGGCCGCAGCTTCACCGGCCGGGCCCTGATCGGTGCCGATGGTATTGGCTCAACCACCCGCGCTCAAATGATTGGCGATGGTGACCCTCTACCCAATGGCTATGTCGCCCACCGCACCATTGTGCCGATGGAGACCGTCACCGCAGACGTGCCCCGTGATGTTGTCGTGTTGTGGGGTGGGCCTGGCTTTCATATTGTCCATTATCCGCTTCGGCATAATGCGTTGTTTAATATCGTCGCGGTCTTTCGCTCTGACAATCAGGCCCAGCGCGGCGATGTTGACGCCTACCGGACCGAACTCATGGAGACCCACGCCTCTACCCATCCCGAAGCAAAAACACTGATCGAGATGATGGATCTGGAGCGCCGCTTTATTATTGGTGATCGCGATCCTATCCGCCATTGGCATCAAGGCCGCGTCGGCCTGCTAGGCGATGCTGCCCACCCGACCTTGCAGTCGCTCGCGCAAGGCGCCGGCATGGCAATTGAGGATGGCCTGCACCTCGCCAATCTCATTGTCGCCAATGAAGATGATTTTGATACAACCTTTACCCAGTTTACCAAGGATCGCTATCTCCGCTGTGCCCGCGTCACACTCGAGTCTCGTTATATCTGGGAATTTTATCACGGCGAAGGCATCGAGCGCGAAGTGCAGTACCAAATCAACAAAGATCGAAATGAAGCCGATCCCTATGAGTGCATCTCATGGTTATATGATGGCTTTCCGTTTTCCTCATAAAGGACATTAGATCAATTGCGATGAAACGCTCAGGGCGGCCAGGGTACAATGCTGTGTGTCGCCTGCCGAACGTCCATGGTCATGTTGATCGTCTTTAGGCATTTATTCTGTGAAAGCGAATACACCGATAATGTTGCGGGGCTCGATCCGGTGACAAGAATGTCCTCGTCCAACATACACAGCCCTCTGGCAAATCCTTGATGGGCAAATTCTCTCTTCAAGTTACCGTGTAGAAGATTTTGCTCAGGATAACGAATAAGATCAAAGGCATATCTAGACTTACCCGATATTTCATCAATATTTAGCGAGCCTTTTTCTGCTAAAGTGTAGACCACCCCTCCTTGGAAGGGCTGGGCGTTATGCGTTACAACAGGTATTTTTCCAAAGGGGAAAATTTGCCCCTTATTGAGGACTAAAAGAGCGCCTACCCTAGAAGCACCCGCCAACATATAATCGCCATGAATGCTAATGTTGTTGATATGCAGCGTATCGTCCATTTCGTCTAACAATTTAGAATTTGAGCTCAATATTTGATATTGAATGTAGGCGTCATCGTCATCTTCACCCCGGCGAGACAACCAATGAACGTCGCCAAATTCCTCTGCGTCCATATCAAATTCAACGATACAGTCATATGCCGTTGAGGTGATCAGTAGTTTATTCTCATCACGATAAATCTCGTGAATACCTTTGAGAAAACTATTTGTATAACTTCTGACAACTTCAAAATCTTGATTAAACACATGCAGGGCGCGAGAAGCGGCAACCCATAGCTCTCCTTTGTAGGTTGCCATACCTCGAAGTCCGCGATCTCCTCCCCGACCGGCCCAATCGATGCTTTCATCGGTCCAATCGACGATCTGGCTATATCTTCCGGTTTCCAGATCAACCAAAAAAATTCCGCCATGGTTTTCAGATTTATGAGCAGTACGGACGATCGTCGTACAAACAACAGGAGGCAATCTGTTCATGTCAGGGAATTAGCTCAATAATTTCTTGGGCGATAGTATCGACTTTGGAAATCTTACCGGAATTATCAACCACCAGATCTGGTTGCTGCGGAATATCATAATCGAGATGAACACCGACAACATTTTCAATCAGCCCCTGCTCTGCCTTTTGATACAATTCTTCAGAGTCACGTGACTTCAAGACATCCATCGGAACATCGACAAATATTTCAAGATAAGCTGGAAAGTTCTTCCGGTTCCAGGCCTGCACTTCGGAGAACAAAGACATCGTGGCAAATATGACGATATGACCTTGGTCAGCCAGCAATTTCGCCAAGCTACTATTTCGCTGAGCGTTTACAATTCTGCTGTCGCGATCATGTCCTGAATGAACTTCCGGAAATGCCCGGCGGATATCATCGCCATCCAGAAGGATACAATTATCCCCACGCTCGCGTATAATATCAGCAACGCGGCGGGATATTGTCGATTTTCCTACCCCGGAAAGTCCGGTAATCCAAATTACAATGCCACCTTCAATCAAGAGCTTCCCCATCTTCAAAATTGCCTATTCTCAAGCCAAGCACATTTGTATTCCTTGCTCAGCCAATTTTTTCGCCATAAACCCGTCGACATCTCGGATGTTATTCTTTGCCCGCGCCCGCGTAATTAAATTTTCGTCCAATTTATCAATATCCGCGAGACTGACATACTCTTTAAGGAAGCGGCCAATTTCCAACTCTCTAAGCCAATTATCGATGACATCCGGCAATTCATCAACTGATTGAACCGAAAGTCCTTCTGCTATTGGCAGTAGTCGCTCAAGATCTTCTGCCATAAAGCCTCTTGGAAGGCAAAAGGTGCGGGAGCTAACCACTTGGCCGGCTACATTGTTGGCGTTAACCATTTAGCCAGTTCAACCGGCAGCAGCTTTACCCTGCAAAGCGACACCGCCATCAGAATCAAACGCCCCTTCTTTGTCTCACCGAGCGGTACGCGTGGACATCGGATTGTTATCGATATGGTACCAGCACCAAAGCGCATGGTTCAGCGGCCGAACACAAATTTGATTGCATCGCTTGATAACACCGGCGCCCTTCCAAATCGAAATCCAGCGAAGCCGCGGGTTGAAGTCGCACAATTTACCGGCTCACAGAACCCTTATATTCAGCGGGCTTTCCCACAAGGCAGGCAAATGCAGCGCCAACCCGCCCCTCGGCGCATGGCACCACAGCCTGTGCAAAGCCAACAACCGCGCCAACAAATGCCGCAACAGGTTCCACATCAGGCACCCCGCCAAACAATGCCTCAACAACATACGGGTTTCTTAGGTCTGCGAAATACCTACGCCAGAGGATCGCTGGGTCTGCATATGTTGACCGAGACCTCAAATGAGGGCGGCGGCGGCACCTTTGACGCAGAGTTTCAACCGGGATTTCTTTTAGGCGGCGCCCTTGGCACCCAACTCGACAACGGTTTCCGAGTTGAAGGTGAATTCCTGTATACCAATGCCAACCTTAAACAAATTTCAGGAACGGCAGCGAATATCGTCCATAATACTGAAGAAGTTGAAGGCGACATGTCTTCACTCGCCTTTATGGCAAATGTTGCATACGACTTTCCCAACAATTCCCGCCTAACGCCCTTTGTTATGGGCGGTGTCGGCATGGCCAGCCTTTTGCTCAATGATTATAGGGCATCGAGTAATGTGATTGCCGATGATATGGACTGGGTCTTTGCTCTCCAACTGGGTTTTGGTGCCAGCTTTGACCTCGATGATAGAACCAAAATCGAAGTGGGCTATCGCTATTTTGAAACTCAAGATCCCGAGTTCTCTGACGCAAATGCAACACCATTTGAAAGCGTTTATGCCAGTCATAACTTCCTGGTCGGTGCACGGATCGACCTTAACTAAGCACATCAATCTGGAAGCTTTTGTTGTCACACCGCCGTTGTTAATTCACCGGGTGGAGAGCCGTTTCTGAGTCCCTTCAATTCGCCGCCAGCCTAACGATTTTAAGAAATCTTTTTCTTTTCGCTTCAACCTATTTTACAGATCGGGAATCCCTGATGGTCAAAGAGGCGAAAGGGAGTGGCGAAGGCAGTTGTGAATCCATTTTAATTAAGTAAAGTGTTCTCTAAATTGCGGCCACATCTTAATGATGGGCAACTGACCGAAATGAAAAGACTATCGCATGGCAGGAATTGAACGCGCGAACGGACACCGCCCCACGGGCCTGCTCCATCTTTTGGACCCAACGCTCAAGCTGGCTCCTCACCCGCAGCCGGAAAACTATGATTTTGATCTGTTTAAATCTCTGGATTCCGTCCACCGTCTGACGTCCGAAGTACCCGAGGATGCCTTTAGTGCCCAAACGCTTGGAACTGAGCGCGAAGGAAATGCCGTACTTATTAGTGAGGAAGGACTTCTTCTCACGATCGGCTATTTAGTTATCGATGCTCGCTCTATTACCATCAAGTCTTATGGCGGCGAGCCGGTACAGGCCGAATTGGTTGGTTATAATCACGAATCGGGTATGGCGATTATCCACGCTTTAGCACCCCTTCCCGTTAAACCCATTGAAATCGGCAGTGCCGAAAATCTCACAAAAAAGGATCCCGTCATCATCGCGTCTTATGGCGGTGAGCATCATTCAATAGCTGCTGAGGTTGCGTCACGGCGGGAATTTGCAGGCTCCTGGGAATACATGCTCGATAACGCCATATTCACAACCCCAATCCATCCAAATTGGAGTGGTGCCGCCCTCATCGACAATGATGGCAAGCTGTGCGGTCTCGGTTCTCTTTGGGTCAATGATGCTGAAAAAGCCCGCCAAGATATGTCGTTGGAAAGCCTGGATAAAACGCAAAAAAGCCGCCAAAAGGATTCACCCGGTAATATGTTCGTCCCAATAGATTTGCTCAAACCAATCTACGATGACCTTATTTCAACAGGCATAGCCGGCGGTGAGCAGCGTCCGTGGCTGGGTATGTATACGGCAGAGGCCATGAACAGGTTATTCGTCTCAGGCGTTATTCCCGATGCACCAGCCGATCTCGCGGAGGTTGAACCAGGCGATCTGATCGTCGGTATTAATGATCAAGATGTGCCGAACCTGCCGGCGATGTATCGGCTGCTTTGGTCCTTGGGACCTGCCGGCGTTGAGATTACCCTGAATTTACGCCGTGACGGCGAAGACATAGATATTGTCGTGACCTCGGATAGTCGCTACAGCTTCATGGAGCGGCGCAAAAACCACTAGGCCATAATATTTCTGGTAAAAACCGGTAAAACTGGCTATGTCTCGCCCGCCTTATTCTAAAATTACGATTGAATATTCAGAACCATGTCTCAATTGCAAGAGTCGATAACTCAGCGACGCACCTTTGCGATCATCTCGCATCCGGATGCGGGTAAAACGACGCTGACCGAAAAGCTGTTGCTGTTTGGCGGTGCGATTCAAATGGCCGGTGCCGTGAAAGCCCGGGGTGACAAACGACGCGCCCATTCTGACTGGATGAAGGTTGAGCGCGAGCGCGGTATTTCGGTTGCCTCTTCGGTCATGACTTATGAATACGATGGCTGCACATTTAATCTATTGGATACGCCCGGCCACGAGGATTTCAGTGAAGATACCTACCGCACGCTGACGGCGGTTGATTCCGCTGTCATGGTCATCGACGCAGCCAAAGGCATAGAGCAGCAAACCCGCAAATTGTTTGAGGTCTGCCGCTTGCGTGACGTGCCCATTGTAACCTTCGTCAACAAAATGGACCGTGAGGCACGTGATCCTTTTGACATCCTCGATGAGATCGAACAATCGCTTGCCCTCGACGTAACCCCAGCCAGTTGGCCAATCGGCATGGGTCGGGATTTTTTAGGCTGCTATGACATTCTGAATGATCAACTCGTCTTAATGCCGAAAGGTAAAGCAAGCGGCAGCGTCGAAGATGACGATCCCGGCAAGATTGAAAAATGCCAGGGCTTGGACGATCCAAAGCTCGATGAATTACTCCCTGATTATGCGGTCGCCAAATTGCGCGAAGAAGTTGAGATGGCACGCGGCCTCTGTCCAGAGTTTGACCTCGAGGCCTACCGCGAAGGACATCTCAGCCCGATATTTTTTGGCAGCGCGATTAATAATTTTGGTGTTCGGGAATTGCTGGACGGTATCGGAAAATATGCTCCCTCGCCACGCCCACAACCAACAGAAGCCCGCACGATCGATCCAGAAGAAACCAAAGTCAGTGGCTTTGTCTTTAAAATTCAAGCAAATATGGATCCCAAACATCGTGATCGCATAGCTTTTTTCCGCTTGGCATCTGGCCACTTTAAGCGCGGCATGAAGCTCAAACATATCCGCAGCAATAAGATGCTAACGCTGCACAATCCGGTCCTGTTTCTGGCTCAAGATCGGGAAACCGCAGAAGAGGCCTATGCCGGCGACATTATTGGCATTCCGAACCACGGGAATCTTCGGATTGGTGACGCGCTGACCGAAGGCGAAGAATTGCATTTCACCGGCATCCCAAGCTTCGCACCTGAATTGTTGCAAACCGTCCGCCCGGAAGATCCGATGAAAGCCAAACATCTGGGCCGCGCGCTGCAGCAGCTTGCCGAGGAAGGCGCTGCTAGGGTCTTTAAGCCGAGAATCGGTGCCGATTGGATTGTCGGCGTAGTCGGCTCCCTCCAATTTGAGGTGATGGCAGATCGCATTCGTACCGAATATGAAGTGCCGGTTATTTTCGAATCGACCACACTCTATACCGCACGCTGGATCAAAGCCGAAGACCATCAAACTCTAAAGAAATTTATAGATGCGAATAGTACGGCGATTGCGGATGACCATGATGAAGAGCCGGTGTTTCTGGCCCGCAACGCCTGGCATCTGGATCGGGCAGCCGAAGATTTTCCAGAAATCGAGTTCCTTAAAACCAAAGAACAAGTAAGGTAGCGCGCCAAACGCCAATTGACATTTATCATTGTTATTCTTGCTACCCTAGCCGACAATTCGTAGATGTTTAGAATTTCGGCAAAATTCCCATTTATCATTGTGGCGCTATCTTTTTTGGCGGCATTTGTTACCGGTTTGGTCGCCTACCAACATTCATCAAACGAACTTCAGCAAGCTGCCGAGCGCCAGCTTACCGCTCTTGTCGAAACGAGAAAATCAAATCTAGAATCTTTCCTAAAATCGATCTCTGCTGAGATTACTCTGTTGGCCCGGTCAGGCTTTACCAACAAGGCATTGATCAATTTCAATGAAGGCTGGAAAGATCTGGGCAAACGCCCGGATAATTATTTGGCTAAGCACTATATTGGGGACAATCACTTACAACAAAAAGAGAAATTGGATAACCCTAAGGATGGTTCCAAATATAGCTCGTGGCATGCCCAATACCAGCCAGAATTTAGGAAAACATTACGGGCATTTGGCTATCATGATATTTTCCTCATTAGCCTTAGTGGTAATCTTATATATTCTGTTATCAAAGAAAATGACTTCGCAACTAATCTTGATGCCGGTGTGTGGCAGGACACGAATCTGGCAAAAGCTTTCAAAAAAGCGATCAATCCTGCTACGAATAACGCCTTGGTTTTAGAAGATTTTGCTAAATATTTGCCAAGCAATGAAATTCCGGCAGCCTTTATGGCAACTTCAGTTTTGGACAAAAATAAAAATCCAATTGGTGTTTTTGCCATACAATTGCCAATCCAGCGAATAAACGAACTCATGCAAGTCACCGCTGGAATGGGAAAGACCGGCGAAACCTATATCGTCGGCTCCGATTTTCTAATGCGGAGTGATTCAAGGTTTGAGAAAAATAGTACAATTTTAAAAACCAAGGTCTCAACAGTATCAGTTAAAAAGGCCCTGGCTAACGAAGCCGGCGTACATATTATCAATGACTATCGTGGTGTATCGGTTCTTTCTGCTTATATCCCGTTCGACTTCCTTGGAACTAAATGGGCAATCATAGCTGAGATTGATGAAGATGAGGTCTTCGCACCAATCCAAGAAATGCAGAATTTTATGCTCATCGCTGGAATTGTCATCGGAATTATTATTGCTGTTTTAGGCGTCATTTTTGCCCGTCACTTATCTCAGCCGATACAATCCATTGCAATCGCAACCCAGCGTCTCGCAAATGACGAGATGGAAACTGAAGTGCCGTCAAAAATGCGCGCCGATGAAATTGGAGATTTGGCCCGAGCCGTCCAAACCTTCAAAGACCGTGCTCAGGTAGGTGCCGAAATGGAGAAAACCCTGGAAAAAAAGGAGGCGCAACTTCAAGAGACGCTCAATAATATGTCCGAGGGGCTTTTGTTGATTGGGTCCGACCTCAAAATTGAGGTGTTCAACGATAAGGTTGAACAGTTGCTTGAATTACCGCCAAATTTTTTAACAACCAATACACCGATAGCTAAAATTTTAGAGTTTCAAGCGGAACGGGATGATTTTGGCGAAGGCGATATTGCACAACTTGTAACCGAAAAACTAAATGATAGAACCGAACACTCCATCGAAGAAAGATTAAATGGCAAAGTTCTAGATCTGTATCGGCATTTTACCCCGGAAGGCGTCGTCGTCATATTTAATGACATTACGGCTGAAAGAAACGCAACTGTAACTCTTAATCAAAAGGTGGAAGAGCTAGAATTGTTTAATAATATGGCCGTAGGACGGGAGTTAAAAATGATCGAACTCAAGCGGCAAATAAACCAACTGCTCGAGGAGAAAGGAAGCAAAGCCCGTTATGAGGAGGTCGATAGCCTCTAGGCTTTTTTTCTCAGAATTGGCGCGCTCCATGCCAAGGCGGATCAGTTCCATCGCTTCTTCAGGTTTTTTCCAACTGGAATTTTATCGATATCCATTTTTTCTCTCCGATTGCCCGGCATCAAAACAGAGCTAGAACAAGCTAAGTTCCGATTGCCACATGGCACAATTCCAGTGACAATGAGGACGAAATTTAGGGGAGAAAATAGGAATGGCGATAAAATCAAAACCCAAGGCTAAATCGAAGAAAAAGGCGTTACCCAAAAAGCCGTTTGTCATCGATTTCCATGGCCACATCGTTAATCCAAAAGTTTTTGAGTTAACGCAAAAAAACTCCCTGCATTCGCGTATTGGCCTTGGCAAGCAAACCAGTCTCGGTGGCGACAAACACAGCCAGCGCACCATGCAAGCGATGCTCGATATAGATGTCCGTCTCAAAGACATGGATAGGATGGGCATTGATATGCAGGTTATTTCGCCGAGCCTCATCCATCACAACACCGAACCGATGGCCCCCTCACGAGCACTCAAGATCGTCCAACGGGTCAATGATAGCGTTGCTGAGGCCGTCTCTGATCACCCGGATCGATTAGCCGGTATCGGCATCGTTCCCCTGCAGGATGCCAAACTATCTGCCAAGGAGCTTGATCGTATGGTCAAAAAGCTCGATCTGCGTGGCGTTCAAATATCAACCATTGTCCGAGGCGATGAGATCGGCGATAAAAAGTTCCTTCCGTTTTGGCGTAAGGCCGAGCAATTAGACGTTCCGGTCTTTATACACCCGGCTGGAAATTCTGATCCTCGGCTTAAAAAATTCGGCCTGGCCTTTATGGTTGGCCAGCCCTATGAGGAAGCACTCGCCATGTCTTCACTGGTTTATGAAGGCGTGATGGATAAATTCCCGAAATTGAAAATTCTAGTCGCCCATGGCGGCGGCTATCTGCCTTATTACGCCGGACGCCAAGACAATGCGTACCGCGCAGGCCGCGATGGCGGTACGTTAAAGGGGAGTTTCAGTTCGTATATCCGTAAATTCCACTACGAGACAGTCGTCTTTAATCCAGATATGCTAGACTTTCTCGCAACCAAAGTGAGTGTTAAAAATATTGTTATGGGAACGGACTATCCCTTTGGAGAATCCAATCCGATAAGTTTTATTAGAAAAACCAAAAAACTATCAAGCGCCCAACAGGACGCAATCTTAGGGAAAAATGCAGCGCGTTTATTGAAAATAAAAATTTAAATTACGGAACCCTTCGGGTCATCAAGGAGTAGAAAATTATGAAAAAGATTGTATCCATCGTTGGCGGACTAATCGCCGTTGTCATCATCGCCGTTGTCGCCTTTGTATTCTTATTTGCCGGTGACGCTATCAAAGTTGCGGTCGAAGAAATGGGACCAAAACTGACCAAGTCTGACGTTAAGCTTGATAAGGTTGATTTGTCTTTGTCTACCGGAGCGGCAGCGCTTTCCGGTCTAAAAATCGGTAACCCGGCGACGTTTACGACGCCGCATGCCTTTAAGCTTGATAACATAAGTGTCAAAATCGACACCAGCACGATTGGCAAAGATACGATTGTCATCAAAGAAATCATTATCAATGCGCCGGACGTGATTGCAGAATTTAAAAAGTTTTCTTTCAATCCATTGAAAGCCAGCGCTTCGATCCAACAATCGCTGAAAACGTCAAATTTCATCGCCATTCAGAAAAATGTTGAAGCTTTCGTTCAGTAATCTGGTGGTGGCGGAAAATCTTCCGGTGGATCAGCTTCTTCCGGTGGAGAAAAAGGCAGTGAGCCAAAATTGATTATTGAAAAATTCCGCATGACTGGCGTCAAAGTACGTGCCGTAGCGCATGACGGCATGAAATTAGATAAAACTTTACCGCCGTTTTCTATTGCTCTTGATAATATCGGTAAAAAGGAAAATGGCCTCCCACCGGCTGAAATTGCGGCTGTTTTGATCCCTAAGGTTCAAGATGCCATCACCAAAGCAATGATGGGCGATCTCACAAAAATTGCCGGTGATTTGTTCAAAAGCATGGGCGGTTCGGTTAAGGATGCTGTCGGCGGAGCGACCAAAGTGCTTGAAGGCGTAACTAAAAATCTTGGTGGGGCGACCGGCGGTGCTGGTGATGCAGTTGGCGATGCAGCCAAGGGGGCAACCGACGGTCTCAAGAAGCTGTTCGGCAAATAAATGGCCGAGCAATCAGCGGTTGAGGCGGGCTTCGTTTTAGACTCCCGCCTCACGGCTGATACTATCCCGGTAACCGACCTAACGCTTTGCAAAGTCCTGCTCATAAACGACAGCCGCTACCCGTGGCTCATTCTGGTGCCTAAGCGCGCTGAAAAAAGCGAAATCCATCATTTGGCGGAAGAAGAGCAGGCAACTCTGCTGACTGAAATAACGCAAATTTCTGAAATGCTAGAAGCCGAATTTAGGCCGGATAAAATAAATATCGGAGCGCTCGGCAATATCGTTTCGCAATTGCACGTTCATATTATCGCCCGAAATGATGGCGACGCAGCCTGGCCAGGTCCGGTTTGGGGGCATAGTCCTGCGACAGCCTATACGGCGGAAGATGGTGAAAAGCTTGCGCAAAGTATCACGCAGAAGCTCACTTAGCCCTTAATTCTCATACCATAATATGTATTTCCATAAATTAATTGTCATTTTTGCAATTTTTTGGTTGTAAGAGCGGCCTTCCATCACAATTTCTAAAATCGAGAGATAATCTGAAATATATTGAAGCAAATTTTAATTCCCGAAATAGTCAAAAAATGGCTGTTTTTTTCTAAGAATATTTGAAATAGGAGCATGGGTATGAATCTCAAAATTAGAGGTAAGTTAATCGCCGGTTTTGCCGTTGTTGTTGTTATTCTAATGGCAGCAGTTGGCTCTACCATTTGGAAAGTCACCGAAATTTCAGGGGTTTCGGATCGCATTGTCGAGCTAAGAACCCCCACTTCGGCAGCAAGTCAGCGCATGTTGAATAATATCAATGCGTCATTGGCCGCCTTGCGTGGTTATATGCTGACCGGTGCTCCGGCTTTTAAGAAAGGTCGAGCTGCTGTTTGGGCCGACATTGATATCGCTAAAGCTAATATGGACAAATTGTCCCAAAGTTGGACAAATCCTAAAAATGTCAAAAAGTGGCAAGGTTTTAAGTCCATTTTGGCAGAATTTAGAACAGCCCAAGCCAAAGTCGAAGGCATTGCAAAAACGATTGATGAGCAGCCAGCGACCAAAATTTTGGTTAAGCAGGCGGCCCCTCAAGCCAGTATATTGGTGGCAGAAATCACTAAAATCATCAATATTGAAGCAACCTTGCCCGCCACCCCGGAGCGTAAAGCTTTATTGGGCATGATGGCCGATACCAGAGGCACAACTGCACGCGGCTTAGCGAGCATTCGGGCGTTTCTACTAACCGGCAACCAGCAGTTTCATAAGAACTTTAACGTGATGTGGAAAAAGAACGGCATCCGGTTCGGACAATTGACAGCAAAACGCCATCTGCTGACGCCGGAGCAACAGGTCTCTTTTGATAAGTTTGCCAAAGCGCATAAAATCTTCAAGCCATTGCCA
>Ga0233428_1001104_pt1 | contig 30806 bp, 23 predicted proteins | sample SI_118_April2016_4_FD_179890 | JGI IMG/M metagenome (GOLD analysis project Ga0233428, IMG submission 179890) | Seawater microbial communities from Saanich Inlet, British Columbia, Canada - SI_118_April2016_120_MG | ecosystem: Environmental > Aquatic > Marine > Inlet | place: Canada: British... | reverse complement strand
GAGATCAATCGATCGAAGGGCCAGGCAGCGATTTTGTGTCCCTGTAACTGGCCATCGTCGGTGCGATAGATGCCAAATTTCTTCAGCGAATACAGCGAGTATACGAGGGTGAACATGACGCCGAGGGTGAGCCAACGCAGTCGATTCCATTCACCTTCGAGTTTGATGCCGACTTTCTCGAAGAAGGGCGTCGGCAGCTCAGCGCCGATCATCTCGTAGACGAAGTCATTGTCGATCGTGACGGCGTCGCCCTCAGGACCTCCCTTGGCGAAGGTCACGTCACTGGCGCCGACGCCTGTGAGGAAGCTGTTCATGTGGATCGTCAGTTTTCCCTCCGCTGCGGCAGCCTTGAGCTTGTCGACATTCCGCTTCTTCGGGTAGATGAATTCTTCGTCGATGGTTGCTAACGTGACGTCATTGTGCTCGCACAGAGCCAGCGCACCTTCCAGTGCGACATCGCCGCCACCATAGATCAAGATCTTCTGATCCTGGTGGTCATCGGGGTCGAGCAGTCGATGGGCAATGCGAGCGGCATGCTCGACTTCACCGCCGACGCCGGCTTTGCGCGGATTGCCGGCCTTGCCAACAGCCATGATGATACGGCGCGCCTTGTATGTGCCCTTCTGGCTTTCGACTTCAAGATATCCGGAGGAACGACGGATATCCGTGACCTTCTCGAACTCACGAATGTCGAGTTGTAGTTCCTCGATCTGTTCGCGCCACTTGGCGAGCAACTCTTCTTTCGTGCATTCCTCGAACCACATGTCACCTTGCAAAGGCACTGTCTCGGGTTCGGCGAAGAGAATCTTGCCTTTCATCATCGTGAAGACGGTTTCAGCCACATGATTGGCCTCGATGACGACGGCCTTCATACCGAGACTCTTGGCGTGGGCGGCGGCTCCCAGGCCGGCGGCGCCGGCGCCGACGATGACAAAATCGAACAGATCAGTCTCCGCAATCTCGCCGCTCGCCTCACCTCTGATTTCGTCAGCGAGTTGGGCGACCATCTCGTGGCCTGCATTGAGTCCGAGTTTGATCAGCGGCGTGCCCGCCACCTCGCCGACGAGATACACACCGTCGACACTGCTCTGGCCCTTTTCGTCCGCAGCGGGCAGGACGGGGTAGGATGGTTCGGGACGTTTCGGCTCAGTGAGGGTTTGACCGAAGCTCTTGAGTTGCTCCATCAGCCCCGGGCGGGGGGCGGCGACAGGCGAGGTCGTCATAGGTGTTGGGGCCCTGGTCGAAGATGATGCGCCCTGTGGGCGCAATGGTGTCTCAGTGGTAGATGCGGAAGATCAGGTGCAGGATACAACGCCCGTCTGCAAGCCCTGACCGGCAACTGGGAAGCTCTGCAAAGACCCGTCAGTCGAATTGCAGAGCGAACAGATCCGCGTCGCGAAGCTGGAAACGCAGTCGCACAGGTTTCCCAGCTAGGGAAGCAACGTCGCGATGCTCTCCCCACGTGACCCTTCGGTCCACTTCATCGCCGATCAATTCATCGCACGATTCGATCTCGTATCCCGGGAGTGTGTGACCATCCGCATCCTGCACCTCGACGCGCACCGAACCGGCGGCGGAAGTCGACATATTCAGTCGCAGTTGGCTGCCCTCGAAGGTGAAGGCCTTGGTAATGATCTCGCCACCATCAAAGCCGGCGGACAACGACGCAAAGCCATCAACGCGCAGGCTCAGTCGCTCGAGATAAGCAGTGGGCTGGCCATAGTGGCGGGCCACATAGAGGGACAGTTCCCGGTCCGATGTGGGGAGGATGCCAAGGGCGGGATAGTTGGAGCGGGCGACCCAGTCGTTGGCGTCTTCTCCCGGACGCACGAAGGCCTCCATGAAGGTGCGGTCCACGTGTGTGCCGCCGCGACTGGTGATCAGGACTGTGTCGGAGAGTGCCCCTGGTAGGCCCTCATAGGTCTCGGGCGTGTGTAGGCCGATCTCCTCCTCCTGCTGTGGGCTCAAGGCCCAGCGTCCCGGCAGGAAGCGGGCTGGGGTTCCGATCAGGATGTGGGGCGCATGGACGTAGGGTGCTGCCTGATTGGTGTAGAGGTGTTCCGGTGGCGCCGTGCCGAAGTCGAGTTCTTCGGCAGCGCTCCAATGCACGAGATCTTCTGACATAGTGCGGGAAATCCAGCGGACCCGTTCGCCGTCGACGTCCTTGAAGGATCTGAAAAGGCAGACATAGCGATTCTCGGTTGGATTCCAATGAATCGTGTTCTGCGAGTCGAATCCATCGCCCTCGATCACGGTCCCCGGTTGTTCGCTCCAGTGCAAACCATCCGCCGAGGTCCACAGATGTAATCCCGTGCGCTGATTGCCGCCGATCGCCTTAAAGCGTTCGCTGCTCGACACGCCGGGCCGGTCGTCGAGCATGGGGGAAAATCGCTGCGTTACCTCGCGCGGGCCCGTGAGGATGATGTTGTTCGCTGACGAGCCGTGCCATTCGCACAGACCGAGATTGGGCTTGTGCCAGGCATAGCCATCACGGCTTTCGGCGTAGCAGGTGACCGGCAGATTCTGACCCTCTTCATTGGCGGGGCGAGACGGATCGATGCCCCAGCCACGGTAGTACATCCTGTAGAGATCGCCATCCTGCAAGATCGTCACATGCAGGGCGAGGCCGCCCTCCCAGGGTTGATCGAACGGCAGGGCGACACCTTCGCGGCGTGGATGGTGCAGGCGGTGAACGGCACCTGGCCCCAGCTCATCGATGAGAAATCGGTCGACGAAAGGTTCGCGTCGGTTGCCGATGTGGATCGTCATGGCGTCGTTTCCTTGATGGCCAGCTCGATGCTGCGAATCGTCACAGAGTGTTTTGCCCGACTCTGGGCTGTCGCTACTTCGTGGCTGCCATTGTACACGCTGATCTCGTTCCAACCCTCGCGAATCTCGGATACATCGAAACGATAGTTGAAGGCGGTGTACTCAGGAACATGGAAGGCGTGATCCAATTGCGGGAAGAGTAGCTCATCCGTCGCTTGTGCATCTCTCGTGGGCCACGAGTCATTGAAACTCACCGCAAGTTCAGGAAGATCGTCACGTCGGTCTAAGACGATCTGTATGACCAATTCCAAGGCGGCATCAGCAGGTTCGGCGCACATGGGAAGCCGGTAGGCGCGTCGCCAATCTGGCTCGAGGATGTCAGGCAGCGAATCTGGTGTGTCAAAGGGCGGATTCCATACCGGAGCCAGCATGGTCGTGAAGGCGTACTGCTTGGGTTGGCCGCGAAGGCTTTCCAGATCACCAATCTTCTGGATTGCCGTATAATCGGCCTTCATGTTCTGCCGCGTGCAAATGCGGATATCAGCGTTGTCCTCATCCGCTGCGTAGTAGTTGTACAGTTCGATGCCATCCGCACCGAGCGCACGCTGTCCAGCTGTGGCGCCGAGCAATGCCTCTGTGACAACAAAGGGGCAACGAAGTTGCGTGCTGTCTGCCTGCTTCGAGTAGGCTGACACGCCGTTGAGGGCAAACTCCACATTCCCGTAGATCGCGATGTCCGGTCCCAGTTGCTGACGAAGCTGATCCAGTGGCAGGTCCCAGGCGGTTTGCATGTAGTTGCTGGGGCTGACGAAGTCGATCAGGCCTGCATCAGCAATCGCGGCAACATCCAAGCCGATGCTGCGCAGGGCACCAAAGGCCGCGGGAATACGCAGGCCCATGGGGAAGGGCCGTCCCGTCTGTTCTGCCTTGCGTCGCGTCAGTGCACGGATCTCGCCGATCCACTCGGTGATGGTGTCGATGGTCTGCTGCGACGCATTGGGCTCACAAATGGCAGGGGTGCGCAGAAAGTCCAGTTCCAGACCCTCTGTGTCGTAATCCAGGACCAACTCACGGATCATGTCGAGGAAATAGTCGCGCACGGCTTGGCGTTCGAAATTCAGGCCTACCCACAACACGTCGGCGTGGCGACCCGGACGCAGGGGGGTGCCGCGAAGGCGGTTGTCTGGATCCTTGAACAGGGGACAGTTGATCGGATTGTCGACCCACTTTTCCAGATAGCCGTGGGGATCGTTCATGCGGACGGAGGCCCAGGGTGTCACCTGCCTCTGCTTACAGGCGACGATGGTCTCGGCCATCCAGTCCACACCGGCCTCGAGCAAATCGAGGTAGCGGTCCATCATGGCGATGTTCGTCTCATCAGGACAACTGCGAAACCAGCGAGCCCAGCGCTTGTCGCCGCGTGTATAGTCGTCGAGCGCCGTCGGCACGACCTTGCTCGGATACCAGGCAAGTTGGGTGTTGGGGCTGATGGCGTACGTGTCCACCTGATTCTCAGCCAGAAGCTCGACGAAGCTGTGCAGGGCTCGTGCTGAGTACGGGCCACCCTCAGGCTGCCAGAGATTCGGCGCCCAGAACATGGCACCCCAGTCGCCATTGAAAATCACCTGGTGCTTTGATCTCATCTGATCCCGATCTAAAAAAAGGAAAGGGGCGTGCCGAACATGTCGGCACGCCCCCATTAAAACGGACCTATGCTAAGGCTACTCGATCACAAGCTCTTCGTCACCGACAACCAACGTTCCCGTCGCGCCATCGGTGGTGCCGGACATATCAACAGCCATCTCACCCACGATCGCGCCACCAAAGGTCAACTCGCCATCATAGTCAAATTGCTCACCATCTGCGGTCTCGATGGTCACTTCACCATCGAGCCACACCTCGCCGTCATCGGACATGGCAGTGAATTCGACGACGTAGGTGATGCCGCTCAATCCAACAGACATGTCGACGGTTGCTTCACCTTCAACCTGGCCTGCGACGGCAGATGCACTCGACTCGGCAGCCTCGGAAACAACACGAGTGAGTAGCTTGAGGGCGATGCCCCAAGCCTCTTCGGCATTATCAAGGGTGAGATTCTCTTCGCTATCACCGTCATCTTCCGTGGCGTCGGTGTCGTCACTTTCGTCGCCTTCGTCACCTTCGCCGTCGGTGTCGTCGCCTTCGCCGTCGGTGTCGTCACCTTCGCCGTCGGTCTCGTCGCCTTCGCCGTCCGTGTCGTCACCTTCGCCGTCCGTATCGTCGTCCTCATCGTCGCTCACTTCACCAAAATGGACACCCCGTGTCCCACGGCGAGCGACAACTTCAACCTGCGAAATCTCCGCAGGTTCAATAACGAGTTCGGTTTCGAGATGGAGATCGTAGAGTCCCGGTTCGAGGAATGAGATCCGATAGGTGCCATCTTCGGGATCAACGATGGCTGAGGATATCTCCTCGCCATCTTGAGTTGCGATGACGACGACGGCGAGCTCTTCATCGGTGTCTACGAAGACCCTTCCGGCGATAAAACCGGCTCCTGTTGTGGGAACCATGCGAACGACGGGCTTGAGGGCGAAGTTGTTGCCGTTACCGCGCTGGGTGATCGACTTGCGAGCATCGAAGTCCATCATCAGATCGAGGGTCTCGCCGGTGACAATGCTGAAGTTGCCTTGCAGCTGAATGCCGCGCTGTTCGCCGGAGGGGACCTCGAGGTCGAAGGTCTCACCGTCAATTACGATTTGAGCAGACTCGACGATCAATCTCACGCCCGAGAATTCGCCTGGCTCAAGAACCTGCTCACCGAGCACTTCGTTCACGCCGCCCGTCAAGGACAGCAGGTCAAAGGTTCGTGACTCGCCCACAAATGTCTGCCACGGGCCGCCACCAGCGCGTCGAATGTCGACGGTGTTGATCGTCACCAGGACAGCGTCAGCGCCATCCACCGGGGCGTCTGTGAGACCGAGCCGCACCATGCCCAGATCGGCGGAGCTATTTACGAGCATGTCGATGCTACGATCCTCGTCGAGAGCCACGCCGGATCGGGCGTAGTCGAAGAAGTCGTCACCTGTTACGGAGATTGTGAAAAATCTCGATTCTTCGAGAGCTTTCCCTGCTGGCTCGGGCGCCCGGGACGCCACTGGCGTCAACGTGGCAGATTCTACGGCTACTGATCCTTTGTGACCGTCGATCAGGGTCATCTTGCCCGTATCGTTGAACTCATCTGTCGTCAGGTGATAGAAGTAGGTACCGGCAGCAACCCCATGGCCATCGTTGTCAGCGGCATTCCATCGAAGCCGGTGCACGCCCGCAACCACGGGGGCGTCTACCAGTGTTCTGACCGCCTGCCCAAGGCTGTTGTAGATCACCAGCTTCGCCGTCGATGCAGACTCAAGCTGGAAAGCGATGATCGTTTCAGGATTGAAGGGATTGGGGTAGTTCTGAAACAGAGCCGACGCATTCGGCCGCTCATTGATCCCAAGGATTGCTGTGGGTTGTGATCTGCTCAGGTCTACTTGATCAGCTGCCGTCACTGGCCGTTCGGGCTGACACGTCGCCCGTGCCATCCTCACTGGCAAAGGATACGAGGGCCCCGGCCACACTCTCGCCATTCTGGTCACGGACAATGCCGTCGATGGTAACGGCAACTGAGGCGGTCGCCATTGCTAGGATCGCCCCTGCAATCCAGTGGATCTTTCTCATGATTTTGCCTTCGAATGTGATGGATCTGGAGCGTCCCACTCGGGCACACTCACCTGTCTGTGGTCAGAATCTACGCATCATGACACAGGCAGGGTGTGACGACCCTCACGAAATCGCCCCGTTCCACTTCACCAGTACCGCAGAGCGTCCTCGAAGAGGGCGGTCAACTCTTCGGCACCGGCAGATCTGGGGGACAGCTTGGTCACCCGATGCTGTGGCAGGGTACCTTCGACGAGGGTGGGAATATCCTCGCTGGAATAGCCCAATTCCTGCAGACCATTCGGCATCTGCATGTCCTGCATCAATTCAATAAGCCGGTCTGCCAGCACCTGACCTGCGTCGGCTTCAGTCGCCGTCGAAATGTCAGCCCCAAGCACCTGCGCCGCACGTAGATGCCGACCAGGATTCACCTGGCCTGTGAAGCGGAACACAGCGGGGGCATTGACGATGACGGCGATTCCGTGTGGTACCATGGCATGATCGACATCGTATCCCGGTGGGCGATAATCTCTGACCTTGCCGGCGACGGGATAGGACATGCCGTGGGGAAGGTGTACGCCGGCATTGCCAAAACCGATACCAGCAAAGGCGGCAGCGAGCAACATCTGGCCACGCGCCTCCTCGTCATCGGTGTCACCGATCGCCCGAGGCAGATAAGTCGCCAGCAGGCGCAGCGCTTCAAGCGACCACAGATCGCTGATGGGATTGGCGCCTTGATATGCGGGTCGCAGAATGGGTCGCTCGGGGCGCGGTCGGCTATCGAAGGGTATTGCCGTGTACGATTCCAGGGCGTGACTCAACACGTCGAGTCCCGTTGAAGCAGCCACGGCCGGTGGCAATTCACGGGTGTTGTCCGGATCGACAATCCCCAGGACCGGCTTGAGGCGCCTGTGGGCAATGCCGGTTTTCGCTTCCATCTCCACCAGATCGAAGATGGCGACGCCCGTCGTCTCCGAACCCGTTCCTGCAGTGGTGGGAATGGCGATCAGAGGTTTGAGTGGCCCTGGTGGCGGCTTGCCCGCACCGATCGGCGCATTGACATAATCGAGGAAATTGTCCGGCGGATGTGTGGCATAGAGATTGGCCGCCTTTGCCGTGTCGATACTCGATCCACCACCCACGGCGATATAGCCATCGAAGGCACCCTCGGTGGCAACCTGTATCGCCTCCTGGAAGCTGGCATCTGTGGGCTCGACACGCGTACGATCGAAGAGTTCATGTTCCACGCCCGCATCATCCAACGATTGCCGCACAACCGCGACGGGCTCACGGCCGGCTAGATTCGCATCGGTGACGACGAGGACTCTTTGCAGATTGAGATCGGCTGCATCCATGCCGACCTCTGCCGTAATCCCCTTGCCGTAGCGAATGTTGGATGTCGCCATCTCAAAGGCTGTATCTCGTTCCAATGTGTTCTCAGCTTTCTGCATTGGGGATAACGAATTCTGCGCCGCGGGAGGTGCTTTCGGGCCACCGCTGCATGATCGATTTCTGTCTCGTGTAGAAGCGCACACCCTCCTCGCCATATACATGCATGTCGCCAAAGAGACTCCGCTTCCAGCCACCGAAGCCCTGCCATGCCATGGGCACCGGGATCGGTACATTGATGCCGACCATCCCCACCTGCACATGGCGACCGAATTCGCGTGCGAGATTGCCGTCGCGGGTAAAGATGCTGACGCCATTGCCATACTCATGCTCGTTGATCAACTGCAGTCCCTCGGCGAAGTTATCGACACGCACACAGGACAGGACGGGGCCAAAGATCTCCTCCCGATAAATACTCATGTCCTGGCTCACATGGTCGAACAGTGTTCCTCCGAGCCAGAAGCCGGCATCGAAACCTGGAGCGGTGAATCCACGTCCGTCCACTACCAACTTGGCTCCCGCATCGACGCCTTGTTGGATGCAGCCTTCGATTCGTTCACGAGCGGCGGCGGTGACGATCGGGCCCATCTCGGCGTCGTCTGACGTTCCAGAACCCACCTTCAGCGCCGCGACAGCCTCTGCCAGCTTCGGCATGATCTCGTCGGCGACACTGCCCACCAAGACCGCGGCGGAGATCGCCATGCAGCGTTCTCCAGCCGAGCCGTAGGCGGAACCGATGAGGGCATCGACGGCCTTATCGAGATCAGCATCGGGCATGATCATCATGTGATTCTTGGCACCGCCGAGGGCCTGAATCCGTTTGCCATAGTGGGCGCCCGTCTCATAGATCTTGTTGGCGACGACAGTGGAACCGACAAAGGAGACAGCAGCCACGTCAGGGTTCGCCAGCAGCGCATCGACGGCGACGACATCTCCCTGAACGACATTGAACACACCATCAGGAAAACCTGCCTCCTGCATCAATTCTGCACATAGAAGTGATGGTGTCGGATCGATCGGAGATGGCTTCAGGACGAAGGTGTTGCCCGCAGCGATAGCGATGGGAAACATCCACATGGGAACCATCACCGGGAAATTGAATGGTGTCACGCCGGCGACGACGCCCAATGGTTGACGCATCGTCCAATTGTCAATGCCGTTGGCGATCTGCTCTGTGTAGTCTCCCTTCAATAGCTGCGGGATGCCGCAGGCGAATTCGACGATCTCAATGCCGCGCTCAACCTCGCCAACAGCATCGGAGAGGATCTTGCCGTGTTCGCTGGTGATGGCGGCAGCCAGTTTCTCCTTGTGCTGATTCAGTAAGCCGAGAAACCGATTCATGACGCGGGCCCGGCGAATGGGGGGCAGCGCCGACCAGGCAGGGAAGGCGGCGCGGGCAGCGGCGACGGCGGCGTTGGTCTCTTCGGTAGATGCCAACGAGACGCGTGCTGTTGCTTCTCCCGTGGCGGGATTGAATACGTCTTGTTCGCGGCCACTGTCACCGGCAACCCGATGTCCGCCGACGTAATGTGAAATGGAATCGCTTGAATTCATGACTCTCCTTGGGGTGGAAGCTGGTTCTACATAAGTGACGATGGCTCTCAAGGTCCAGTGAGTCGCACAACACGGTCATCATGGGCAGCAGATGGCGATCAGCGCATGTGCATCCTACACTTGGCCCCGAGATGACCTCAAGAAGATCCTACAGGAGCAGACATGTATATCGGAACCCAAGGCGCCTTCGCTGAAGATCACGATTTGGAGATGCTTGCCCAGTTGGGCGTGAACAACATCGATACAACACCCCGAGAGCCGATCAACACCTGGACCACCGAGCTGTTGACCAGCTATCGCGAACGCGCTGCGAAGTTCGGCATCAGCCTCGAGATGATGCATTTCATCGGCTCAGGCAGTGCGCTGACGGATGAACACACGGGTGCCATCTTCCTGAAGCCGAGTGATGCGCGTGAGCGACAACTCGATCTGGCGTGCAATGTGATTCGCATGGCAGGAGAGGCGGGTCTGCGTGGTCTCAACTACAACATCACCATCCTCGGCCACTTGCGAACTGAATCGGAGACGGGACGCGGTGGGGCACGGCTGTCGACGTTCAACTACGAAGAGTTGCTCGCTAAGGGATCACCTCGACAGAAGGGGGCGAGTGGTTCTGACGAGTTTGAAGACGGTCCCGCCGATGCCGATGAAATGTGGGAACGGATCGACTACTGGTTGAAGCGTGTTGTACCCGTCGCCGAGGAATACAAGGTGCAACTCGCCTGTCATCCCTCCGATCCAGGAATCGGTGTGGGTGTGACCTATCGCGGTGTGGATCGTGTGTTGGGTATGACGGAGGGCTTCAAGAAGCTCATCGATCTGTATCCAAGTGATTACAACGGGTTGAACTTCTGCGTCGGCTGTCACTCCGAGTGCCTGGAGAATCCTTCGCAGGAGATCTTCGACACGATTCGCTACTTCGGTGAACGCAAGAAGCTCTTTAACATTCACTATCGAAACATCATAGGCAGTCTGGGCAAATTTGTCGAAGTCTTCCCTGATGAGGGAGATGTGGACATGATCGATGTAATGCGAGTGTTGAAGGAAGTCGACTACCAATACATGATCATGCCCGATCACGTGCCCGGTATCTCTGGCCCAGAGCCAGGGCGGGTCGGTATGGCCTATGTCTTTGGTTATATCCATGCTGCCCTGCAGGCGGCGAATGCCTCCTGAACTGAGTTTTCGCTGTGAGCGACCGGTGATCGACGCCAACGTCGGCGTCGGCCACCGCCATGACCGACCGTCTCCTTTCGCTGATGCACCGACGTTGTTGTCGCAGATGGATCGGCATGGTGTGGGTGAGGCGCTCGTGTACCATGTCCAGGGAGAGCAGGTGAGTGCTCTGGATGGCAATGACGCTCTCCATGAGTGGATTGCCGCTGGCCAGGGGCGCCTGCACGCCGCATGGATGGCGTCCATGGGGCCCGAGTCACTGCAGCAACTACAGCAGCTGCATGCGGATCGTCAGGTGCGGGCCGTGCGACTTCACGACACCATGTCGCTGTCGACGCCGCTCACAAGCTGGATCTACGGCGATCTGCTCGAGTGGCTGCAACAGGAGGGCCTCCCCTTGTGGATCTCGCTGGCAGACAATGATCCTGTAGAACTCGCCGACACACTGGCTGATTTTCGCGAACTGCGCACAGTGATCGTAGGTGCTCACTATGTACATGCGCAGCTTGTAGCGCCGCTGCTGAAGCATCTGCCGAGGTCGTGCCTGGAACTTAGTCGGCTCGAAACACCCGGGGCGATCGAAGATCTGGTCACGCAGATCGGCGCACGACGTCTGCTGTATGGCTCTTTTTGCCCTCGTTATGCCATGGGCCCCATCCTTTGGGCACTCCACAGACAGCAGATCGAAGCGGCGCAGTTGCAGCGAATTCTCGACGGCACCACCCGCGAGTTGCTCGGGCTCGATGCCGAGGTCGCATCATGATTGCAGACGCACCCGTTATCGACTTTCACGGGCATGTGGGCAATTGGGAACCCATTGGCATGCTCGATGAGCCGATGCGCATGCTGCATGCGATGGATATGGCCGGTGTGGATCGTGCCTGTGTCTTCAACATCTTTCATCCAGAAGGTCGCCGCGGCAATGACTCGACTGCGGCCTTCGTAGCGCAGCATCCGGACAGATTCATCGGTTTCGCCTACGTGTCACCGATGATGCCGTCGACGATCGAAGCCGAGTTGACGCGCGCGATCGATGAACTCGGGCTGCAAGCGATCAAGATTTATCCGCCCTACACGACGTTTCCCCTCGATCACGAGGCGTGGCATCCGATTTTTGCCTTCGCCCAGGATCGGGGTCTGACTGTGATATCTCACACGGATAATGGTGAGCTGTCAGAGCCGAGAAAATTCGGCGCAGCGGCGGCACGTTTTCCGGGTGCTCGTTTTGTGGCAGGGCACTCGGGCAATATCGAACCCTTTCGCACGCAGGCAGTTGAGATGGTTCAGGCGCACGAGAATTTCTACCTGGAGACGTGCTCGACCTTTCGCCAACCTGGCGTGATCGAAAAGCTCGTTGCCGGCGCCGGTGCCGATCGCGTGCTGTTTGGCTCGGATCAACCATTGATGGACCCGCGCGTTCAGCTAGGCAAGATTATCACAGCTGATCTGACAGACACAGAGAAACGACTGGTCATTGGGGGCAATGCACAACGAGTGCTCAATCTGACCTGACGCTCGGGTTTCCTCGAGAATCCCCATTCGAATTACGGAGACATAGGTGGAAGAGCTGTTGTTGCAGGATGTGCAGGAAGCGGTAAACCGCGTATTCAACGCCCTCGATACCGAAACAGGCACAGGGCGGGAGCAGACCGTGCGTGGCCTGTCGTGGGTTCTGTCACCGGCGACAATCGTACATGCGCGTACCGGTGATGCGGCGCTGTTAACCCAGATTCGCGACGGACTGATCGCTTTCGTCGACAGTTCGATCGGCACAGAAGGCCAGGTGGCACCGCTGCTGGGGAGCTTTCGTGAGCTTCCGCCGTTCTGCGAAGCCTATGCATATCTGAAGGGCCTCGACCAACTGGACGAGCAGACGATCGTAAAGACGGATGCCCTGATTGTCGCCAGCGCCGACAGCCATCTTGGGGCGACAGACTGGGGGGCGCAGAATCGGGCGACGGTCGATGCGGCCGGCTTCTATGCGGCTACGCAAGCTGTACCCGATCATGCGAATGCGGCACGCTGGCGTGGTTACGGCGATGGGCTGATCGAAGACAGCTGGGGACGATGGTCTATTGAGGACGCATCGATCTATGGTCCCTTCTGGCTGTTCTATCTGATCACTGCCGCCGAAGGTCTTGGTGGGCGGGATCAGGAGTTTCTGGAAAAAATAACGACGCGCTACTACTTCGAGCAGTATTCCCGCCTGTTGATGCCCAATGGCATGTTACCTGACTGGGGCGATGGCGACTGGACGCACATGTGGGCGTGGTATGCTGCTGTCATGGTGCGTGCCGCAGGCTGTTACCAACGGGGGGACTACCTGTATTTCGCTCAGCGTCTCTATGAGACGCATCGAGACATGGCCCTCGCGGGCAACGAGATTGCGGGTTATTCGCAGGTAGGTCTGGATACGGGGGATGCCCTCTACTGTCTGGCAACGGCGCTGCGCTGGTTTGGGCAGAACCCACCACCGGCAGCAACCAGATACGACCTGCAGGAATCTGAAGAGGTCGTCGACGATCTCGTGTCCAAGAAGATTGCCTTCCGTAACGACGGCGGGAAACACGGCCCGGAGGCGGCAAGTTATGGCTTGCTGAATTACCGTGATGCCGGACCCTATGGCCGCTACCAACGGGAGTATCAGAACCAACAGCTTTATGCATTTGAAGAAATGCCACATCACGGACATGCGGATGAAAACTCGCTGGTCATGTTGATGGAGTCAGGCACAGTGCTGCTTGCCGATGGTGGATATCGGCGCACGGCGCATGATGGATGGCGTGCCGATCTGTATCACAACCGCCTGGTGGCCCGTCTGGGTTGGCCGAATAACCACGAGATGATGCCTTACCTGAAGGGCAACCCCCAATACATGCCGGTGCGCACCGAGAAGATTCACTTCGGTAACTTCGGCTCCCTCGACTATTCACGTACACGTCTGGTGGACGAGGACCGCGGCTACACGACGGATCGCATCGTGCTCTTCGTGCCGGCGACAGGTGTCTATGTCATCGTTGACGCTGTCCTCATCGACCGTGAGGGGCCAAAGTCTTTTACCAACATGTGGCATCCCGATGGCATCCTTGCCCAGGGAGGATTTGACGAGGAGGGATCACACTGGGTTCGTTCGTGGCCTGAGCGCATTCCTATTCGCGACGAGTATTGGACGAATCGGCACGATCGCGAGCTGCTTGTGCAGTTTCTCGGCAATCGTGACAAATACAGTCAGGTCCGCAGCGTCGATCGACGCTTCAATCCGTCGACGGCGTTTCTGCAGTTTCTCTACGGTTATTTCTTCAAGGGGCAGCGCCTTGGCTTCGTCACTGTTTTGACGCCGCATGCGACTGGCACCTTTGACGATGGCCTGCTGAACCAGGTGCAGATACTGCAGGACGACGACGGATCTTTTCGCACCTTGGGTCTGCGTCTGGATGTAGGTGGCGCGCAGGCGACGGTGGGTCTCAAGCTGGATACCAGCATCGGCCTGACGAATCTGCGCGGTCGGCCCATGTTCGACTGGCAGACGGGCGCCGTAGACTACGGATCGCTGCAAACCGATGCAGACTTTGCCTTCGTCATCGATCGTGAAGGGGAGCGTGAAATCGGACTGATCAGTGGCTCGCGATTGTGTTGGGACAAGGAGCTGCTTTTCGACATGCCCAAAGCAGAGCACATGTATCAGGGCCCCGTGGACTACGACGTCCCGGATCGCAAAGACCGTATGCCACGTTGGCATGAGATCCTCAGGGGCACAAGTTGAGAATCGTCGATGTAAGGATCCACAAACTGATCGTGCCCATGAAGCCAGACACGGTGCATTCCGAGGGTGTGGACGACAAGTTGTGTGCACCCGACCCGGTCAGTGGACGCAGTGCTAACTTCTGGGACTTTCCCAAATGGATCATCGAACTCGTCGCCGACAATGGTTTGATCGGTCTGGGGGAGCCACGACGAGGTGATCTCGGCGACGCCCTGCGCCAGCAGGCGGATCTGCTGATCGGCAAGACACTCATCGAGTTGCCCGTGGGGAATCTGCCCCTGCCCCATGGTGAAGACTATGAGTCCTATATCATCTACGAGGCCTTCGAAATGGCCTGGTACGATCTGTTAGGACAACACCTCGGCGTGCCCGTCTGGCATCTGCTGGGTGGCAAACTCGTGGACAAAGTGCTCATCGACTACTGGATGGGCAGATGTACACCGGAGGCGACGGCAGAACGAACGAGGATCGCTGTCGATTCAGGATTCCATGGGGTGAAGATGAAGTGTGCCCTCGGTGATCCGATTGCCGAGCGCGTGCGGGCGGTGCGCGACGTGGCGCCATCCTTCAGTGTTGTGCTGGATCCCAACGAACGGTTTGAAGATCCAGAAGGCGCGCTCCTCGTCTCGAAGAGTCTCGAAGACTTCGATGAGGTGCTCTTCGAAAGTCCCGTCCCGCAGGATCGAATCGATTGGTATGTGCAATTACGGCGCGAGATTCCGCAGAAAATTGCACTGCACCTGACGTCGATTCACCATTTGTTGCCGGCTCTGAAAGCAGATGCGGCACATGCCTACAATCTGCTCGGTCCACTCAAGCCATTCGTCGATTGGGCGACGCTGTGTCGTCAGGCGGGATGTCCCACATGGCGCGGCACGGGCATGGATCTCGGAGTTCGTGATATGAGCAGCGTACACGCCGCCGCCGCCGCAGGGTGTACGCTGCCCAGTGATATCATCGGTCATCTGCTGCGCGAGGATGACCTGCTCGAAAAGCCCATCCAGTTCGAGGATGGCGCCCTCGTCGTCCCCGATCTGCCTGGTTTGGGCATCAGGCTCGATCGTGAAGCGCTGGAACGGTATCGCGTGCCGGATTGAGGCGCGGGGACGCTTGCCCTCCCCGATCGTGCAGTAAGGCCACCGGGCAACGGACCCTTAGATATATCCCGTCGAGCCATCGGGCAGGACAGGGCACGTGCGCTGCCAGTGCGGGAGCTTGGCCTTGTCCGCTTCTGATAATGGCCCCGGAACGAGGGCTTCCTCGTTGACATCGATCCCCAATCCGGGACGATCGCGCAACTCCAGATAGCCGTCCTTTGGCATGTAGGGGTCATCGACCCACGAGCGCCATTCTGCGCCCGGCACGATATACTCAAGAATCTCGAAGTTGGGTGTCGACGCGGCGAAATGCACGTTCACCGCCGTGGCGATGGGACCCATCGGGTTGTGGGGCATGACACTGACATAGTGAGCCTCGGCGATGGCGGCGATCTTACGCATCTCCAGCAAACCACCGCAGACGCACACATCGGGCTGGATGATATCGGCTGCCTGGGCTGCCATGAGATCGAGAAACTCGAATCGTGTATAGAGGCACTCCCCTGTGGCCAGGGGAATCTGCATCTGCGCCCGCAACTTTGCCCAGGCAGGCGTGTGCTCGGGGCGCAGGGGCTCCTCGTAGAAATAGGGGTCAAAAGGCGCCAGGGCATTGGCCAACTGCAGGGCGCGAACTGGCTCGAAGATCTTGGCGTGGGGGTCGAAGGCAAATTCCCAGTTGTCGGGGCAATGCTTGCGGATGTCCTCGAAGTAATCAGCTGCCGCTGCGCAGACGCGTCCCCAGCGATTCGTGTTCATGTCGAGTTGGAAGGGGCCGGTCTTGAAGGCGGTGAAGCCAAATTTCTCGTTCAGCGCTTGCCCGGACTCTGCGACCTGCTTGCCGTCGGCCCCGCCGATTCCCTGATACACTCGCACGCGGTCACGAACGGTTCCACCGAGCAACTGGTAGACGGGAAGCCCCGCTGCCTTGCCACTGATGTCCCACAAAGCGTGGTCCACTGCCGAACTGACAGCGAGACCGACGCCACCCGGTGGGAAGCGATACTGTTGATTGATCTTCATCATGATGTATTCAATGCGCCGCGGATCCTCACCGATGATCATCTTGGCGATATAGTCGGCGATGGGTTCGATCGACAGATCCGGGCCGATGGAGTAGGTCTCACCCCAACCGTAGATGCCCTCGTCGGTCTCCACCTTCAGCAGCCCGCGTGGCCGGCTGCCAAAGACCCCCATAAATGTCTTGATCGCTGTAATCTTCATGTCGCTCAACTCTCCGTCAGGATAGGTAGTTCCTTATGGCCATTGCTGCCTCAATGGCTTGTCTCTCGTCGGTTTCATCCAGTGGTGCCGCACGTGAGGACTGCTTGGCGATGACAATCTCAGCTGCGGGGTCCACGAATAGATACTGACCGTGAATCCCCAGACAGAACAGCAACGGGTCGTCGCCATCGATGACATACCACTTGCTGCGATAGCGCATGGACAGGTCCGCGAAATCTTCGGCGAAGTCTCCCACATTCCACGCTGACGCATCACCGCCTGACAGCATGTCATCGATCCAGGCTTCCGGCACGATCTGTTGATCGCCACGACGACCTCTGTCGGCGACGAGCTGGCCGACGAGGGCCAGATCGCGTGTGGTTACACACATGCCTCCGGCGGCACGGGGTGCGCCGAGTCTGTCCACGGTGATATAGCCGTCCGTACCGGCTCCCATGGGTTGCCACAACAGCTCGCTCATCAGATCTGCGTAGCGCCGTCCGGCACTGCGCTCGATGATCCAGGCGAGGAGGTCTGTATTTGGCGAGACGTAGTGAAAGCGACCTTCGTGCGGCCCGTCTGGTGTCGTGAGGCTGGCGAAAAAGCTGCGCAGATCACCGGGCACATCCCCCGCTTCCAGCGGATTCCAGTTGGTCGCCTTGCGATAGTCGATGATCGGCCCCGACGTGATCAGATAGTCTTCGTTGAATTCAACGCCAACGCGCATATCCAGTAAGTGCCGAATCGTTGCCCCAGCGTAGGCGGTCGACGCCAACTCAGGCAAGCAGTCGGTGACGAGGGTGTCCTCTTGCAGGATTCCCTGATCGATGAGGATACCAGCGAGCAATCCAAGCATCGACTTGGACACGGACATCAGGATGTGCGGTGTGCGTGCCGTCATGCCGTGATCGTAGTGCTCGGCTACGATTCTCCCGTGGTGCAGTACGACAAATCCATCCGTCGCTGTCTCTTCCAGGAAAATATCCAGGCTCGTCGTGCTGTCTGCTTTCTGCCAACCAAGAGCAGACCAGTCCAGCAACTCCCTATCAAGTTCACGGACCTGATCCGGGTGATTGCCAATGTTGGCGGAGGGGACGATTTCGCGCACGTGGTGGAAAGCCCATTCGTTGTAGGGCGCGATCCGCCAGTTTGCGAGGGTCACCTGGTCTTCAGCTTCGGATGGGAAGTCCTGCTTCATGTGACGTTGACCTGCTTCATGTGACGTTGACCTGCTTCATGTGACGTTGAATAGTCTGGCGGCATTGTTCCAGAACACGTCTTCCACCTGGGCGTCGGTCAATTTTTCTGACCAGCAAGCCCATTTCACGGAGCGCAGGTGCTCGAGTCCGATCATGAGAGGATGCACCTTGATATGCTTTTCACCCCACACGGGTGTGTCCTCATAGAGCCAGAGGAAACTGTCAGCGACGCCAAGGGATTTACCGCGCATGTGGGACACGGGTAGATCGCTGCCATACATCAGGCGTTCGTGACCGAAAATGCGCATGATCGACTGATGGGCGATGGGTTCACAGTTGGCAGCCGTGTCGAACCAGAGGTTGTCGAGACCAGTGAGCTTCTCGAGTCCCTCCATGTTGTGCCCGGGTTGGAATCCGCGAGCGGAGTGCGCCAGAATCAGCTGCATCTTCGGATAGGTCTCGCAGTAGTGGCGGATCCAGTGCTGGTTGTCCGGATCCGCAACGGCCCGGGCCTTCACCATGTGCAAAGTGATCGTCCAGCCCTCGTCATTGGCGACGGCAACCAGGGGCTCGGGCAGATAAGTTGGAATGGATGCATCCCAGGTGGGGTCGACACCGGAGAACAAGTGATAACACTTAAGCCCGTGCATCCCGAGACGCCGAACCTCGTCGCGGACAAATTCCGGATCGTCCTCGGGGGTGATGAAATAGTGTGCTCGGCAGGCGGGGCGATCGGCGATCTGCCCCGCCGTCCACTCATTGGCGGCGGCGATCTGCTCACGATACTCAGCGAGGGCAAAGGAAAGGAAGAGTGCCTCTGTGCGGCGGTCTCCATGAATCTCCGCGATTGCCTGATCATACAGGGCCAGATCAGCGACGGGCGATGAACCGAGAGTGAAATTCGCCCACTCCTTTTCCCAGATGTGTGCATGGGCATCGTAGATGCGATCCGGGAGAAAGGGATCGATTTCCTTGAGGAAGAACTCGTGGTCGCGATCGCTGAAGCCTGTTTTACTATTCATGATTGTCCTGCTGCTGGGCGTTGGAGATACTCATCGAAGTCAATGATGCGGCCCTCGTCTGAGGCGACGCCCATGGCTTCCACCATGGCGACGGTCGTCAGGTTCTGTCGGCCACTGAATTCGGGCTCTTCATCGTTGTTGATGTAGGCGGCGAAGCCATCGAGGATGATCGTCGTGCTCTCCTTTACCTCATCGAGTGGGATCAGTTCCGCCTCCTTCGTTCCTGGCCGTGTCAACGAGATCCCTTCTGATGTGGGTTCCATGCTGCCACCTTCCAATTCAATGCGGAAGCTGCCGCCACCTTTGTGGGCGACGAAGGTGCACATGTAGCCACACGTCGATCCGTCCTCAAATTCCACCCAGCCATGGGCACCGCCGCCCCCACGATAGGGACTCCAGTCGGGATTGAAGCTGTGTCCCCAAGTGCGCTTGGGTGCGGCACCAAAGACGAAGCGCATCGTATCCAGATCATGAATACCGCGTTCCCACAGATAGGCATGGCGATCCATGCCAGAGTGATGAACGCCAGCGCGCCAGCCGAAGGTCGTTTGCAGGCCGAAGGCAGGTCGGCCCAATGAGCCTTCACGAACCAGACGCGCCATGGTGACGAACTTGGCACTATAGCGGGCATTCTGGCAGACGGCGACCTTGAGATTCCGTTGTGCCGCCTCGTCGACGATTTGCTGCGCGTAGTCCAGCTGTTTTGTGAAGGGCTTTTCGACGAGAATATGTTTGTCAGCGCGCACGGCATCGAGGCATTGACGAGCGTGCATATCAGGTGGCGTGATGACGACGACGGCATCCGCCTCGACGGCGTCCATGGCTTCGTCCAGGCGGCTGAAACAGACCTCGTCGCCCAGGCCCGTCAGCTCGCGAGCAGCGGCGAGTTTCTCGTCATCCACATCGACGAGGGCGACGGCCTTGAAATCGTTGCGGTCCGGGATCTGGCGCAGGGGCCAGGCACCACGGCCGCCGACACCCAGGTGAATGGTGCGAATCGTCATCGGTACCCCAATCTGCTACTGAAAGAGGGAAGTGAAAGGTGAAGATCAGCGATATAAAGACCTTTCCGACCTAGGTTGGCAATCGCAACCAACTGGTAGCGGAGGGGCGTGGTTAGTCTGGCCTTCGGGGCGAGCCGGTCACCTTCTCGATCGCCTCGGTGATTGCGTCCAAGACCTTTTCAAGACAGCCAGGGGCAAGACAAGAGGGCTCTTCCTGATACAGGCCCTTCCCATAGCGATCTTCGGGTAGCAGGTAGGCCACCTGCGAGTCGCCGGCCACCGGTGAGATCAGCACGGTCTTGTGCGGGAAGCGGCGTCGCACTTGCGAAGCGAGGCAGCTGTACGGTTCGGCACTGCACGTGATCCACAGGGCGTCACCCATCTCCAACACTGCAAAGCGATAGGGGTAGCTGTCACCCTCAGGCAACTCTGCTATACGACGCAACCATCGCCGACAGCGTTCGGCCCGTGCCGCCGCGTCGCGGGCAGCGATCGTGTCACCTGCTGCGTCGGCCGCTTCCTGCTCTTTTGAGAAGCGCTCCAGATCGGTGACGATGCCGCTGGTGTCGGGCATCTGTTTGATCGGCAGGTCAACATGGAATGTCTCGCCCACCCAGCGGTGTGTGGCGCTGTTGCGCTCGTCGGTCAGAGGTTCCCACGTCCAGGTGCCAATGGTTGCTCCCGAGACGACGGGGCCCGCATAGGCGAAATCGTGCCCGGACGGCCCGAGAGACGCCAGGGCTGACAGGGCGGCGTAGCCGAGCTGCTGGCCATTGCGATCTGCAACTTCTGTATCGCCGACGAAGCCGTCTCTTGGTCCGAGGTCGCCACACGGCGCTTGAAAGAACACGCAGGGTGTGTCCGTCTGGGCTGTAAGGGTCTCGCGCATGGCACCGACAAAATCAGGACTCAGCAAGGTGTTGTCCCAGGCCAAGGTGGTTGGATGGCAGCCATAGTGCACAATGTCGAGACGCGGATTACCGTCTTCATCGAAGACGCGTGCGGCGATAACGAGATCTTCCGCCACGGCGTCCGGATTGAAGCCGGTACAGTAGATGTCCTGATCGGTGTCCCGATAGTCGCGATTGGCGGCCATATCGCAGCGGCCGAGAGCATAGCTGACTGTGGCGGGCCGTGTCTGCTCCAGTGATTCGTGCGTAAGGCGTTCCAATGTCTGCTTCAGTGATGCCAGATAGGGCTCGATCAGGTCACCCCCAGGAAGGGGGATACGATCAGGGAGTAGAAATCCTGCGGAGTGTGAATGGGAATGAGTGACCAGTACCTGGTCGCGTGATACACCGGCGATTTCAGGTATCTCGGCAACGATTGCATCCGTCTGCTGATCCGACAACATGACGTGGTCGAGCTGCACTCTGACGAAGCGTTCATTCTTGCTGCGTTCCGGCGTTTTCGTGTCGCCATCAGATGCGCCGCTTGATTCGAGAATCAACACATCGGCGAGCAAAGGGCGGTGCACGCCCGTTGCTTTGTCATGGCGAGCGGCTCCCCACATGCGATGGTAAATGCCAACGGGGGGTGTGATATCGCCCTGAGCATGACCGAGTCGTAGGATCGATGTAGGAGATGGGACACTTGTGGTCGACATGATGCCTCAATATTGGTTTTGGCAGGAGTCACACGTTGGTAGCAATCGCGAACCCCTGGTATGAGCCGCGGCGCCACAATACCATACCCAGCCTCTGCTAGCAAACTCGTGGTCCGTGTGCTCTGTGTCGTCGTGTCTGTAAGTCGTCGTATCTGTGATCAGCGGAGGTCTGCGTAAGCCACGGTAGATATCCTTGCGAAATCGATAAGAGAGAATCCAGTTTATGAGTCGACGCACAACGGCCCTCCACACAAAGGCTGCTTGGCACGGTAGTGACATCGGTTCACGGGAGGCGTGGACCCTTCGTCTTGAGCCGCAACAGATCGCCGAGTTACGTCAGGCAGCCGACGCGATCCTGACACAGGGAGGTTCCTGGCAATCGACGACGCACACTGATATGCACCTGCCTTCATGGGATGGTATCGCTCGGCAACTTCAGCAGGAGTTGGAAGGCGGGCGCGGATTTGCTCTGCTAAGTTGCCTGCCTGTGCACGAGCTTTCCATCGAGCAAGTGCGTCTCATGCTCTGGGGAATCGGGCAACGCGTGGGGTATCCCGAACCACAGGATGCGGCTGGAAATCTCCTGCATGACGTGCGGGACACAGGCAAGGATTTGGCGAACGACAACATTCGAGCCTACCAGACGAATCTGCCGATCAATTATCACAACGATGGCGCCGATGCGTTCATGTTACTGTGCTATCGCGCTGCCGCCACTGGCGGCGAGTCACGGTTGGTCAGCGCTGTTGCTGTGTTCAATGAAATTCTGCGGCGCCGACCAGATCTCGCCGCTGTGTTGCAGGAGCCCTTTGATTTCGATGCACGCGGACAAGAGCGCCCAGGTGCGCGACCCTTCCAGCGTGTGCCGATCTACACGGCCCATGCGGGTCTACTCAATGTTCTCTACAAGCGTGAATACATCGCTCTGGCGCAACGCTGGGAGGATGTACCCGAACTGACGACTGCGCAAGTCGAGGCACTTGATCTGATGGATGAGGTCTGCGACGAAATGGCTCTGTCTTTTCAAATGGAACCGGGAGATTTGGTTGTCGCCAACAACTACGATATCCTGCATGCGCGCGCCGCTTTTCAGAATGAGACGGGCCGGAAGAATGAGACGTCGCTTCAGAATCAGAGAGAGGACGACGCCAGCAGGCATATGCTCCGACTCTGGTTGTCCTTGCCCAATGGCAGACCTCTGCCACCCATTTTTGAAGGCACGAGGGAGTTTTTCCACAGCTATCGGCGACGTGCCTGACACGACTGCCTGACTAAACGAGGCTGCATGCAGATTTCCCATATCATCTTCCTGATCCATCCCTGCTGCTACGAACCCATCGATGCAGAGACGATCCGCCGGGACGGATTCCAGCTCTATCTCGAGCGCGAAGAAGAGGTCAAGGCGAGATGGTTGGCCGAGATGGGCGACCGTGCCCCTGAGACGTTGTATGTCCAGCTCGGTGGGCCCGCCTATCTCACTGACGCTGCGGCCACGGCGCTTGGCGCCGACCACGCCCTTTCGCTGCAATTCCCCTTTCCCGAGAATCAGGACCTCGACGACTACTATCAGGGTCTGGTCGCAGAGATTCGAGGTCACCTGCAGGTGCATGGCCTGGTCTTTGACGCTGAGACGGTGACATCAGAGCTGTGGGGTGAGTCCTTCGAGGGGTGCGTTCCCGGGTATGGCGGTGCCTTCGCTCAGTATCTGCAGTTGCGGCGGGCGCCGAAGATGCGTTATGAAATGACCGTCTACGACAGTCGTTTCCTGCACATGACGCGACAGATCGAAACCCTGGCCATCGCTGATTCCGATGTGGAGGCGTGGCTCTTCGAGTGTCATGACGGTACGTGTGCGGCGACATTCCAGTCGCGACGTACAGCGCAGTGGCTGGACGAGCGGCGTGTCTGCCTGCGGCTACACGATCGAAAGCACCAGCTCACTGACAAACTCGGCCACACGGTCTGGCCAGAGGCGCCCTGGTCGAAAGGAAAACCTGAACTGGAACATGAGGTGGCCGTGCCGATGCAGGAATGGGTCAGTCGCTGGGTTCGCGGCATCGGCACGAATCTCGCGGGATTCAGGGATGTCATCGACGCCGCCCGAATCGCATAGGTGGCGGCGCAATCAACTGGAGCGAAACGACGAATGAAGATCACCGACTTGAAGTGTGCCGTCATTGGTGCCAACCCCGTTGTGCGCATTACGACGGACGAGGGTATCGATGGTTATGCACAAGCGGAGAACAGTAAAAGTTATCTGCAGCCGCACGTGATGTTTTACCGCGACTTCATCCTCGGCCAGGATCCTCGCGATGTCGAGCGTGTCATGCACAGGATTCGCCGACTGGGCAGTTTCAAGCCTTGGGGGGCAGCGGTCAGTACCATCGAGATTGCCCTGTGGGATATTGCGGGCAAGGCGGCAGGTGTCCCCGTCTATCGGCTTCTCGGAGGCAAGGTGCGGGACCGGGTGCGTGTCTACAATGGCGGCGTGCGTTTCCCCAGGGAAGGGGATTCTGTGCAGGCCTACGCCGAAGAGATGGCACGCATGAAGGAGTCACCGGAGGGTTTTTCCATCATTAAACAGGGCGTTGCCTTTCACAGTGGTATGCCCAAAGATGTGGATGGATTCTACTACGGTGATCCTGTGAATGAACGTCTGCATCTGAATCGAGGGGCCATAACGGAAAAGGGGATGAATCATCTCGTAGAACGTATCGCCGCCATGAAGGAGGTCTGTGGTGACGAGGTCGGGCTCGCCCTCGACTGCGGGCCAGGGATGATGGTGCAGGACGCAAAGAAACTCGCCCAGGCTGTGGAGCCACTGAATATCAGCTGGCTCGAGGACATGATCACTGGTGATTACATCCCCTATGTGCAAGCCGATCTCTATCGCGAGGTTACGCAGAGTACGACGACGCCCATTCACACGGGCGAACAGATCTACCTGCGGCAGAATTTCGCTGATCTGATCGAAAAGCGGGCTGTAGATATCGTCGGCCCGGATCCCTGCGATATCGGTGGGATTGCCGAGTTGAAGTGGGTCGCCGAATACGCAGATCTGCACGGGATTCTCATGGCCCCCCATGGAGTCATTGACGGCGTCTTTGGACTGGCGGCATTGGTGAATGTGTGCGCCACCATGCCGGCAAACTTCCTCGCCTTCGAGTACACGACGGCAAGACCCGAGTGGTGGTACGATATCGTCGACGGTCTACCGGACCCGATTGTGATCGATAGCCACATTGATGTGTGGGACCGGCCTGGCCTTGGCGTGGAGTTTCGTGTTGATGCAGCGAAGAAATACCTGTCCGATGAGGACGCCACCTTCTTCGACTAGCAGGAGTCTTCGATTCAGGAGCTGCCACCGTCGAGTCGACGCACCAACTTCAGACCTGAACGGATCCACTGTGCATAGGCTGGATGCTCGCAATCTGTGCCGTAGAGTTCTGCGCCACCATCTTTACCCAGTGTGCGACGGGCGGGGCCACCCGTGCCCTTGCTGAGGTCCAGGCGAGCCACGACCAGGCGTTCTTCAAATGAACCTGCTTCGTCCAGTACGTCTCCCCACAGATCAACGATCATCGAATTGCCGTGCGAAGCATTGCTGCGATCCATGTCTTTTGCATCTGCCGGTGCATTCGCCATCACAGCATAAGCGAGATTCTCCGTGGCACGTGAGATCTGCATCGAGCGATAGCCCAGCAGCTTGTATTCGGAGGTCAGGCCCGATTCGTTGTTGGCGATGAAGATAATGCGGGCGCCGGCGGCGACACCCAGTCGCGTGAGTTCCGGATAGCGCAGATCGTGGCAGATGATGGCTGTCGCCTCGACGCCGCAGACATTGAAGATCACGGGACCACTGCCGGCGGTGAACCAGGGCTCACCGGCGCGCCAGGTCTTGGCGTAGCGACCCAGTCGTCGACCATCGGCATCGATGATGAGCAGATCGTTGAAGACCTGTTTGTCGCGCCGGCTCGTCGTTCCTACGAGCACGGCAATGACGAGCTCCTGTGCCAGTCTCTGAATCGTGGACTCTGCCTGCGCAATCCAGTCGAAGTCCAGTGTTTGCACCCGTTCGTCATCGGGATACCCCGTCAGACAGCCTTCATGGAACAGCAGTATCTGCACGCCTGCGGCAGCGGCTTCGCGTATGCGTGTCTCAATCTTGGACAGATTCGCTGGCAGGTCCGAATTCGTGTCGATCTGAGCCGCGGCAACGAGAAGAGAATCAGGGAGGGATTCCGGCGGTGTCATCGGCTATTCCTGTGGCAAGGTGTCGTCGTCGACAGTGGGCGCGTCGAAGGGTGCCTGTGCCGACGGATGGTCTGTATCCGTCAGCGGTCCATAGAGGTCGGGGCGTCGATTCTCAAGATGATTCCCCGAGTGAACCTGAGACAGGTCGATCGTATGGATGAGAACATCGGTGACATTCGATTCCAGCTTTGCCTCCACTTTCCCACTCGGATTCGTTATCAGGCTGACCTTGGGATGGGTGAAGCAAATAAACATCTGGTTCTCGTACGACCGTGTGCGCATCCACCACTCATTCTCCTCACCCCACATGCCATATGTCGGCATCAGGCAGATCTCGGCGCCGCCGAGTCGTAGGGTTCGGATCGATTCGGGCCAGCGACGATCGGCGCAGATCACCATGCCGACACGGCCGAAGTCCACATCAAAGGTGTCGAGGTGATTGCCACGATGGAAACGATGGTCGTGGCTCAATAGATGGGTCTTGTGATACTTGCCGACGATCTGTCCCGCAGCGTCGATGAGGAGGGCGCAATTGTAAAAGCCGCCGTCAAGCTTCTCCGTGAAACCGAAGACGATGGCCGTCTCCTGGCTCTTCGCCATGTCGCGAAGAGCCTCGATGCGACGGTCGTCCACTGCAAGTGTGACGTCAGAAAAGCGTTCCACCGTCCAGTCTTCTTCCGTGACGGCATACCCATCGTAATGACACTCGGGTGTCACGAAGACATCCACGTCGGCGGCGTGGCGATCGAATTGCTCACACAGGACAGACCAGTTGCGTTCGCTATCCCACTTCGCAGGGACGTCCTTCAGCATGCCGACGGTGACAGGTCGCTCCATACTGTTCAGGCCCTCATCCAGGATACCAGATCTTTCGCTCGTCATCGTCGTCGCGCTCGTAGTCCCAGGCATTGTCGATCAGATCGTCCAGGTCGACTTCAGGGCGCCAATCGAGGAGAAACTTTGCCTTGTTGTTGTCGAGCCACGTCCGATGGAAGGTCGTCGGTATGTCGACACTGGGGAGTCCACGGGTTTCGTAGAGATAGTCTGCCATGATGCGATAGTCGACGGGTTCGTCCATGCAGATGTTGAATAATTGCTGTCGCGCCGCAGGATGGCCGAGAGCGGCAACAATCGCTGCGGTCAGATCGTCAACGTGGACGAAGTTGCGCAGCATGGGATCACCGTGCGCATCAAGCATGACAGGCACCGAGCCAGCCGCGACGTATTCATCTGCCTTTTTCGCACCCACCAGATCGCACCAGCGGGGTCCGCCAAAGACGTCGTTGCCAAAGGAGAGGGTGTATTTGAAATCATCCTTCTCCATGATCCACGGTGCGCGCAGGCAGCAACCGTTGAAGTCATACTGCACGTAGTACTGCTCGAGCATGACCTCCTCGAGCACCTTCGACAGGGCGTAGCAACCCTCGTAGGCGCTGTGTTTCTGCGTTTCTACAACAGGAACCGGATGAGGGTAGACGAAGTGCCCCATTCCTGCATCACCACCGATCAGGACAAATTGCTCGAAGCTCGGTGATTGGCGACACTCCTCGAGTAACCAGAACATGCCTTTGACGGCGACGTCCATTACGTCGTCAGGTGTCTCCTTGCACGTGGCCAGATGTACAACGTGAGTGACACCGTTGACGGCCTCGGCAACGGCATTGCGATCTGAGATGGAACCGCGCACGATCTGCACGCGGTCACTGCTTTCGACGACACGATTGTGGCACAGGGCGCGGATCTGGGCGTCCTTCCATGCCCCGTCCGCCAAAAAACGACGCATGAAAGCCTGGCCTACCTTGCCCGTGGCTCCTGTGAGCAGGACGATGCGTTCTGCCATCAGACACCCACACCTTTCATCTGCAGAGCGATACTGCCCTGATTGCGTTCCTTGAAGGCCTCATCCAGTTCTCGGCGTTCGAAGAACTGGTCGGAATCGTAGAGGAAATCATAGGCACCGTCGCGCCCCAGGCCGACTTCAATGGCGTGGGCATTGATCTCGCCGATACCCGGATACGCTGGCCAGAGAACTCCATGCTGACAATAGGAGATATCGATGAAGTGTCGTGGCAGATCCTCCCCACCGTCTTTGGGGCGGCGGGCGTGCCACAGGGCGGAGTGCACGATAATCGCGGAGCCTGGTGGTAGATCATCTACGACGAGAGAGCCTGGCAGGTCCTGCGTGCCGAAGAGTCCCATGCCGCCATTGGGGACGACGATATTCTGTGACCGCGGCAGCACGAGTAGATCGCCCACGGTACCGTTGAGCCCATTGAGATAGTAGAAGACATGAACCATGATGTGGGAGCGGTTTGTCTGTGGATACTGTTCGTAATCCTGATGCCAGTTGACGCCGCCATTGCCGGCCTCATGACGTGCTGAATGAATGTGGTGCATGGCAAAGCGGGGTCCCATCAATGCCTGCAGGCGTTGCATGACAGGTGGGTGAGAGGTCAGCAGTCCCATCTGTTCGTAGGACACGATCATGCGATGATCTTTCGCCTGACGATGTTCGATGAGTTCGTCCAGCTCCGTGATCAGTCGTGCATTGTAGTCGGCATCGATCAATCCAGGCAGGATCAGATATCCTTCGCGGTGGAAGAATTCCTGATCTGCATCACTTACGGTATCCTCAGTCACGGTCTCTGTACTCTCCAATAGGGCGTGGACCTTTCTTCGAAAGGCGTGGGCTTGTGGTTGGGTGCCGGGTCCTTCAGCTTGTAGCTCAGCAGAAATAAGTATAGAGCGGCAACGCATGCCACAGCAGTACATGGGCAAACCTGCAAGAGCTTCGACATTGGTGAGCGCGATGAAGGTTTTGATGATGACAGGAGGGTTGATCATGGGCATGGCGGCGATGGTCTCGTCGAAGGATGGGCCCACATACTACACGCCGGAACGCGTCGAGACAGCGCGCGAGAATCTGGCACGTTACGATTGGGCCAAAGCAGCGTTCGAGCGGATCAAGACGGGGGACGGCTTTAGCTACTACATCGGACCCGACTATGGCCCGGCAGAGACGTATGCAGAGCAGAGCGACGAGTTTATGTGGCTGCTACAGCCGACGACGAAGATCGCTCGGGCCATGGAACACGAGGCGCGTGCCATTTGCCCTGTACACGGCACGGATGTGCGAGCCATCGACCCCTGGTGTCCCTACAAGATCGATCCGATCAACCATCCGTACAAGATCCAGTGCATGCTCGGCGGAGAGTGGTATCCGAGCAATGATTATGCAGCGGGGGATATGACGTCGGGTGATTACCCTGACGATGGCAGTGGTTGTGTTGTCGATGGCCGCAGGTACTACTTCCTACGGGAATACGCCCATATGGCCTATGGCTCGGCCGTCATTCCCGGACTGCGCTCCCTGTCTCAGGCGTATGCCCTTACGGGAGATGCGCGTTATGGTCGCAAGGGCGTGATCCTGCTGGCGCGTTTGGCCAGTGAATATCCAAACCATGACGATCGACAGGATCGACTGTTCTACGCCCTCTACAATGGACGGGATCCGCACTACCGTTGGAAGACGGGGGGCATGATCACGGATCTGATCTGGGAGACCTTCTGCCTTGAAGGAGCCGTCTACGCCTATGACGGTCTGTTCAACTACATGGATCAGGATCCCGACATGCTCGCTTTTCTCAAGGGCAAGGGGTTACCTGTCGAAAATGCCGCAGATCTGCGTGGCTACATCGAGCACTACCTGCTGCGTGCGGGTATGACGGGGCTCCTCAATGGCGCCATCAAGGGAAATGAAGGGCATCACCAGGCGGCGGCCCTCGCATGTGCCCTGGTCCTCGACGATTACCCGGACTCGTTGGCCGATATTGACCCGTCGTCGAATGCTACCTCGTCGCCCAATTCTACAGATATGGTGGACTACACCTTCCATGGTGAGGGTCATGCTGCGCACCTTCTGGTGAATGGGTTGACGCGCGATGGCGGTGGCCACGAGAGTCCCAGCTACAATCGCATCAAGCTCGATCTGATCCGCGTCGACCAGGCGATGACGTCGATCCGTCAGCGGCATCCGGGTCGCTTTCCCGTCGAGACGTATCCTGATCTGTTCGGCGAGCCCAAGGCAAAAATGATCTTTGACTGGTTCGTCGATGTGACAATGCTCGACTACTACCTGCCATCGATCGGTGACACAGGTGGGGTTCCGGCATTGCGCCGTGTCGCCCCCCAATGGTACTCCATGCTGACGACGCAGAATCTGTTTGCCTTCAGGCGCTACAACGACGCACGTCTCGCCCGAGCGGCGACAGGAATGGACGGCAAGCCCTTCGAGGGCGAGCTCTTCGAACCCTATCCGGTGGACGACATCGTAGCCGCTCTACAGACGCCCGAATCCCACATCGACCGTGGCTCGCGGCTGCTGGACGGGTATGGTGTCGGCATCCTCGCTTCAGGTGCGGACCAGCAGCGGCGAGCGGCCATGCTCAACTACAGTTCGCTCCTCGGTCATCGACAATGTGACAATCTATCACTGGGGTTGTTTGCACGGGGTGTCGACTGGTTGCCGGACCTGGGGTATCCCGTGTCCTGGGACTACCGTTGGCAGTGGGACTCGAATTCGATGGCGCACAACACGGTCACCGTCGACGAGACGCAGCCCCGGCAGGACTTCGGCGGCATGGGCCGTCTCTTCGCCAGCGTGGATGGAGTGCATGTGATCAGTGCAAGTCACGACCCGTATCCAGTTGAGCGCGTGCAACCGGCTCGCGAGGGGGCCAAGCCGACGCAGCTCTACGAACGCCTCGTCGTGCTCGTCGATGTGGATGAAGACCAGTTCTACACGGTCGATCTGTTTGCCGTCGATGGCGGTGAGCAACACGATCAGAGCTGGCATGGTCCACTGGTTCCTGTGGAGTCGCCGCCCTTGGACTGGAGCCGACAGGAGACAGGCACCCTGGCAGGTGCCGAGGTAGAGCAGTTTGCTACCTGGACAGATCGCTGGGGTCGCGAACGTGACGACTTTCCCGGTTTCCTCACCGACATCCAGCGAGCCACCCTGGCAGAGCCGGTGGCGTGGACATGGCGCAGCGATCTGCCTGAGGGCGACGGGTTGCGA
>Ga0233428_1001075_pt1 | contig 31320 bp, 25 predicted proteins | sample SI_118_April2016_4_FD_179890 | JGI IMG/M metagenome (GOLD analysis project Ga0233428, IMG submission 179890) | Seawater microbial communities from Saanich Inlet, British Columbia, Canada - SI_118_April2016_120_MG | ecosystem: Environmental > Aquatic > Marine > Inlet | place: Canada: British... | reverse complement strand
CGTTGCCAGCGATCCCATATCGCCGACTTCTGTTCACTCGTAAAATAAATACGACTTCTATTACTCATTTTAAACACTCCATCTTTCCAATTAAGATAAAGTGTTGCGTCGATCAGTTGAGACCACCGTCAAAAGCAGACACTATTGGTCTAAGCCAAAAGAGTCCGCTTTCGGGTGTATAGCGGACATTAAATTGAAGCGTGGGAATGTCTGCTTTTAGCCAGAAGCGGACTTATGGGAATAAATTTATATTTGAAATTTCTATTTGACGCGAACAACGCCTTGTTTAGAGTTCAAACTAAACCCTAGGTACTCGTATTCCCAATCATTTAAATCGACGGCTTCTTTAAATGCTCTAAATTCACCTTCTAGCCAAGTTGGATTGGCGACAAATTCGTCAAAAATAATTGCGGTCCCCGGGATAATTCGATCAACGAGTAAGCTAAATATCGTTTTGGTAGAACTGTAAATATCGCAATCGATATTTATGCATCTCACAGGGCCGGAAATCGACTTAGAATTAAATTTTATCGGGCCGAGTCATTTGATGTGTGGAAAACCGCAAGTGCTGAGGCATAGAAGTAACGTTACGACTTTTATGCACCCAGTGTCTGTTAATGTGACAATGCCCGAATCTTGGAGTTAAAGTGACAATGATCCCAGCCTCCCGGTAAAGAGATTGTTTTGTCTTCATCCAAGAGTACCGCGTAATTTATCCGTCCCTGGCACAACTTTTTTTTAAACTCCTTGATCTGTGTTAATTCGTAAAACCCACAAATAAATTATAGTTATTTAATTGCTTTTGAAAGCTGGCTCTAAAAGATCAGCAATCAGGCTTTTAGGTTATGTCTTTGTTAGTGCTAACGGGAGGGGCAGTTTAGTGGGTTTTAATTATTTTTGCCGTGATTATTTTAGCGGCAATTTCCGCAATACATTGTCCCCTCATTGTGAAGGTTCTTCTTCTGTCGACAAATCGATCGGTTTGTCAGACATTTTTTTACGGTTCTTAGAGTCATCTGTTCAAATTTTTGAACTTCCCCTTCAATTCCCCTCCAACTCCCATGCGTCCCTCGCGACGGAGGAAATCGTCCATGTTTAATCAATCAATCCATTCATTTGGAAAACGAATACTTATTTTAGTTGTTGGTGTTTTCGCACTTGGTCTTATCACATATGTACCATCGGTATCTGCCGATGGGTTTGGTCCAATTAAAGCGCCGAAGGTAAATGCCAAGAAAGCGGCTTTGGGTAAAAGGCTGTTTTTTGATCAACGCCTTTCAGGTGATGCTGCAATCAGCTGTGCTACCTGTCATATCCCGGAAAAAGGTTTTGGTGATGGGCTCGCCCTGTCCAAAGCCTATCCAGGTAGTGATGGCTTTCGCAATACGCCGACACTTATTAATACGGCGCAGCGGGCTGCTTGGTTTCACGATGGCCGTTTGGGTACCAACCTAAACGACGTCACGCGCGAATCAATTACTGAAACCTATAACATGAATATGGATATGCGCTTGATGCAGGAACGCATTAAGCAAGATCCGGTTTATGTGAAAATGTTTAAAGATGCCGGATATGGCGAGCCATCCAATGGTTCTGTGCGAAAAGCCATTCCGGAATATTTGAAGACGTTGACCTCACGGGGCTCGGCTTTCGATGTGGGCAAGATGACCGATGCCGCCAAGCGAGGGTTTGAATTGTTTAAGGGCAAGGCAGGGTGTGCTTCATGCCATTCCGGTAATCGTTTCACCGATGACCAGCCCCATAATACGGGCGCGCCGAACAATCCGGAAATCTGGAAAAACCCGCGTCGACATCTAACCTATGTGGCTTTTGGTCTGTTTATGGGTATTGAAAATATTATGAATATCCGCCGCGATGTAGGTGCCCATGTCCGCACGCACAAGGCTGACGGCTCTGACATCGGCAAATTTATGACACCGACTTTGCGAGAGCTCAAATATACCGCGCCTTATATGCACAATGGCATGATTAAGACGCTTAAAGACGTTGTCGAGTTCTACAACAATGGCGGTGGCAGTGACGCTAACAAAGATCCCCGGATCAAGCCTTTGGGCTTGAGCAAAGAGGAGCGCGCCAATTTGGTGACTTTCCTCAATGCTCTTTCTGGCAAGCCGTTGACCGGTAAACAACATGTTTGGCCGGGCAAGATCGACGTCAATTACAAACCCATCAAAGATTGGCTCAAGCAGCGCAATTAGGAGCCGAGAGATGAAAATCATGAAAAAAATAGCTTTTGTACTAATCGTAGGTTTGGTAATCCTTAGCTATGGCACGTCTGCCATGGCTGACAAAAATGCTCCTCTAGCAGCTTTGGGTAAGCCGTCAATACCGGCGGACAACCCTCAGTCGGCTGCTAAAATTGAGCTTGGAAAACTCCTGTTTTTTGATCCCCGGATTGGCGGAGACGCATCAGTTTCCTGTGCTGATTGTCATATGCCGAGCCAAGGTTGGGGCTTCAATGATCCGATCTCCCGAGGGTATCCGGGAGCGATCCATTGGCGGAACAGCCAAACGGTGGTGAACTCGGCTTATCTCGGAAAATTATTTTGGACGGGATCAGCAAAGTCACTTGAGAACCAAGCACCATCGGCAGCCTTAGGTGCGCTTTCCGGCAACGGCGAACGCGATATGATTGAAGCCCGCTTGGCGTTCATTCCGGTTTATGTCAAAGCCTTCCGCGAAGTTTTTGGTGATCGTTGGCCGCGCGTCAATAATGTATGGCGGGCAATGGCTTCCTTCGAACGGACCTTGATCCACAACAATACACCCTTCGATAAACATATGCGGGGTGACAAGAAAGCGCTTTCAGCACAACAAAAGCGTGGTCTTAAATTATTCCAAGGCAAAGCCAATTGCATCGAGTGCCACAACGGCGCGCAGCTGACCGATCAGAAATATTATAACCTCGGTGTGCCGCGGGCAGAAGAATGGCTCACCCGTGGTCTTGCTCAGGTCACGTTCCGTTACCAGCAATATGGTAAAGGCACGACCGAAAAAATGTATCGCAAGGTCAAGGATGATGCGGGGCTCTATTACCGCACCAAGGAAAATGCTGACAAAGGCAAGTTCCGGACACCGCCTCTGCGCTACCTCGCTTACACCGCGCCCTACATGCATAACGGGACGTTCTTTGATCTTGAAGAACTCGTCGACTTTTACAATGACGGCGGCGGCAAAAACGAGTTTGCGGCAAATAAAACCAAGTTGCTGAAACCTTTGAAGCTCTCAGACGAAGAAAAGGAAGACCTCGTGGCTTTCCTCGAATCCTTGAGTGGGCCAGAGATTAAGATGGCGACACCGAAACTTCCACCTTATGCACCGCTTGATTAAGCGGGATAGGAATGAGGATTTAATTATGAACAAAGAAACAAAAACGAAGCCAATCGCGATAGAGCTCGATCAAAGCCCAGGTCAAAGTAAGGGCGATGTGGTGAAAGAAGAGAAGGGGCACGGCAAATGCCTGATGTCCCGCCGCGACTTTCTATTTGCCTCTGGTGTTACGACCGTTGCGATGATTAGTGCCGGTCCCGGTATGGCCAAGGTGCCAGCTATGGTCGCGACCTATCCCCGCAAACTAGTAGCTAAGTTGAGCCAATTGAAAACCGACAAACCCATTGATTTCCAATATCCCGATAAAGGGGCTTATTCGGAATCGATGATTGTCAAACTCGGGGTTGAAGGCGGCGGCGGTATTGGTCCTAAGAAGGACATCGTTGCCTTTAACTACACCTGCACCCACCAAGGTGGAGACATGTCAGGGTCTTATAAAGGAGACACCAAATCTCTTGGTGCCTGTAATTTGCATCTGTCGACTTATGATTTGACCCGGCACGGAATTTTGATCTCCGGACAGGCCTATCAAAGTCTGCCGCAGGTGTTGCTCGAAATTGACGGCGATAACATATACGCCGTCGCCATATTCGGCCTGATTTATGGCCGTGTTGATAACCTAGAAGCCTAGGAAGGGACGAATTAATGGCTACTCCATATTATATTCCAGAAACTAATGTCCCCCTTCCTCCGAAGGGCGCAGAAGTTATCACGACCGCTTGCGATTATTGCATTGTCGCTTGCGGCCTTAAAGTTTACCGCTGGCCGGTTGCCGGCAATGGCAAGGGTGGACCAAAAGCGAAAGATAATGCTTTTGACACAGATTTCCCAGTGGATCCGTTAGGGCCTTGGGTTGCACCTAACCAACACAATATTGTGCTGCATGAAGACAAGCCGCACCATGTGGTGGTTATCCCCGACAAAGACGCGAAATTCGTTAACAAAGGCGGTGATTCCAGTCTTCGGGGCGGCTGTATCGCGCAGAAAGTCTATAACCCGCAATCCCCGACGCGTGATCGATTAAAATCGCCGATGGTCCGGATTTTTGGCATCTTACAACCTGTGCCGTGGGATTTTGCGCTTGATATCGCAGCGGCAGTTGGCAATCACGTTATTGATAACCATGGTGCCAATGCCTATGGCGTAAAAACCTATTCTTACCAGTATTTGGAAAATACCTACGCGATCACCAAATATGCTCTACGCCATATTAATACCGCGAACTTTACCTTCCATGACACGCCGTCAGATGTAAGCTCGACGCCGGGCTTCCGGGATGCTGGCTTTGACAACTTTGGACCGGCTTATGAAGATTGGATGAATGCAGAAACTCTATTGATCTGCGGTACCGATCCTTATGAGACCAAGACGATCTTGTTCACTCAGTGGATCATGCAAGGCATTCAAAACGGTCAAAAAGCGATCTTCATGGTACCAAGGCGTACCGCTGGTGTCGCTTATGCCGAGAAAAACGGCGGGCTTTGGCTCGACGTAAATCCCGGCACCGATCTTCTGGTCGTCAATGCGATTGCTCGGATAATCGCTGAAAACGGTTGGCAGGACGAAGAATGGATTAAGAATTGGGTCAATAATAAATGGGGCTCTTCTTCCGGCTTCGGTCAAGGCACGCGGAATACGCCGTGGCAGTGGCGGACGACCTGGGGCAAGTTCCAGACCAATGGTTATGACGATTGGAAAAAATGGTTGCTGGCGCAAGACGAGTTTAAACTTGCCAATGCCTCAAAAGTATCCGGCGTCGATGCCAAGAAAATTCGCAAAGCTGCCGAATGGATGGCTAAGCCTAAAGGCAAAAAACGTCCAAAAACCTCGATCATGATTGAGAAAGGCTTCTACTGGTCAAACAACACCGGCAACACGCAGGCTATCTCTGCACTCGGTATTATTGTTGGAGCAGGTGGTCGTCCGGGTCAGGTTATTGGCCGGGCTGGTGGTCACCAGCGTGGCGGTCAACGAGGTGGTAAATATCCGCGTAATAAATCGCCGATGAAATTGCCGGGTCGCCGTCGCCGCGCGCTGGATACGGATACCTACACCATGTCGGGTCATACCCGTCTGGCGCACGTCATTGGTACGACGTGGATCCAGTCCATGTGCGGCTCGCAGCAATTGGCGAAACGCTTCCACGAACTCACCGTTGCCAACCCGCATCAAGTCCGTTCTTACGATAAACAAGATATCATCGATACCTTGAAAAAGCGGGCCGATTCGGGCGGCATGGTCGTGGTCAACCAGGAGATCTATTTGGTTGATCCAATCGGCAATCGTTACGCCGATATCATTTTCCCGGCCGCAACCTGGGGTGAAGAAGACTTCATGCGAGCCAATGGCGAACGCCGTCTCCGGCTTTATCAGAAGTTCTATGATGCACCGGGCGAAGCGAAACCAGATTGGTGGATCATTGCCGAGCTTTCCAAACGGATGGGCTTTGAAGGCTTTGATTGGAAAAACTCCAATGAAGTTGCCGAAGAAATGTCGCGCTTCTCCAGAGGAAGCCGGAAAGACTTCCATCAGATCAAAGTGGCCGCCAAACGTGAAGGCAAGACTTTGCATCAGAAAATGCGGGAGTTCGGCACGAACGGTATCCAGGGACCTGTCTTCATGACCGAAGACGGCAAGCTGGAAGGTACCAAGCGTCTGCACGACACTCAACGCAAGTTGAGTGTGACCGGACCGGAGGCTAGTAATGTGTTCAACAAGAAGTTGACCCATTTCAACAGCCAAACCGGTAAGTGTAATATTCAGAAATCGCCGTGGTCCTTGTTCTCCGATTATTGGGAATGGATGAAGCCACGTGGTGATGAGTTGTGGTGCTCTTCCGGGCGAACCAATGAACGCTGGCAATCTGGTTTTGATGATCGGCGGCGTCCATATATTGTTCAGCGTTGGCCGGATAACTATGTTGAAATCCATCCTGATGATGCCAAAAAACGTGGCATTGAATCGGGTGACATGTTGATGGTCTATTCTGATCGGGTGCCTAGTCTTAAAGAGACGATACTGGGTGTTGAAGGCTCTGATTATTCGTTCTCCGGTCAAATGAAAGCCGGCAATGTTGAGCTAACCCGAGCGGCTGTAACAGGTGTGGCCATGGTTACGCGCCACATTAAGAAGGGCATGCTCTATATGGACTTCTTGCATACGCAACAACCTGCGAATGCGTTGGAAGGCCGGATCGTCGATTGGATTAGTGGTAACTATAACTACAAAATGGGTACCGCTAAGGTTAAGAAGATCGGCGAGTCGCCTTATAAACATACGTTCCGAACAATGTCTTTTGCACCGAGAGATATTACCTAAGCATGACTTCGTTACCGCAAAATGACGAAACTGTTAGGTCGGAAAAAGTGCAACCTTTAACTGCTGGGCCGGTGAGCAATGTTTCATCGGCCGGGCAGCAAGGTGTCGCTCCGCTCAGTTCTACTCAAGATTTAACCCCGGTCATTAAGGCTCTTTCAGTCGTTTTACGTGACGGCGTTGATATCCATCGTTGTGAGGCCGCCCGGGCACTTGGTAAAATAGGCACGGGATGTGCCGGGGGATGTGATGGCGATGACGTCTTGCGCTCGCTGGCAACAGATGTGCTGGTGGAGTCCTTGCTTGATGAAGATGAAGATGTCCGCACGGATGCTGCTGAGGCATTGCAAGTCATTGCCGATCCAAGATCAATTGAACAATTATTGGCAAATCTAATTGGCGATCCTTGCAGTGAAGTAAAAATGGCGGCGCTCAAAGCGTTGACCAATATGAAGGCTCCCGAAGTGGTTCCTTGGCTCAAGCAACTTTTACGTTGGCATAGCGAGGAAATTGTTTGGGATGAGGATGAATTTTATGAAGGTGGCTGGGATAGCTGGGTTGATCTGCAGATAGCTGCCATCAAAGCGCTCGCCGATTTTGGCGTTGCTGATGCGATCCCGGAAATTGTCGCCGCGATCAATGAGGAAGATGCTCAGGATTTAACCGAATTTGCCTTTGAAGCTTTTGCCCGAATGGGCGGGGCGGGTGCCAGTGCGCTCGTAGATTTTCTAGGCGATAAGGATTCGCGCCGCCGCCGCCGCGCTGCGGTTACATTGGCCGGTATCGATCATGCTGCTGCCCGCGCTGCTGTTCTCCATGCTTTGAAAGATCCAGCCAAGGATGTTCGCTTGGCAATTGCCGAGGCGATCTCTTCGCAAAACTTCAATGATCAAATTTGCGAAATTCTTCTCAGCGATAAAGACGCGGAAATTCGCGCCGTGGCAATCTGCCATGTTGATGAGGGCGATACCGATCAATTGATCTCATGGCTTGAAGACCCGGCAAGTGAAGTTCAGCTGGCGGTTCTCAGCCGGCTTATGAAAATTAGAGATTTTGTCGCGAGCCCAGAATTGAAAACCAAGCTTGAAGCGTTATCAGTTGGAGAAGTGCCGGCGATTTCCGCTATTGCGCTTGAGGCTCTGGCGACCCTGTTTGGCGATGCCACAGCTAACTTTATACAAGATAGTTTGCTCGATCCTTCAAAATCCGAAGAGGTTCGGCTGGGTGCCTTGCGCGGTCTTAAGAAAATTGCATCAGACGAGGCCGTTTCGGCCATGGCACAAACATTGATCCTGGATGAGCGCCAACTTCGATTTGACGCTGTAGCTGCCTTGGGAGATATCGCCGCATCAACGGCTTTCCCAAATCTTGCCAGTACAACTTTGATTTCGGCCTTAAAAGGCGAAATTACGCCAATGCCGGAAGAGCCGGAACTTGCCCCCAATGATGAAGAGGCTCCCGTTGCTGATGAGCAGGTTGATGAAGTTGCTGAAGACCCAGAATTAGACCCAGAATCAGGCCCAGAATCGGATGTCGAAGTCTCAGAAGATGAAGACGAATATCCAACTTCGACTTGGCAGGCGATCATGGGCAATGATGGTCCGACGGAAGGACGAATGGCGGAACTTGGTGAATCCAAGAAGAACCGCATCCGACTGACCGAAACGGACATGGAAATGTTGGCGCTCTCGGCGCAGACGCCGCGTAAAAGCCGGGTAAAATTGGCTGGGGTTATTCCGGCCTATAAGGATGTCCCTCAATTCGCGGCCAGGATGTTGGGTCAAATTGCTCAATTCGAAGTCGCTTCGGCTTTGGCCCAGAATATTGAAAGTGGTCCTGAGAAAGTACGTCTCGCGGCACTAGATTCTTTGGTTCAAATTGGCGAAACATGTGGCGATTTACCGAAGGATGCCCTCGATGCTTTAATGCGCGTTGTCGCCAATGCTGAGCGTGACGCCAGATTGATGGCAATTCGGGCAATCGGTGTTGCTAAGGCCAAGGGTTGCGCTGGATTTCTTGTTCATCGTTTTGAAGACGGTGACAGTTTCGTCAAAACCGAAGTCATCAATGCACTCAGTTGTATGGGTGTTGAAATCGACCAGTTGGACCAATTAATTGCTGATCCGGAACGCTCGGTACGATTGGCTGCCGCAGCTGCATTAATGGCTGAAAAAGGCGAGTCTGCGCTAGAGCAAATTGTCGAATTTGCTTTTGCCTATGAAGGTTATCTGCGACGTGAAGCTGCTCATATGCTGCGAGAGATTGGCCCTTCGCTTGCCAATCCCCAAATCGTATCCGTGCTTGAAGATGAAGATCGTCGCCGTGAATGGGGTGTCGCGATTGAGGTTCTAGCTGAAATCAATTCTCCAAAATTAAATCAACAAATTTAGCTTTTGCTATTGGCATGATCTAGATCAAGGACCGTTTCATATGAAGCTGATTAATTGGCATTATGGGACAAGAACAAATAAAATGAAGAGGTATGTAAATATGAGAGGTTTTCCAAAACTCGCTGTTATCACAGCCGCAGGATTACTTTTGAATCTAGGTGTTTCCGCTGACGTTTTTGCAGCCAAGGCCAAATATAAAGAAGGTGCCGTATCAAATGGCGGTAGTATCGCTGGCAAGGTTACCTTTAAGGGTGCGGTTCCGGCGGAAGGTGTTGAGAAAATTCTCATCACCAAAAACCCTGATGTTTGCGGCAAAGGTGAGCGGGAAGTTGTTTGGATTGATGTTAAAGACGGTGCGCTTCGCGGTACTTTCGTCTTTATTAATAAAATTAAGGCCGGCAAAAAATGGGACAAGCCCAAAGGCGGCAATTATTTGATTAATCAAAAGGGCTGCCGGTTTAACCCGTGGGCGCAAGTTGTCCGACCTGGCCCCATTATCATCCGCAATAGTGATAAAGGCGTTCTCCATAATATTAACACCCGCGAGATGATTGGCGTTGAAAAGAAACGCGTCGTTAAACGGACCATGTTTAATTTTGGCCAGCCTGATCCAGGTGACATTAAGCAAGATCTTAAACCACGTCGTTCGGCCTATATTGCGATCAACTGTGAAGCTCATAACTTTATGTATGGTTTCATGATGGCGCCGAAAAATCCTTACGCAGTTGTCGTTAAAGACGATGGATCGTTCAGCTTGGATAATGTTCCGGCCGGAAAATATACCGTTAAAGCATGGCATCCACGGTTGGGCGTGATGAAATCAAAAATCACCGTCAAGGGAGGCGGTAAAGCTGAAGCTGATTTCTCTTTCGCGGCGAAATAAAGCACAAAATCAGCGATCTGGAATTGTATAGTGGAGTAACGTAGGTGCCTTCTTATCGTGAACCCAACCTCTTTGCCAATCCTCGGCAACGCCGGGCAGTACTCGCTGGCGTATTAATTGCGATTGTGTTTTTCGCTTTCCCCGCCCTGGCGCAGGAAGCAAATGTCTATCGTCAGGTTTTGGGATTGGACTCTCGAAAAGTCGTTTGGTTCCTGGCTCAAATGCATCTGTTCTTTGGTGCGTTTGTGTTGGGTGTGCCGCTGTTTGCGGTGATCATTGAAATTGTTGGCTGGCGCAGCGCGGACGGGCGCTACGACAAATTGGCTTACGAATTTACCAGTCTGTTGAGCGTTGCATATGCCACCACCGCGGCGTTTGGCGGCATGTTGGCCTTTGCGCTGTTTACGCTTTATCCGACCTTTATGGGCTATATGGCAGGCACGTTTAAGGACGTCATGTTCATCTACGCTCTGCTGTTTTTTGCCGAAACATTTGCGCTCTACATTTATTATTACGGCTGGAACGCGATGCAGAGCCGGGCACCTTATAATGCACGCCTGCAATTGTTGTTCAAATCAATCGGTGTTGCCCTTTTGGTGCTGACCGGTGTTTTCTTCTTAGGCTATCTTGGCCCGGAAATGCGCGGCGATACGCGGATTTTTATCGCGCTTTTATATATTCTGCCGACGGCCATCGGCTTTTATATGATGAAAGACCTCAAGAGCACGCACATCTTTATTGGCATCATGCTCAATGTTGTCGGCACGGCGATTATGATGTCGGCCAACTCAATGGCCGGTTTTATGATGAGCCCGGCAGGTGTCAATGAAACAGGCCAGTTGACCGGCTCGGTCTGGGTGGCGTTTGAAAATATTCTGGCGACTCCAATTGCCATTCACCGCATGCTCGGCAATTTGGCCTTCGGCGGCTTGGTTGCGGGTTCCTACGCGGCCGTGAAATTTATCGGCTCCAAAACCGCCGAAGAAAAGGCGCATTATGATTGGATGGGCTACATCGCTAATCTAGTGGCGATTGCGGCTCTGATCCCGCTGCCCTTTGCCGGTTACTATCTTGGCCGCGAGGTTTATTCAACCAGCGCTGTAATGGGCAATAATATGATGGGCGGCGATTTTTCCTGGACGTTTATCATCCAGGCTCTGCTCGTTGGCTCAATCTTTCTCATTACAAATTATTATCTGTGGAGTGGCATGACCCGCATACCGGGCGCCGAGCGCTATTATAAATATATCAAATATATTTTGTTTGCGCTTTGTGTGTCCTTCGCGGTTTGGCTGACACCCCATAACTTGCCTCTGACCGGCCAAGAAGTGAGTGAAATGGGCGGCAGTCAGTATCATCCAACACTCAAATTTTTAGGCCTCATGCCAGCTAAGAACGCGGTGATTAATCTCATTATCTTGGCGACGTTCTTTAGCTTCCTGCTTTATCGCCGCGGCAATAAAAGTAAGGTCGTGCCAATCTCACAGCAAGGAACCGCGCCTAAAGTTGTCATTTCTTTGGTAGGTCTCTTAGCGGTATTTATCGTCGCGCAATATGCCTTCACGCTGATAACCATGGATCCTGCCCATCTTGATTTGCCGGCTGACCGGGCTAAATATTTCGAAACCGTTGGCTATCTTCTGGTCTTCGAAAGTGTCGTCGGTGTCATCGCGATACTCCTGGCGCTGGTTGATAAAGGAAAATGGGCGCAGGGTCTCTATATGTCCGTGACCGCGTTTAACGTGACAATATTCTTAGGCGTTTACGGATTTGTTGTGATGGAGCAAGCGTCGCCGTTCTTACGTAATGTTGCGGTTGCGCAATTCCTGCAATTAATTAGCTGCCTGATCTTGGTCACTGTGATTGATCTCTACTTGTTCCGCTCGGCCGATGAAATTGGTCCGATGAAATGGGGCAAGATGACCATCCGCAGTCAATATGCACTGCTGCTCCTGACCTTTGTTATTACGCTCAATATGGGGCTGATGGGCTTTATCCGCTCCGGTCTTCGAGGTGATTGGCACATCTTCGGTGTTATGCGCGATACGTCAGAATGGTCGTTTACGCCGAGTAACTTCACCATGACGCAAATGGTCGGCTTGAGTTTCCTCGTCTTCATGATCGGCATTGCCTTCATGTTCTGGATTGGCAGTTTGGCTGCCAAGGGACATGAGGAAGTCCATGGTGATGATAAAGCAGACTCGTCACCCAACCCCGCCGTCAGCGAACAGCCAGGCGAATAAGGAATATCCTCATGGCAAAAGCTGTTGGACAAGTTTTTATCTTCTTACTGTTGGTTTTCGCCGTGTTTAACTGGGTTGGACATTCCGTCACAAAACTCACCGGCGGTGAAAAGAAGGCTGCTGCAACGGGCGCAGTTGAAGTTACACCCGAAGGCGGTGAAGCCATCTACTGGGGTAAAGGTCGCTGCTTTACGTGTCATTCAGTCGGTGATCGCGGCAGCGCGGTCAGGGGTCCCAATCACGGCCAATTTGGCGAAAAATTTCCGCTGCCAATGGGTGCGCGTGCTGTTGAGCGTGCCAAGGAACGCTCGGCAAAAACCGGAAAGACATTCACTGCACTTGATTATTTGGTCGAGAGCTTGGCTGAACCTGGCGCCTATGTCGTCAAAGGCTATAAGAATGAAATGGCTGTTGTCTATGCGCCGCCGATTTCATTGAGCCTCGACGAGATCAAAGCAACGGTTGCCTATTTGCAAGCGCAGGGCGGCGAGTTTGATCTCGCGAAGATCAACAAGCCAGGTGAAATCACCCAATCTTTCTACAGTAAAATAGCTGTTGCCTCGGCAGCCGGCGGCGGTGATCCAGCGCACGGCAAAGAGGTTTATGAAGAAAATTGCAGTGATTGCCATTCGCTCGAAGGCGAGCCGGGTGAAGTTGGACCCGATTTATCAACAATCGGCAAAAAGAGCATCAAGTTTATTTCTCAATCCATTTTGGAGCCGGCAAAAGAGATCGCCAAAGGCTTTGAGACCTTTGTCGTTGTCAGAAAAAATGGACGTAAGGTCGTCGGCCTTAAAACCGGCGACGAAGACGGCGAAGTTGAAATCACCACGAAAGACGGTGATGCCGTTGCGATTAAGAAAACAGATATCAAGACAATCACCGAGGACAAGCTTTTGAGCGTTATGCCGGATGATTTGTCAGAAGAAATGACGGTTAAGGACTATCAGGATGTCCTTTCTTACATGTTAATGCAAAAAGGCAAGAAGTAGGGCGGTACGACAAAAATGGGCAAATTTAAAATAAATCGTTTTTGGTCTGTCGTTGCGACAATCCTCGTGATCTATGGGATCGTCAAATGGGCGATCCCGGCGATCTCGCGTAACATTACCTCGTTGCCCTTTCCGCTGACCGTCCCAGGCACCTTGGTCTTTATATATATGACTTTGACCTGTGTCGCGCTTTTCGCCCTCGTTACTTTTTCCGATGAGTTCCTGGAAGAATTCGTTGGGCCGATACGAAAAATGTTGCGCGGCGAGTATACCAAAGCCCTGCGTTTGGTTATTTTAATTGGCGTGCCGCTCATTCTTGGCTGGCAGGTTTATGATATTACGGTACCAAAGGTGCAGTTGCCATCAAGCTTGCGTATCCAGCATCCATCTTCGAATTTCCCTAAAAAATTCGAAGCGATGAAAAACCCCTTTAATGAGCCAAGCAAGGATCGCGTCACCGCTTTTATGAAGCAGGTGAAAGCCGATGAGATTACGTTTATTCCGCAAGTCCAAAAAGACATCGATACCTGGAAAGAGGAAGCCGATCCAGATCACACGCTTCAATTCCTGCCCGGAGAAGCGGTAAAAAAATTACTGGCTGAGGTGAAGGCTGAAAAGATTACCGAGGCGACGGCCAAAGACGCGCTGCATCAAGTCGATTTGTTTGAGGGCCGCGCGCTCTACGCGATGAACTGCCGACCTTGTCATGGCGATAGCGTAGCCGGTGATGGACCAATGGCCGATGGCTTTAAGCTGCGCCCCATCAATTTTACCGATAACGGTACTATTGAGACGATTGTCGAAGGCTACACCTTCTGGCGGGTGATGAACGGTGGCGTCGGATTGCCGATCGAAGCAACGCCTTGGGATTCAGCAATGCCTGAGTGGAAGAAAAACCTCACCGATGAAGAGCGGTGGAAAATTATTTTGGCGGAATATGACCTTGCCGAAAAGACTCCACGAATTCCGGAGTCTGAATAATGCAGGGTATTATTGGTAAAAAAATGAAAATTGTATTAGCAGCCACTGGTTTGGCACTGTCTTTTGGTCTTTCCGCACCGGGCATGGCGGCTGACCAGCCAGCGAAACCGATGCCGGAAGCGACCGAGGCATTTGTTGAGAAGGGGCGTGAGATTTACATGCGTCGCTGTTCGATGTGCCACGGTCTTTTAGGCGACGGTAATGGCCCGGCGGCAGATTACATGGATCCGCGGCCGCGTGACTTTACCCTCGGAACATTTAAATTCCGCCAGACCGAATCAGGTGAATTGCCAACCGACAATGATCTGTTCCGCACAGTCAGCCGCGGCCTTCAAGGTACCGGTATGCAGGCCTTTGATAGCGATATTATTAAAAGTGGTTTGAGTGAAGAAAAACGTTGGCAGGTGATTTCTTATATCAAGACCTTCGCCCAGGAATTCGGGGATGAGGAGCTTGATCCGATCAAGACCGGTAAGTTGGTTAAATTTCCTGAAAATTTGCCGCCGTTCAGCGATGAGCTAGTCGCCAAGGGTAAGGCGATCTTCTTGAAAGCCAAATGCTGGGAATGTCATGGCAAACAAGGCCGTGGCAATGGGCAAAAAGCTTTTGACCGCAAGGATGATTGGGGCTTTCCAATTCGAATTCGCAATGTGACGCTGCCATGGAAGATTAAGGGCGGCAGCAAAGTTGACGATATTTATATGCGGTTTTCAACAGGTATCAACGGCACGCCAATGCCGTCTTTTGCTAAAGCACTTTCCAATGAAGATCGTTGGGCGCTCGCCAATTTCATAAAATCTTTGCAGCATAAATTGACCAGCAATCAAGTTCTCCAAGCCAAAAAAGTTGCGGGCGAGGTGCCAACAACGCCGGATGATGCCGCTTGGAAAGATGCTCAGCCGATGGATATGCGTTTGACGGGTCAAGTGGTCGCCGCGCCGCGCTGGCAAAACCCTGGCGTTGAACTTGTGACGGTCAAAGCCAGCTATAACGACAAAGAAATCGCCTTCCTGTTGCAGTGGGATGATCCGTTTAAAGACGCCACCCACAAACTGGACAAGGTATTTAATCCAAAAGATATCAGTAAGGTCGGTGCCTATAATTCCTATGTTGCCGCGAATGATATGATTCCGCGGGCGCTTGAAACCTATCGCGACTCAGTGGCGCTACAATTCCCTGCTAAATTTATAGCTGGCACTAAGAAGCCTCATTTCTTACGCGGCAATTCATCCAATCCGGTTAATCTTTGGATTTGGAAAGCCGATATGGCCGAGAAAAATAAATCCGGTGCAGAAGAAGCGATTGCCCGCGGCTATCAGCAGCCGGCCCGCGCACAAACAAAAGAACAACAACAAATCACTGCCAAGTCCGTTTGGAAAGATGGTCAGTGGAGTGTCGTGCTGAAACGTTCGCGAATGACTGAAGATAGCAACGACATTCAATTCAAGAACGGTCAGTTTATCCCAATGTCGATCAACGCTTGGGATGGCTCGAACGGTGAACATGGTCTGATCATGAGCTTGTCGACCTGGCATTTTGTATTCCTAGAAGCCCCCACACCGATGGTAATTTATATCTATGCTCTCTTGGCTGTTTTCATCACCGGCGGGTTGGGTTTCTGGCTCATGAAAAAGGCGCAGGCTTCAAACGCCTGATAACAGAGGAGTAACGTCTATGAGATTGATAATTTCCACACTCGCGGCAATCGGCCTAAGCGCAGTTTTTGCGGGCGATGTCCGGGCAGACGCGGCTGCCGGAAAGGCGGCTTTTGAGGCGCAGAAATGTACCGGCTGCCACTATGCCGATGGACCCGCCAGAGAAAAAAGTATTGCCGATCAATTGGCAAAAAAAGGCCCTGAGCTTTGGTATGCCGGATCGAAATTCAAAAAAGATTGGCTCAATGCCTGGCTGCAAGATCCGAAGCCAATCCGCGCTTTGGCCTATAACTCCTTAACCAAAAAGAACGCCGGCGATCATCCCAAACTGTCTGGTGGCGATGCCGGTAATATGACCGATTTCTTGATGAGCAAAACCTCCAGTGAGGTTAAAGCGGGCACGATCAAGCCAAAGAAAAGCCTCAAAGGTAAATCAATCTTCAACAAGAAGATGCCCTGCACCGGCTGCCATCAATCGGCCAGCAAAAAGGGCAAGGTTTCCGGCGGTCTCAGTGGCCCGACATTGGTCGGTGCCAGCAAGCGGCTTAACCCGGATTGGATCTACGCCTATTTGAAGAATCCGACGCACTTCAAACCGTTTAAAGCGATGCCGACCTTCGCTGGATTGTTGAAAGACAAGGATCTTAAAAATGTTTCCAAACACGTCAGCAAACTCAAGTAAGGATGGGATAGAGCAATGAAAAAAATGATCAAAATTACTCTACTGGCCGCAGTATTTGGACTGGTTGGGCTGATGAATACGGAAACTGCAAAAGCAGCGGGCGCGGCGGAGACCTTCAAGTTTTATTGTGCGCAGTGCCACGGCCTCGAAGGCAAAGGCAAGGGACCCAATGTGACCAAGGATTTTCCGGTAACACCGCGCGATTTCAGTAATGCGAAAGAAATGAGCAAGCTCTCTGACGATTACATCCGCGGTATCGTTATGGATGGTGGCCCGTCGCAGAGTAAGTCGCCACTAATGCCGCCGTGGGGCAAGACCATCAGCGAAGCTGACGTCAATGGCCTCATCAAGCATTTGCGGGGTATTTGTAAATGTAAGGGTAAAGCAGGCTAGAAAACAAAATAAACTAGGATGAGCACAATCACGACAAAATTAACCGCAGCGCCGACAAAGATGACCCAATCAACAGGCCTGAGTTTTTTGATTTTAGTCATGGTTAAGTTCCAAGGATTTCTGGGTTTATTTGAAGCCACTTTAAACTTCGAAACGAATTTGATCAACGTTCGTAAATGAGACGGTCGAAAGAATGAATACAGACTCATCTAAGAATAATGAAGCTACCTGGTTTGGCCCGGCGCTATTCACGGTGGTCCTCATTGCCATCTGTTGGGCGTTTTGGGTCGTACTGTTTTAGCCGCAATACTTAAGGGAGACGAATCGGTGAAAGACTACATTATGCCATTTATTCTATCGCTTGCCGTGTTCGGGGTCGGCATTTTTGTGCTCGATTGGGGATTGATGAATTTACAAGGTTTGTCCCTGGTCTTTCACCAGTAATACGTAGAAAGCGAGTAAGCAGTATGAAGTGCCAAGACGGAAATCGGGGGAAGTTTAATCTACTGGGGTTAGTGGCGCTTCTGGCAATCCTGTTCTATTTCGCACCGATCCATTTTAATGAAGAAAACCTCAATTTTGGTGTCAGCGTCGCTGAATCAGCTGAGCCTGCTGCTGAAGCAAGCACCGATGTTGCCGCGTCGCCCTATGGACCTGCCCCCAAAACGACGCTGGCCAGCTATCCAACAATCAAAGGGATCAACGGCCGGGTGGTGATTTGGCTGGTGGCGCAATTGCATTTATGGTTCGCCGCCTTCGTCCTGGCTGTGCCGATTTTTGTTTTCATCATCGAAGCTATCGGTATGCGAACGCGCGACCGACGCTATGACAATATGGCTTATGAATTTATCAAAGTCAGTATCACCGCCTATTCGCTGACCGCCATTTTAGGCGGCTTGTTATTGTTCTCCTTGGTCCTGTTTTATCCTGATCTTTGGGGCTATCTCGCGACCATCTTTAAAGACAGTATGTTCTGGTACGCCGCCCTATTCTTTGCTGAAAGTGCCTGTCTTTACCTCTATTATTACGGCTGGCACTGGCTGCAAGGCGGCGACCGAAAATGGGTGCATCTAACGATTGGTCTGCTGCTCAACGCGGTCGGCACGATGTTGATGTTCCTGGCCAATTCCTGGCTAACCTTCATGATGAGCCCCGAAGGTGTTAACGCCGCCGGTGTGTTCGCCGGTGACATTTGGCCGGCGATCCAGAACCATTTATGGAACCCGATAAACTTGCACCGCGTCGTAGCCAACGTTGCCTTTGGTGGCTCTATTGTTGGCGCGTATGCAGCCTTTAAATTCTTAAGCTCAAGCCGGGCCGAGGACCGGGCGCATTATGATTGGATGGGCTACACAGCTAACTTTATTGCCATCTCAGCGCTGCTACCCTTGCCGTTCGCCGGTTATTACTTAACGACCGAGATTTATGCCTTTAGTCAGCAGATGGGCATCACACTGATGGGCGGAATTTTTGCCTGGCTGTTCATCATTCAGGCGGTGCTGATCGGCGCGCTGTTCTTGTCGGCGAATTATTACCTCTGGTGTTGCATGGGCCGAAGTGATGGCGCTGAGCGGTATTACAAATACATCAAATATATTGCCATCGTGATTGTTGGCGCGTTCCTGGTCTGGTTTACACCGCACACGCTGGTGCTGACCAATGAGGAACTGAAAGCACTCGGTGGGCCGTATCATAAATATGTTGGACCGTTTGGCATTATGCCGGCCAAAAACACCGCGGTGAATTTAATGATCCTGGCGACCTTTGTCAGCTTCCTGTTCTATCGCCGCGCCAATAAGATCGCCACCGTAAGCTGGGTCAAGATCGGCAATTCAGCGCAGGTCGCTTTGTTTGTAGCCGGCGTCATCAACATCTTTATTCTCGGCGTCTATTACGGCTATTTCACCAATACGGTCTACAAGATTGCCGCGTCTATTCCACAAGTTTGCACGACGCTGGCAGTGATTGTCATCAGTATTCTCATCGACAGCTTTATGTACAAAAATGCCAAAGAGGTCGCGCCGCTAAAATGGGGCAGGGTGCCTGAGCGCTCGCAATATGCGCTGTTCCTGCTGGCGGTTTCTTTCACGTGGCTGATGGGTCTGATGGGCTATATCCGGTCCGGCATTCGCCAGCACTGGCATGTCGTCGATATCATGCGCGACAACTCCGCCGATGCCTTTACGCCAACCATGGGCTTTGCCGCTAATGTGGTCTCCATCGGCACAATCATCTTCCTCTCCATGGTGATCTTTGTTTTCTGGTTGAGCCAGATCAGCGCCAAAAAAGTCGAGCCTGAAAATTATTGGGCTCCGGAAGCCGTTGATGGAGCGGTTGGTAAAGGAGGTGGGGGATGAAGAACTTCCTCAAAGTTGCCGCCTTTAGCTTGCTGGTTATTTTTAGTTTTGCCGGATTTGCGAATTTAGGCATTCCCAAGATCGAGCCGGCACCACCGCCGACCGAAGAGAAAATTGATCTTGGCTCAATGACGATTGAGCAGTTCGTCGGCATTGGTGAGAAAATTTACAAAGGCAAAGGTACCTGTACGCTTTGCCACAATGCGCTTGGCGGCCGTGCCCCCTTGCTTGAAAAAGCGGCGACCGTCACTGCAGCGCGTCTGAAAGACCCGCGTTACAAAGGCGAGGCGACAGACATCGAAAGCTATCTGGTGGAATCTATGATCAAGCCCTCGGCTTTTGTTGTCGCTGGTTTTGGCAAGAAAGGCACCAATGATGCCGTCAGTCCAATGCCGGATGTCTCGACCGGTAGTATTGGTATGAACGAGGTTGAGATTGCTGCGGTCACCGCTTACCTCCAGGAACTCGGCGGCGTCGAAGTCACCGTCAAAGTGCCCGAAGATGCCAGCGATAGTGCTGCCGAAGATGACGAAGAAGAACAGCGCAAACCCTTTGAGACGGTCGAAGATATCCTCGATGAAGTCGGCTGCGGGGCTTGCCATAAAGTCGGCGAGGATGAAGGTGAGCAGGGGCCCGACCTTACCAAGATCGGCGCGCTTCGAACGGAGGCCCATATCCGTGCATCGATCCTTGATCCCAATGCTGAGATCACCAAGGGCTTCAAAAAAGACTTAATGCCAAAAGATTATGGCACTCAGCTTTATGCCAGCGAGCTTGAAATGCTGGTCAATTATTTAGTTGCGTTGAAATAGGGAGGGGCTGATATGAAAATACCTAAATTACTCCAAGCCGTTCTCGTCCTCGCCATTGTCTATTTTGGCTTCATCTTGGTCTTCGATATAATTCTCGACCATGTCATACCGTCGAGCTTGCTGACGATGTATATGTTCTTTGTCGTCGCTGGCGTCTTTATGGTCTATACCGCGAATGAAAAAAGCGCTAAAGAGTTGGTCGCGCCGATCAAAGCCTTGGTTGAAGACCCGTCTAAAAAAATGATCCGTAACGTGGTTTTTGTGATCCTGCCTTTATTGGCCGGTTGGTACACCTATGAGAAAACCAGTTTGAGCTTTGAAGCGCCGGTTGAGCTTCGCACCATTCATCCCGCACCGCCCTCCAGTATGAAGGCTTACGGCAAACGCTATAATGTTCTCAAATTAGAAAACCCTTTTCGCAAGTTTGAAAAAACAGATCCCAAAAAATTCAAAGAACTGATTGCCGAAGGGGCCAAGGTTTATATCCAAAATTGTCATTTCTGCCACGGTGACAAACTTGATGGCAAAGGTCCTTACGCGGCGGGGCTCAATCCAACGCCGGCGAATTTCCAAGATGTTGGCACCATTGCTCAGCTCCAAGAATCCTATTTGTTTTGGCGCATAGCAACCGGTGGGCCGGGATTGCCGAAAGAAGCCGCACCGTGGATATCATCTATGCCAATTTGGCAGGATTTTCTTAGCGAAGAAGAAATCTGGCAGGTTATTTTATTTCTTTATGATTATACCGGGTATCAGCCCCGAAGTTTCGGACACGAGTAGGGGGGCTGGAGACATGAAAAAATTATTTTCCGCAGTTATCCTCTTGGCGTTAATCGCCGCTCCGGCCTTTGCCGCACCAGGTAACGCCGACAATGGCAAAAAAGTCTATGAGAAGCGTTGCCTGATGTGCCATGGCGATGAAGGTGATGGCGCGGGCCCGGGTGCCGAGCGCCTCAATCCGCCGCCGCGCGATTTTTCCGAAGCGCTGTATAAGATCAAAACAACCGGTGCCGATGACCCGGTACCGAACGACGATGATCTTTATCGTATGATCCGCGATGGCATGCCCGGAACCGCAATGCCAGGTTGGGCTGATGTTTTAAAAGAGCAGGAAATGTGGGACCTTGTCCTCTATCTCAAGACCTTCGCTGAGCTTGAAGATGAGAAACCTGAAGACCAGCTGGATTACGGCACCCAAGTTGCGAGCTCACCAGAGAGTATCGAGAAAGGCAAAAAGCTTTTTCATGACGGTGATCGTTGTTCAGAGTGTCACGGCCAGGAAGGCAAGGGCGATGCGATCAAACGTCTTAAAGATGATGCAGGTGCCAGGACTTGGCCGCGCAATCTGACCAAACCCTGGACCTTTAGAGCCAGCAATGCACCCAAGGATGTTTTTACGCGCATCACCGTTGGCATTCCCGGCACTCAGATGCCGACATTTGCCGATGAGAAAAGCAAGAAAAAGCTCTCGATTGAGGAGCGCTGGCATGTGGCAAATTATGTTCAGTCTTTAGCCAAGACCGACAAAACAATTCGCGCCGAAAATACCGTGGTGAAAGCTGAGAAACTTGAAGGGGCGCTGCCAACGTCCCCCGATGATGCCGCGTGGGCAGGGGCTCAGACCACGACTTTCGCGATGGTGCCGCAAATTATTGCCAAACCACGTTTCTTCAAAGCCGCTAATGATAGCATTACCGTGCAAGCGCTTTATAACGACACAGAAGTCGCCTTCCTATTGGAGTGGGATGATCGCACCAAAAGCATTCCAGGCGATGAAGCGGCAGCAAAGATCGCCGATCCTAAGATGGCCGCGGATGCAGTCGCACTGCAATGGCCGGTTCTACCCATTGATGGATTGGAGAAGCCTTATTTTGTTGCAGGTGATGCCACCAAGCCGGTTAATATCTGGAAATGGAGCGCCGGCACGACCAAATCGCCGGCCAAGATCGAGCTTTCGAATGGCCAAGGTCTTGATAAACTCGAGGCGCGTGATGCTAAAGAAAATGGCCTAAGTGCTATAGGAAGTTATAAGAACGGCACCTGGCGGGTGGTTGTGAAACGCCCGCTCAAGACGTCCGATAAAGATATAGATATCCAATTTGAAGAAGGCCGCTTTACGCCGATCGCCTTGGCCGCTTGGGATGGCAGCAATTCAGAGAAGGCGCGCAGCTATACATTGACGACCTGGTATTGGGTGCTGTTGAAGCCGCCAACCAGTGCCAAGCCGATTATCTCCGGTGTGATCGTCGCCCTGTTGATCTTTGGCTTGCTGGGCTGGTGGGCGCGTAATGCTGGCCGGCGGGAGGGTTAGGCCATGCAGGTAACGCCAGAAATAGAGCAGGGGTTAGAGCCGAAACGCGGGGTCATTCCACGGCTGTTGGGTGCTGCATTGCTTTTTGTCGGTGCGCTCGACGCGATGCTGTCCTGGCGCGCAGGCAATGCCATTGAAAATTTTTATATCTTTTTGATGGCCGCAGGCTTGATATTTGTCGTGATCGGATTGATCCGCGGCCGTCCTGAATAGTTCTAATTTACAGGGTTTGATCCGCGTCAAGGAAGGGGATTTTTAAACCCGCTAATTTTGGCTTCTAAGGTAGGAGTTATTTAAATGAACGTTTCTCAAGCGGCAAAAAAAGCCGAGGCAAGTCCTGTATCTGCAGCCGAAAATCCAGCGACTTTTTCACGCTTTCTTGTCGCGCTTGATGCCTCGGAATATGCCGATCACGCGCTCGCCCAAGTGTTAAATCTCGTTCCTTCAGTTGATGGCCAAATTACCGGTATTCATGCCTATGCGGCTCGGCTGCACGATGCAAGATTTCGCCAAATGGAAGGTGGTCTGCCGGAACGTTATCTCGACGAAGAGGAAATGCAGTATCAGCGCGATGTCCATGACGATTTGATCACCGATGGTCTCAGCATTATCACCGATAGTTATCACGATGTTGCCAAAGAAGAGTGTGACAAACGCGGCCTCAAGTTTCAGCGCCTCAGCCCTGAAGGCAAAAATTATACTAAAATTGTTGAAGCCGCCGTAACCGGTGATCACGATGTGCTCGCACTAGGCTCGCTTGGCCTCGGCGCTGTTCCCGGCAGCCTCATCGGCACCGTGTGTGAACGCGTTGTTCGGCGCAGTCCAATTGATTGTTTGGTTATTCGTGATACCCAAAAAGAAATCGGCGATGGCCCGATTGTTGTGGCGATCGACGGCTCAGCAAAATCCTATGGTGTGCTTAAACGCGCTTTTGAGATCGCCCGGCGCATTGATGCAGAGGTGCATATCGTCTCTTCTTATGATCCCTATTATCACTATGTGGCGTTCAACAAAATCGCCAGCGTGCTTAGCGATGAAGCCGGTAAAGTTTTTCGCTTCCGTGAACAGGAAGCATTGCACGAAGAATTAATCGATGACGGCATTGCCAAGATTTATCAATCTAATCTTGAGATCGCCAATAAGATTGCCGAGGAAGAAGGTGTCGAAGTTGTAAGTAAACTCCTCGAAGGCAAAGCCTTTAAAGTCATTTGCGATTATTTGGAGGAAGTCAGCGCCAGCCTGTTGATGGTCGGTATGACCGGCGTCCATGCAGATAGTAAACTCGATATTGGCGGTAATGCAGAGAACTTGCTACGCCTCTCTCCCTGCCATATCTGGCTCGGCCAGACAGAACATGTGCCACCAATGGAAGTCGTCGCCGAAGAAACCATCTCCTGGAGCAATGAAGCCGAAGAGTTTTTGAAACGTGCGCCGAGTTTTGTTCAGGATATGGCAAAAAAAGCTGTTAACCGCTATGCCCAGGAAAAGGGCCATACCTTCATTACCCAAGATATTGTTGAAATTGTCGCCAATGACATGATGCCGGGCGGCGGTCGGTCGCAGGAACAACTCGAAAACGAGCAAAGTGTGACTTGGTCGAGCTCTGCCGAGGACTTGGTGAAGCGCCACGTCGAATTGCCGATGGCTGCCAATGTCCGGCTCAGGGCAGAAAAACGGGCGCGTCGCAACAGCTCCAAAGAAGTGTTAGACGAGCATATTTTGCCGTTCATTGATACCAGCATTAATATCGAGGCCGGTGTTGAAGGCGAATTTGTCTGGGCTGCTGCCGCACTCGCCCGGTTATCACGGGTGCCGGATGCCATGCGTGATGCAACACGTGCCAGGATCGAAAGTGTCGCGCAGGAACGCGGCACCACCGAGGTGACGTTGGAAATTGCTGAGGCTGGACTTGAGCTTGCTCGCAGCGCGATGAGCGCGGCCATTGATGCCAAAGAAGAACCTGACGAGTCGGATGAAGTAAAGGCCTTTGCCTGTCCTTTTGCTGCCAAAGCCAAAGAAAAAGAAGCTGCTGAAACAGATAAGCCGACATTTGAATGGGCTCAGGATGCCGAACAGCGGATGGCAAAAATCCCCGAAGGCTTTATGCGTGATATGACGCGCCAGCGGGTCGAGGTCTATGCCGAGAAACACAATATTGAGATTATCACCGAAGCCTTAGTAGAAGAAAAATATGCTGAATGGGGCAAAGGTTCTGCTAAGCAAAAACGCAAAATGGCGTGGGACGAGGATGCTGCAGCGCGCGTTCAGCGTATACCGGATTTTGTCCGGGGTATGGTCGAATTGGAAATTGAGCGCTGCGCCCGAGAATTGGAACTCGATCGCGTTACCACCGCTGCCGTTGATAAGGCCAGCGAAGCTTGGGAAGGCATGGGCGATTTTCATTCCGATGCAAACCCCGAACTTTACAAGAAAGAATGAGTTTGGCCTCGTGAACCTTCTGAGCTCAAAAGATAAACTGAAAGACAGCGAGGTAGAGCAACCTTTTTTGATCGCGCTCAATTTGACGCGGGCCTGCAATCAGGCCTGCGCGCATTGCTATCTCGATGCGGGAGTACGCAGCACGGGTGAGGCAAGCGAGCTTTCAACCGACGAGGTGCGCGCCTGCCTTGATGAGATCAACGCGCTTGGCGGTGAGACTATGGTTGTGCTGACCGGTGGTGAGCCTTTGGTGCGGCCTGATTTGGAAGAAATTGCCAGTCATTCTTCCGGCCTTGGCTTGATGACGGTGATTGGCACCAACGGTATGATGTTGACCGAAGACCGGGTAGCTCGGCTTAAAGAGGCGGGTGTCGCGGGCGTCGGGATTAGTTTGGATTCACTTGATCCGACCTATCACGATAATTTCCGTGGCGTGTTAGGTGCTTGGGAGAAGACGATGGCGGGCATAGATGCCTGCCGTAAGCTCGGCCTCTCCCACCAACTGCATTTTTCGGTGACCGATGATAACGCCCATGAACTGGATGAGATGATCGAGTTCGCACGTAGCACGGGGGCGCTGGTGCTTAACATTTTCTTTTTGGTTTGCACCGGGCGCGGTGAGAAGGTTACCAATATCTCAGCCGAAACTTACGAAACGGTGTTACGAAAAGTGACGCAAGCGGCCCATGACGAGCCAGAATTGCTCATCCGAGCCAAATGCGCCCCGCATTTCAAACGCATGGCGATTGAGCTTGATCCCGATTGGCCGATTACCCTGGCGCAAGGTTATGAGGCAGGCGGGTGCCTTGCCGGAACGCGCTATTGCCGGGTGACACCCGAAGGTCAGGTAACCGCCTGTCCCTATATTGAAGAAACCGTTGGCTCGATCCGCGACCGATCCTTTGCTGAGATCTGGCAGGACGCGCCGATGTTCAAAGCCTTGCGGGAACCGGTGCTCGAAGGGCGCTGCGGTGCTTGTGAGTATGCCAAGCTATGTGGTGGTTGCCGGGCCAGGCCATTAGCGCGTGATGATAATTTGATGGGGGAAGATTTCCTCTGTGGTTATGAGCCAGCAGGCGGAGCGGTAATCCAGCCGCTGCCAGAAAAGCAAAATGCCCTGATGTGGACCGGAGGTGCCGAAGCGCGCATAAGTAAAATTCCAGGATTTCTCCGCCGCATGATCAGGCGCCGCACCGAAGATTATGTGCGGGGTGAAGGCCGCGCCGAGGTAACGGCTGAGGATCTTCATACTCTTGCAGCCAAGCGATTTGGCGAAGGTAAATCCTTCAAACCAAATTTCCTCAGTAATTCCGATAAGGTATCACCGGATGGTTGATGTCGCGATCATTGGCGGTGGTATTTCCGGGCTGGCGACGGCTTATGATCTCATGGCTCGCGGGCTAGACGTCGTCGTACTTGAACGTCAGGTTCGCGCCGGTGGTAATGCGATTTCTGAGCGGGTTGGTGATTTCTTGATGGAGCACGGGCCGAGCACGATTAATGCCCAGTCGATCGCTGCTCATGATATTTCACGTCGTCTCGGACTTGCAGGTGACCAACGCGACCTCGGCGCCGGCGTCAAAAGCCGCTATTTGGTTGGTAAGGGCAAGCTACAAGGCATACCGGTTCATCCCTTAGGTTTTGTGTTTTCGAATTATTTGGGCCTTAAAGGCCGCTTGCGTCTCATGGCAGAGTTTATGGTACCGCGCTATAAAGGCAACAAGGAAGAAACCATTGCTGAGTTCGCTGCCCGCAGGTTTGGCGTGGAATTCGCCGAGAAAGTTATCGATCCCCTGGTAGCCGGCATTTATGCAGGCCGGGCGGCTGATCTCTCGGTCGAAGCAGGTTTTCCGAAACTCTATGGTCTCGAGCAAAGTTACGGCTCGATCGCACGCGGCCTCGTTCAGCATCATCGCCAAGGAGCGAAGGGTATGCCGTCGAGCCGATTGTTTTCCTATAAAAATGGTGTTGGTTCGTTACCAAAAGCGCTGGCCCAAAGCCTCGGAGCGCGCGTTAAAACCGGCGTAACCGTGCGCAATATTAAAAAATCCTCCGATGGATTTAGTATTGATACCGGCGAACATGGAGAATTGTCTGCCCGAGCTATTGTTATCGCGACCCAGCCTCATGTTGCCGCTGAATTGCTGGAAAGTGTCGATGCCCCGTCTTCCATTGCCGCAAGTGAAATTCAAGCGCCCCCTTTGGCTGTCGTCTATCTTGGTTTTGAGAGAAAAAATGTCGAACATCCGCTAGATGGTCTTGGTTTTCTGGCTCCCGAAAGCGAGAATATTTCAATGTCAGGCTCGCAGTTTTGTTCCACGATGTTCCCGGGCCGAGCTCCAAAGGACTGCGTTGCCATCGCGGGATATTTGGGCGGTGCCCGGGCACCTGATTTAGCCCGTCTTCCAGCAAAAGATTTAATTGAAATTGCACAGGCGGAATTTGGTGATCTCATTGGCGCCAAAGGTGAGCCTTTGGTTGCGCGCGTGCGTCATTGGCCAAGAGGATTGCCACAATATAGACTAGGACATAACGGCCGGGTTGCAACAATGCTGGAGGCATATCAGCGAGTGCCGGGGCTTTACATGACCGGCAACTATATCTGCGGTCCATCCGTCTCGGTTTGTGTAGAGCAGGCTGGCAAGACCGCCGCCGGCGTCGCAAACTATTTAAGCGATGCTGTCGTTCCAGAATTTCAAGGTGGCCAAAAGGCAGCTCTCTAGTGAAATTGAGTTTCGCATTTGGGGCCCTGCTGTTTGGCTTTTTCTATGCCGTCGTTCCCAATGCTCAAGAAGGCTCTCCTTCACGGAGCAATAGCCAGGGCGCGTTCGAGTTGGTTAACCATTTGGGTAAAACGGTGACCAATCGAGATTACCTTGGCAAATATATGTTGGTCTATTTCGGCTATACTTATTGTCCTGATGTATGTCCGATAGACTTGCAAATCATCAGTGAAGCCATGGATGCCCTGGGCGAGAAAAGCAAAATCATTCAGCCTCTATTTGTAACCGTTGATCCAGAGCGGGATACCGTCAAAGTTATGGCTGAGTACGTGAAACACTTTCATCCCCGTCTTATCGGTCTAACCGGAACTAAGAAACAAGTTGCCTCGGCGATGCAAGTCTACCGTATGAAAGCAAGAAAATATTATCCACCGGATGGCGACCCTGGCGAATATCTAGTTGATCACAGTGCAGCTATTGTCCTGATCGGTCCTGATGGTAGGGGGCTAAGCTTATTCCCTCATGGCATTACAGCGGATGCAATTGTCGCTGATATCAAGCGGTTTATCGGGCCCTAGCGTGGATTCTAAATTCGTGCTTAAGATAAAAATATTGCATCAATCAATTGGGAGCACCAGGGTAAGATGGATACCACAAAAACTGAAGGTAGCAATTTAAGGAACGTAGATGTTGGAGTGCGAAACCATTTTAATTGGTTACTCGATTTAAATTTACAGCAATTTTTGATCTTGAATTTGACTTCCTTGTCAATTGTGAAAAAATCCCTGTATTTTTCCTGTTAAACAGGGAATTCACCGCCTCACTCATCCGTCGCGAGTGGCATCATCCCATTTCCAGTCTGTACCTTTATTGAATGCATCGATGCTCAATGCTCTTTGATCTATGATCTCTAATGTCCGCTTTGGGTCAAAAGCAGACTCTTTTTGACGATCTCGTTTATGTCTGCTTTCGGAAGCAAAGCAGACGCTTTTAGCCAGTTTTGTTTGTGGGATCAAATATATCTTAGAAATTGATCTCTCAGGTTAAACGTGGATTAATGCTCACCAAAAAGGTTCACCAAAAAAATTTCTGGAAATCTAGGGAGGGTATACGCTCTCGCGGACCCGTATGGGAGAAGGTCTGGGAAGGACCCAAAATTACTGTACGAGCGTCTGGCTGGTCCATTAGGCAGCTATTTTGAAAACTGTCTGAACAATAATGAATGATCAGCAGCCAATCCTTCCGTTATGAAGCACGGTGAATGCAAGTGATGTAGAGATTCATGAACCATATGAATGATGATGATAGGAGATATAAAGCATATAGCTAATAACTCTATGAGAAGACGATGGATTTGTATCATTCCGATGGTTCAGACCGGAGATAAGCAATTGAAACTACTAATAAAAATGCATGAACTATCTATTACGTGATGACCGATTTATTGTTCACTATCGTCAGATTTGCCATAACTATTGTCGTGCACTTCGCCCTCGGCTAATTTCAAGTCGACATAAATTTTAGCACCGTTCAGCTGACTAGACCTTTTTCGCAAGTTTTCTATAGGGATATTATTCGGACCGATTCGAATACTATTGAGTTCCATTCCAAAGGATCTTTGCTTCCAACTTTTTTCGTTGTTAGCGTCACACCACCGCAAATAACTTTCGTACATAACTTTAGCCGAGATTTCTTGACCAGGATCGTAAATCAGGTTTTGGGAAACAAACCGGCCTACCGGATTATTTTCATCTTGATACATTTCTACGGCTGACTTTATAGATGGTGGTAGGGTGAGACCTTCTTCAAGATACATCCTTAAGCCATCAAGGGCCCAATTGAGAATTCCCGGCGCTTCCTTTGCTATTAGCTTTTTGTCCAGGTCTGGTACTTGCTCATGTTCAGACAATACCTCCTCGAAAGGCACCAACACCATCCGACGCCAAATTCCATGATCGTTGCCCCTGATCTCAGGGCGAAAGTTTCCTGACAAGATTATTTTGAACTCGGGAGTATACTCAAAGCCTTCTTTAAACAACTTTCTGACTGAAATCGGTTCGCCGCCAGTGAGAGACTTTAATTGTCCTTCAGAAAATCGCGCTCCTTTCTCAGGTTCAGATATACGAACTAATCTTGATCCAACTAATCGTGCAAGATCAGGTGTGGCATCACCGCCACTTCTACGACTGTTGTGCTGAATTGATTCAAATGGCAGCGTCTGACAATAGTCGCCCAGGATACCCGCAAGGCAATTTAGAAAAACCGATTTCCCATTTGCTCCATCACCATAAAAGAAAAAAATCGCTTGTTCCCGGGTAAGCCCGGTTAAACAGCATCCTACCAGCTTTTGAAGAAATATCTGACGTTCTTGTAGAGGCTGGATGCGATTCAAAAATCGATAAAACTCTGGGGCTGTTGCCTCCGGATCATATTCTATTGGTAAGACCCCTGTTATTCGTTGCGTTCTATCGTGAGGATGTAGATTTTGACAAACTCCCTCCAAGACTAATGTGCCATTTTTCAGATTAAGTAATTGAGGGTTACGGTCTAGCTCTTGTGGAAATTCTGTTAAATACGGTTGAGATATTTTTATCATTCCATCGATCCGGGATACATTCCCCGAACTAATAGCCCAATTTTTTAATTTCTTAGCGCGCTCTTTAAACTGACTTTCTGTCTCATCATAATAAGCGCCGTTCGTCCGCAAGTACCGAACTTCGTTTTCTATTTTCTGAGCAGTTTCATCGGCGTATATCATCGCTGAGTCGTGACCGCCAACAATTGACCAATGGGTGCCCGTCCAATGATGCCAACCAACGTCAGTGACATAAATTAAATCATCGGAATAACGGGCGACGAGTCTTTTAGCATTACCGGAATCGTTGTATGGAAGTCCAAACAATTGTTTCGCCAGTGGATCGCTAAGTTTCTCGATTTGAATGTTCACCTCTTTAGATTTATCCACGGCGCCGCGAACTATACCGTTTCCACCCGTGAATTCCTCAGACAATTCGCCTTCAGCTTCATAGTCCGAATTTGTTGGATTACTTCCAGACATAGTAAATCGCTAGGGATATTTTGGACTTGCTGAAATTGTGACGGCAATTTTTCAGAAGGAAACTTGGGTGGGACACCCATCCTGAAATACATAATAAACCTATGGAACAAATTACTGTCCCACTTTGGACTAAGTCATTGATACAAAATAAATGGTGAACGCCGCCCCCGGGCACCACTTTTTCCTACACTTAGGTTTTTAGCGGTTCTATTCTCTAAATTGTTTGCGGCCACGAGAATATCAGCGAGACTTCCAAATACTTCGATATCGGTTTGGCCCCGATTGGGTCCAGGGTGGACGACAATTTGGTTCACAAATGAGCGTAGAATCTGCTTGGCCGAATTATTCGCAGCCGATGGGACCTTGATCTTGGATTCAAGTTGAGCGACTTGCTGATGGAAGATTTCGGGCAAGTTAGTCGGGAGGGGTATAACTTCAGGCTCGTCGGTGATTGATAATATCTCGATCTCGATATCCAATTTTTCGTTTTCAAGTTCCGTAAGTTTGGCGGTCAGTGACTTGCTGGAAGATCCCGCACGGCTTTTAATTTCGGGTTAATTTCCCAACGTTCTAACATACCGAAATTAATCCTTACTATAGTGCCTGCTTTACCCCTGCTATCTCAACCGGTCAACGCAACACATTCGTTAAATTTCTCTGCCGGCGTTGCAAATTCCAATGTCTTACGGGGCCGCTCATTGAGTTGCCGGGCCACCTTGTTTAAGTGCGCCTGTG
>Ga0233428_1001071_pt1 | contig 31424 bp, 20 predicted proteins | sample SI_118_April2016_4_FD_179890 | JGI IMG/M metagenome (GOLD analysis project Ga0233428, IMG submission 179890) | Seawater microbial communities from Saanich Inlet, British Columbia, Canada - SI_118_April2016_120_MG | ecosystem: Environmental > Aquatic > Marine > Inlet | place: Canada: British... | reverse complement strand
AGCAGTGGATACGCTAAGGTTTTCATTCTCTGAGATGGTTGAAAGGATCACAGAAAGGCTGAGCGGAAAGAAGAAGGTGTTCCGTGATAGTCTGATAGGCAATATCCAGGAATTCCTAGCAGACTTTGACGCCTTGAATATCACTGATGATACAGAGTTGTCAGCGCAGGTAAAGAGGTGTAAGGCTATTATGAGTGGTGTGAATCCTGATATGCTTCGCGGTAATGACGCATTTAGAAGTGGTATAGCAGCAAGCATGGCAAGCGTACAGACCAGCCTTAACAGCATGATGGTGAATAGGCCGAAGCGTAAGCTTAGACCTGCTGCGTAGTAGAGAAAGAGAGGGTGCTGTCCCTCTCTTTTTTAGCTATCGGGTTTCTGTGACAAGCTCGCAGGTAAGCGAGGAAAGTTTCAATCCACGCACCTGCACGGGGGGCGACTTTCTAGTGGAAGCCCATCCTAGACATCCAATCGTTTCAATCCACGCCTGTCCCTCGCAAATATTCATAAGTACTGATTTTATTGACATTTCTAATGGAGCCTGTTAATTTGGTTCCACTATGAAGAAGACAATAAACTTTATACAAAATATCTTTGCAAAGTTCAACTAGGTATATCATCAAGGGAAGCAATACCACATGAAGATACAGTCCGAACAGGTGCAGATGCTCCCTGAATGTTAGGATTTGTCCTGTTGTACCTGTAACCCCTTCTATAGCTAATGAGCTGTTAATATCTAACTTGCTTTTGAACATCACTAATGACACAGAGTTGTCAGCACAGGTAAAGAGGTGCAAGGCTATTATGACAGGTGTAAATCCTGATATGCTTCGTGGTAATGACGCTTTTAGAAGTGGTATTGCATCAAGTATGGCTAGTGTACAGACCAGCCTTAATAGCATGATGGTCAACAGGCCTAAGCGGAAGCTAAGGCCAGCTGCATAACAAGGAAGAGAGGGGCTGTTCTCCCTCTCTTTTTTAGCTATTACGTTTCTGTAACAAGCTCAGGTGCTATATTGAATTCTATTGTCAATGCAATCTTATCGTCTGCGCTCAGCGTTATATCATCCTGGATCTGACTAGGAATAACAGTTGCCTCTGCCGGTATCTTCCACTCCTTACAAATCTCCAGTCTTTCCTTGTATGAAGCTACAGATTGTTGTACTTTTTGAAACTGCACGGCTCTATCCTGCTCAAACTTAACAGTTTCATTGAAATCATTACGACTAATCACTTCCTTATCTGCTAATAGTCGGTGAAGCGATACTAATGTGAACTCCACTTAAAAAGTGTTAACAAAAATCCTTGAACCACAAGTGGCTAAGGCGTTCAGTCTCTCTTATTGACCTGCTCCTGACCAGTCCCCCGTTATTTATACCTCCTTTAAAGTTAGAGTTTGTGTACAAGCAGATAGTCCACTCTACGTTTCTCTAATTAATAATATAGCTCTTTGAAGTTTTACACATAACGTATTACACTACCATCCTTAGCAGACAACTCGAAGTGTTTTTTTCGTAATATCAAATAAGTAAGAAGTTTTAAATCCGAATATTGTTTTCAACGATCTAACCAACAGACCTCACATATCGGTATTTTCCATTGATCCACTCGTGGTTCCATTTTAAAATCAATAGCATCTTCATTATTTCTAATTATTATAGCTTTTATTTTGATATTGATTATTGAATTGAGTCTATTTTTCCATTTCTGAACTCCTGATTTGGATAGAGATATTAGAGGAAAACCCTTGCTTGTGACTAAGAGGATTACCCCTCCTTCTTCTTTCATTTGAAGTGAGTCTCCAGCCTTGAGCTTGTCGAGTTCTTTGTGGAGTCTAGTTTTCTGATCTCTGAGACCGGCATAAGTAATGAACACATCATCCATACCTATAATATTATATTGTCGTTTTAGTATCTCATCTGCAATATCTATTGTATCGTTAGCTTTGACTCGCATGATGGACTTCCCAGTGAGAAGGGGTGTATGGATGTTGTTAGATTCTGCCATTTCAAGTATGCCAAGGGTCTCCTTTGCACGTGTCATAGCGACATAGAAAACCCTCCTTTCTTCTTCTTCTGCGGTGTTGTTGCTTCGGGAATGCCAATTTCCATCGGCTATGATAACATGTTTAAATTCCATTCCTTTTGCAGAGTGTGCAGTTGACATATATACACCTGTTCCTAATTGACTATCTAGCCCCTTGTCCTGTAATGCATCATAATAGAAATAAACAGCGAGCATGGCATCTCTTTCATAATTTGCAGTCTCACCATACCATTCATTATTAACTTCATTGAGTAGTTGATACCATTCATTCGCGGTATTTGTATCAACCTCTTCTTGTATGTAATTACGGATCTCCTGGGCGGTAATGAGCACATCCCCCTTGCATTTAAGCCATGCAATCAATTTGTAACATTCGGTTATTCTATCCATTCTAGGCATTGACGACTTATCTGCGCTCCAAACAAATGGTATGCCTTGGTCTTCTAGTGCTGCTCTAATATGTACGAGATCAGATTTATTTCTACCGAATATTACGAAGTCAGCCCAGCTTGAATCTTTAGCCGCTTGTTTGAGTTTATTTAGTTCATTAACGACAGCTCTTGCCTGAGAAAAGCAATCATTTGTCTCAAGTATGGCAACTTTTCCTTTGAAGCTCGAATCATAAAATTCTGCATCCCCCCCAGGAGAAGATTTACTCCTATCTTTATTTATTTGTATAGGGTTTCCTGTTTTCATCCTATTGCTATTATTAGCGATAAGTTCGTTTCCAGTATCTATTATGTTTTTTGTGGATCTATAATTCTCAGTAAGGTAATACTCGTAGGCATTATAATCCTCTTTGAATTGCTTAATATATTTCACATTGGCACCTGCAAAAGCATAGACGTTTTGATCGTCATCACCGACAGCAACAATCGATAATTTATTTTCTGATTCTCTGGTCCTACCGGCAATTGCAGAGATGAAGTTGTATTGTATTTCATTAACGTCTTGGTACTCATCTATTAGAATGTGACTATATCCTCCCAAAATGTGATCAACTAGATCATCTGTCTGGAGGCCTGTAAATTCAACTTCACCATTCAGTAGTTTAGTTGCATCAATGATTAACTGATCGAAGATGGGGCCGTCTGTATCCGGATTTTGAGACAGGTCCTTAAAGGAAGTACCGGTTATTTTCATTGCAAGGCCATGGTAGGTTTGGATGACAACCCCTGCTGCATCTTTCTCTGCGAGAGCCCAGATTCTGCGCCTCAGTAATAATGAGGCATTACGATTGAAACATACAACCAATATGCTGCGGGGTTTGATTCTGTGGACTCTGAGCAAGTAAGCACACCTGTGAGCGATGACCCTGGTTTTTCCTGATCCTGGGCCAGCAAGTATGAGCATGTTTGCGTTAGGGAATTCAGCGACTATTCCCTGCTGGCGTGGGTTATTCAGGCTGTCGACTATCTTTCTATATGATTCAATCCCTGTAGCGCGTTTCAGGATTTCCTCACGCCCTTTAAAATATATTTGAGAGAACTCTTTTTTGCCCAAGACGAAATATTCCTTAATCAGTGTCAGATGCCTACCAAGAGTTTCTATTCCTTGCTTGGCATATTCTGACATTACATGGATTTGGAAAATCCTTTCATCATAGTGTACCTGTAATTGGCCATAGTGACCCTTAGTGAAGACTCTACTCCTCTTCCCGCTTTTGTAATCTCTAAGTTTAAGCGTTAATAGCTGTAATATGAGACCTTTACCTTGCTCTAGTTGAATTACGTTATGATCATTTAGGTAAAGCAGTGTATGCTGTATAATTGCCTGATAATCTTTACTTTTATCCAAAAATAATGTTTGTGAAATGTCATCAATAATTTCTTGCTCAGAGAATTCCACAAGGTGATCCTGATTGGGTTTTGTTTTATTTTTTTTGAATAAGAGTTCGAGAACAAGTTTCGAAATAGCATGCCTAGTCTCCACAAGCTTGATAATCTCATCCCATTCTCTCCTTAAAAGAACCTTATGGACACCTTGTTGCTTAAATCCAAACTCAATACTTCCATAGCGGTCCATGATATTCCAACTGTCCCTCCCTAGTGTTTGAAATAAATTTATAAGAGTTAGCGGATATGATTTATGACCGTTATTTTTGAGCTTCTGATTGATGCTATTTATATCTAGTTTTTGCCAGCCCTCTGCATCCGGCTCCTGTTCTCTTAAGGTGTCTATCAGGTCATTCTCTAAGTCTTTGAGTTCTTCAAATAGTATTTTGGAGTTTTTATTTCCTAATTTAATAAAAGCGCTCAAAAGCAGGTCCTTTTTTAATAGCCCTACTGCGGGTTTCGCCATTTCGTTCAGTATTGAGAATATTGGACGATAGGGAGATGTATTCTCACCGTATTTATTTCTGTAATCTGTATAAACTGGTTCCATCTCTTTGAGTTCTGCTATGCTGTCTAACGATTTTAGTTCATTATCCTGCCCAAGAAATAGTTTCATTATCGCAATCCAAAGCAATTGCCTGGTTTTTGAAAGGTTCATCTTTTGAATAATATCTCTCACTTTGTCTATGTCCTTAACGAGTGGACGTGCCTGGAATACTTGCGGTCTATTTTCGTTCCTGTGTAGAAAATCCTCTTTCTCAAGGACTGCGATTGCCGTCTTTGTTTTTGTAGACTTAAGCGAATCAGGATCTGTAGAGAACGAGATAGATTGTTCTGTGCTATCAATAAGGCTATTTGTGCTGACAACTATAGTGTTATCATTATCCCGTCTGGCCTTGAGAATAGATTTCCAAATCTGCTGTATATCTTTCTGTGAGATTTTGGAGTAAGACGACATTCTAAACTGAGATTCAATATCAGAGTCGTCAAATAAAAGAATACATTTTGATTCTTTGAGGTCTCGCCCAGCCCGCCCAGCTTCCTGAAGATAGTTCTCAAGTGATGCAGGAGCATCCACATGCACTACCAGCCTGACATTTTCTTTGTCTACTCCCATGCCAAATGCATTAGTCGTACATATAATCGGAACCTGACCACTGATGAATTGATCTTGTAATGTTTTCTTGTCATTAATTTCCAGTCCAGCATGAAAGGCTTCTATGCCTAAATCAATGTTGTTGTGTGAAAATTTACGCATGAGGAAGTCTCTACACTCCTCGGTCATATCTCTTGTCGCGCAGAAGATTATGGCACTGCCACGATTTTCCTGTGAAGCCCACTCATTCATAAGTTTGTAAAGACGTTCTAGTTTTGCAACTGTGTTTGTGTTTTCTACTATGAATTTGAGATTTGACCTCTCCGCGCCACCGTCTAGAACTTTCATTGAAATATTTAACTCTGTTTCAAAGTGCTCAACTATTTCAGCTTGTACATCCATTTTAGCTGTAGCGGTATAGCAGAAAATTGGGGCCAGATCAAGAACGCCTTGTTCTTCTGCAAACTCTCGAATAAATCTTGAGGCATAGAGGTAGTCTGGCCTGAAATCATGCCCCCATTTTGAAAGACAATGAGCTTCATCGAAGACCCATGCCGCAATGTCCCTATGCATAATAGCTTTTTTAAATGCTAGGCTTCGTAGCTGTTCTGGGGAGATATAGAGAAGCCCAATGATTCCCAAGCGAATATCTTCAAGCAGCTGAAATCTTTCAGGAGGTGTGAGCATGCCGTATAGCGCAGCAGAATTCTTTAAGGTTGTTTTTTTGATCAGGTTATCTACCTGATCTTTCATCAGTGACTGGAGTGGAGAAATTACTATAGTAAGATAACCACGGTTTTTATGTTTTGCTAGTGCTGGTAATTGGAAACATATTGATTTTCCAGCACCAGTAGGGAGTATTCCCAACAAGGACACTCCATTCATAGCCTGTCTCACAAGGAATTCCTGAAGGCTCGTCTCCGAGTCGTCTTCAAGTGATGGTTCTGCTCGAAATGATTCGAAGTTGAAATAACGTTTTAATAGAGCCTTTGGGCTATTGATAGACTTACAGTATTCGCAGTCGTTGTTCTTACAATCATGATCTCTAAGCTTGTTGAGTAAGGCATTGATCTTTGGGAATTTTTTCCCGACCCAGTAAGGGAGTATGGAAGAACCACCTGAAATGTTTAGCCAGGCGACGGCATAGGGGATCAGGCTGCATACATAAGGCTCTTTAATACCGCTTGTTAACAAGTTTGATAATTGATATCTGCATACTTTATTGTGAAGTCGATTTGATATAAATTCTGCATAAAAGCATGGATTTTCAATTTTATGAATACCCAGTAAATCTGAAATAAATGCAATCCCCTTTATGAAATATTCACCGAAATCAGATTCACGAAAGCAGGAGAAATAAAAAGCCAGAAGATTCGAATTACTGGAATTGATTTTATTAAAGCTATCAAGAATGTCGTTAAGAAGCTCTTTGGCTGCTAAGCAATCATTTACAGGATTACTTTGTGAGGAATAGGTTATTTTGTCGTTTTTAACGAGATGGTGATACGGATTCTCAGGGAACGCAAGTGGTGAGAGATAAAGTGTGTCAATAACAGGCAGGACATGTAATGATGGACAAGTTCCGTCCTCTAGTAGGATTGGCAAATCGTGCCCATAAATATTATGACCTCCAACAAATGGTGGTAATTTTGCGGCGTGTTGCTCAACTTTTTTTAAAGCCTGTTTTACTTGAATAGTATTGAAAGCACTTATCTCTTCATTTTTGACACAAGCACCAATCTGGACAATAGGCGGTGCCTCAAGGTCTATGAACAACCCAGCGTCTATTGAGTTTTGACCGTTATGAAGTTCACCGTCAATCATATTTGCCTCATCACACTCTCACTTAAATCATTCTGCATATTCTTTACCGAGTTTTTTGTACTGATCAGAGTAAATGCTCATTGTATGTTTGATCCATAGGCGTTCTAAATGTAACAAGGCATTAGAATCAGTGGTGAGTTTAGAAGCCTGCTGGATTTTTCTTTTCTGTTTTTTTGTTTGCGATTCCGAAAGGTATATGGACCATAGGTATGTCACCTGCTTCAGATTCAAGATGTGTTTTTTGATCATCAAAGAACATATGTGGTTTAAGTACATTCAATATTCTGTCTTTCTTCATTCCACCAAGAAAGAATGTTTCATTGGCACTCACTCCCCAATCCTCAAGAGTAGTTATTACTCGTTCATGAGCGGGGGCACTTCTGGCGGTAACAATAGCGGTTCTGAGTATTCGTTTATAGCTTCTGTCTTTCTCCTCAGAACGATCTTCTAATTTCTGCATGAATGATAATTTTTTGAATAAATCTGCTAGAGGACCAGGGTTATGTGGAATATCAGATTTATCTACCTCGTACTTATTAAAATCATCAATTTCACCACCTTGAAATACCGACTCCGACTCATCATCTGCAATTACCCCATCGAAATCAAAAGCTATCCTTAGCTCACCATCTCCCAAGTCGTCTACTACCTTGGTAGTTAAAACTGTGCCAGCTGGGTAACCAGAATCTATGCTTTAACAACATCGCCCTCATTAGCAGAGAGAAATAATGAGGCGTTGAACGCAGGTATGTATTCATAGGGCGATTTCCCCTCCATGAATGCAGCCCTTGTAATATCGAGTTTATGGTGTTGGATTGATCTAAAAACCCTTTTGCCTGTGACAGCTGAATTTCTTGATAGGAGGACAACCTCAACTGGTTGTTCTTTATTATATCTGTGATTGATACTCAAAAATCTTCTAACAAATGGAAAAGCCACTCCTTTTCCAAGAACAGTATCTAAGTGTTTTTCTTGATATTCTTTATAAGCCCTTGGCCCTTCTTCGATAAACACCTTATCCGATTCTCTCAGAGCGAAGAGTGCACTTGATGCAACAGCTATAACCAGTTTCCTTTCTATTGGGTATGGCATTTACTCCCCTTCTAAATTGAGCATTTAGTTTATTAGCGCAACATCTTATATTCCAACTGAATATCAACAATAACCTGCACATGATAGTTGAAACTAGTCAATATGCCCACTAAGATGCTGCTGCATTATCTACGAATCAAGGTTATGAATGAAAGTGCTATCTATTGTTTTTGCAATATCAACGTGTCTTGTCTGGTGAGTAAAAAATAATACTTGAGTTTTATTTGAGATTTCTGACAGAATCTTAAGTGTAGCTCTGGCACGGTCATCATCAAATTTAATAAGTATATCATCAACAATAAAAGGCATTGGCTCCGATGATTCAAGGTATATACTTAAGGCTGCAAGCCGCAGGGAAAGATATAGTTGATCCCTACTTCCATCACTCATTTCAATTACTTTAGTATGACAATTATCTGGTCGTACTCCCACAATAGCAGGCAGTTCACCTTCATAGGATATCGTCAAACCGGTAAACGATCCAAGAGTTAATTTCGTATAATATTGACTTGCCTTAGCAAGAAGCGGACTTTCATTCTTTTTGCGATAACACTCAATTTCTTGCTCGATCACTTGAAGTGCTAATGTTAATTTAAGGTACTTGCGTGCATGCTCTTTTATTATTGTTAGAATTGCCTCCGCATCTTCCTCCGCTTGAGCAGCGATATTACCACCATCAATTCCATCTAATTGGTTTTTGAATTCGCCCACGGTTTGATCTACAGATGTTTTGTTACCTAGAAGGCTTGTCATGTTGTTTTTAATTTTGTCTAATTCTATATTGACAGTTTCACGATCAGTCGAAGCAGCCTCACTGTTTATTTCGTTCACTGAACCGCCACCGGTATCAATCATCTGATCCTCAATAGCATGTAGATCAACTTGTAACAACCTGAAGTGAGCACTTTTTTCTTCTTTGGAAACCAGCTCCTCAATATTGTTACAAGATGTCTGGCTACAGAGTTCGTCTATTCGTTTTTGTTGGTTTCTTAAAGAGATATTGTCTTTCTCCAGAGTGGTTTTATTCTTTTTTAGCTCTGCCTCTAAAGTAGTTTTTTTTGTTTGGTTGGATTTTGCTGCTTCGACAATTTCACGTAATCTGCCTGACGCTTCCAGTGGTGATAAAGAGGTTAAATCTGGGGTAATAATCGTAAGCAGTTTTCCAAGATCATCTTCAAAACGGTTGGTCATATCTTTAATTTGCTCAATACGTGTCTCTTTTTCTTTGAGTTCTTTTTGTTTGATAAATACCTCTTGAACCTGATGTATCATCGTTGTAACTTCTGTAGTCGAATTTTCAGGGTTTAGCCCAAATCGTGCCATAAGCTCAGACCACTTAACATGCCAGGTTTCAAGCGCCTGCTCGTACTCTTTGATTTCCGAGAGAAGCAAGGTTTCCCTATTTTTGTAGTCAGAAATCCTTGTCTCATTTTCATTGTTCTTTTGAGTGAGTTCCTCACTCTTCTCAACTATAAGCTCACAGTAAGAAAGAAAAGAGTTAAGATTCTCTTCATTATATTTTTCATCCAGGCACTTGTTTAGTCTAGAAATAAATGTGGTGATGTTTTTTGAGATAGAAGTTACCTCTACTGATTCATTACGTAAGGTTGTTATTTTATCCCAAATACTTGAAAGATTATGACGCCAATCACGCATTTCATTGGGCAATCCTGGCTCAATCCCAGATTTCTCCCAGAGCGTTTCCCATTCAGCCTTAAGTTCTGTCTTTGTTTTTAGGTGCGTTTGATTCTCCGTGCTAGCTTTTGAAAGATTATTTTCAAGTGTTTTCAATTTAATATTCAATTGATCAACCTTTGCGACTTGATCCGCTTGCTCGTATCTGCTATCGGATATCCCATCAGTTTTTTTTATATCACCTTCAAATGCTTGATCCAATGAAAGGCCGCGTGAATATTCAATCGCACTTGCAGAGATATCCTCATTTTCTAACCATGCTCTTTTAATAAACCCCCAGCCTTTATCGCGTTCTTCTCTAACTTGTTTGAGGTTATCAGCACTGAACACATTGCCGATTGCATGTAATTGCTTCAGTTCCGCTTCGTAATTATCATATTCTTGTCTGATACGGATTATTTCTTCATTTGATTTTTCAAGACATCGATCAGAAGTACTGAATATTTTTATGTATTTATCGATGATTGCAATATCAGGTACATTCATTTTTGAGACATTATCAATGTCCATGTCCCCAATGCCAATTTTTACCAGTTCAATAGAGATCTCCTCTTTCTTGAGTGTGATCTGATCATTGATCTTATTTAACAAAGAGTGCAAGTCTCCTTCCTTAGTGATATCAGCCATCTCTTTTTTCAGCAGTTTAATATCAAGAGGCTTTTCCATCTTATCGATTTTGTCCCGGATTTGACTATATTCTGAAAGTACTTTTCTTATGTTATTCTTATGACTGTCAATGCGGTTAACAATCTTATCGTACTCTTTAGTCATGGTTTCAACTTCACTGCGTTCAGATGTCCTTAAACTCAGAGATTGAGCTTCCTTTAAGGTCATTCCTGGTTTAATATTATCAAGCATTGAATCGATTGAGGCCTTGATTTGTTCATACTCACCTTGAAGACCTATCATATCTTTCTGGGCACTCTTGTAGCTGCCCAGATCTTCAAGAAGCGTTTGTATTGAAGAACTACGTTGAATAACCGCTTCAGGGATGTCCAAGGCTTCCACTTCAGCAACAAGTTGCTTTATTTCTATTTCATTTCGTTCTATTGCTTCACTAGTTTTCTGTATGCTGTTGGTGATGTTTTTTCTATCCTCTGTTATACCTTCAGGAATAGGTATAAATCCCTTAAATACGCTTAATTTATCAAGTAAACTATTTCGCTTAATTATAAGAGGAAAAGTTATACAGAGTCTTTCAAGTCGGCTTTTGTCTTTACTGAGTTGTTCTATTTGTACATATATATCTTGTGAGCTTTTCTGCTGTTGCCTGTAATCTTTGTCCAATTTATCCCAGTAACCTGTATTAACCGATGATTGTTTCGATTCTTTCTTCTTCTCTTTGAACTGTTTGACCAACTCTACAATACCTTTTCTTTTCTTCTGAGAATATATTTCACTAGCTTGTTCCTTGATTTCGTCCATAAATGGCTGTAAACCAATAAAGCCGTGACCTGCGACAAAAAGACTCTGTCCCACATCACCCTTGTTACTTAAAAACATATTACCTCCCTCAACAAGTTCACCATGATCAAGGGCAAATTCTGAAAAAAATCTTTCTACGGTAATACCATTCAAAAAGTATTCCAGTTCCAAGTCTGTTATTGGCTCTTCTTCATTTGGTGTAATAAGGGTATTTTTGTTCCCTTTTTTGCGGACAAATGAAAGTTCTTTGCCCTCTCTACAAACTAAGTCAGCTCCAACTCTGAGTAGTGAATTATCATGTAAAAAATTATCATCAGTCCTTCCCGGTATCCCAAACAGCACTGCATTAATTGCTCTAAGAGACGAAGATTTACCAGCTTCATTGGGGCCATAGATAACATGCAAACCATAATTCCCCTTAGAAAGATTAATTTCCTGGTTTGTGAATGGGCCGAAGGCTTTTAAATTTAATCGTAGGATCCTCATCCCTGGTCACTTTCTATAAATTTACTGCAAATTAGGTTACCGGAGTATTTTAGCATTTCTTTGATTGCTAACGGATCTGTCAAATCTAAGGGCTCATCACCCTGATTAATCTCTGATGGCAATTTACGTTTGAATTCTGCAAATTGTTTTATTATTTTGTCTAATTCATCATCGTTCGATGAGATATCTTCAATTCTTTTCAAGATTCCACGTATCAGATCCTGACCCTCAATGTTTGAGTCAGTTCCTACCGGAGGAGAGGTTTCAATCTTTACTTTTTCAACCCATATCTTTTCTCCGAATGACGATATCGCTTGAGCTCGACACTCATTAACAAAATTGTCAGTATCTCTATGTATTTCATAATGTGTTATGGTTTCTCCTATCACAATGATCCTGATAGCTAATGTGCATTCGGGGTTCTCCGTAACAATCTTATCTAAAGATTCTCTCAGTAAATCCATAATTTCTTCACTGTTTTCAACGTCGGAAACATTTATCTCACATCTGCCCCACCGAAGCACGTCGATATTATGATGAACAACATCTTTTATATTTCCATCTTGAACAGTGATTAATGTACATCCTTTTTGACCTGTTTCTTTGACGCTACGGCCTTGCGTATTACCAGGGAAAATAATCAAAGGTTCTTTATTAAGTACCTCTCTTTTATGGATATGTCCCAACGCCCAGTAATCGTAACCTTTGTCAATTAAATGATTCATCGTACAGGGAGAATAATCAGCATGCCCTTCACGGCCATCAACGCTGGTATGAAGTAACCCTATATTAAAATAATTATTTTTCAAATCTGGAAAATCTGTGGCAAGATTTTCAGTAGTAGATCCTGTCGCAAAACTTTGACCATGAATAGCTAATTCCAACTCATCTATTAGGACTGTTTCAGATTTTTTCGCTGAAAACATATGAACATTGTCAGGCATCGGCAATTTTTTTGTCATTTTGTTCTCTGCATCGTGATTACCAGCAACCATAAAGACCTTGATTCCCTCACTTTGAAGTATTGCCATTTGCTTGATAAAGAAAAGTCCTGTGTTGAAGTCAGGCCAATCTCCATCGTAAATATCACCTGCTAACAAGACAAAGGCTACTTTTTCTTCAATTGCAAGGTTAACCAGGTTTTCCAATGCTCTCCTGGTAGCAGCACGTATTTCTTCAACAGGTGCTCCTTCATAGTTGTCCAACCCTCTTAAAGGACTATCTATATGTAGATCTGCTGCATGGATGAATTTAAACATAATTTCTCTAAATTTATTATCTGAATCTTACACAAGAAATGTTAATAAAAAGTGAAACACTTGGTTTGTCCCTGTATAATAAGGCTTACATAACATTAACCTATTAATAAAAGGATGTAACCATCATCTAATGGTGTATATGTGTACGTGGTATGTTGGGATTTTATAATAGTTTCTGGCATACTAATGGGGTTAATTACTTAATTCAAGTGAATTAAGTACATATGCATTGTTTTGTGTCAAATATTTCTAATAATCTTTTGAAACAAAAGTTACAGACCACATTTTGTTCCCGGATTTGTCTGAAATAATTTTGGGATCGGGTCCCGTGTTTTTATACTCACCAGTTAGTAATTCACGAAATTTTAATTGTTCTAAATATGAAATGTGGTCATCTCCATGCCAGTTTTCAATTCCTTCACTGGAATAGAAATAGGTAATACAATTTACCTCACAATCAATATCAGACCAATACTCTATCTTATATGGCCGCCCATCATTAAGTAATCCAAATCCACCGCCTATATCAATTTCTGGGAAAGATTTATTCTTGTAGTCCGGTTGAATACTTCTATCTCCACGATCAGGTGTTGGATATTTAGTTTTTTTCATTTTTAAAGTCTCCTTTTTATGAATGTGTAATATCAGGTAAATAATGATTTCTTCAGGATAATACAAGTAAACACCTGCTGGAGTGCCTGTCCTTCTCAAAATCTCAATTTTCGAGAAAATCAATTCAAAAACAACCCCCCTTTTGCTTTCTCATGTTTTAATTGAGTTATTTCATTCATTTTATTTATCAAGAAAAAGTATGCAAAATGATTCCTAATTACTATAATTCTGCAGCCTCTGACCTAATTGCATCTATTTCTCTTCTATTCACGATGTAAAATATCTAAAATTTCTTGTATTTTTGCTTCTGCCAATGATTCTGAATCAGATGAAACCACGCATACGATTCCACACTCATCAGAAGAGAGGGCTCCTATCAATAAAGCTTCGTAAGCCCATGCTAACAAGTAATTAGTATTCTTGTCGTTTTTTTGGATGCTAATACTGTTATATTCTGCTAGCCTTTCGTTATCGTTGCAATCTAGCAGAGGATAAGCCACACCGATTCCTACTTCTCCTCCATCTATTTTTTTTGTGAATGATTCTAATGATACTAGATCTTCGCTAGTAGAAACAGTCAATCCTCCTATTAAGTTGAACATTTCGTTTAACAAACCCGAGTCAATAGTGCTTGATGCCCAGCCCAAAAATGTACAGCAAAAGGGTAATTTAGTGTATTGAAACGGTTCGTATAGTTTGTTTGCAATAACGTCACGCATAGTTGTTTTATATAATAAATCTTGACTTACAGGTTTCTCTAGATAATCTTTCAAAATAACTGACATTCCCAATGGACACCACGTTACAATGCGCCAACACTTTTTGAATATCAACGGAAATGCGATGGATCGTAACTTTTCTATCTCCTCATTAGAAGCGACCCTTTCATCCTTATCATTTTGCATGTTTCTATCCTTACTTTCTCCCCAACAACTTCCACTATTTTATACTTTCGTTTTATAGATATCAGCCTCGCATTCAACGCATTTCCATACTGGATCATCATTGCTTATACAACATCCTCCCAGTGCTATTTTTCCGTCTTCGATACGCTTCTCAAACTCAGGACTAAACTCTGGCATGCCATATAAGATATTAGCTATCCTTGATGATCCACATTGAGGGCACTTTCTCGGTTTTCTTTTGGCTCTAATCATTTTATTGGTATCCCATACATTCTAATCACCAACATACCTGAATTGACGATATTCTTAGCTTTTGTCACCAACGATATCTCTGAGTTCCTCAATAGTGAATGGTGGCTGTCGCTTATGCAGCATTGCATGACAATTTGGACATACAGGTCTTAGATCCCGTATAGGATCAACTATATATTGGTGACTAATACTGGCAATCGGAACGATGTGATGAACATGTATAAATTCTTCCCCAATTGCCCCATATTTTTCATAGAAAGCTAATCTACAAACTTGACACGATATACCATAATGCTTTATGCATTTCTTTCGGACATCTGTATTGCGTTCATATCTATTAACCTTAACAACACTTAAACCTCCTTCAAAATGTAATTCATCATTCACTTCTTCTGGAAAAGGACAGACATCACCTTTCGTAACGATTTCAAAGCCGTTACTCTCTAGAACCCGAAAGCACTTAGATTTTAGACCACCTTTGAAATCATATGGTGTTAATTCTTCACCCAACACTTTAGCGGAGGCAATTCCAACAACGGCCTTTGGTGCAAATCGTTTCCCCTCAAACAAAACATCATATCGGGTTGACGAAGCAAATTTGCTAGGAGCTCCACTCTCAATCTTCCTGATTGCGTTGACAATGTCCTCCGCAGTGATTCCTTCCGGTATTCTATCCGTCATTTTAGAAGCCTAACTATCAATTGCCTACGTATTCACTTCAAATTCATTTGCACCTGCGCATAATTATAAAAATTTTAAATAATGTTAGACTGGAAACGGTTCAAGTAGGATAAATATTTTTCCAGGTTACAAACTGGCTTGCATAGACGCATTGCGTAATCTTTGAACAACTGTAGTAATCTGATCAACTGCGTAGTCTATTTCTTCTTGAGTTGTGAATCTTCCTAGGCTAAAGCGAATTGCACTTTGTATGCGTTCGTCATTAATACCCATACCGGCAAGGACATGGCTACTATCCCAATTTTCGCTTGTACATGCACTGCCGTTTGATACCGCGATTTCTCCACGAAGACTGTTCATCAACGTCGCTGATTGAACTCCTAGGAAACTTACATTAAGATTGTTTGGCAGACGATTCTCTATGCTACCATTTAAAACAATATCTGGACATTTCTCTATTAATCCATTAAACAAGTAATTTTTTAGTTCTTGTAAACGGCTGCCTTCGCTTGCCATCTCTTCTCTTGCAATCCTTGATGCTTCTGCTAAGCCAGCAATTAATGGTGTAGCAAGGGTACCTGGCCTTAAACCCCTTTCCTGCCCACCACCGAACAATAGTGGTTCAATCTCTACCTTTGGATTTTTCTTACGAAAATACAAAGCACCTACTCCTTTCGGGCCATACACCTTGTGACCTGAAATAGAAAGTAAGTGAACATTCATTTCCTGTACATCAATTGGGATTTTCCCGAATGATTGTGCTGCATCACAATGGAAAAGAACACCATGCTTCTCCGCAATCTCACCAATTCTTTTGACATCATTGATAATCCCAATTTCATTGTTTGCATGCATAATTGAAATCAGGCCTGTCTTTGGTGTGATTGCCCGTTCTATTTCTTGTGGGTCTGTTACACCTTCCGGGTTTGGATTAACATATGTTAGTTGGAAGCCTTGTCTTTCAAGTTCATCTGTTACGTCCAAAACGGCCTTATGTTCTATTGAACTTGTAATTATATGTGTTTTACCAGCTTCTTTAAGTTTTATGGCTGTACCATGTATAGCTAAATTGTTAGCTTCAGTTGCTCCGCTAACAAAAACTACCTCAGACGGTGCTAGTGAATTAATTACAATTCCTATCTCTTTACGGGCTTCGCTCACCGCTTTTGCTGCTATGTCACCATACTCATGCGAATTGCTCCCAGGATTGCCAAAGTCTTCTAAGAAGAATTTTTTCATTACATCGAAGACACGAGGATCAACTGGTGTAGTTGCATGGTAATCAAGATATATTGGTTTCTTCATGATACTAGCTCCTTAGCCATACTTTTATTTTTAACAAGCTGATGTCCTCTCAATTTATAACCTACTTCTTCTAATCTCTCTTCCCAGAGGAGTCGCAATCCAAACCCTTTTGTTCCCCGCTCTAAGAGTCCCGCTTTTTCTTCCGCATCTGTGAGTTTTTTGAACTTTTTATAATGTGGGTAATCTGTATCAACCATTGTCTCTTTTCTATGCAAAACAGGAGGGTTCTCCCTTTCAGCATAATCAAGGAAACGCACTCTTTGCTCTCTTAGTAGGACGGTTGTCGTATTTAACAATCTCGGGTGTGGTTTATTTTCAAATTTTTCATAACACAGGTAGGACATTTTTCCTGATTTCATATGAAACTTGATGATATTAGCATCCTCTACCTCCCCGATTAGAGCTTCTGCACACCCATAATAGACTCTCAACAAAGGAGACAGTCTATCAATATAAGCTTTATGTACATACAAGTCTTCCGGTAGTTGCTTTCCGATCTTTGAGTCTCGACAGGCCCTTGTTACATTTTTTGGATCTCCTGCAGAAAAAAGTAATTTTTCACCAGCAGTTTTAGCATCTTTATAACTACCAAAAAATATCTTCATATCGTTTTGAAGAGACTTTGGTAACAAGTTTAATGAAGGATATTTTCTGAAATAAGTTAAAGCAAGATAAACCAACAGGTCTTCGTATCTCTGCTTTCTACAAGCATCAATTGTATTATCTGGGAAGAGATGAAGAACGATGCCATAAGCTTTCTTTAAAGAGCCTATCTTTTCTTTAATCTCAGCGGAACGAACATATTCATCCTCTTTTGGTATCCGCCCTAATTCATATATGCACTCAACATAATCCTCTAATAGCTCCCTGTTGATTTCATATTTCTGTGCAATCGTTAATCGTGGTCTCCCTGCGAATTCTACATGGCGTTTAACTCGGTTTTCTAAGAATTGTTCTCTGAGTTTTTCATCTTTAAAGACATAGAATATTCCAGGGGCTGCTGCAATAGCATCAACATCAAGTGTTTGGTTTATATACTCTTTTAATTCAAACTGAGTGTAAAGCTTTTGGAAAGTGCTTCTGGAAGTGACATGTCCATCTCCATGTTTTTTTGCACATACGGGATGGTTTGCGCTGAAGTCTAGAAGCGCTGATACGATCAAGGCTTTATCGCTTAGCTTATATGCTTGTGCTAGCACATTTTTCCTCTCATCTTGGTCCTCTATGACATTAACTACAAATCCAAGATTGACAATATCTGCTTTTGTCTGTTTTGTGTTTGGCCTATGAGCAGGATCCCAACCAGTGCATTTGAACTTCATTGACTGAAGAATCTCAATGTCATCACCACGGCCACACCCATAGTCAAAGACAGTATATTCATCATTAAGAATTCTGTCTTGAATGGCTGCCTTCAAGGGACGTGAAAGATCGTATCTCCGAATTGCGGTTTTATGAGATTTTATGGTTAATGCCATAATGCAAAGTTCTTATGTTTGTTGCAGATAAGGAATTAATATTTCTGTTTAGCTGGAATAACTCCTCTAATTCCACCTTTAGGATCCGACACATCATTTTTATATCTAGGAATTAAATGAATATGTGTATGCATCACCGTTTGCCCAGCAACCTCACCACAATTAATTCCTAGATTGTAACCGTCTGGATTATATATAGAGTTCAATTTTCTCTGTGCTTCAAATACCATATCATTAAACCCAGCTAACTCATCTTTTGTTGCTTCGAAGTAGTTCGAGAAATGACGCTTTGGGATTATTAAAAGATGTCCTTTGCTTACTGGGAATTTGTCATATATTGCAAAACATATAGGGCTCTCTATGGCTTTATTCTGTTCTTCACAAAATACGCAATTCGTCATATTGCTCATTTTTCCCAATAATCGTCAAAGAATGAATAAACATCCTCAACTCCTCCAAAGTTAAGAAAGTTATCTTTGATGTCAATCAAATTACAATACTCACCACCTCCCATCAAAGGCCCTCTCAATCCCCTACCAACCATCTGGCTATGCAAAATAATCGAAGTAGTAGGCCGAGTTATAATAATAGTTCTAATCCTAGGAGCATCAAAGCCTGTTGACAACACCCCATAATTAAATAAAACATCATATTTGCCTGACCTAAAACCTTCAACTACTCTTTTTCTTGATCCTTTCCTCATTTTACAATCAATATATGATGAATTATATCCGTAGTAACTTAGAGCAGCTGAAAGTAACCTTGAATGGTCAACACTACAAGAAAAAACTAAGCAGGGGTTCTTCTTTTCTAGCTCATCACGTATCACTTTAATAATTATTTTGTTTCGCTTAACATTTAGAGACAAATTACGTATTATTGATTTTGTTAGCTCAAAATCAGATTTAATTTTATCTAAGTCATCCACATCTATTGGTACCTCAACATTCGTATTAATTACTCTTCGGTTAACATGGGCCAAAACCTTATTGTCTCTTAGCTCAGAAATAGGATTTCCTGCGAAACTTGGCGAAATGAGGTTTTTATCAAAAAAATCTGCTAAAGCTCTATTTTCTTCTGTCTTTTCAGTGCCTCTGCCAGGTGTTGCGGTAATACCAATTAGAGAAGAACAATCAGCTGAACACAAGTCGCTTATTGCCTCTGAGTATGACGGTGCAATCACTTTATGCGCTTCATCAACAACTAAAATTTGCAGAACCGTTTTTAATCTATCATAAATATCTGCCTCGTTCTTCATAAGGCTATAAAGTTTCTGGAATGTGCAAACAATAAACCCTCCCATAGTATCAAATGACGTTGGATTATAATTCCCCCAACATCTAACAATGTGTGTCGGAAAGTCTGCCAAATTTTGCCAAACATCCTTAAATGTATCTATAGCCTGCTCACATAATTCTTCTGTATGAGCAACCCATATGATAGATTTTTGTTCTTCAAAAGTATTATTCTTTTGGATATATTCCTGTAAAGCTTCTATTACCGTACGTGTTTTTCCTGACCCAGTCGGCATTTGAATCAACATCCTTCTGGTGTTAGTTGCTAACTCATCAAGAATACGATCTTTAAGATTTACCTGATAATCATGTAATGGGAAGAATCTATCAATTGGCTCGATAATCTCGGTAGTCTGATTGTAATTTGTTGCTATCGGAAGGTATTCAAATGGAATGTTTAATTCTTCAGCAAATTTTTGTACCAATTCGCTGGACTTTTTCCATGGACATAATGATAATGTAAGTGCATTATCAAGTGGTTTATCAAATGATTTTTTTGCATACTTTTCAGCAAATTTTTTGAGTTTATCTGGATCAATTAGACTAAAAAACAACCTTCTTATTTTAGTTTCATACAATAAATCTGGTCCATATATAGACAAAATATAAGCAGAAAGATTTGTATCTTTTTTTTCACCTGCAACTAATTTGCTACCAATTAATGCCTCTAAAGCTTGTACTTTTTCTCCCCCTATTGCGAGGTATAATTTCCTTTTATCTATTTTATCTAAAAGTTCTAACATTATGAATTAACCATCATTTTCTAACCATTCTTTTAAAGCTTGTATTTGCTCCGTTGATTGCACTTCAGCTTGCCTTGTTGCTTCAGCATTAAGATCATGTATAGTCCCAACTAATGTAGTTGCTAACTGTGCTCTAATATTCTTTCGATGCCCTGCTTGGACTGTTTTTCTCAAAGAATTTGATTCTTCGCCCCATACCTCCTCAAAACCATCTTCATCAATAATTGTATTTTCAGTTCTATGTGCCTTGTTGAGTGCTAATATTAGCAGAAATGAACCTAATGCTTTTTCAGCATGTTCCACTTTATAATTGACAATTGACCCAGCTGCATCATAAATTATGTGTGTTAATAACCTTCTCTTGCTTTCCTCTATCTTCTCAAAAGACTTAAACCAGCCTTCATCGTAAATAGCATCAAATATAGGAGTTATCTTTATTGCAAAATCTAACCAACCTGAAGCAGTTTCACCATTTTTCAGCAATTTTGAGTTATATATCTTTTTTGCTTTTGCAAAAGCGCATATAACACCCCTCATGCCAATTTCTAACGAAATAATCTCATCAAAGGTGCTTGTCTTAATATCAGTTAATTCTTCTACAATCTCTTCAAACCTAGCATTTACTTCGGGACTTCTATCTTCTAAAGCATTGTGTGACCCGAATCTCAACTTCATAAAAGCATGTAGTGATGTATCATCACTATTCAAATGTTCTTCCTCTATTTTTCTACACGCTGCTATATATTCGGCATATGGCTTAAAGTTTTGCAGAAAATACAAAACACCTGGCATAACAAGTGTTCTAAATTGCTTTCTTATTCTCTTTGCATCTCCATCATCTCCACTCGTTAGAGTTTTGCCCTCTCCATATCCCTGCAGTGGTGGTATTAAATCCGCAAGATGCAGTTCACTTCCTTGAGTTGCAGAGGCATCTGCACCCAGAATATACACAGAAAACCAAGAATATATTTCTTCAATGCCCTTTAAAGAAGCAGGACCAGGCACGCACATATGATTATTAACTTCTCCACGCCAATCATAGAAAATTAAAGGCATAATATTTCCATCTCTTTCCTCTTTTGGTTTACAATCATTTTTGTGAGAAAACTGTATTAACTCTTGTGTGCAGATAGCATTTACACTTTCATCATTTAACAATATCTCTCTGTCCCTGTTTAATCTTTCTGCTTTAGTATTTATATATACAAATGTATTTCTTACAACTTCTAACAGTGTAGAAGAGTGCTTAGCAGGGTCCACTTTATTTAAAACTAATATAACCACAGGAATCTTCCATGAAGATAAACCTCCATCAAGTTCACTATGCCACCTCCTTAACGCTGACAACCTGTGTTGTCCATCAATTGCAACAATATAACATTTATATTCATTCCACAATAATTGAGCAAATTCTTCATTTCCTTGATCATCCTTCTGAACTCTTAATTTATAATAATCTTGTCTCTCGTAAATATCACAATCAACTCCATCTACATTCTCTGAAATAGATGGTAAGCATTCTATCTTATTACAAATATTGCCATCTGCTTGTATAGGAAGTAAAACTAAAGTAAGTGGATTGAAAAATTTAACCTTATCAGGATGTTTGAGATAAGGAATAATATCATTTCCAACACGGTCTCCATCTACATCTCTCTGAAAAAGATCCCTTACATCCCACTTCTCACTCTCTGGAATATGTGAAATCAGGGTTATATCCTTTAGTTCATTACTATGCATTGCAGTCTGCACAAATCGTATTTGAACGTTAGCACCTTCGCCTAATTGCCCATAAACTCCCCATTTATTCTTTCCATACTGTATCCTTTGTGGCCTTGGTATATTTGCAGGTGTCATATAATTCCCCTTTACTTACTTCAATTAACGATCAGAATAAATTGGTTTTGATAGATTCATCATTATAGCTTCAACTAATTTTTCTAAATCTTTAAGGCCAGCTAGTGATTCGTCTATAGTTTCCTCTCTTGTTCCTATACACACAAAAAGTAAGTCTTCTACTTTATCAGAATTAATCTCATTCATTCTGGCAAAATTACAGTATCTCTTGTTAAAATCATTTGCACCATCCTTACCCTTAATATGCTCTAAGCAACGTTTTCTTAGATGAACGGTTTTGCCCACATATAATGGCGGCATAAATATACTAGCTTTCATTATGGTTCTTCTTAACTGATCAAACTTTACTTTTGATTCAACTGCTTTTTGCCAAATTTTCAGACAATCACCTAGATTAGGTTTCTTGGAATTTATGCCTAAGTCAATATCTATTGTCTCCCATTGGAATTCTACTAATGCCTTTTTTGAAGGTTTTCCGTTAACACTTGAATCATAATTTAAGATTAAATTTACTTCTTGAATAAATTTATAAGGATCTTCTGTAAGGACTCTTAACGGATAGAACCAAGCATATACTCCAGGAACATCTGGTATTTTATCAAAAGTTTCCTTGGTATAGAACCCAATTTCCTTATTTACATTTAACCAAATATCATTAAGAGGCATAGTTCATTCCATTGTTTTTTCAAATAATTTATTTAATATGTCTGCGTCATTTTTCTTAATTTTTCTGAGGCATAACTGCAACACATAAAAATCGTCAGCATACCCTTTCCCCACAATGTGATCAGGAATAATATCGAACGGATTTACAAAATACAAAAGAGCGGCACCGACTAAATCATGAGCATTATCAGATAGTAAATTTTTATTATTATGGCGCTCGCATGCCTCAAACAAAACTGAGTAAAACGATCCCATTTGAGAAATCCAAGTGGTTCTAGCACGGGAAGTACTTTTGATTTTTCTAACAATCTTACTTGAGATAAAATCAAATTCTTCTTTCTCCATATGTTTGATTGACTCTAAAAATGCCTTTCCAATAAGATCTTTTTCTCTTTTATCTAGGGTTACAGGTAATTTTATCTTCAAAATACTCTTAATATGGTTATTAATCTCGGCATTATTTCCACCACCTCTTTGCACTTCATACAACGACTGCATATAACTTTCCATTTTTTTTAGACCATGTTTCTTCGCCTGAAATCGAACTGCCTCAAGTGTTCTGCCTAGCCTCCCTGCAAGAACTTTTGTGTCCGTCTTTGGATACTCTTCTTTCAGTATGTTCAATTCGGTATCTGTCCATTTATTAATAGTATTATGTGATCCCTGCCCATCAGCAAGATGTTCATCGTCTTCTTGTACAGCTGTGTCATCATTAACAGTTACCAATCTTTTAACTTCAGGCTCTTTTTCTTTTCCCTTTTGCGCTTCGTACAACGACTGCATATATCTATCCGTCTTATTTATATGGTATTTCTTCGCCTGAAAACGAACTGCTTCAAGTGTTCTACCAAGCCTCTCTGCAAGAACTTTTGTATCCGTCTTTGGATACTCTTCTTTCAATATGTTTAATTCGGCCTTTGTCCATTTATTAATAGTATTATATGGCCCATGCCCATCGGTTATGTGCTCACTGTGTTCTTTTGCAGCTGTCTCGTTATTAACCGTTACCAGTTTTTTGACTCTACTAAAAATATTACTAATGCTGAATTTTGATGATTTATTGCTCTTCGGAGGTTCATCATTAATTTTAAACTTTTTAGTCTCTCCTTCTTGCACATTAGTTAATGCCTTCTGGTAAATCTCACCATCTGGTCGCTTATCAAATTGCGAATCATTTGTTTCTTCTAATCCCTGTATTACCTCCTTTATACCTCCCTCACTTTCATCATAGCGCCCATCATGTTTTATTACAGCTTCTCCAGATACAATAACTTTATTTTTCTCTGTATTGGCTTCTTCTAGTTTCTCGTCTTTCAAGATGCTCTGTGGAAATACAAGTTTGTGATATTCATTGATAATTTCATTTAAATCTACCTGAAGTTTATTACCATCAAACTTTGCATCTAGATCATATGACGATTTATAAAATGAAGAACCGTATCGATAAGGTTTTTTGTTAAATGTATTAATATACCAGTCGCTAACACTTAATTGATCCTCTGTAAAATCCCAACTATGTTTGACAGCAGTTGTATCGCTCACACCATAAGCAAGTACTAAAGTATTGACTTCTTTATAATAAAGAAAAACGGGATATGTACCTTCTGAAACTTTATTTGGTGCCTTCAGAAATGCAATCCAAGGGATTTTTGCAGCTATACCTACACCAAAACTAACTTTTAGATCTAGCCCTCTATAACTTTTTTGGAATCCGCTTGTTTTCAAACTTCCTGTTTGTGCTTGAATAAGAAACTGATCAATAAGAGGCAAAATAGAAGAATTAGGTAATTTCATTACTATTCAGAATATTCTAGAAAACAATGAGTAAAAGTATGTATATACTTAACCTTGGCTACAGGGGCAATTATAAAGGAGTCGAGTTGTTTTGCAAGGCAAAAGGCATCATTCATGCGGAGGCGCGAAGTACATATAAGTCACAACGGAATGACAAATTCTAGAAGCAAGAGGCATGAATACTGGCCATTAATGATTGACATTTTCATATTCAACAATTAGTCTGATTAGATAAAGGAATATGTAAAACTAAGGATATATAGTAAATAAGTGCAGAATATTACAAATTACAAACCAAGCAAGGAGTGTCTCCATCCTCGCTGTCTAATGCTTCTTCAAAAACCTCATGAAGAGGCCGATCCTTCTTCTGGGACTTTTCCTTTTCCATCTGTTTAATGTGCCATGCTTTAATTTCTGCGACTCTCTCAGGACGTGATAGTTCTTCCAAGCTTTCTTCTTCTATCCAGGTGAATTTTTTGCCAGTTTCCGAATCAAACTTTTCATATTGCATTGCCTTTTTAAAGAGATCAGGATGTTTCTCCATTAACCCTACCCATTCGAACTTTCTCTGAAAGAAGCAGAAGTAACAGCCAGACCGTGTTCTCCATTCGTAATACTTAGGCAAGCCGATACCGGCATCATCTAGGATTTTATAAACACCCGCTTTATTAATACCAGCGTCTATGAATGGATACTCAACCTCTATATTACCTTTAGATGGCTTAATGTAACCTTTTCGATTGTCTTCATCAGCTCTGATCGCTACATAACTAATAGTATTCTTGCTTCCTAAGTACGCTTCTATAGGTTTTATCTTTAACACAACTGTGCACCAGCGTTGTCGTGAAGATGGCAAGAAATTACCATTCATATCCAACCAGTAATTAAAGTACCTTTCTCCTTTGTCCTCAGGTTCACCTATTCTAACGATAGGCTTGCCAAGGTATTTTTCTAGAAGGTGTAAATAGTCATATGTCTCAGGTAATTCAGAACCGGTATCACAGAAAAAATATTCCATATCTGGAACTTTATCTCGCATATATATTGCAAGTGCAGTGCTATCTTTACCTCCTGAAATCCCCATAACATGTCTTACCTTTTTTTGTTTTGGCATATTGTCAATCCTTCAGTTACTGCTTAACGGTTCCGTGGTCTTTAATTAGATTTACAGCATATTCACTAAGAGAGCCGAGTATAAGATCAATGTTTTCATTATGATCAAGGTCTTTAAATACATCAAATAGCTTTCCTTGAATTTGTCCTACTTTTTCCTTGTCACTCTGTGACTGGTGTATAACCTTAAATCTTTCACATTCCTTGGTGGATGTTATGGAAATCTGGATTAGTTCGCCTTGCATCTCCGGCATCTGTCCTTTTTTTATCGCTAAACGTTCATATTTAGCTATCTTGGAACTCATAGCAATCATTTCCTGTTCAAAGCTTAAAAGGTCTTCGTCTGTCCAGCTTAAAGGTGGTCGTTTCGTAATTACCGTTCCAATAGAATCAAGCCATTGCTTATCATCAAGGTCGTCTACAACACGGGTTAAAAAACTTTTTACATCATTAGCAACAAATATCTTTATTACACAGCCGGCCCTTTCCACGATGGATGAACGATTATCACTATGAGTTTCTGATAAAGAAAACGTATGTAATAAAATTTTTTCCATTTTTCCAAACAAATCAGCCTCTTGCCGTTGTAGCTCTGTAAGTACATCTTTGAGTATCTTAACAAACTCCTTTGCTACGTTATCTTTTGTTTTGCCATGACTAGTTATTGGTTTGAGTCCACATGCTTTCGGCAAATCACGATAGAGAAGAGTCGCTGGTTCTTTAGCCTCTAAAAGACATTTGCGCACAGCCTTCGCCTTGTCAGATACAGTTGATGTTGTTTTTGTATATGATGGCAGATTATTAGTAAATTGACAGAGCATTTTTACGATCTGCATTAAACTGTATTTCTTAGATATCCCAGCGCCCTTCCCCTTAACAATGGTTTTGGTTATTTGATCAAAGACCTCTGCTTTGACTCCAGTTATTCTGCAAAGCTGCAGAGCAAATTTATGTGGCACTTTAGTAAGCAAATCAAAATCGGTTGATTTAATTATTGGTCTAAAAGTTCCTAATTCGAATAAAGCAATTTCTGTGTCATATGCCTTTATTATCACAGATAAAATAATTGGGATGACTCCTGCCTTAATTCCATAAGGTGGTTTCTTCATCAAATCAATCAGATCTGTAACAGGCACTTTATGATCTCCCTTCTCTTCAAGGAATCGTACTATATCCTTCCAAAGAGGCCCCCATGATTTATCTAAATCTTTGTGCTCTGTAACAAATCCCCACCCATCATTGTTTTTCCTCTTATGAAGCCCACTGCTATTAAGAAGCGATTGGTACAAACTATATTCTGGTGGGAAGCCTTCTATGCCAAGCCTTTCTTCGTGTGGTTTATCAAGAATAGCATGAAGAAGACGCCGGCGAGCAGAGACGGCAGTTGCAGAGATAAAAGCCCTGTTCACCAATTCATTTTTTATAACCGGTGTTTTATAATACACACGATTACAAGTATCAGAAACCATCATGGATAGTTCTTTTCTTGTAATATTTACTCGTGGCTCATCAAGATCACTATCTATCCAATGCGTCTCAGAGTCATGCTTAAAATTGTTACTATAAAACAGCTCATTAGTTGCTTCATTAACCATACGTTCCATTTGCAGTATACGTGCGTCAACTTCACGCATAGCAACCGGATCTCCTTGAAGTTCAGGAGTATTTTTCTTTATCCATTGAAGAGCCAACAGTTCTGTGAAAACATTCAGTACTCGTTCGGCATTAGGCAAAACCCCTATTATGGTTTTCTGCTTTTCTTCACTCTCGCTATCTCTAAATATTTCTTGAACAGAATCCACCTTTAACAACTCAGTATTTCTACTGTTGATTACAAGTAGTATCTGGCCATCTGCATCTATAATATCCTTCTCTAACTCAAAATCCAGATTCTTAACATCAACGTAACGCATGTTAAAATATCGTAGCGTTCCTGTCTTATACAGATAACGTTTAGCAACCTTTGGGCGTAATGGGAATAATTTATTAAGCATTTCAATAAGATCTCCCCTGGAGACCTTGTCCTGTTTGACCTCACTAATCTTCTGCTCTACATCTATATCACTACCACCCCAGAGAACATATGACGATGAATATCTTCTGTAAACAACCACAGATTTCTTGCACAAATTCTTTAAAGCTTTAGAAATGCCCTTGCTGCTTAGTCCAATAGCACACTGGATTGCTTCTTCGCCAACCGGAATTCCGAAGTTTTCTCCTAACAAATCCAGCACACCAATAGTCTTGATTACCTGTAGCTCTAGCTCGTCTGTCGATCGACTTAAAGCTTGATCTATTTCTACCCATTTTTTTCCATTACTATGAGTAAACAGGTTTACACCGAAGTTCGATATCAAGTAGTCATACAGATGGTGTAGTGTATATAATGGTAACCCTTCACCGAGTTTAGTAATTTCCGTTCTTCCAAGGAAATCAGAAAAACTGCCAGGCTCTGTTGATGTTAGAAAGGCAAACAGGCTTCTTTCATTCTGGGCAAATTTACTACGAAAAAGTGGAACAAGCGCCATGGTTGTTAGCGGATGAAGTGGTAAACAGCGCCTCATTATCATTTTTGATGATTTTGACGTGAAAAGAGGATTGTCATTAACTAGCGATTCAAATGATACAATCATTTTCTTAGTAGATTTTGCAATCTGTGCCAGCTTATTCTTTTGCAAAGGCTGTACAATCGCTGACGCTATCAGCTTATAGACCTGATCACTGGAATCTACGAATGATATGTCTTCGAAGCGACCCTGTATTTTTGACCACTCATTACGTTTCTCACTATCCAATCTTGCAGCGTAACGCTCAAATGACTGATGAAGAACTGTAAATAATAAGAATGGATGTTTGTCACTTCTAGAAGCAGTCTCTGCCAACTTTTGTAGTACAAATATATCGTTATGAGGGTTTAGTACTGCCGTTTCCAGGCACTTGCCTAGCTCGTCTACGACAAGCAGAAGTCCTGCACCCTTTGATTTGATAACATCCTCAGCTGCACGTTCACAAAGTGTTATTACTAAATCATTAGGAATACTATCTTCAAGGCTACAGTTTTTAAGTGCGTTCTCTATTTCTTGTATTATTTTTGGTTGTTGGAAACGTGGATTCCTGTAAAAATTACGAAGGCCAAATAGAAGCCCTTTAAGAATCGCATGTTCAATTCGTTCTCTGCCGGCGGAGACAAGTGCCGTACAAAATCGTTTGCGAGATTTAGTTAAAATCTGATCTGACTCAAAAATCTCCTTATATAAATCCTTATCAGCCTTCTTTAAAAGCTCACGTGCTATACTCACTTCTTTTGTACTGCCCTCTCCTAAAAGAGTTTTCAAGAAGACTATGAATGCTGATTTTCCTGAACCATAAGGACCTGTAATAGTCCATGCTCTTGTACCTAGTTTATTGCCTAAAGAATTTTCGATGCGCGTTAAGACCTTCAGGCCTGATTGTGTCACTACGTAATCATCCAAAGCGCTATCCAGCTCAATCTGAACAGAACGATGAAAACGTGATTTTACTTTGATTAAATCTATTAGTTTCATTTGTAGTATTTATCGATATATTTTTCAGGTTTAACATTCGCTTCACGGTAGACTTGTCTAAGCATGGATGTTTCATCATAGCGAAGCTCTCCTTTGGTACTTCTTTCTAGGCTATCTAACCTATAAGCAAGCGAATCCTCGTTAATTTTGAAAACCAGCCCAGGAGAGCCAAGTCCGTAAGCAATATCTTCAAATGATATGACTCCCTTATCGGGATGAGATTTATCCCAGTAGTCAATAAGTGCATATATAAATATTTCATCTGGTAAGTCTTGTTGCTGGCCACGCGAGAAAACATATAATCCATGTTGTCCTAATTCCTCAATGAGCGATAATTCTATAAGGGGGCAAGCCAGGCTATCTTCAAATACACTTTGTTTGGCCTTTCTTGAGGCAACATATGTTCTAATAAAACAGTTAACATCTCTTTCAATAGAGTTGACTGTAGCGCTAGATTTATTCTCTTGTGCAAACGTGAAAACTTCATGGATTAGTTGCTCCTTTGTAAATTCTATCTGAGCCAAACAATTAAAAGCAAAATACCACGTTGGTGCACTTACAAGATTTGTGCATAGTTTCCAGTGTAAGAGCCAGAGTGTCGCAGGGTCTTCTAGATATGGATCATAACCTTCATCAGATAATAATTTGCGTGCAAATTCAGTAACATCAAAACCCTCTTGCACGTTTTTTTCATTTTTTGCCTCAATCATTTCTGTTAACTTGCCCCAATGCCTTATAGAATTAACCATGTTCTTGCCGACACCAAGTGTAGATAATGCACTCTCTTGAGTGAAGATTGAAGAATCATCGTTTACCGCATCAACAGCTTTCTTTAGCCATGTATATCGGAATGGGAAAGTTTCATGACCAGAAAAAGTCAACTTGCGTTTTTTTCCAAGAACATCTTCTTGAGGAATTGTATAATTCATTGGTATTAGTTTTATGATATCAATTCATGAAAAAACCCAAGCATATTGCTTGGGTTTTAATTAATATTTCTTCTTATTGATACGGCAAAGAACAACATTATTTTTTTCTGTAACCATATTATTAAGCCACACCATAAAACCTACATATATAGTACTGTGAATAATATTATCGTACTAAATATAATACATTTTATGCTTTTGTCCAACAAAAAAATACAGTAAATATTAGTGCAGTAAACATCTATATTTATAAGGCTTATGGCTGATAAATATTATATTCAGTTATGTAAATAGCTTATTTTTAGGCTTTTACTAACATAATATCATAACTAGCCCCATAAAAAGATGCCTCACATGTACCTTTCTTTAGAAAACCTCTTACCCTATATAACTTCAAACAGACTATCTGGTACATTATGTGAAGGGTGTTTAAGAGGTATGATAACAAACTAGACTATTGTCAGTATTTCCAGGTGTTTGACTCGCAATTGTGAACTGAATTTTCGGTTTGCTCATTAGATAGGACGTTATCAAGAACATTGAAATGAAATTGTAGCAATATATTCGGTAAAATTATAAGTTTTTGAAAATCTCCGAATTATAAATTCTACCCAAGAGTGAATAGCTCATTGATCTAGGCACGCGATATGATGGGTGGTAAAAGTTAATTATTCTAAATCCATTCACTTTTGCCACATCAATGTCGAATCCACTATTTATGAAACGTATATGTGGAAAAATGAGCTTCCAATAATTTATATTGCCAATGCCACTTATAATTGTATCCGGAGAAATAATATTAATTTCATCTCTAATATATTTAATTTCTTTCTTAAGTGTTTCTTCAATCACATCATTATCTGCCGTTGCACCCCCTCCTGACTTTTTTATATTCATAAATGCAATTTTTGCCATTATTTCCTTTCTCTTTTCATTGGAATTTGGACAACCAGAGACTGGTGGGAAATTATTTATTAAACCATAAGCCCATTCGCAAATTCGATGAGAAAATGTATATTTGATTTCCTTAGACCACCATTCTCTGAAATCCCATTCACCTTCCTGGTCTGGGTCATTTGGCTCTTTTGCAAGAAACAAAACCTTATCACTTTGTCCTTTATATTCACTTTCATTAATAACACCATCTCTTATGAACTTACCCTTATACACTGGAAAATCTTTTATCCATTTCTCAAACAGCTTGTTTAATTCATCTGTTTTCGACATTTTTTACGTCCTTTTATAAGCTATAAGAATTTGCAATATGGCATATTAATTATGCAGACATAATTGTAATGGGATCAATAGTAAGCAGCACATTTCTAAAGTCAATCAAAAAGCCACTGCATTATCTTTGATTAAAAAACTAATTTAAAACACTCCAAACAAATCTTTCCCCATACTATGTTAAGCTGGTGTTCTTTTGCCCACTCAATTAGTACATTTTTAAGTTTTAAGTTTTCAAACTGCGCAAAAATTGTTTTTTTCCAC
>Ga0233428_1001069_pt1 | contig 31439 bp, 33 predicted proteins | sample SI_118_April2016_4_FD_179890 | JGI IMG/M metagenome (GOLD analysis project Ga0233428, IMG submission 179890) | Seawater microbial communities from Saanich Inlet, British Columbia, Canada - SI_118_April2016_120_MG | ecosystem: Environmental > Aquatic > Marine > Inlet | place: Canada: British... | reverse complement strand
TACCACAGATATTGATCTGGCCGGGGTGCAATCCTCGCCGCAAGCCACAACAGGGTTTACACTGGGAGCGAATCTTGATGCCTCGGCAACATCTGCCACTACATTTACTTCACCCATCACCATTTTTAACTCGGTGGGAACTTCAGACACTCTCAGCATTCAATTCACCAAAGTCGCTAATGCAAATCAATGGACATATGCCATCTCTTCAGCAGAAGGTACCCTATCGTCAGGCGCATCGGGTTCAGTCACCTTTGACACCTCGGGGCAGTTGACCCAGGTTGGTGGTGCCACCGTCGCAGACCAAACCATAGTGATCGATTATTCTGCAGCCGCCTCACCCGCGGCAACACTAAGCCTCAACTGGGATCTGGCCGACTCCACTAACGCCGCCACTAATGGAAAGTTGACTGGATTTGCTGCTTCGTCCAATAACAATTCAGTGGTGCAGGATGGATTCACAACCGGTACCTTGGTTGGCTTATCCACAACCAGTGACGGTAAAATATCCGGCTTGTTTAATAATGGTCAATCGGCTGAACTGTTCCAGGTCGCTCTGGCAGATTTTCTCGCTCCTTCGGGACTGACTCGGCAGGGCCAGAACCTGTTCGCGGAATCAGCTGAATCCGGGCAACCCACTCAGGGATTCGCAGAAACTGGCGGATTTGGTGCGATTGTCGGCCAATCGCTGGAGCTTTCCAACGTTGACCTGGCGGAACAATTCGTCACCATGATTCAAACCCAGCAGGCCTTTCAGGCCAGCGCCAGAATAATCACCACCACGGATGACTTGCTTACGGAAGCCGTGAATCTGGTAAGGTAGTATTCTTAGTAAAGTTGATCTCCTTAAAGACCCGGGCTTTTAGTCCGGGTCTTTTTTTTCAACGATTACTTGTCGGTTGAACCCAGACTTTGCTACATTAGGCGCATGAGTCGTGATGAACAAATCCGCGAAGTAAAATCTGCCACTCTTCGCCGCTTCAACCAACTTTGGCAACGAAATTTTCAAACTAACCTGAGTGCCATTCAAAGAAACCCCGGGGTCATCGCCCTAAAAAATAAATTGCGCGATCTGCCCTGTATCGTGGTGGGTGCCGGTCCATCACTGGATAAAAATATCCGCTTTCTTCACCGGGCTCAAAATAAATCAGTCATTATTTCCTGTGATGCCGCATTGAAACCATTGATGGAGCAAGGGATCGTTCCGGACATTGTAGTTTGCCTGGATCCTCAGGAGGAAATCTCCCGTTTTCTTATTAATGTTCCTCAAAGAGAAATCATCCTTGTGGTTCCTTCTATAGTGCACCCTCATGTTCTAGAACTTTGGGAAAATAATATTCTTTTTTTTAATAAGTTCGCGCCGGACATTCCCGCTTTGGTTGAAATTCAAAAAAAGGCTCCCCATCTTGGAATATTGACACCGGGGGGAACCGTTTTATCGGTAACTTATGACCTCGCTTTTCAAGCTGGAGCCAACCCAATTGTATTCGTTGGTCAGGATCTTTCTTATCCAAAAAAGAAATCCCACAGCCATGGAAGTGACGCTGCAGGAAAAGGCTTGAAGTTCATGATGGACAAACTGAAAAACGAGTTGGTTCTGGAAACAGATATCAACGGTCAAAGTTTGCGTACCTTAAAATCTATGGCAGTTTCCAAGCAATGGTTTCATTGGGCATTCACAACTTTGAAGCGGGACAATCCATTAATGGTAGTCAATAGTAGTGAGGCCGGGATATTGACCGATCACTGTTCCCTTCAGCCTCTGACCGAAACTATTTTTAAACATTGCACTCGCAAATTGAATATTCCCTGGATTTTGAAAAAAGCCTTGAAGAGAAAAAAACGCCACTAGCCTGACGATAACGCTCTTGCCAGTTGCTACGGGTCGCTAGACCGGGCGCAGCGGAATCCTTGCCAAATATTGAATTGATCCGGGCGTTCGTTAAAACGGTAGGTGGTTCTCATATAATAGGCCTTGTAATACCAGTTACCTCCTCTTAGAACTTTGCTGATTCCGGTTTCAGGCCCATTAGGATTTTTTTGTTCGTGACCCTCGTAGGCCCCTCCATCAAACCAGTCAGCGACCCATTCCCAAACATTACCTGCCATATGATGAAGGCCGTATGGGGATACCCCATTGTTCATACTATTTACAGGCTCCATCACTTTGAAACCCATTTTGGAAAATTTACGCCGGAAGGTCACGCGTTCGTTATCAGGAAATTCATTTCCCCATGGAAAAACTCTCTGGTCGGTTCCTCGGGCGGCTTTTTCCCATTCCGCTTCCGTAGGCAAGCGCTGACCTTTCCATTGGCAATAGGTATCGGCACCATACCAGGAGACCCTGTTAACGGGAAAATTTTCCAGTCCAGCTCTTGGTTGATATTTCCCGTCCACAAACTCAACCGTAACACTTGGGGTAATCTGTATATACCGTTCTGCAGAATCTTTATGGGAGTTAAGAAATTCGGCGAAGTCAGAGCTCGTCACTTCATATTTATCCATCCAGTATGCACTGAGGAAGACTTCATGAACAGGGTCTTCATCTAAATCTCCCCATTCATTGTCATTCTCTATTTCAAACCCCATAGTAAAGGGTCCCTCGGGAATGATAACCATGCTGGTATTTTTTTGCAGGCTTGTGGCACATCCTATCGATAGAAGAACCACTATTAATCCGAAGAGAATATTAAAAATTTTTAAGACGCGGTTTCTCAATCTTTGATACTTGTATTAATTGGCTGATATTCTTTTAAAAATTTCTCAATATTTTTTTGAAAAATATAAATCACTTATAGGACTGTTTTAACCTTGTCATTTACTTATAAGAATTGCAACGCACAAAAATATGCGTATGAAACCGATCGAGATAAAAGTGGGCCCTGCTCGGAGGTGTGATAAAAACAAAAAGAACTTTAGCTACAATGTCCGAAGGCCAAATGAATTTCAAAAAAAAGCAAAAAAATTAATTTTCGATTTCGGACGCAATCAATATCAAAAGTCTTTAAGTTTTTTTTATTTTTTCATGCGAACCATCGCAAAATGGCCGGTTTTTTGTCCTAAAGCAACCACATAGAAAATAAGTTTTATTTTTATCCAGCGTTACGATTTCAGGCTCTCCGCCGGTAGTATGATGCGTGGCATCACAAAAGGGCCAGTGGTTAGACTGCATACAGGTGCAAACAGCAATTTCCGCAGTATCGGTTATTTTTATAGGTCCCGCTTCTGACATTTTCTGTATCCTTATGGAGTATTATTAATGAGTAAGCAAGGGGGCAGGTATTGCGCTTTCCTGGTCTGGAAGAAAAACGGTAAATAAAGTTCCTTTACCCACTTTGCTTTTAACATCCATAACCCCTCCGTTTTTGTTAATAATTTGATAAACGGTCGCCAGCCCCAAACCTACCCCATCTTTTTTGCTGGAATAAAAAGGGTCATAAATATTATTTATCTGGTCCTGGGCAATGCCGCAACCCTCATCCTGGACCTCAAGAACCATGCCTCGATGATTTGATTTAAATTTTCCGCTCTGAAAATATAAAACCTCCTTAAGCTTTAAAGTCAAGGTTCCCTGAGACATAGCCTCTAAAGCATTGATGCACAAATTCCACACAACTTGTTTAATTTGTTCTTCATCCCCATTCAGAATCAAATGGTCGGCCATTCCTTTGAAAACAATTTGCTTTGTTGAGCTAAAGTCCTCTTTGTTTTTTAACAGGATGATTACATCCTGAATAAGTTGAGTCAAATCTATAATGGTATTATTACTTTTTTTGGGTTGAGAATAATTAAGAAAGTCAGAGAGAATAACATTGAGCCTATCCGTTTCTTTAATAACTATTTCCATTAGCTTTTTATAAGAGCTTTCAAGCTTAAGACCTCTGGCCAAGACCTGAATGGAACCGCTCAATGAAGTAAGTGGGTTTCTAATTTCATGGGCCAGGCCTGCTGAAAACCTTCCTACTGCCGCTAACTGCTCTGTTCTCATAACCTTTTCCTGCATTTCTTTTACTTCGGTGAGATCTTCAAAAACCAAAATATATCCCGGCACATTGAGATCGGCAAGATGGCTAATTTTAATTCTTATAAAAATGATCTTTCCGTCTTTTCTTTGGTATTCTCCTTCAATTTGTTTTGAAAGAATAAGCGTTTGATCTTCGGAGAACAGGTTTTTTAATTTAGCTAAGGGTATTAAATTTTCGATAGGTTTTTCCAGGCTCTCTTCTATGGAATAGCCCGTAAGTATTCTCGCGGCAGGATTGATAGATGTGACCACACCTCCGGGGTCGATGGTGATCAATCCATTTCCCATACTCTGTACAATATTCCGGTTAAATGCCCTTTGTTCCTCTAAATTGAAACTTGCACGAACCAGTTCCTCTTTGACCATTCGCAATCGATGCGAGAGAAAGCTGCTTAGGTAAGCCACCGTGTAATAGGAAACGATGTTCAGAAAAATTACATAAAATACATAACCGCTTTCAAAAGATACTTTAGATTCTGGAAACAAATAGACGGGAGTGATGATGCCAAAATATTCCAGGTCGACCAGAACGCCATAAATGATTATTGCGCCTGATGCAGCCAGATAGGCGGCAGCTCGAGGTAAGGTGACACTGGATGCAATAATTACAAATAAGAAAAGGAAGGAAATGGGGCTGTCAATACCCCCTGTAGTAAAGAGAATGCCTCCTACCAGAAGCAAATCTCCCGCAACTTGAATCGAAGCATTTTCCGTTAAGGTCAAAAACCTGAAAAGAACCGCATAAACAAGGGACATAAAAAAGCCTGCCCCAATAGCCATGCAGAGTGGCTCTATCGGTGCTGTGATTCCCAGCTGCTCTTGAAAGGTAAGTAAAAGACCCAAAAAACCGGTCAAAAAGAATACCCTCAAGAGCATGATTCTTCTGACTCGATGCTCTAATTCCTGATCATGATTGCGGATTTCGCGTTTCATATAGCGCGACAGGATCTGTCAGCGAATTCATTCTTCGTCTAAACAGCGTCCCCCATTTTAAATATGGGAAGATACATAGCAACAACAATAAACCCAACTATACACCCCAGGAAGACCATGAGCATGGGCTCCAGCAAAGCAGTTAAACCTTCAACTGCGGCATCCACTTCTTCATCATAGAAGTCTGCAATTTTAGACAGCATTTTATCCAGAGAACCCGAAGCCTCCCCAACATCAATCATTTGAATAACCATGGGAGGAAAAACATCTTCCCGTGAAAGGGGAGCGGCAATGGATTCGCCTTCTTTAATGGCATTAATAGTTTTGAACACGGCAATTTCCACGATTTTATTTCCCGAAGTCCGTGCACAAATATCCAAAGCTTCGATCAAAGGCACTCCACTTGATATCAATGTTCCCAGTGTCCTTGAAAACTTTGCCACCGAAACCTTGCGAATCAACATTCCAAACACAGGAAGCTTTAAAGCAATTCGGTCTATCTCAATATTTCCCCGCTCGGTGGCATAAACTTTTTTGAAGATAAAAATAAAAGCTACCCCGCCACCTATCATGACGTACCATTGGTGTTGGAAGAAATTACTGACATCCATCACGATTTGAGTAGGCCCTGGCAATTCCTGGCCTCCCCCCTCAAACATCGCAGCAAATGCCGGTATTACGAAGATCATTAAAAAAGCCACAACGACAAAAGCTACCGTCATAATAGCTCCCGGATAAACCATCGCAGCTTTAACTTTCTTCTTTAATGCTTCCGCTTTTTCAATATACTCTGCCAGCCGCCTGAGGATAATGTCCAGAATTCCACCTACCTCTCCCGCCTCTACCAAGTTACAGTACAGCGAGTCCCATATTTCGGGGAACTTCTTCAAGGATTCTGACAGGTTATTCCCTATTTCAATATTTCCTTTGACCTTTAAAATCTTTTCTCCAAAAGTTGGGTTGTCAGCCTGTTTCCCAAGAATATCCAGACATTGAACCAGGGGAAGCCCCGCATCAACCATGGTGGAAAACTGCCGGGTAAAAATGACCACATCACGGGTAGTGATTTTATGAACTTTTGGTCCAAATAAAGCACTTCCGCCGCCTTTTTCCTTAATGTTGGTAGCGCGGATGTTCTGCTGTTTTAGCTTTGAGACTGCAGATTTTTCATCCTCCGCTTCCACTTCTCCGGCTTTCATTTTTCCCCGGACTCGCGATTTGTAGGTAAAAGTAGGCATTGTTTGACCGAGCTTATTCCTGTTGTTTTAAAGTATAAGAGTTGATTTTATTTTTTGTGCTTTCAAGTTCCAGCCCGATGCGGGTCAGCAAATGAGTTGTAATCCGCAAGCGTTCCACCAATGACAGAATAATGGGTTTCATACCATCCTGAAGTCCATCCATTGCTTTATCAAAAAATTCCTTATAGATCACCCCCACCGTCACATCGCCTATGGCAGTTATGTTGGCACTCCGTACGGTTTCTGAGATCAGGCCCATTTCTCCAAAAACTTCGCCCTCTTTGAGAGTTCCTACAGATACAATTTTTTTATCAATTTTCTTGGTAATACGAACTTGGCCTTTAAGGATCACATAAGCATTGTTGCTCATGATCCCTTCAGTGACTATGGTATCGCCATCGCCATAGTGTTGGTGTATTGGAGTATCTTGCAGGCTCATGCTTTCCCCATAGAGTGAAGTGTTTCTTTGAATACTTTATAAAAAATTTCATTTTCTGAAACGGATTTCTTTAGCACGTCTTCCATCTTACCCAGGTCTTTTTCATTGATCACAACATTAACGCTTTTTTGAAACGCCTGCATATTATTAAGGGTCTTAAAGTTCGAACCCATTAATGCAACAAAAATATTTCTCCGGGTCACCATGGGCATTTGAGTCAAGGTTTTATATACAGGATTGTTATCCAAACCTTTATTGCCATAGTTTTCATGCAAGGCAACAAAATGGAAGTGAGTAAACTTCATTTTATGAACTGCGTGGTCCGGAGATTTTGCATATTGAATTTTAAAATCCCTATTCTCCAGGGCTTGAGTCCAAGCTGACTGATTCGTATCGTCTAATATCAGTGCGAGCTGATCGTTTTCATCATAAATGACCAGTTCTTCATCATCATCAAATTCTTCCTGATTCATGACCATACCCACTGTATCCACAGCCTCCTCCTGTTTGGGCTCAGGGGGTGTGGGTGAACTTGGGGTTTTCAGGTGCTGATCCACCTTGATCTTGTTTTTGCAACCCGGACAAGTGATGGAGAAGGCTTGATCCTTTGGCAGCTTGTTCTCTGGAATATTTATAGACTTCTGGCACTCATTACATGTTACTTGCATCTTGGTTTACCCTTTCTTGTGGGTGTCCCTAATCATTAAAAATTGTGTGTGGACAAATTTAGGAGATGCTCTTATTTTTTAACTTGAGCCCCATACTCATCGTCCATGTTGAGCTCATCAATATCCGTGGTTTTTTCCCCTTTAGCCGATTTAAGGGTATCAATACCCCGACCCACTACAGCCTTACGGGAAGCATATGCGAGAGCAGTTTCTTCTGTGATGAGACCCTCTTCATACAGTTTCATTATATGCTGATCAAATGTCCACATACCGTAGGCATCACCATTAGTAATGATTTCGTAATAGGTTTTACCCTCCGACTCACCATTAATGATTGTGTCCTTCACTCGCATATTGGAAGTCATTATTTCAAGCAAGGCAACCCGCCCTCCACCCACTTTTGGAAGCAGGCGTTGACAAATAATATAACGGACGGTATCTGCGAGACGTATACGAATCTGCTGTTCTTCTTCCTGGGAAAACATTCCCACAATACGGTTGATGGTCTGTCCCGCATCAACTGTATGCAAAGTACTCATGACTAAATGACCGGTTTCCGCCGCACTCAAACCAATCTCTACCGTTTCTCGGTCACGCATTTCACCAACCAGAATTACTTTGGGTGCCTGGCGGAGAGCCGCCCGGAGACCGCTGGAGAAAGCATCATAATCACTTCCTAGTTCTCTTTGGTTAAAAGTAGATTTTTTATGCGGATGTACAAATTCCACAGGATCTTCCAGAGTAATGATATGGATAGATTTTTCTTCGTTCATTTTATTTAACAAAGCCGCAAGCGTTGTCGATTTACCACTTCCGGTTGCTCCAGTAACCAGGATTAGACCATTTTTTTCTTCAGCCGCCTTAGCAAATTGGGCAGGAAGTTTTAAGTCTTCAATAGAGGGTATTCGTGTCTCCAACTTTCTCAATACAACCGTATAATTCCCACGCTGGGAAAATATATTCACGCGGAACCTTGCTTTACCCACTAGAAAATAAGAACAATCACAGGAACCCTGGCTTATTAATATTTCTGTTAAACGCCTGTCTGAGTTGATCAGGTTCAGGGAAAAAATTTCAGCCTGAAATGGGGTGAGCTCCTCAATAGGAGGATCAATGGGAACCCCTGTCAGTTGACCGGACGATTCCACTTGGCAGGGTTTACCAACCGTGATATTGAGATCGGAAATATTTCCGAACGCTTCCAGCATGGTGGTCAATATATGATCAACTTCTGCTTTTCTCATAAATCCCTCATAAAAATTCTGGCGGTGTACTTAAGAACTGAATAAACCGCTCTTTAACAATGGACTTGTCATACGCATCTTCCGGGCTGATCTTTTTTTCCTCTAAAGCTAACAGGATGGCATCATCCAAGGACTGCATTCCAAATTTTTTCCCCGTCTGAATTGCCGAAGGAATTTGAAAGGTCTTACCCTCACGAATCAGATTGGAAACCGCAGGTGTTACTACCAGGATTTCCAATACTGCCATTCTCCCTTTTTTATCAATACGCTTGAACAGGTTCTGAGCGACTACCCCTTTTAAAGATTCCGAAAGGGTAGTGCGAATTTGCGATTGTTGATGCGCCGGGAACACATCAATAACACGATCAACGGTTTTTGCAGCACTCTGAGTGTGAAGGGTACCAAAAACCAAATGACCCGTGGAAGCGGCTTCCAATGCGAGCTCAATAGTTTCCAGGTCCCGCATTTCACCAACGAGAATGATATCTGGGTCTTCCCGCAAGGCACCGCGCAGAGCGGACTTGAACCCTTTGGTATGTACTCCTACCTCTCGATGGTTCACTATGCAACCTTGGCTTTTATGCACAAATTCAACCGGGTCTTCAACGGTAATTATGTGGCTTTTTTTGTTTTTGTTTACATAATCCATCATTGCGGCCAGTGTCGTGGATTTACCGCTCCCCGTGGGCCCGGTAACCAGAACCATGCCCTTATGCAACATGGAAAGTTTGGTGATGACATTGGGAAGCCCCAAATCTTCGGCAGTCAGGATTGTGCTAGGAATTTCTCTGAAAACAGCGCCCACACCCCATTTTTGCTGGAAATAATTCGCTCGATAACGGGCTAAATTGGGAATTTCATAGGCGAAATCTACATCTCCGGTTTCTTCGAAAACCTTGATTTTATTTTCCGGAGCAATTTCATACAACATTGCTTTCAGTTCATCATTTTCCAACGCTTTATATTTGACCCGTTCCATGTCCCCATGAACTCTGAGTATGGGTTGCGAACCAGCAATAAGGTGCAGGTCAGAAGCACCCTGGTCATTCATCAGCTTGAAGAAGGCATCAATTTTAGCCACGGCTCAATCCACCAGTTTAGAGTTAATAAAAAAGTCTTTAACTACTTTGTCTTTACTTTCCGGCAAAGCTATGGACTTGCCATTTAAAAATAATTCTACTCCAGTTTTATTACCCACCGTCAAACGAATCATTTCATTACCCCAAAAGGTCTTTGAAGTTCCAGCTGGGAGAATAAAATCTTCTTCCCTGAAATCATCGATGGTCATATTAAACCACGAAATTTCTTTAGCTCGAATCAATAGCTTTAAAGGTTTTTCAACTTCAACAGGGTTGGGAGAATTCGAATCAGTTATTAATATGCTTGATTCCTCTACAGTGACCTCAACCGGTATTTGAGGAGATGCGATTTCCTCTTGCGCGTTTTCTTTTCTAGCAGATAGGCCGGGCAAATTACTTGGGACAAGTTGCTCTTGTGCGGGGGCTTCGGGCTCGACAATATCTACTTCTGATGTATTAATAGTCACTTCATCAAGCTTTTTTTTAGATAAATTTAAGCTGGAACTTATTGAAGGTTCAGCCACCTCTGCCTGATTTTCGTATGAGGGAACTTTCTTTAACTCCGGTTTTTCTAATAAATCTTCCATTCCATTTTTTACTAGATATCCCACGCCAAACAAAAGACCGATTCCCGCCAAAATTAACAGTCCATACAACAAAGAGGTTTTATACCGTTGGGTAAAAGATGATGATGTTATGGGATTATCTTCCTGCTTTTTGAGCTCTACAGATTCTTTATAAATATTAAGCATTTCCTCAACATCTGAACCGATGGTGTTGGCGTAGGACCGAATATATCCTTTAATAAAAACCTCGCCAGGGAGCTCGTCAAAAGAGTTCTCTTCAAGGGCCTTAAGATAACGAATATGAATTTTAGTAGCCCCAGAAATCTCTTCCAGAGGCACTCCTCTTAATTCCCGTTCATGTTTTAAATAGGACCCAAAATTTTCAACCATCGATTTTATTATCCGGACTAATCAATTGTATATACTCCTTAGATTGTTTTGCCAAATCCCCTCTTGGGGAATAAAGAATCACCTTTTGAAAATGCTCCCGAGCTTGGTCTTTTTTTTCCTCCCTCAAATATAATTGCGCAAGCTCAAAATGGGCTTGATGGAAGCGTGGTCGGAGAACCAGAGCCTTCTGCAAAGAATCTTTAGCTTGATCAAAACGCTCCTGATTAATATAAGCTAAAGCCAAGTTTAACCGAATCCCCGCATTATCTTTTATTTCAAGAGCCTTTTGCCATTCGATTTCCGCTTCATTCTTTTTACCCAAATTATAAAAACAAAGCGCTATTAAATTATACATCTGTTGAGGTTGCTGGGTTCCGGGTCGTGCCAGGTCTTCCCGAAAATATTGGATAGCATTTTCCCAATTTCCCTCTTGCATGTAAATCAAACCCAATTGCTGATAGGAATCCTTTAAGTTATTGTTTAATTTAATACTTGTTAAAAACTCCTGCTTGGCTTGTTCGAGATCCCCATTTTTAAAATAAGCTCGTCCTAGAAAAAAACGGATATTTGGCTCTAGAGGATCCAACTCCACAGCTTCTTTTAACAAGGATGTCGCTTTTTCCTGCTGGTTCAAAGACCATGCCTGGAGAGCCTCCTTAAATTTCCCCTCTGCTAGCAATTTTTTATCATCGGGGTTGCCCTGTAAATCGGTACTGGCGCAACCTGTGAAAAATATAAAGGCGAGGGAACAAATTACCACCCCACACCACTTTTTAGTTCTCAGAATCCTGACTACCAAAAAGCTCATAAGTTTTTAAATTTTATATGGTTATTTAATTTTAGCGAGTAAAAATTATACCAAATGGCTAATACTTTCTCAACTAGGTAAGTAACAAAGAATCAAGGCCCGAGAAGAAAAAATAGCTAAAAAGCACAAAAAATACTTAAGATTAGGTTAAGACAACCCGATAAAACCTATGATAAATATTGCCCAAAAACCAGGATTTTTACCAAAGTCCACTTAAACAGTTGTAAACAAATGGGTTTTTAGGTTTTTCTCCTAAAAAGCCTGTAAAACACGGCTAAGGGGTACCTGAAACCGAGGCGGTAGCATTATTTAGTTGAATTATATATACTATTAAGTATTCAAGGGGTTGTGGCTGTTTAGCCGTCCCTTTTAAATAGAAGGACCTTTAACTTTAAAAACAATGAGGTTTGAAAGGAGGCGCTTGGAAAAAATTGTATTATGCAGTTCCTAAATTAGATATCACTTTCAATTTGAAGCATATATATATAGGAGAGAAGTATAATGAAAACTAAGCTGACAAAGCGATTTTCAAGTTTGATCGCAATTTTAGCTTTTCTAGCCCTTTTGGCAGGAAACGCTTATGCGATTACTAATAGTGAGTCTGTTGTATCTCCTTACTGGCAATCGGATTCAGGGTCTTATACCTTCATAGCAGTGAGTCACACTTCACTGTCCGGTATGGCTTCGCAAATTGGTTTAACGGTTAATGCTATCCAAAACGACCAATCTGCATTCGGTACTGCGGTAACTTTCACGATTGAATCAGGAAACACAACAAGAATCTTTATTGTGAGAACCAATCAATCGACGATTAATGAGACCAGCATTTCATCAGCACAATTCATTGTTGGAACCACCAATTTTGAACATGGACATATTCGTATTGATACCATTGCAACTTCCCCAACGTCATCAACTGGCGACGCTTCCTTATCGGGTGACGGCTTCAGGGATACTACGATGCTGTCTTACTGGGGTACGGTGGTTGTAGAAGCAAATACCACAGGTTTCGCCATGGAGTTTATTGGCGATATGCATGATTCCGCTATAGCGCCGACCTTTGATGGCTCTTCAGGAATTGATGTAGCAGGTCCTGGGGCACCATAAGGTAAATGCTCTAAATTTCAACTTTGAACTGGAAAAATACATTTTAAGGAGAACAATCCATGAAGAATATAAAACAATTAATCCTGTACGCGCTTATTGGGATGTTGTATTTTGCCCCAGCAGCCTCAGGACAAACCCAGGCAGATGATACCCGGTTTAGTAATCGTCTTGCCATTTCCCCCTATGCTCAGGCTGTTCCCAATGATAGCTACACCTTCATCGGTGTCAGTCATCCTTCATTGAATAGCGCATTGACCCAGATCGGTGTAGTGGTGGAAGCTATTGGCATGACCACCACGGTAAACAACGCTGCGGGTCGGGCTCAGGTTTTTACAGTAGACGCTGGTGAAACTCACCGGGTATTTATTGTGAATCAGAGCAATGCTACCATTAATACTTCCAATGCGTCTTTCACGGATAGCCGGACTCATATAATCCCGACTGTTGACACAGCTCAGTTTGGTGCAGTAAGAGTCACTACGGTTAGCGAACGTCCAGAGAATGCACCAGGTTCTCGAAACGTTACGGTTGGAACCACTCCAAAGTTTGACAACCTGGCCCAGCTCACAATCTGGGGCATCGTTTTTATTGAATCCAGCTCTTCTGGTTTCGCTATGGAGTTCATTGGCGATATGCAGGATTCAACTTTGGGAGGTAACTTACCATCTGGAGTTGGGTCTAACGTTGGCCCTGGTGATCAAAGTGCATCTTCTGTTGCAGTCGCCAGACCAGCTCGTGGTATTAATTAAACGAGTCGGTTAGAATCAAGTTTTCATCTCAGGGGCCGGCCATTGATGGCTGGCCCCTTTTTCTTCACCTTATTGTTCAAAGGATCTGAACCATGAGACACTTGTTTATCCTCGTTTTATTTTCTTCCTTTTTATTTTCCTGTACTTCCCAGGATGTTAAAGTTGACGCAAAAAAATCTCAATCGCATTATAATTTAGGGCTAGAATTGGCCCAATTGAACCTATTCAAAAATGCCGTGGAAGAGTTTGATCTGGCTATTCAGTTTAATCCTGAAGATCCAAAAATTCACCGGAAAAAAGGTATCCTTCTTTTTGGAATGAAAAATTATGAAGAAGCTCGAGATAGTTTTCAAAAAACCATAGAATTAGACCCGGAAGACGCTCAAGCTCATATTAATTTAGGAATGATTCATTACACTTCAGGAAACAAAGACGAAGCACTGAAAAGCTGGGAATATGCCATAGGGCTCAAACCTGATGATAATGATTCCAAAGCCTTGAATAATATCGGAAATATATATAAATCAAAAAATGATCTATCAAAATCCATTGAATATTATCAAAAGGCTATTGCCTATGAACCCTCCAACTCTACTTACTTGAATAACCTGGGGGATAGCTACCGGCTAAAAGGCGATTTGGTAAAAGCTGAAGAGATTCTTTTAAATTCCTTGAAAGTCGACACCAATGGAATGCTCACTCATTTCAACTTAGGGGTCCTATATCAGACTGAGGGAAAGTTCAATAAAGCTATTGATTCATTTCAAAAATCTTTAAATATCAATCCGTTTTATACCGAAGCGTACTATCAGCTTGCCACCTCTCTCCTTAAGACCGATAACAAGGCCTCCGCTAAGCAATCCTTGGAAAAGGCGATTCAGGCTGATCCTAATAATTTAAAGTTCAAAGAGCTTTATAATAAAGTTTTGGTCTCTTAAAAATTTTCTTAAATAACGAGGCAGGGGTCTTCCCTGCCTCTTTTTTTTTAAGTAAAACTTGCGGTAATAAATTCTCCAGATGTACAATGCCGGGATGAGCGATATTAATTCCCCAACCTCGAAAGAAAATAACCCCTCCGCATCAGAAATAAAAATAATCCTTTCCAAACACAAAATCTGGCTGGAAACCAGTGGCCGTGAGGGAAAACAGGCCAACCTAAAAAATCACCAATTAAAAGGAGCTGTAATGATAGGTGCTGACCTCAAAGACGCGAACCTTGAGGGAGCCTACCTGTATGGAGCTTATCTAAAAAATGCCAATCTAGAGAACTGTAACTTGCGGGGAGCTAACTTGCGGGGAGCTAACTTGAGATGGGCCAACTTAAAAAATGCTGATCTGAAAGCCGCCAACCTTGTCCGTGCCGATTTCATGCAGGCTGAATTAAAAAACACCCGTCTTGAAGGAGCTAATCTAAAAATGGCAGAAGGGCTCAAATCCGAACAGCTGGCAGAAGCACATATAGATGAACAAACCATCCTCCCCTCAGCGTGATACCCCCATTCGGGGCATGAAATTTTTAGAAAGAGGTATAACAGCCTTCGCATCCAGTGGTGGGTTATTGAAAAACCATTTTGGCGGAATCGAGCATACCTTTTAAGCTGGAAGTTGCATCCTCAACCGCTGTGGGTTCATAACCACAATGGGCAGTACAATCTGCGCATTTGCGGTTATTCTCATGACCATAGTCAGCCCACTCCGTGGTTTCCATCAATTCCTTAAAAGTTTCCGCATACCCTTCATCCAAAAGGTAGCATGGCTTTTGCCAGCCTAACACGGAATAATTTGGGTTCCCCCAAGGGGTGCAGGAATAGTCCTTTTTACCACGCAAGAACTCCAAATAAAGCGGCGAGTGATTCAAGTCCCAGCGGCCCTTATTATTTTTCGCAAGTAACTGATCGAAAAATTCAAATGTTTTGCGACGCCCAAAAAAATGGTCCTGATCCGGAGCATCCTGGTAGCGAAATGCAGAAGCCATTGTTACTCCATCAATTCCATAGGGCTTTAAAAAATCTAAAAACTCTTCTGCCTTCTCGACCGTTGTGTCCTCGAAAAAGGTGGTGGCACTGGTTACTCGGAACCCTCTTTTCTTGGCTTCTTGAACCGCCTCAATGGCCAGCTTGAAAGTTCCTTGCTGATCAACAATACGGTCATGATCCTCTTCCATGCCATCAAGATGAACGGAAAGGGTCAAATAAGGGGTTACTGGCAGTTGATCCAAATAATCTTTTAGCAAGATCGCATTGGTGCACAAATAAATAAAACGTTTCATGGCAACCAGGCCCTTAACGATTTCAACAATTTGCGGATGCATCAATGGCTCCCCACCGGCTATAGAAACAACAGGAGCACCGCACTCATTCGCAGCCTTGAAACACTGCTCTGGGGTTAAATTCTGCTTCAATATTTCATTGGGTTTTTGAATTTTCCCACAACCAATACACTCTAAATTACAACGGAATAAAGGTTCTAACATCATCACAAGGGGATAACGTTTATTGCCCTTTAATTTTTGGCGAAATAAATAAGACCCTATTTTTAATGCTTGCATCATGGGGACTGACATAGAATCTAAGACCCTTAATAATTAAATTGTTTCAGAAAGTTTTCTTGCTAAAATTCCAATGCAAGAAGACTTATTATAAAACCTGTTGTTTTGGGAGCAAAGAATTTTATCGCTACCGGGAAAAGGATGTTAACTAAATTAAATATCCTACACAATCCCTATTGGCGAAAGATCCATTAATTGAAAACCGACCGTGAAAAAATTTCTATTCTTCCTCATTTTTGTTGTGGTCGCACTAGCTTTGGATGGAACCTTAGCCAAAGATATTTTTGATTACGGAATCCAAACCGTATCAGGTTGGATGGGGCTGGCTTTGCTTATTGGTATTCTCATCACTCTATACTGGGCAGAATCCACCAAAAGCCACCATGACAAAAACACCCGTGAGTAAATAAGTTGAACGGTAATCCTTAAATGGATTCAGTCGTTTCGACATTCTGCAATAGACTCAACAACGCAAAAGGTTCTACCTGCCGGTCAATTTTAATCCAGATGGTTCCATTCCCTCCATGCGCTACAGTTGCTTTTTCACCAGCACTTGTTTCCATTGCATCGATGCTAAATTTAAATTGTCCACCCGGTGAAATATATTCTGCCTCATCACCCAACTCGATTCGGTTTTTAACTTCTACTTCCATCCAGCCCGGTCGCTCATTAACGACCTGCCCACCAAATACCTGAGCCTGGTTTTCTTCTTGAGGTGAATCAAACCGTTCAGTTTCTCGATTGGATGCAGATATTAGAAACGCAGAAGTAAAACCTCGGTTAGCCGTCTTTTCGATTTCTCCCAGTAAACCCGGATCAAAAGAACGGCCTTCGGTTAGATCGCTAATGGCTTTACGGTATGCACGCGTAACCAAAGATAAATAATAAATAGATTTAGACCGGCCCTCTATTTTAAATGATAGGACCCCGGCATCTTGAAGAGGTTTTAAATATTCTACCGCCCTCAAGTCTTTTGAGTTCATGATATAAGTGCCATGTTCATCTTCATCTACTGGCATCATTTCACCATTCCGCTGGGTTTCCTCGATAGCATACTGCCCCTCTAGCGGTTTATACTTTTCAGTATCCTTCCCCTCTTCTTCATGGACTTTGAATTCCCATCGGCAACTATTTGTACAGGTGCCCTGATTTGCATCTCTATGATTGAAATAGTTGGATAAAAGACATCGGCCGGAATAAGCAATACAAATTGACCCGTGAACAAAAGCCTCAAGCTCTAAACCTGGAACACGATCATGGATTTCCTGGATCTCCTCTAGAGAAAGCTCTCTGGATAAAATGATTCGCTTAACACCCAGGTTGTACCAGAATTCCGCCGAGGTCCAATTCATGGTATTGGATTGTACCGAAAGATGAACCGGAATCTCTGGAAACTCCTTCACCGCAAATTGAATCATTCCAGGGTCAGCCATAATGAACGCGTCAGGACCTAAAGCCGCGTGTTGAGCTAAAGATTTTTTAAAGGATTCAATTTTTCGGTTAGGAGGAAGAATATTGGCAGTGACATATATCTTTTTTCCCTTTTCATGGGTGTAGGCGATGGCATCTTCAAGTAAATCATTTTTAAAGGGATTCTCTCTCGCCCTGAGGGAAAATTTTGGGATGCCTGCATACACTGCATCTGCTCCATACGCCAAAGCGTATTTCAATTTTTCAGGACTACCTGCTGGCGATAATAATTCTGGGGCCATCATTTGAATTCAATTTCTTATAAAATTAATAGTATAGAGCTTTTTAGCTTACACCAATGAGGTATCAAACCGCAACAAACTTAGATTGTCGGTAGGGTTTTCAGGGTTATGAAATTCGGGAATATCAAGGAGAGTGCTTAAATTCGGTCTTCATCGCCAGAGGAATCACCTTCGCCACCTTGAAGCTCTTCCACCAAGGACAGGGTAGATCGAAGCCTTTTGGCTAAAACTTTAAGTATAGGCATAAGAGCCTGGGGATTTTGTTGCGCCAGATGATTAAAGGTCTCCTGAGTCATTTTCGAAATGGAACAATCTTCCAGCGCTACTACTGTGGCCGAGCGTGGGAGCCCATCTATCAACCCCATCTCCCCAAAAATATCATTTTCTTTAAGTACAGCAATAATATGCTTATCTTCGTTTGGGCGCTTTTTAGAAACCTCTACACTCCCCGACTCAATAATATAGGCACAGTCACTCAGCATGCCTTCTTGGATTATTTCGGCGCCTTTTTTAAAATAATGTGTCTTCATTATGATCTATATAAAAAGAAACTAATAAGTTTTCTAAAATGCTTTCAAAGACTTACAAATAAAAAATATTTTATGCTTAGAGGGTAATTGCCTGAGAAAAATTAAAATTTATGAACCTCTTGCATATTTTAAGCCTTTAAGAATAAAAATGCAATACAGCCCTTATTATGGGGCTTGAGCAACCTAAATTTGAATTACAAATCTAAAATTAAAAAGGATCTGCATATCTTAAAGTGCAGACCCTCGTATATTTCCCAAAATAATTAAACCATAAATCCTAATTTTTTATTCCGGCTTTTCAACCTTACGCCGGACTCGATTTCCCGTTCTCAAATCCTTCTATTATTTCCAAGGCTTTTCTCAAGCGTTTCGCAAGAACTTTTAAAACGGGAATTAAGGCCGTAGGATTGTGTTTTGATAATGAATTAAAAATATCCTGCGTCATTACTGTTACCGTGCAATCTTCTATAGCCACTACGTTGGCAGAACGTGGAAGAGAATCGATCATCCCCATTTCTCCAAAAATATCGTTTTGCTCGAGAATGCCTATTATCTGTTCTTCACCATTGACCATTGTCTTGGATACTTTCACGCTTCCCGACTCAATAATATAAGCGCAGTCACTCAAGGTGCCTTCTTCAATAATTTTCGCATCCTTCTTAAAGTATTGCTTTTTCATTCTCACTCCATTCTTCATCACATGGAAAGACTAATTTGGAATTATTGCCCGCTAGATAATAATCTTTTGAGACAGTGGGGCCTGTTCTAGAATTCAAAGAAGGAATAAATATAAAGTTAAAATGTAAAGGACCAGCATAAAGCCTCTGGCCTTTTACAAATTAGGCGAATAAACATAATTTTAAACTTCAATTAAAAGGAATATTGTTTTTATTGCCGGGGAAGCGTAGATACTTTACAAACTGCCAACAGGTACAGATTGGGTCTCTACCTTCCCGCTTTCCAAATTGTCCACCACCCTTAAGGTATGCCTCAATCTGTTTACCAGAATTTTTAAAATCGGCATCAACGCCTGTGGATTCTGCTTGGCCAAAGAAACAAAGGTTTGCTGGGTAATTTTTCGAATTCGACAACTATCTAGCGCTGTTACAGTAGCGGATCGGGGGAGCCCGTCAATCAGACCAAGCTCCCCAAATATTTCGTCTCGAGTCAGAGTTCCCACAAAATGCTGTTTGCCACTTGGAAGAGACTTGCACACTTCGGCACTTCCTGACTCGATAATATAGGCGCAGTCGCTACGATCTCCCTCTCGGATGATCGTTTCGCCTTTTTTATATTTCAAAGCTTTAGGTTGAATTGACATATTAGCTACATATTTAAAATTATTTAGCTAGAGTATTTGCCAATCCATTCATTGAACTTTGAGAACCCGAGCTTTGCGAGTTTGGAACGTTCGGGGAGAACATATAAGCCACCAAACCCGCAAAGATCAGGAAAATAACTATTGGAGTCCAAGGGGATTTCTTCTCGGCTTTTCCTCTTTTTTTAGTTGCGGATGTCTTACCATTTCGCGACTCAGATTTAGCCGAACTTGGGATTTTTCTTTTAATTGTTGCTGTGTTCATCATTTCACCTCAAAAAACTGTCATAAAATCTATACTGATACCTTATTTAATAGCATAATGCATGCCAAAGCCCCCCACAATTGCGGGATAAATCACATAAGTCATTATAAATAAAAGAGTAAATTAATATTTGGAGAGATTGCTACAGAAATACTGAGAATATATTTCCGAGAACATGTCTTAATTTGAGACAAGTTATCTCAAAATGATACACTTATGAGACAGTGAGACAATTTTCTTTTAGGTTGCCGAACGATATTTCTTTATTTTTCTATAAAATGTCGCCCTGCTGATGCCCAATGCCTTTGCAGCTTGGGGAACTTTTCCATTAGCTCGGTTAAGGGCTTCTAAAAAAGCCTTCTTTTCAATTTCATCAAAGGTCGACCCGGCGGCGGGTAGAGTTGGGTGAGAAGATAAAGGTTCGACTATGGGAGCAGAGATAACGGGTTGGACCGTCTGCTGATTTTCTATGGCAGGAATGAATCGGTTATCGTCCCCGACATGCCCTTCACGATGCTTCTGAATATCTGGCGAAAGGTTTTCGATTTGCACCATATTTGTTTGTGTGGTGACCATGGCTCGATATATTTCGTTCTCCAACTGCCTTACATTTCCTGGCCAGGGATAACGATCCAAGGCTTCCATTGCATACGAACTTACCGAGGTAATCTTTTTGGGGATTTCGTCCTTATACTTTTTTAGAAAATGATTGATCAAAAGCGGGATGTCGTCTTTTCTCACTCTTAAAGGGGGTAAAGAAATAAGATATACCATCAAGCGGTAATAAAGGTCTTCACGGAACCTGCCTTCCTTGACCGCATCTTGCAGATTTCTATTGGTTGCGGAAATAACCCTTAAATCCACATTTATTTTTTTTGTTCCCCCTACTTTTTCAAAACTCTTATCCTGCAAAAACCGAAGGAGCTTTACCTGCATTTTGGGCGACATTTCCCCGATTTCATCTAAAAACAGCGTGCCCCCATTTGCCCCCTCCAGCTTTCCTGGTCGAGAATCATCCGCCCCGGTGAATGCTCCCTTTTCGTGACCAAAAAATTCGTTTTCCTGCAGCTCTTCAGGAATGGCACCGCAATTGATGGCGACAAAATCTCCCATTCTATATGCGCTGTTAAAATGAATGGCTTTTGCAACCAGTTCTTTTCCTGTGCCGCTTTCACCCCCGATAAAAACATTGATATTAATTCCGGAAACTTCGTCAATCTGCCCAAAAATCTGCCGCATGGATTCGCTATGCCCCACAATATTTTTGTAGGAATATGTTTTTTTAAGTTCCCCCTGAAGCCTCTGAATCTTATTGACCATCGAATACATTTCAATGGCCCTTTCAACATTTGTTTGCAGACGAATCTTATCCACCGGCTTCACCATATAATCAAATGCGCCTATTTTCATGGCTTCCACAGCAGGACCCAAGGCATCATTATTGGTAATAACCATAACCGGAATGTCTCTATTCGCAAGACGGATGCGTTTAAGAATTTCCAGGCCCGACAACCCCGGCATATTGATATCCAGACAAATTGCAGCCGGGTTTTCATCCAGCATATTCAGACAAAGCTCACCATTATCAAAAACTTTAATCTGATAACCCTGGTCCTTAAGCCATCCCACCATCATTTGCCGATGAGTGATGTCGGTATCTACTACAAATATTAGTTCTTTAATTGCCATGATCTTTTAGACAAAAATTGCTCACGCTATTTCTCTAACCTTGAAGTTGAATGAATACGTTACTTGATCTTATTCGGCAACCGAGTTATTGCTATTCATCCGTCTCACACCTTCGAGACGCTCTATAACCTAAAATCTCTGCGTCTAGCAGACTTCCAAAATTGATATAACCCTTCGGGTTTTTAGGATAACCTTTGCATTCCGGCCATTCATAAATCCGGGTTTTAGGATTGCCCAGCAAGCCATAAGCTAAAAATAGATCATAATCCATATTCTTTGGAATAGCAGGAGGAGAGGGAAGCCTGTTTTCTCGACGAAACTCCCAGGGAGGAACTGGTTTTTTCTGGATCCATAAGCCTAGATTTTTTTTCCAGGCTTTATATTCCAGCTTTTCAAGAAAACTACTGTGAGGGTTCTTCACCCGATAATGCCAAGCCAACCCGGATTTGAGCATTTCCTCGTTCAGCAGTTTGCCGTCTGGCAAAAACACCTCCCCGATCAAACGCTTGTACTTATCTTTTAAGATATAGTTTACGCGTACAGTTTTCCCCATGGCCAAATCTGTTGCCAACCTTAAGGCGGACTTGCCAAATGGCTGGCCCATTTCTGGAGCATCAATATCCGCTAAACGCACCTTATGCAATTTATCACGGTCCGTTTTTAACGTTAACGTATCTCCATTCTGGATCTGAATCACTTCACCATTTACGGTCTTCAAATCCGCTTGCGGCACCAGATACAACATCAACACTAATAAACTTGTTTTAATTCCCATAATAAAATTCTACCACCCGCTAGCGCGGGAGGCGACTAGCAATATCATTATCTCGAGAAAAATTGGCATCTCGGCTTAATATGTTCTTGCTCATTTTTCTTCCTCAAGCGCAGGTAAACTGCGCTCAATCATGAACCGGACATCGTCATTCCGCTAGCGCGGGAGGCGACTAGCAATATCATTATCGCGAGAAAAATCGGCATCTCGGCTTAATACGTTCATACTCATTTTTCTTCTTCAAGCGCAGGTAAGCTGCGCTCAATCATGAACCGGACATCGTCATTGGCGTTGGTGTATGTGATTTTTATTCCGGGGTGTTTGGACTGAAACACTCGAAACACCTCATCGACAAACCCCTGGCCAACAGTAGAAATATCTTTAAAATCTAAAACCACGTGTTTGAATTTTTCCAGCCCCAAACAAATACGCCGTGCTTGGGATCGTGAGACATAGCGCTCATCACCCAGTTGGCTCAGTTGCACCAAAATATGGGTCCTATCAAACTTGGGCATTCCCTCAGGATTCTCCTCAACAAATTCTTCGAAAACTTTCTGCATTTTTCTTTTTGAATCTAATGCGATTTTCATTATCAAACCTGTTCCGGGCACATTCTCATCCTTCATCGTTTCCACAAACCAGTCTTCATCCCAATTCGTCCTTATATAGGATATGCCTCTTGAAACGATGTGAAAAATATCAAAGGCTCGGGATGTGAAAAAAATGCCTTCGCCCGTGTGGTTTTCCTGGTCGGTGGTAAATTTTCCTTTTGAAAGATCAAGGATACTTTCACGCTCATTATCCAGCTCTAAGGCATTCTTAATCTTTCTGAAAATTCCAATGCCATTATCGCGAATTGCTATTGTGACTGAATCTGATGCCCATATAGTTTTTATCACTACCCCGGTTCCCTCTGAATGGTCGATGGCGTTGTTGAGCATTTCCAGAAAACCGTATTCGCAAATCTCCAGAATATTTTTTGAGAGTGTCTCAAAATCCTGCAAAAAGTTTTCTTTCCAGACTTCATCTTCCGCGATTCCCGGTTCCAAAGGAATCTGAAATTTTTTATTTTTTTCGGTTTTTAAAAAATATTTTGCCTGCCGCGTGGTGCCCGATTTTATGATCTTTCCATCACGAACCAGTCGATTCAAATGCCGGTGAACAGTCGTGCGACTGCACGCAAATGCCGCCGCAGTTTTGGCAACAATATTCTGTGGATGCACCGGTATTTTCGCTAAAAGATAGCTACGAATTTCTTCCGCCTGGTTCTTGACCATTCTAAATCCTTTATTACCACTAGTTATAAAAATTATTATAACTAGTGGTAATATGCTTGTCAATCGAGATAATCTAGGGTTTCTCTATAAATATACACCCTATATAGATAATAATAATTATAACCATACAAAATTCTATTTATAACTATATTAGGGCATATTTATAACTACTGGGGTGTGGGTTTATAACGGGTTGCAAATGGCTGGAGGGTGAAGAGGTAAATTTAAGTGGTTTTTCGTGAGCGGTAGATAAGAAAAGCACCTGCAATCAACAGAAAAATACTGTAAAAACTGCCTCGGCTGAGGCCCATAATGAGGGAGGCATCGGGCTCTCTAAACTGCTCGCCAAAGATACGCACTACCGCGTAAATCAGCAAAAATTCACCGCTCAATCGGCCGGGGTGATTCAGGGCATCGGTTTTCCACAACCGCCATTGGCTGTACGCCAGCAATAGACCTCCTTCCAGCCCTGCTTCATAAAGCTGGGAAGGGTGGCGGGGGGCGATTTGTTCCAAAGGGGTTCCCAGCATGGCACTTTGAGGAAAAATCACCGCCCAGGAAACATGAGAAACTTTTCCCCATAGTTCTCCATTAATGAAATTGGCAATACGACCCAGTAAAATTCCCGGTGGCACCAAAGGACATAGCAGGTCCCCGAGTTGCAGAAAAGAAATTTTTAGTTTTTTCGCCACCCACCAGCAGGCTGCAAGCACTCCTATGAAACCGCCATGACTGGCCATGCCCCCTTTCCAGACCTGAAATATGACCCAGGGTCTGCGTAGAGTTTCGTCCAGCGCATAGAACAACATATATCCCATCCGACCCCCCAGTAATACTCCAATCATCATGGAGGTGATGACGAGAGACTGTTGCTCAGGAGTAAGCGCGGCTTTGCCATGCTTGCAAAACAGGTGCAAGAGCCACATTCCGGATAAGAAGCCTAAGGCATAGGCCAATCCGTAATAGCGGATACCAAAACTTTCTGTGAATTGGAGTAAGAAGGGATCTAGATCGTGAACCCAGTAATTGGAACTTTCCATAGCGATAGCTTGTTAAACCGGCAAAAAGATTGGGGTGTGATATTTTTCCTAAGCTCTCGTGCCCTGAGAAAGGGTATGTGATATCACCAACCTTGGCTTCATGCCCTGAAAGGGTAAAAAGTTATTGCTAGTTGGCTACGGGGCTCGCCCCGTCAAGATGGAAGCGGCATCGATGGCGCCATAGGTGAAAATCATATCTGCGCCGGCCCGGCGCAGGCTGATGAGCGATTCTATCAGACAGCTATCGTAATCAAGCCAGCCTTTTTCATCCGCGGCCTTGAGCATGGCATATTCTCCGCTGACATGATAAGCGGCGACGGGGAGCGCCGAATGCTCGCGCGTTAATCGGATGATGTCCAGATAGGGCAAGCCGGGTTTGATCAGTAACCAATCCGCTCCTTCTTCTTCATCTGATTGGATTTCCCTTATCGCTTCACGAGCATTGGCTGGATCCATTTGATAGGTTTTTTTATCTCCCTCTTTGGGAGCAGAGTCAAGCGCATCACGAAACGGCCCATAAAAGGCAGAGGCATATTTCGCGCAGTAACTGCAAATCAATACATCCTCAAATCCGGCTTCGTCCAAGGCCCAGCGTATGGCATCGACCCGGCCGTCCATCATATCGGAAGGTGCCACCACATCGGCTCCTGCTTCCGCCTGGGCTACCGCCATATCGGCAAGAAGGGGGAGTGTCTCGTCATTCAAAATTTTACCGTCTTTTACCAGTCCATCATGCCCATCGCAGGAATAAGGGTCTAACGCCACATCCGTGATAACCAGCATGTTAGGAATCGATTTCTTTAATTCTTTTACCGCCCGCTGAAGCAGTCCGTTGGGATTAAGACTTTCCGTGCCCTCCGAATTTTTCAACGAATTCTCCAAAGCGGGGAAGAGAGCAACTGCAGGGACCCCAAGATCAAATGCCTTTTGGCAATCGGAGACGAGTTGATCAATCGAAAGCCTTGAGATACCTGGCATCGAAATAATCGGACTGCGAAGGTTGTTACCCTCCTGAACAAAAGCGGGCCAAACCAAATTGGCCGGACTCACCACCGATTCCCGGATCAGTCCACGAATGGCTGGATTCAATCTGTTTCTGCGTGGTCGTTGCATCATTAAGGGTGTCTTATTGTGGGCGATTTACCAACATGAAGAAGAATAACCAATCAATTTTGCCTTTGCAACTTAAAGCAAAACCCTGTCGAATCTTCGACAGGGTCTGCGGATTTATACCCCTAAAAAATGGGGAAAACTGGCTCCGGTGACAGGACTCGAACCTGTAACAACTCGATTAACAGTCGAGTGCGCTACCAATTGCGCCACACCGGAATGGACTTTATATATAGGATTAAAACACTGAAATTTAATCGTTTTGCATCATATTGTCAAGTGGATTTTCCCTCCACCCACTGGGCCCGGGCAACGCCCGGTAGTAATAAGCCAAGGCTTTTGAGGCGAACTACAAGTTGTCTCGGCTTGAAGAGCTATTGTCCGTTGAGCCGCGAGATGGGCTGTTGGCAAAAAAAAGAAATTTCAAGTACCAGCGGAGGTTCTCCGCTAGCCCATTTCCATTCGCCCTTCCAGCGATTTCAACAGGGTCACAGAGTCGGCATATTCAATATCCGAACCCACTGGCAGGCCCCTGGCAATCCGAGTAACCTTGACCGTCTCAAAGGGTTTCAAAACTTTTGAGATATATACCGCTGTGGATTCGCCTTCCATGTCTGGATTGGTGGCCAGGATTACCTCACGAATGCCTGGCGCACTGACTTTCTCTTTCAAAGCTTCAATATTCAGGTCATTCGGACCAATGCCATCCAGAGGAGATATCACCCCCATCAGCACATGATAAACTCCTTTGAAATACCCCATATTCTCCATCACATAAACATCGTGCGGTTCTTCCACCACACAAATCTGTGAATGGTCACGGGTTGAGTCGGAACAAATCTCGCAGGGTTCTGACTCGGTAATACCGTGGCATATTGAACAGAGAATAATTTTTTCTTTGAGGTTCTGAATGGCTGAGGCGAGTTTATTCGCATGCTCCGTTTTTCCGCGCATCAGAAAAAACGATAAGCGCTCGGCAGTTTTCTGACCAATGCCAGGAAGCCTTTTCAACTCATCTATGAGGTCGGTAACAGCGGGTGGTCTTTTCACGGTGGAATGCTAAAGGTTAATTTTTATCGGATTCAGCGAGTTATGTTTCTCATTTGCCTTCATACCTCGAATGAGGTATCACGCTGGTTATGTGAAGAGCCCCGGAATTTTCAAGCCCCCGGTCAATTTAGACATTTCATCCTGCGCCAGTTCTTTAACTTTTTTGTGAACTTCATTCATGGCACCGGCAATCAGGTCTTCCAGCATTTCGCGATCGTTCATGTTGATTAACTCGTCATCAATATGAATCGAGATAACTTCATGGAGTCCATTGGCAACAACCTTCACCATTCCGCCCCCAGTAGTTACCTCTACATTTTTTTCCGCGAGACCTTCTTGAATCTCGGAAATTTTGGACTGCATATCCTGAGCTTGTTTAAATAGCGAGGTCCAGTTTTTATCAAACATCAATACACCTGTTATTCAGAAAAATAAGGGCACCTCTAGTAACTCAATAATTTTTAGATGCACTCTCATTTCACCACAGTGCCCCCGAAAATGTCCAGAGCATCTTGGATAATTTCTGATTCTGTTTTTTGTCTGCCCTGATTATCATCATTTATAGTTTTTTTTTTCTGCTCACTTGAGGAGGGAACGGGGGTAGGTTGAGCCTCACCCAGTTTCAAAATCACCTGAACCTCATGACCTGTGACAGACCGAACCATATCCTTGATAAACTGAACATTTTCCTGTGTCTCTACCATTTCCAGAGTGAAGGTGTCTGAAAACATAATTTGAATTTCTTTTTCGTTCAGTGCGAGCACCTGGCATTTATCCAGATAATGTTCAAAAGCAGGACGTTTTCGGGAAACTTCCTGGCGAACTTTAGCCCAAATGGAGGGATCAAAAGAACCATTTTCCGGTTGGACAATAGCCTGACTGTTTGCGGATGTTGCGCCTGAATCACTTTGTGGTGATGACTCTACTGGCTGGGCCTGCTCTACTGGCTGGGCCTGCACAACTGGCTGGGCCTGTTCTACTTCTCCTTCTATCTGATTGATCTTTTCGATGAGATCATCAATTTTTTTAAAAGACCGGGTTTCGGTCAGTCGCAATATAGCCATTTCAAAAACCATCTGCGCCAAAGTGGAACGTTTCATTTCTACTTCCGCTCGGGAGAGAATCGTAAACATTTGTTGCAATTCATCGGCATGGAATCCTTCCGCCTGTTTTTTCAAAACTTCCAGGTTGCAGGTATGCGCATTCAGTAATATTTCAGGATTACGGGAAATTTTAACCATCAATAGGTTTCTCAAATATTCCATCACACTCCGACAAAACAAGCTCAGATTTTTTCCCTGATTGGCAACTTCCTGAACCAGAGTGATCAGCTCAGAAGGTTCTCGTTTAATCAGTCTGTCAGCAAAAAGCTCAAGAATTGTTCCACCAACAATACCCAGAACCGCCTCAACTGAATCGGTATCAACCTTTTTGCCGCTATAAGCAATGACTTGATCCAACAAGCTTTGTGCATCACGCATACTGCCAGCACCAATTTTTGAAATTTCCTCTAATCCTTTTTCGTCAATTTGAATTTTCTCCTGCCCACAAATCAACTCAAGTTGTTTGGTGATTTGAGCGTTGGAAAGTGGCTTGAATTCAAAGCACTGACAACGGGAAAGAATCGTATCCGGAATTTTGATCAACTCGGTGGTGGCAAAAATAAAAATAACTTTTGCGGGAGGTTCTTCCAGCGTTTTCAACAGAGCATTGAACGCGCTTTTTGAGAGCATATGTACTTCATCAATAATATAGACTTTGTAACGGGCTGAGGAGGTGGCGTATTGCACATTATCAATGAGGTCGCGCACTTCAGCCACCCCATTATTGGAGGCACCATCGATTTCCTGCACATCAATACAGTTGCCTTCTGTAATTTCCACACACAAACTGCAGGTGCCGCAAGGGTCTATGGTCGGTCCGTTTTCGCAGTTGAGTACTCGCGCTAGAATTCGCGCTGTAGTGGTCTTCCCCACCCCGCGAGTTCCGGAAAATAAAAACGCATGCGAAATACGATTCAGTTCAATGGAGTTGGATAGGGTTCGGACAATATGCTCCTGTCCAACCAACTCGCTAAATTTCTGGGGACGCCATTTACGGGCTGAGACCTGGAAGTCCATTATTTCAGAAGGCCGATGGTTTGCAGGCAACCGCTGATTGTAAGTCGCCTGGAAATGCTATTTAAAGGCAGAATTGCTGGGTAACTCACAGCACACATGGGATTTTGCTACCGCTGCTTCCTTCCGGACCTGACGGATTTCACAAAGCCACGTTGCGTGAGGCCCAACAAAACTGCCAAATATATTTACGGAGAATCTCCGCTAATTAATTGTAATTTTTTATACTGTGGGCAAGTGTTCTTTCGGCCCAAATACCTATTGCTCATTTCCCCCCTCTTAGAGGGTGGCGGAGAGGGAGGGATTCGAACCCTCGGTAGGGGTAAACCTACACACGCTTTCCAAGCGTGCGCCTTCAACCGCTCGGCCACCTCTCCACTACAAATCGCTTTATCTGGCGACCAAGTTCCCGACCACAATTAAAGCGTGCTGTATTCTAATTTTATCTGCTCCAAGTTTCAAGGTTAATTCCGCTTCAAAAAAGCTCAGGCTCTTTATTTTCAATATTCTTGGAGCGGAGAACCTCCAAATTGGGCCAAAAAATTCCATTCCTTTTAATACATAATTCTCCAAACGGTCCAGGTCATCCCAATCATAGCGAGTCCCATATAAGAACCTGGCCCGAGGCTTCCTGAATAGCTATAAATCATCCAGGCCCCTACTACCCAGGCGATGGTCATAAAAATCAGAATAATTTTAAACCCTTTTCCCCTATCCATTGTTCGCCCTTTACTCCGTCGGAACTGAGACACCCTGCCTCAAAACCTGTTAAAATAATGGCGGGTCGTTTTACCCATCCAAGGCACGGGTGGTATTCCCTCATTATCTTCATGCCCTAAAAGGGTAAATTCCAAGGTTAGCCATTACGCGCGCAAGAACACGATATGAAGGTCTACCAGTAAAGTCAAGATTGGCTTTCGCGCACTGACAAACTGTCTTTTGCCTGAATCAAAATCAACCCCCCGAAAACTGGAAATGGAAATAACCTCACTTTTTAAAACTCATAGATTTTCCTGGATCGTGGGCGCTGGCCTGCTGACCCTACTTCTGTTCACCGTTTATTTCCCCGTTCTTGAGTACGGATTCATCTGGGACGATGACCGCCATTTAACTGATAATCCTTTTGTAATCAATCCTGATGGACTAAAACCTCTCTGGCTGGATGTGCGGTCCACTCAACAATATTATCCGCTGATTTCCACCAGCTTTTGGATAGAGCACCGACTCTGGGGTTTGAACCCTTTGGGATACCACATTGACAACGTCCTGCTCCATACCATGAACACCATCGTACTGTGGCGCATTCTGGTATTTTTAGGTATTCCTGCCGCCTGGTTGGTTTCCGCAGTTTTTGCTCTCCATCCCGTTCATGTCGAGTCGGTAGCCTGGATCACGGAGAGAAAAAATCTTCTTTCAGGATTTTTTTATCTATTATCGCTTTACACCTTCCTGCGATTTTATTTTTCGGGACAATCGGTTGACTCCAGCGAAAACCCAAAACGTTCGGGTCTACTTTATGGCCTCTCATTATTTTTCTTTATCTGTGCGCTTTTTGGCAAAAGCGTTACCTGCACTCTACCCGCGGTTATCCTTTTACTTATATGGTGGAAACAAAACCACATCGACCTGAAAACTATCCGGCTCATGGTGCCCTATTTTATGATCGGGCTTGGTTTGGCTACTTTGACCATTTGGCTGGAAAAAGTAAACGCCGGAGCTTTAGGACCTGAATGGAATTATTCTTTCTGGGACCGATTTATAATTGCCGGCCAAGCTCTTTGGTTTTATATCGGGAAATTGATTTGGCCGTCTCCGATTATTTTTATCTACCCCATGTGGAGCATTGACGACTCGGTTTGGTGGCAATACCTTTATCCTTTAACATTTTTATTTTTTATTCTGGTTTTATGGGCTCTTAGAAAAAATATCGGCCGAGGTCCCTTGACCGCTGTTTTATTTTTTGCTGGTTCGGTTCTTCCTGCTTTAGGATTTTTTAATATCTACTTCATGCGATTTTCACTGGTCTCGGACCACTTTCAATATCTCCCTTCAATCGGAATCCTGCTTATCGCTATCGTTGGAGTAGCCCGGTTAGCGGGGAAAAGCTTGCCCTTATTTGCCATTTTGCTTTTACTCGGTCTCGGACATTTAAGCTCGAAACAGATTTCTATTTATAAAAATGACTTCACCCTATGGAGTGATACGGTTCAAAAAAATCCCAATGCCTGGATGGCTCATTACAATCTTGCAAACGTTTTCATCAATGAACAAAAAGTCGAGGAAGCTCTGATACATTATCGGGAAGCGATTCGCATCAAGCCTGATTTTCCCCGGGCCTCTTACAATCTGGCCAACACCCTTCTCGCCCAGAGCAAAACCCAAGAAGCCATTATTCAATACGAAATTTCAATCCGTACCAAACCGGATTTTGTCGATGCTTACAATAATTTAGGGGTAGCCTTACTGTCTGAAGGGAATACTGAGGAAGCGATTATACAATTTGAGAAAGCTCTAGAACTGAAACCAGACTATGCCGATGCCCAGAACAATCTTAAAGTTGCCACTCGGCGTGGAGCCAGTAGCCGTGATATTCTTCATTAACCTTGTGCCCCGCAGGGGTAAATAGCTTAATCTGGTCAGCAAGGAGTTATCTCGGCTAAATAGATAAATTGTTGCTCATTCCCATCCACAGGAGTGGGTGGGGAGAAAAGAGTGCGCCCAGCAGGACTCGAACCTGCGACCTACGGTTCCGCAAACCGTTCATCT
>Ga0233428_1001067_pt1 | contig 31518 bp, 25 predicted proteins | sample SI_118_April2016_4_FD_179890 | JGI IMG/M metagenome (GOLD analysis project Ga0233428, IMG submission 179890) | Seawater microbial communities from Saanich Inlet, British Columbia, Canada - SI_118_April2016_120_MG | ecosystem: Environmental > Aquatic > Marine > Inlet | place: Canada: British... | reverse complement strand
CATATGATGAGATCGATTTGGAATATTATGTCGAGTGTCAAAGGAGATGGATAAAGGATGTCCTCTGTAGTGGAAACTATCACTTCAGGGAAGACGAGAGATTTTTACCTTTAATTATGAGCAGGGGATGTGTTTATGCATGTACGTTTTGTTTCCACTTCAACAGGCTTCACAGAAAACATTCTGCCAAGTATATTGCTGACTATATAGAGTTTATGATGGATAAATATGGCGCAACTGCTTTTCAGATCATGGATGATCTGATACTTATAAACAAAAAGTGGCTCCATGAGGTTTGTGATGAGATAATTAAGCGTGGTATTAAGGTCAGTTTTTTCTCCAGCGGTGGTAAACCAAATATAGTCGACAAGGAAATATTAATGAAGATGAAGGAAGCGGGTTTTAAACGGTTAAGCTACGGGGTTGAATCTGGTAGTCAAACCATACTGGACTTAATGCAAAAAAAGACCAAAGTCGAAGACAATTACAGAGCGGTATCGCTCATGAAAGAAGTAGAAATGCCTAGTTCAGTTAATATCGTTTTCGGTATTCCAGGGGAAACAGAAAAAACGATGAATGAGTCAAAGGATTTTCTGGTGAGTCTGGATTTGACAAGTAAAGATTATTATTCAGCACTGGCAACCCCATATCCCGGATCCCCTCTGTTTAAACACGCACTGGAGAAAGGGATTATAAAAGATACGCGGGAGTATCTTTCTGATCTTGGAGGATATGCAGACTATCGCTATAATCTGACTGATATGCCGAGGATGAAATTCTTAAATAATGTTATCAATGTTGCCTATAAGGTTGACTGTGCCTATTATAAAAAAAGGCGACAATACTGTAAAATAGTATCTCTTACATTGGAAAAATATATAAAGATGTTTTATTATGCGATAACAACACCTGAAGCTCGAAGTAAAATTGGATTGAAATCGAGGCTGAGTGGCGTTGTAAAACTGTTTTCAAGATGAAATGCCTGTAGTTGATTTAGTTCTCAGAATATTTCCTGTTATAATGTTTGATGTTCTAATTTGTCACATTCACAAACAATCTCTAAAGAGTTAATAGATCCTGACTATTTTGAATTATTGGCGGCTGAATTTGTTTCTATAACGGCCCGATCGGTTTCTGAAAAATTGACTTCTTCTGTTTTTGCTTCCCCCTTAAGCGCAAGGAGCCCTGACCTTTGCATGCTGTGGCATCCGGTATACCGAAGACGCCACAGACCAAAATTGCTTCTCGTGTTATTATTCTCTATGCTTTTCGGGTCTTTAAAGGGTGCTGTCAGACTTATCACAAATCTTAGACCATTTGGATATGCAGTATATGGAAAAATAACAGACTCCATATTAGTGATCATATCATTATGTGGTACACAAACATCAGGAGGCCAATACAAAACCTCCTATGTTGATACTGCAAAAGACGATGCGCTTTTTGTATTCGGACCTTTCAACAACTGTGGTACGAATTCGGTAAAAATTGAAGGGTTGCCGTTCACTGAAAAGTTAATATTAATCTGTTCTCTAATCAAAAGTGGCTTAAACGCTTTTGCAGGGCTTGAATGTAGGATATTTGATAAAACCCTTTTATTGTTAGAATGGTTATCCTGGTCTTTAAGCTTCCGGTGGCTCCATGATTACTATCTGGAGAACTCTTTATCTGAGACAGTAAAGAGATATAATATTAGAAAAATTGGCTGTATCCATGAAATGCACTCTTACGCAAGGATTGTATGGAGGGTTGCGAAGGAATATAAGGCGAAGGGGTATACTGTTCAGCATGCGGCTTTTAGTAAAAATAAGAGATGGTATATATGTTTTCCGGAGGAAACAGCAAACGGTTTAGAGCTGCCGGGAGTAATATATGTATATAGTAGTAGAGTATCAAATATACTAAAACAGTATTATGAGAAGACAAATCTGTACCTAGGGTGTAGTACACGTTATGCTCACTGGAAAGATGTTGGTAGGAGTGAGAAGGAAGGGCAATATTATCTGTTTGTAGGTGCGCTCGCCGGTTTTGATAACGAGGTCCTGGCTGCGACACTTCAAAGTTTATTAAAAAATTCCACTCAGTCAGTTCCCATCATGTTGAGGCTTCATCCATTTGCAAAATTAAGCTATGGAGTAAGACGTTGGATTCGTTTAAGTTTAGATAAAGGTGATATCTGCATGTCGAAAGATGATAGCTCTCTAATCGCAGATTTGGAGAGTGCTATTGCTGTTATAGGCATGAGTACAACAGTTTTAGAAGAAGCCCTTTTGGTTGGCCGCCCGGTTGTACAACTACAACATCCGGATTATCGGGAGTTCATTGATATTGATGGAGTTGAAGGGGTAATGAAAATGGATTATAGAAAACTATTAGCAAAAGACTTGATAGATGCGTCTACACTAACAGTTGATCATGTGGGAATGAGAGAGAGACTTGGGTTACAAAATGAAATAATTGATTATAAGCGATTGTTTGCAGGGTGAGAAGTATTTAGATCGGTTCCTTTTTAAGATTGGGTTAGTTGAGAAGATAATGTCAGTATCAAATGGTAATAAATCTGTGGAAGTATTCGATAGCTCAGTGCCATCAGTGAGTGTGATTATGAACTGTTTGAATTGTGAGAAATTTTTAAGAGAGGCGATAGACAGTGTCTTTGCACAGACTTATGAAGATTGGGAGATTATCTTCTGGGAAGATAGCGCGTCAAAGGATAGTAGTGAGAATATAGCAAAGAGCTATGGGAACAAACTGAGATATTTCAGGTCAGATGTATCCCTTCCTCTTTACGGTTCAAGAAATCTTGCTGTTCAGAAAGCCAGAGGTAAATATATAGCTATTCTTGACTGTGATGATATATGGCTGCCAACAAAATTAGAAGAGCAGATTCCACTTTTGGAACAAGACGGAAAAGTTGGTTTGGTGTATAGTGATTGCTATTTGTTTAATGAAAAAGGAAGGGAAAAAAGATCATTCATATCCAAGAAACCTCATAGAGGTAATATTTTCTCAGAATTATTAATGGAAAGCTTTATTAATACTCAAACTGTAGTCATCAGGAGAAAAGCCTTTGAAAGTTTAAACACTTTTTTTGATGGCCGCTTAATAATGACAGGCGATTACGATGCTTATCTTAGAATAAGTTACATGTGGAAGGTTGATTATGTAGACAAACCACTCGCAAGATACCGTGTTCATAGGAACAGTAAATCTTGGAAAGATGGTAGGGAGTTAATAACCGTTGAGTTAGATTTGATCATAGGGAATCTAAGTGAGTCAGTTTCTGGATTTGAAGAAAAATATAAAGAAGAAGTTCGGCTTTTGAGAAGGAGAAGGGACATACAATTATCACTTTTAGATTGGGAAAATGGTGATAAAAAGAGGGCAAGGAATCGGATTTACACCTATATTAATGATAGTATCTCCTATCAGATATTGTATCTGTTGACCTACCTGTCTTTTCAGTATATTTATTATCCTTGTTACAGGTTGTATACTAAAGATTTAATGGCAGACTAAATTATAGTTTAAGTAGATTTAAGGCTTATGCATTGAAGTCCTGTTTAACATATTTCCTAATGACCTCATTTTCTAAAGTAATACTCAAACGTTATAATTCGTATCTTTTTATTAAGGTGTATCAAATATATTAGTATGAAAATATCTCAAAACAAAAAGGTGTTTATCACGGGATGCGGAGGCATGTTGGGAAAAGCGGTGTATGAGAAATTTGCACCGCATTGTCAGGTACTTGCAACAGATATTGATTTAAATGAGTCTTGGCTTGAGTATGGTGATGTTATTGATTTTAAGACGATATCTGAAAAAGCTTTCAAGTTTGAACCAGACTTAATAATTAATCTTGCTGCATTAACCGATTTGGAATATTGCGAGAAAAACCCTGAGATTACCTGGAAAACAAATGCCCTGGGAGCGGAGAACATGGCTCTTATTTCCAAAAGATTAGGTGCCACTCACATATACGTCAGTACCGCGGGGATTTTTGACGGCAAGCAAGAATATTATAACGATTTTGATCAACCAAACCCGATGAGTATTTACGCTAAATCCAAGTATTATGGCGAAGTGATTATTGAAAAGATGCTTGATGATTATTTTATTTTTCGAGCGGGGTGGATGATGGGCGGTGGGTATGGAAAAGATAAAAAATTCATAAATAAAATATTTAAACAAATTATGGATGGTAAGAAAGAATTATTTGTTGTAGAAGACAAACTAGGTACACCTACTTATACAGTTAATTTTGCCGAATCCATGTTTGAAGTAGTACAAACTGAATTATATGGGCTTTACAATATGGTTTGTGAAGGTAGTTGTTCCAGATATGATGTGGCAGTAGAGTTTGTAAGGTTGCTTGGGCTTGAGAAGGAAATCAATATTGATATTGTAAATTCAGAATATTTTAAAGAAGTATATTTTGCCCCGCGTCCTCATTCGGAGAAGCTGCTTAATCTCAAGCTTTCTTCTAGAGGCATAAACTATATGAAGGGTTGGAGAACATGTTTAATAGAGTATGCAGAAAACTTCAAACCTTACCTGGAAATCACGTAGTTAAGCATTTTTACCAGGACAAGAGATTTAGATTTTCTCCATAATAGTTTAACAATGATTGATCCTTTATAAAGCAATGGTTTTGATAAGTGTTACGGTTGCTTCTATAGAAACGGTTTGGTGAAATCTGCTTGTCTATAGTATTCTCACTCCTTATCCTGCTACGGATACTTTTAAATTGTGTAAAAAGTATGAATTAATTGATGATGACTATGGCACAGAAAAACAAATTGAATATTATGGAAATTAGTTGTAGAAGTGATATTGGTGGAGGACCGGAGCAGCTTTTCAAAATTATAACCAACTTGAAGCATGTCTTTACATTCTTCTGTGCATGTCCAAACCAAGAACCTTACTACAATAAAATAATCAATGAAGGCATACCGGTTTTCAAGTTACCTCATCGAAAATTTGAAATAAAATCTTTCCTTGCGTTGTTGAAATGGACGAAAGTTAATGACATTATGGTCGTTCATTCACACGGCAGAGGTGCAGGTGTTTATGCAAGACTATTGAAGCTCTTTAACAAGCGACTTAAAGTAGTACATAATTTCCATGGCATACACATCGAGAAAAAGGGTTTGGCGTTAATTGTTGCCAGGTTATTGGGGGTGCTGACAAATAAATTTGTATTGGTGTCAAGGTCAGAGCAACAAATTGCTGTGAAATATGGGCTGGCTAGTGCTTCAAAATGCGTCTTAATCGAAAATGGAATACAGATAGAAAATGGAAAACAGATAGAGAAGGAAGAATTGCCGGTATCAGAATTTTTTTTTGGAAGCCTTCCTCCGGATAGCTTTATCATAGGTATGCTATCCCGCTTTGATATTATTAAGAATATACCTTATGCAATTAGAAGCCTTTCAGATTATTTGAAAAGCCATGATGATGTATTTCTCGTAATAGGAGGAGATGGAGAGGCTCGCAGGGAGATTGAACTTGCAGTCAGCGAGTTAAATCTGCAGAATAAGGTAATACTGTTGGGATTTATCAACAATGTTAAGCATTTTTTTTCACTTATCGATGTCTATCTGAATACATCACTGGGCGAGGCTTTTGGTTTTTCAACTGTAGAAGCGATGAAATTTGGAGTACCTGTTGTTGCCAGCAATGTTTATGGGAATTCTGATGTGATCGAAGACAACAATACAGGTCTATTATTCCCACTTGGTAAACCTGTATTGCTAGAAGAAAAAATTAATATCTTAAAGGATGATAAGAAAGCATATGACCGTCTAGCGAAAGGTGCTTATGGAAGTGTCAAAAAGCGTTTTAACTTGAAACGGACGATAGAAAAAACCAGAGAACTGTATCTTTCTTTCACACCTGACGCGTGGAAAAAAATAAAGATGCGAATCGGTATAAATGCTTCAAAGATTTATGATGTACATACTGGTGTTGGTCGGTACACGTCTAATCTGAGTAGATCTATCCTGAAAACCGATAGTAAAAATGATTATTATTTTTATGCACCTGGTGGAATGAGTAATGCTGTCGTGGACAATATAAAATGGACTGATTTTAAGAAACCAGTGGTATCTATACAAAATAATACACTGAGAATCTTATGGGAACAAATAGTTTTGCCAATGTGTTCAAGGAAGGACAGACTTGATTTGTTTCACTATACGGATCATGCTTTATCCTTATTATTTAGGAAATGTCCGATTATTATTACTGTTCATGATATTGCGTATCTTCGCTTGCCTAATTTATTGAATATATCAAGGAAGGTTTATAAAAAAAACATATTACAGGTTTCGATCAGGAAAGCTCAAGTTATTATTGCAGACTCTTATGCCACGAAGAAAGACATTATCGAATACTTTGGTATTAAAGAGGAGAAAATAAGGGTGGTTCACCTTGGTGTTGAAAGTAGGTTCCGTCCTATTAACAATGTGGAAAACTTCAGATTAAAAAACAAACTACCTTCAAAAATGATTTTGAACGTTGGTACGTTGGAACCAAGAAAGAATGTTGTCTCTTTAATTAAGTCCTTTAAGAAGTTGAAGGAAAGGGGTTTTAAAGACGGTAAATTAGTTATAGCTGGCAATAAAGGATGGCTTTATGAAGAAATATTTAAAGAAGTTGGCCATAGTGATCTGAAGCAGGAAATATTGTTTTTGGGTGTGGTTAAGGACGAAGACTTGCCTCTTTTATATAACTGTGCTGATATATTTGTCTATCCGTCACTGTACGAAGGGTTTGGCTTGCCTCCTCTGGAAGCAATGGCTTGTGGTATACCAGTAATTACATCAAATACATCTTCTCTGCCAGAGGTAATTGGCGATGCTGGAATCATGATAGACCCTACTGATATAAATTCATTATGTGATAGTATGTATGTTTTATTGAAAGATAAAGAATTGTGGAATCGTATGAGAAACATGGGATTAGAAAGATCTAAATTGTTTTCATGGGACAATACGGCAGAGAAGATATTGAAGGTATATGATGAAGTTCTTTCTGTGCACAAATACCAATAAGACTTAAGGGTTTATAAGAAGCCTTTTTTCTATATACTGTTCGTCTTTGAGATTTCGGGAGTGCGTATTTTAGCTTCAATATATGTTGCTCAAACTAAACTTTTGAATTTAGTTTTTTCTGGACAGGGTAAGTTTAATCGTTTATAAGGACTGGTTTTATAAAATTTGAGCATCCACAGGGATTGTATGCTCAATAGTGTATATACGCAGATATAGTATGCTTATGCATAGCGCTGATGTTACATTTCTGTAGTGAAATGTAACTGACACGGCGGAGCTGACTTTACGCATATATCACTCGTTTCAATATAAAAGGAGAATTGAAAAATGGAGAAATGTACTGTTGAACTGATTGATTACTTTCGTGTAATTTGGAAGCAAAAAATACTCATTATTGTGGGAACATTAGTCTGTATCGCAGCAGGAATGGCAATGAGTCTGGGGTTTTCAACGACATACCGCGTAGAGGTTATTATGCGCATTGGAAAGACACTGAGTGCTAGTGCAGCCTCTTCTTCACTTATTCTTATTGATACTATAGCGAACCGGATCAAAACTATTCCTCTTGAGTATGCTCTAAGAGAAGGTGCCTTAGGATATAGCCTTAGCGCTGAGAAGACTTCAGCGGATTCACTTATCAAGATCGTCGTAGAGGGGGCTGATCTAGGGAAAGCGAAAGTGATCCTAAGAGAGGTTGCAGAACAGATTATAGCAAATGACTCAAGGCTAACAGAAGAGTCCATTATGTCTTATAAGCGTCTCGTAGAGAAACGGGAGGCTTATTTTGATGGAATTAAGAATGAGATTGCTCAAGAGATGTTGGTGTTAGGAAAAATGGAAAAAGTTGTAAATGTGGAAGTGGCTCATAGAGATCAAATTAGTTTATTATTCTTGAACGCTACCCAGGGCAACATGAAGAAGAGACATGCAGATATAATATCTCTTCAGAATGAAAATTTCATATATCAATTAAGAATTAATGATCTTGTGAAAAATCAAACAAAGATGATTGGAGAGGTAGAAGGGGTTGCTGTAAGTAAAAACAAGAACCGTTATATTTTAAAAACTGGACTTACTGGTTTAGCGATATCTATCCTACTGGCTTTCTTTATAGAGTATATGGGCAATATAAGAAAGAAGGAAAAAAGAGGATCAATGTCTTGACAATATCAGCTTAGGTTATTTGTCTGGAGCTGTGTTAATCATAGTATGTGACAGGAAAGCACTTGGCAGCAATAGTATAAAAGTAAAGGTTATTCATCAGCTAAGCAAATCAAAAACCATCAGGATTTGAGAAATAGTTAGTTAATATTAGGGAAGAAATATCTGGTTATGTTCAATTAAAAATTTTACGTTAACCTGTATCCTGAAATCCCTAAAATCATTTTGTAACGAGTACACAAAGTAAAAATTAAATAGGGATCGTTAAAGAAGAAAAATGTTATCACTTATTAGTTTTGTTTCGTGTTAATATGACTATTAAAGCTTCTGGGTAATATCTCTTGTGTGATACCCTTCAAATGTACTTTTGTTGGATAATATAAATTATGAGTTGCATGATGAAATTCTTGAACGAACCAACAAGCGGGCAATTATGGTTTTCCCTGTATGGAAACCATGCATAGATTAAAAATGTGCAAAGATTGCCTCGGAAGGAATTGTATGGGTCTCAGGACCTTGTAAACAGATTGAATAGTATTTTTAAACATTATCGGTTTTTATGAAGCAAGAACTAATTGTAATTGGTGGTGGCGAGCATGCAGGCGTATTAATAGATACAGCAATGACACTGCCTGAAATATGGAATGTTATAGGGTTTGTTGATCCAATGCCTTGCGAAAGAACTATTCTCCGTTTTAAAATTAAAAAGTTAGGTTCTGACGAGGAATTAGATGCAATCCTGAATAAACACCCGAAAGCTAAGCTGGTTATAGGTGTCGGTAGTATTTCACGTAGAAACAAAATCATTTCTTCCTTATCCTTTCCAGAAGACAAATGGGCTAATCTAATTCACCCATCAGCCATAATTGCTTCAACCGTTAAATTATCATACGGTGTAGTTGTTATGAGTAGAGTGGTTATTCAAACAGGTTCAGTAGTCAGTGAACATGCTATAGTTAATAATGGAGCCGTGATTGAGCATGATGTTTATGTCGGTAAAAATACTCATATTGCATCAGGAGCAGTTATCGGAGGGGGATGTAATATTGGAAATAATTGTACGATTGGATTGGGTTCAAGGATTAGAGATCGCGTTTCTATTGAATCAGGGGTGACAGTTGGAATGGGCTCGGTGGTAGTAACAGACATTCCAGAGAACGAAACAGTTGTGGGCGTTCCTGCAAGAAGAATATCCTCCGAACCTGTCATTAATAGAGTAAATATATCAGATATTTGCATAATACCTGAAACCACGCTATACGAAGCTATGTCTGTTCTGGCTAAATATGGTACGATGATTGTCTTTGTTACTGATAAAAACTGTAAATTATTAGGTATTATTGCCTATGAAGATATACGTAATGCTCTCCATACCGATAGCGATTTAGACCAGCCTATAATTAAGTTTATGAATATAAACTACAAGTATGTAACTGAGAGAACAAGTAGAGTTGTTGCATTGGAGAAGATGAAAGCACTGGGAATTACCAGGATGCCGGTCTTAGATGACGACCTGCATGTTGTAGGGCTTCATTTGGCTGAAGCACTTATAGGGAACCTTTGTTTAAATAACATTGCAGTAATAATGGCCGGAGGTAAAGGGGAACGGTTGAGTTCTCTAACCGATCAAATTCCGAAACCTATGATTAAGGTTGCAGGACATCCTATTCTTGAACATATAATTCTTCATCTGGCTGCATCCGGCATACGAACTATATATATTGCAGTAAACTACTTAGCAGATGTAATAGAAAATTACTTTAAAGACGGGTCGATGTTCGGGTGCCGTATTATTTATTTACTCGAGAAAATCCCTCTTGGTACTGCCGGAGCATTACGGCTTTTACCAGAAAAATTAAAGTATCCAATATTTGTTGTTAATGGAGACATCGTTACTCATTTTGATCTACAGGGAATGCTTCATAATCATCAAGCAAACAGAAATGTAATGACCATTGGAATTCATGATTATATACAGCATATTCCTTATGGAGTAGTAGACGTAAATAAGACTGAAGTAGTGTCAATTTATGAAAAACCAGAAAAACATTATAATATAAACGGTGGTATATATATTATAGAACCAACATTAATTGATACTGTTCCTGATGAGAATACTTTTCAAATGACAGAGCTTATCAGTAGTACAATCAATAATAAGCAAAAAGTAGGTGTTCACTTGATCGAAGGTAGTTGGGTAGATGTTGGGCAGCATAAGGATTTGGAGATTGCTCAGGGGAGATAGTAGTTGTTAAAGTTTATGGAATAGCTCCAAATAGTGAGATTTGATTTTATCATAAGAGAAATGATAATATTTTTGGGATTTTTAGGGAAGATACGGCTCAGTAATAAAATCCAATGAAAAAAATTCTATCAGTTGCTGTGCACCCGGATGACGAGACATTAGGCTGTGGTGGAGCTTTATTAAAGCACAAAAAAAACGGTGACGATATCTACTGGCTGATTATTACCTCTATGTACTTAGAGGATGGTTGGACAGCGGAAAAAATAGAGTCTCGCCGGGAGGAAATTAATCAGATCTCCGATGTGTATGGTTTTACTGCTGTACACTGTCTAGATTTTCCCTCCACCAGGTTAGATACAATTCCTATGAAAAATCTAATCTCTCAAATATCAAAGATTATTCAAAAAGTTGAACCGGATTTAATTTATATACCAAACAGATCTGATATACACACTGACCATCAGTACGCTTTTAGGGCAATCATGAGTTGTACAAAAACCTTCCGGTATCCATTCATCAGGAAAATTCTGATGTATGAATGCCTTTCCGAGACAGAGTTTTCACCTGCATTGCCTGCCGATACTTTTATCCCCAATGTCTTTGTTGATATAACCGGTTTTCTGGAGGAGAAGATAAAGATTATGAAGATATATCGAGATGAAATGGGAGCTTTCCCATTTCCTAGAAGCGAGGAAAATATCAGCGCATTGGCTAAAAATAGAGGTACTGTTGCAGGGGTAGAGGCTGCAGAGGCATTTGTTTTACTTAAGGAAGTCATATAAGCGAAAAGAGATAAAGCGCTTATCATAATGGAGATATGTATATTACTAATAGAAATATTGAGAAGTACCTTGGAGATGGATAAAGAAGCTGTCTTCGTCAGAACGGAAAAATAGACTTATTGTAATATAATGAATTAGGCGTAGGGTTGGCTTTTGGATATTCTAATTAGAAACATGGTTCTTTAGTATTTGTGAAATCACGATGGTCGAAACCATATTAGTAACTGGTGCAAGTGGCTTTTTAGGAAGTGCTTTGGTTAGTAGTTTAGTAAATAACGGTTTCCGTGTAATTGGTATTGGAAGAAACGAATATGGATTATTGAACAAAGACGTAATTAACAATGATAATTTCACATTTGTTAAAACTCAGACTGACAGCAATACAAGTGGCTTGTTGGCGGACTTTAATATTAATGGAATTATACATCTTGCGTCACAATTAGGTTATTCAAATGACTTAGGATATGATGATTATTATAATGGAAATGTTAATACCACACGTGCAGTAATCAAACTATCAAAAGAGAAAAATATAAAGTATGTTATATTTGGATCAACATGCTCTATGTATGGAAGGTCACCTCTAAACGGAAACATAAATGAGAATGTATTACCTGACCCAACAGATAATTACGGCTTTACTAAGTATATTGCCGAAAAGTTGTTAGAAATAGAATTGCAGTTTGTACCTACCAAAGTATTTGTTCTAAGGTTCACATCAATATATGGAATGAATGATAGATACGGTATCGTCAACACTTTTGCTACCATGGCCAAACAAAATAATGATATTAAGCTTTTTGGTAATGGTAAAAAATTAAGGAACCTTCTACATTTGCCTGACGCAGTTGAATTAATTATTAAAAGTATTGAGAAGGTGGATAAATTGGGAAAACATGAAATCTTTATTGCGGGAGGACAGCATTCTATTAAAGTGTTTGATTTGGCAACAAAATTAATAAAATTGATAAATTCAAATTCAAAAATAATTCTCGCAGAAGAACGTACAAGAGTGGATTGGGATCCACTTATAGACATTTCTAAAGCTAATCGAATACTAGGTTTCTCGCCAATATCAGTGTCGGAAGGATTAAAGCAATATGCTCTGGAGTTGTCATGAATTATAACACGGCCTTACCTTACTTTCCGTCAGAAGACGTTGATGAAATAATAAAAAAGATCAGAAATATAATTGAGGGGCAAGGTGTCTTTACGAAAGGACCAAATGTCGAATCTTTTGAGAGGGGTTTTGCTAATTATATTGGTGCTGAATATGGAGTTGCCGTTAACTCTGGTACATCAGCTCTTGAAATTGCTCTAAAAAGTACTGGAATCTCCCAAGGGGATGAAGTAATTGTACCCACACAAACATTTATATCTACAGGATCATGTATCGTGAATAATGGAGGAATTCCAGTATTCTGTGAAATAGGCAAAAACCATGTGCTGGATTTTGTAGATCTAACTAAAAAAGTTACAGAAAAAACTAAGGCAGTAATCATTGTGCATTTTTTTGGTTTAATACATCCTGATATATTTAAAATCAGAAAATATTTAAAAGAGAAAAATATATATTTAATTGAAGATGCTGCACATGCACACGGGGCAAAGATTGATGGCATATTTGCAGGGAACATAGGTGATTTTGGGTGTTTTTCATTTTATTCAACAAAAATAATAACCACAGGTGGAGAAGGAGGGCTCATTACGACTAATAGTAAGGATTCCTATGAATTGTGTAGCAGCCTAAGGACTTTAGGCTTGGATATTAGCGCGAATACTGAAATCTATTCTAATATAGGTAGTAATAAAAGAATGAGTGAAATTCAAGCTATCTTAGGTTTGAGCCAACTCAGAAGGCTGGAAGACTTTATAAGTCATCGCAATAAAATTGCAAAGGTTTACAGACATGAATTAAAATCCTTAACCGATAAGGAAGTAATAAGGTTTCAGGAATATCCAGACAGCATCAGGCATTCATACTGGAGGTTTCTGGTGAGTATCAAAGATAAAGGTTTAAAAAGAGAAGAGATTAAAGATAAACTGTTCAAACTGGGAATAAAAATTGACTGGCCTTACCAGCCTTTAATGCATTTGCAGCCTGTATTTAAAAAGCTATACGGAGAAATGGAAGGCCAATTGAAAAAGTCAGAAGAAATTGCTATGCGTCACTTTTGTCTGCCGATACATTTAGGTATTGAAGAAAAAGATGCTATATATATAGCGCAAAAGGTTATAGAGATAATCTCTTGATTGCCATTCATCAATCTCAATTTTTGCCATGGATTCCATATTTCTTCAAAATATTAAAATCTGATATTTTTGTTGTATTGGATGATGTGCAATATCAAAAGAATGGCCTACAAAATAGAAATCAGATAAAAACACCTCAAGGTCCTCATTGGCTAACAATTCCCGTTAAAATGAAGCTGGGAGACAAGATAAATGAGGTAAAGATAACTAATAGTAAAAGTATGGATAATATTTTAAAAACAATTGAACACAATTATAAAAAAAGCCCTTTTTTTAATGATGCGTATTCCCTTGTTGAATCAGTGCTTCATAAACATAATAAGTTGTTAATAGATATAAATAATGAACTTTTGATGGGGGTGTTGGATTTAATTGGAATGTCTCCCAGGATTAGATATTCAAGTCATATAAAAACTACACATGCAAAAGATGATCTTGTAATTGAAATAATTAAATACTTTGGGGAAAAGCAGTATTTGAGTGGAAAAGGCGCATTAAATTATATGGATTTAAATAAGTTCAAAAAAGAAGGTATAAGTGTATTTACCTATGACTGTGAATGTGTTGAATATCCACAACAGTGGAACAGGCAGCAAGGCTTTATTTCCAATCTGTCCATTTTAGATTTAGTGCTCAACGGCCTAAGCAAAGCCAGTGGCTACATTCATGATAATGGAACAGTGAAGCTCTTGGAATAGTTCAAATGGAAGCAAAAAGGAAAGTTTTAGCAATAACTGGTATCCGTTCTGAATACGATATTCTTTATCCAGTAATTAAAGTGCTCTCAGATGATGAGAGATTAGAGTTGAAATTGGTGGTAAGTGGAGCGCACCTATCCGATTGGCATGGATACACAATTAAGAAAATTGAAGATGATGGTTTTGAAATAGCAGACAGGATTGATAGTCTTTTCTCAACCAATAGAAAGAGCCAAAGAGCCAAAGGGATCGGAGCCTTGCTTGCTGGGCTATCACAGACAGTTGAAAGGGAACAACCTGACTTTTTAATATATGTAGGTGACCGTGAAGAGGGAATTGCTGCTGCATTAGTTGGGAATTATATGGATATACTATTTGTTCATATTGGAGGTGGTGACCCGGTTTATGGCAATGCAGATGACCCCATCCGGTTTGCGATCTCAAAACTTGCACATATACATTTTGCATTTACAAAACAGTATGCAGATAATTTATTAAGTATTGGGGAAGAAGAATTCAGGGTGTTTTTTGCTGGTAATCCTGCACTTGATAACATAAGGAATACACATTGTTTACACATTGAGGATATAAGCAACTACTTGCATTTTGATATTAACGAAAATAAATATATTGTACTAATAAAGCATCCTCTTTCGTCAGAAAAAGAAGATGCTTATATTCAAATGAAAACAACATTAGTAGCAGTTGAGGAATTCTGTAAAGAAACAAGTATTAAGGCTGTAGGGATTTATCCAAATACTGACCCAGGATCGTTTGATATTCTAAATGCAATAAAAGAGAGTGAGGGTTCTGAGTATGTAAAATTTTATAAGAATTTACCTAGAGAGATTTTTATAAATTTGCTGCGAAAGAGTCTTGCATTAGTGGGCAACTCAAGCATGGGAGTATTAGAGGCACCTTTTTATAAACTTCCTGTAGTTAATATTGGCAACCGTCAGAAGGGAAGGTTAAATGCTGGTAATGTAGAGTTTGTTGAATACAATAATGAAAAAATAAAAGAAGCATTAAGCAAGGCTTGCTTTGATGCAAGGTACAGAGGCCGTGTAAGAGGCTTAGAAAGCCCTTATGGAGACGGTGGTGCCTCTGGAAAAATTAAGGATATTTTATTGTCTATTAACAGAAGCGACAAGAAATGGTATGTAAAGAAAAGGCTATGTTGAAAAGCGTTGTAGTAGCTTCTCTCACAAATTTAAATCCCATTTGGTTTCTTTGGAAATAGCTTGTAATAATGTAGTTCCACGAAGGAAATGTTCTGAAGACTTTACTACTACACCGCTTAAAATCAACACATTGAAACGTATCAACTGAAATTACATGGAAAGGGTTTGAGGTATTAGGGATGGAAAAAATTAGGCGTGAAGAAATTGCAAAAGATCTATATGTGAAAGGAAAAGGGCCTTTTAGTGCGAAATTTGGACTTCCACCGGAAGTTAAATTCTGTAAACGTTGTGTTATTTCCAACCAGAGACCATCTTCGGAGATGGAGTTTTCTCATACAATAAAAACCAGGAAGAAAACTATCAATATTGATAAAGATGGTATATGTGATGCTTGTCATTATGCGGAACAAAAGAAAAAAACAATCGACTGGCAGGAGAGAGATAAAGAACTGAAGGAACTCTGTGATAAACATCGTAGTAAGGATGGTGCTTATGATTGTATTGTCCCCGGCTCTGGAGGGAAAGATAGTTTCTTCGCATCACATGTGCTTAAGTATAAATATGGGATGAATCCACTAACAATAACATGGGCTCCTAATATGTATACAGAGTGGGGATGGAGAAATATGCAAGGTTGGATTAATGCAGGGTTTGATAACTATCTTGTTACCCCTAATGGCAGAACTCATCGTTTGTTGACACGCTTAGCTGTGGATAATTTATTTCATCCGTTTCAGCCCTTTATTTTTGGTCAGAAATATCTGGCGCCAAAGATTGCTAGGATGCACAATGTATCACTGGTTTTTTATGGCGAGTCAGAGGCTGAATATGGTAATCCTATCGCTGAAACTTCTGCTGCCCAGAGAGACTGGTCTTATTTTACAACAAAAGACCCTGGGAATATTTATTTAGGTGGAGTTTCAATAGTAGATTTAAAGAAGTCCTTTGGCCTAAATGAAAACGATTTACATCAGTACATTCCAATGAACCCTGAGATTATGGTAAAACACAATCTTGAAGTGCATTATGTTGGTTACTATTTACCATGGCATCCTCAGGGTAATTACTACTACTCTGTTAAACATGGCAATTTTGAAACTTCTCCAGAAAGGATGCCGGGAACATATAGTAAATATTGTTCTGTGGATGATAAAATGGAGGATTTTAATTATTATACAACTGGCATAAAATACGGTATAGGATGGACATCATACGTAGCATCTCATGAAATCCGTTCAGGAGATCTGACACGGGAAGAGGGGGTAGCTCTTGTGAAGAAATATGATTTAGAATTTCCAAAACGTTTTTCAGAAGATTTTTATAGCTATATCAGTATTAATCAGAAGGAATTCCCTGTAGCGTCACAAATGTTTGAGCAGCCTATTGTTGATCATGATTATTTTATGAATCTCCATGATAAATTTAGGTCTCCTCATCTGTGGGAGTATGATAAGGGTGAATGGCGATTGAGGCATACTGTTTGGGGGGAAGCAGGAAAAGTGAGTGTTGGCTCAGATGCGCAGGAAGCCCATAGATGGAAAGGTAATCCTCTTAAAGAGTAGAAACATATTATGTCAAATTTGCGTTTAATAGCCCGTCTCGACATTAAAGGGCAAAACTTGATTAAGGGCATTCGCTTTGAAGGTTTGCGTGTTTTAGGGAATCCACAACAGATTGCCAGGATGTATTATGAGAATGGTATTGATGAGCTGATTTACATTGATACCGTTGCCAGTTTATACGGGAGAAATTGTTTAGTGGATATTGTTGAATATTCAACTAATAATATTTTTATCCCATTTACTGTGGGCGGTGGTCTCTGTTCTGTGGATGATGTTAAAAATGTGCTTAGGGCTGGAGCTGAAAAAGTGGCAATAAACACTGCTGCTGTCAGGCGTCCTGAATTAATTGATGAGATATCGAAAACATTTGGTTCCCAATGCGTGGTGTTGTCTGTTCAGGCTAAAAAGCGTAATAATGAGCTATGGGAAGTCTTTATAGAAAATGGTAGGGAACCTACGGGCCTAAGTGTAGTCGAATGGGTTCAAAAAGGCGAAGGGCTGGGTGCAGGCGAGATTTTACTTACCTCTGTTGATCAGGATGGAACACTTAGTGGATTCGATGTAGAGCTTATTGATACAGTTGTGAAAAATGTAACCATACCCGTGATAGCTTCTGGAGGTGCTGGGAGGCTTGAAGACATAATAGAACTTGTAAAAAAGACTAATGTAGATGCTGTGGCTATGGCATCTTTACTTCATTATGATTATTTTAGCATTGATGACATAAGGAACGTCATGCCAAACCATGATATTGAAGTAAGAAGCACAAAAAATATTTTATATGAGAGTACTCAATAGCAAACCAACCGTAACTATCATCGACTATGGTGCTAGCAATTTGATTAGTGTGGCCAGAGCATTTGAACACTTAGGTATCCAAACTCAGATGTCTGATTCCCCTTACGATATAACTCACGCTACTCATTTAGTATTGCCAGGTGTTGGCGCTTTTGGAAAAGCTATGGAGGCTCTTATTAAAAGAAAATTAGTAGAGCCAATTATCGAGTATTGTTTAAAAAAACGCCCATTCATCGGTATTTGTTTAGGGATGCAGATGATGCTTGAATATGGCAGGGAATTTGGAGATCACAAAGGCTTGGGCCTGATAGCAGGTGAAGTTGCTCCAATTCCGAGAACTGGTGAAGATAGAAAACCTCACAAAATTCCTAACGTAGGATGGCGCTCTTTAGTACCGCATTCTGCAAACAGAGTTTGGGATAATACGATTCTACATGAAATAACATTAAAGTCGGCTGTATATTTTACTCACTCATTTAGGGTTATTGTAGGCAAAGAATCTGACAGATTGGCTGATAGTTTTTATAACGGTATTGATATATGTTCAGTCATTAAATCAGGAAACATGTATGGATGTCAGTTTCATCCAGAAAAAAGTGGTCCTGTTGGTCTGAAAATATTAAGAAATTTCTGCTATATAGAGTGAGTGTCTAAAAGCTGTTTAAATTGAGTATGAATTACATGTACAGCTGAATGATCAGTGTAAAAAGATTATCACATGAGAATTCTAATCATTAATCCACCCATTAGATTGACTGATAAGCCACGGCATTTGCCTCATGGACTTGCAATTCTGGCTAATCTTATTAGAAAGAAACTTAAAATCACTCCTGAGTTTCTTGATATAAATGCCTATCGTTATACTTTGGCAGAAGTTAAAGAAATACTTCGTTCAATTGAATATGATGTTGTACTGATTGGAGGATTGATTCCCGTATATAAGAGGATTACTGCTTATGCCGATATTATCAAGAAAATAAATCCAAACTCTATAATAATTGCTGGCGGCAGTGCCGCTATGTCTGTACCCGATCTTTTGTTGGACAATTCAGTGGTGGATGTGGTATGTGCAGGAGAGGGTGAGAAAGTAATAATTAAATTGCTTGAGGGATTACAAAGTCATTCATTAGAGAATTTAACAAGGATAAAAGGGTTTTATTATAAGGTAAACAATGAAATTATATTCTCTGGCAGCCCTGATCTAATAAATGATTTAGATACTGAAAGTGATTTGCCTGCTTACGATCTTTTACCAATGGAGATATACTTATCAAATCCTGTAGTGGGGTTTGGAAGAGATGTTGATTTTATTTCAAGTAGAGGATGTCCATTTAAATGTTCTTTTTGCTATCAACCGTGGGGTGCAAAATTCAGGGCATATAGTGTAAACTTTATTATTGATGCGTTGAGCAGGCTGAAAAAGGATTACCAGATTGATTTTGTGTCTTTCCAGGATGATGAATTTATGGCACATAAAAGCCGTGTTGTGGAATTTTGCGAAAAGGTTCAAAGGGAAATACCTGGCTTGCTGTGGTCATGTACCGGAAGAGTGAACCTGGTGAATGATGATATCGTTGGTGTTATGAAAAAGGCTGGTTGTGTCAGTGTTTCTTATGGATTTGAGTCTGGCTCACCTCACATGCTGAAATCCATGAATAAAAGTGCGACTATTAAACAGATGGAAAATGCCGTTTCTGTGAGTAGGAAGTACAACATGATGTTGCCTGTCTCTTTTATAATAGGGATGCCCGGCGAAGACAATGATTCCTGCAGTGAAACAGTAGAGTTTTGTGTCAAAAACAACTTGCCATTAAAATCAATGATGTTTGCTACCCCCTATCCTGGGACGAAACTTTTCGAATATGCCATTTCTTCAGGTCGCATACTAAAAGAGGATTGTCACGAGTTCATATTGGGCCTGGAAGATGCCAGGGATTTTGTAATTAATTTAACTGATGCATTCACAGATCAGGAGCTTATAGATAAAAGAGACGAAATGATGAAAGAAGTCAACTCCAGAGTCGACTTCCTATCTACCGATGCCTATAAAGAGAAACTCAGAAGTTTGTTTGGTGCGTTTAGTGGAGATTGCTTTGATGATGAGTCATTAGTAAAGCATCGTGCCGAACATGGTGGGCTTGATCTCTTTTAATCATTAGAATAAAAAATTATGAAGGTTTTATCTGTGATATTTGCGCGTGCGGGCAGTAAAGGTATGAAGAATAAGTGCGTGAGCAGGATAGACGGGAAAATGGTAGCTGAATATTCAATTGAATATTCATTAGCCTTGGGTAAAGAAGTAAAAACAGTAGTTTCTACAGACATAGATAGTTTAATTAACTACTGTAAGGATAATAATATTGATTATATCATGAGAGACCCAAAGTTTTGCAGAGATGAAGTAGCGATTGATGGAGCCGTTGCTGATGCCATTGAACAAATGGGGACAAATTACGAATATTTCAACCTTGTTTATGGAAATATAGCTACACGCTATCCTGACTTGTTTCATCAAGCGTTAAATTTTCTGAAAGAATACAAGGATTATGATGCAGCAATTAGCATGCAAAATGTGGAGAAATATAATCCAATGTGGATGTTTGATTATAATGAGACAATTTTACCGGAAGGCCACATATGTCAATATAGAAGGCAGGATTTACCCCAAAAGATGATACATGATGGGCATACTTTCTTGTTTAGGATAGACAGGTTTATTAATAAATATAGATGTGTAAATCCGTACAAGTCTGATCATATGTACTCTATTTATGGAGACAAAATAAAACCTCTGATTAATAACGATGTAATTGTTGATATTGATACTGAAAAAGATTTGAAACTTGCGGAATCTGTTATTATACATTGATAAGATGTCAACTGTCTATGAACGAAACCGGCATGATTGCTAATCTAAATATTGAACGGTCTGGTCTATTTAATAGAATCTTTCTTGAGGGATTATCTGTTTCGTGTAATCCAGGAGATTCTACTAAGTTTATAAAGGTGTGTAGATATGATTGCTAGAAAAGATTTAATGTCAAAATTTCTACGGAACTTTGACAATAATGAGGATTACCTTCAAAAATATATAGAATTATTACTACTACATGACGAAGGGTCTGCCTATAGTTATAATCGACCTGAAAAAATGCGTAAGCTCAATATTGCTATAACTTCTACATGCAACCTAAATTGTGTCTGGTGCCATCGTGACCAACCTGAATTTAAGGATACATCATATTTGCAGAAAGAAATGCCGTTTGAATTATTAAAAAAATTATTACCACATTCTAAAGGCTTCAAAAGGATTCACTTGTGCGGTATTGGTGAACCGCTTACCCATTCCAGAATTTCAGATGCTGTTAAGGAAGCAAAAAAGTATGTTGACGAGGTCCTGATAACAACCAATGGGACTCTACTTGTTAAACGGCATGCTGAAGAGCTTGCGGAGAGTGGACTGACTGGTCTTGAAGTTAGTATAGACGGCTTTGATGGTGAAACGAATTATAAGTTTCGTGGATCCAAAGAGGACAAAATTATAGAGCACCTGGAATATCTCTCTGAGATTAGTAATATTCCAATTCAAATCAATAGTATATTGGCTGATGCGAACTATGAGTCTTTATTTGGTGCAGTAGATAAACTCAAGAATGTTAAGAACCTGAAGAGGCTACATGTAATACCTCTTTTTATGCAGGATCGTTTGCGTGAAATGAATATAGGAAGGGTGACAGATGAGCAAATGAAGCAGCTTTTGGATCATTATAAGGACCGTATTGAAGCTCTTGGCTTAGTAAATATAGATATATATCCTGACCTTGCTGAGGCTGAATTAGACCCGATTATTACGTTACGGGAGAAGCATAATATCTGCTATTATCCCCATAGGGAGCCATTTGTTAATATATACGGGCATATAGCACCGTGCCCTTTCCTTGAGCAATTTTCATGTGGTAGCGTCGTAGAGCGTGGTATTGAGGATACATGGAATGGTTCTGAATTGTTAAAATGGAGATCAACACAACTTGCTGGTCATTACTGTGAGGTATGTCAGAATTACTGTAATGTGAAAGATAAAGGTGAATACGATTTCGAACTGTTGCCAGGTTATAATACTAAGGGTGTAGATCCTAACAATTCAGATTAAAAAAAGATCAATTCAGGAAACCATAGAGGCAGGTCTTATTTTGTATTATAGACACAACTATTCCTACTCAGTCAACAGCACAACCCTTGCCTCTAACACCTTATGTTGGAAGGCGGCCTTCTCATACTATGCTGTTTAATTGTGGCCTTTCTTCATTTGAGAATAGTGTGTCAGTAAGAATTTGACAATACTTGCGCCCCCTCTCTTTTTTTAAGTGCAGTATCATCAAACAAATTATATTTAGGTTTGCTTAGGAAATTTTACAATTTACTAAAGACGGGAGTGCAACAAAATCTCTAATGGGCGTTAAGGTAATTATACATGGTTTTGATAGCTATACTGAGGTTGTCAGAAATCTTGTGACGTCTGGTAACTGGGAACCATGTTATTGGATTGCTCCTATGAAATCTCATGCAAAAATGAAGGAAGTTTTTCCCAATATAGTACTGCATGACACAAATGAGGCTATAGTTGGTATCGTTCCCAAAGAATTTAAGAAGCTGGAACTCAGGCCTCTTGACCACTCGTTGTTAAAAGATTTGGCATATCATGAATCAATGACTTTACAGATGATGGATAGAATGGATCCTTACAAGGTATTTACCTATCATGAACGTATTGAATTATATTATCTACAATTAAGATATTGGTTAACAATCCTGGAAGTTCTTGATCCGGAAATCGTCTTGTTCCAGATGATACCCCACTTTCCGGATGCGTATGTTTTATATATATTGTCACGTTGGAAAGGTATAAAGACCATTCTTTTCCGCTTTACTAGTTTCATTTATATAAGTATTCCTATGGATAATTATGAAGATGAGCTTCCTGCAGTGGCTTTATATAAGAAACTATTGGCAAAAGGTGACATTAGTCCTGTCTTGCTATCTGCAAAAACAGAGCAGGAGTTAGAAAGAAAGAGAGCTACTTGTTATGAAGATGTGGTACCACCAAGATACTTGCATATAACAAAGCATCTGATAAAGAAATCAGACATTACTGAACGTTCGTTTCTAAAAACGTGCTATGAGTATCTGTGGGATTTTTATGTCATCCTGAGAAGTATTAAACATCCTCCCCGGCCACATTTTGTGAAAAGGAAAGGGAAAAAGTTACAGGATTTTTTCTGGCTTCGTTATAAATATGAACTCTACAAATTTAAGTTTAAGTGTAAGAAGTTAAAACTTGCTCTCTATTACGAAGACAAGGCAGAGGTACCTGATTTGAAGTGTAAGTTTATTTATGTCCCACTCCACTATCAACCGGAAATGACAACTTGTCCCCAGGGAGGGTTTTATACAAACCAGGAACTCATGATTGAGGTATTGTCCAAATCAGTACCTGAGGACTGGATGATTTATGTTAAAGAGCATATTATTCAGTTTTCCAGAAAGCTTGCTGGAGAATGCAGCCGTTCATATGGATTTTATGATAAAATTGTATCACTCCCGAATGTTAAACTTGTGTCCTTTAAGTCTTTGTCAACCTTTGATCTTATTGACAATGCTAAAGCAGTCGCTATTATTTCAGGAACAGCAGGTTTTGAAGCGATTCTACGTGGAACACCTACTATTACTTTTGGTTATGCATGGTACAACGGTTGTGAGGGTGTGTTTTATGTGCCTTCATACGAAGAATGCAAAAAAGTTATAAACGAAATTGAAAATGGTTTTGTTGTGGATTATGAAAAGGTGAGGTTATTTATTTATGCATTGGAGAAAACAGGCTTTAATCTTAGTGTTTTGCCTAAAGAAGAAAAATATACAGGTATTTCATATAAAGAAAATGTAAGAAATCTCACGAGGGCTTTGCAGGAAATATGTAGAGATTCCTAGGTATTTTGATACTAGACTCAGCTAATATTGTAACAAGAAATTGAAATGAAAACATATGATCTTATCTTAGTATATTGGTTCTCACGTGTTCATCACTATTATGCAAATATTATTAAGGCATTATCATCGGAGTATAGAATAGGCTTACTCTTGAGTGATGAAGACAACTTTTATGCTTCACGCAAAAGCTTCAGGGTGTCGAAGCAGACTGATAAACAATTTCGCTCTCTATGTGTGCAATTTGGTGCTGACCTAATATATGTAAACGAGAAAGTTAAGGGTAGGATTGTCATATTGCCGGTAGTAGGAGGGGTTTCCACAGAAGATTATTTGTCTAAGTTTAGAGGAAATGTTTCGTGGGATAAACCAATAGGGATGTTCTTTTTTAGCGGTAGTGGTGGTATCGGCGGGCTGAAGAATATAATGGATATGGGAGTAGACAAATTTATTGTACCTGCAAAAGATATTTTAGCGAAAAGGATTAATCATGACGGGCAGATTAAAGAGATTGAGAATCTGGATATTATAGAAATGGGGTTTCCTTACAAGAAGTACCCAGTTTTTGACAACTTAAATATTGATATTGATTTTCTTGTCGCGTATCCGTCGCATACTCATTTCAAGCCAGGTAAAGAGAAAGATAAATATGCTTTTGTGAATGAGCTATATAAACTGTTAAAGAGGATAGATACATCGAATAAAATTTATTTAAAGAGGCATAGTAATAGTGACAAGTCACAGTTTTTCTCTTCCTTAGACGGTGGTCCGTTGTGGTTCTTGAAAGTGGCAGGCTTTGTTGCTAGTATACTTTCAACATTATCTCCTGTTTACAAGAGGAAATTATATAGGATTGCGATAAAACTAAAGAATAGCCTGATTGCAAGAAAATATCCATCTCTGGAAGAGGTAACACAATACCATAATCTTGGCATAGAACTATTTCTTCCACATGTACGTCAGGGGCTTATAACTGGCAATAGTGCAACACAATTTCACGCATTATATAGTGAGTTAGCGATATATAATTGCGATCCACAGGAAAAGGATGAAATTGCTGCGTTGCCTTATAGTGCTGCGTATATTGTCCCATTTTGTAATGGTGACTTGGCTTTTGACAGATCTAATTTCAACCGAATAAGTAATGAATGCAAGAATGCAGACATTATCCAACTTATTAGAGATGAGTTGAAATTGCTGTGAAAAAATTACTTATGTTCTAAAGCACAAATAAGGTGCAATATATAGTGCTCTTAGTATCCCGTACAAGCGGTATCTTGTCTAGACGCAACTGCGGAAGAGACTAGGAGTCTATATCTAACCTGCGGAGTTACCTGTTATGGAGTATTCTTGCTATTGTTGATACCGTTGGATGAGCAACAGGAATTATGGACAATTGCAGTAAGATCTCCTCTATTATTTCCGTAAAAAATCTTAGTTAGTTATTTTCTTCTTTCCTGCCTCAAAGAAGTCACAGAACTATCGATAACGAAAGGGTCTTGATGAAAAGAGTTTCAATTGTAGTAAATGCGAGGTTAGGTTCAAGTCGTGTGTCAAACAAGCTAACTCGCCCCTTTGGCTCTACATGTTTATTAAGAAGGGCTCTTGAGAAAGTAAACCAACTCTCTTTTGCAGAGAATCGTTTTCTGGCTATCGCAGAACCGGAACTTGAAAAGTACGTTGAAGGATTAAATAATATTGATATTCTATGGCGTGAAGAAGAGGCGGTAAAGAAAGGAGACAATCAACATAGCGTTACTTTTGCTCACTACCTGAAAATCCCAACAACTTGGATTATGGTAATTAACTCTTGCACTCCTTTTGTCTCACTTGAAACATACAAAAAAGCATATGATGAGTTTCAAAAGACAGATCATGAAGCATATACAAGTGTTATAAGAACCAAAGCATGGGTATTTGACTCTGACGGAAATCCTGTAACGAATAAAGATCCCCAAGTATTATCTACTAAAAAGGGAGGATATTCCTATGATGTTGCACATGTTTTTCATTTCGTTAATAGAGATTTGTTTTCTTCAACAGGACTGCATTGGCGAATGAAAAAAAATAGTCCTCATCTTATTGAAATTCCTTTTGAAGAATCATTAGATGTTGATACTCAATTAGAATTTCGTATCAATGAGCTCCTGCTAAACGATGGTTATCCAGATAATAAAGCATATCACGATGCTTTGAACGTTGAAATCAATTCTGCCTTTCAAGACGTAACAAGTCAACCAGATAAAACGAACAAGGAATTTGTAGTAGACAAGTATAATCTTTCAAAAAGTGACCGTTGTTTTATTGTTGCAGAAGTTGGTTGTTCTCATGATGGGAGTCTGGGGATAGCTCATAGGTATATCGAGGTTGCAGCAGAAGCAGGTGTAGACGCCATAAAATTTCAGACACATATAGCAAGTGCCGAAAGTACCATTCATGAACCATTTCGGACCAGCTTCTCAAGAAAAGATACGACCAGAATTGACTATTGGCGGCGTATGGAGTTCTCTGAGGAAGAATGGCGTACCTTAAAACAGCATGCAGAGAAATTAGGCTTAGTTTTTATTAGTTCTCCATTTTCTATTGAAGCGGTTGATTTACTAAGTCGGCTTGATGTTAAGGTTTGGAAAATTGGAAGTGGTGAGATCACTAATCTTCCTATGCTACAACAAATTGGCAATACTGGGTTGCCTGTTATTTTATCAACTGGTATGAGTACTTGGCCTGAAATAGATGATGCTGTAAACCTAATATCTCAGTATCGCAATCCTATTGCATTATTACAATGTACGACTGACTATCCATGCCCCCCTGAGAAAGCTGGTTTGAATAATATTTATGAATTGAGAAAGCGTTATAGCGTCCCCGTGGGCTTCTCAAGTCACTCGCATGAAACAACACAGTGCCTTATGGCGGCGTCCATAGGCATAAATATTCTGGAATTCCATATCACACTGTCAAAATACAGTTATGGCCCAGATGTTAAAGCATCTTTAGATCCTGGCCAAACGAGATATATGGTAAGTCAAATCCGTGACATTGAAATTATGCGAAAGTCAAAGACAGATAAAGAGATTTTGGCGGCAGATCTGGACTCAATACGCAAATGTTTTTATAAAAGCATTGTTGCAAAGAAGGATATTAAGACTGGAACAATACTGAATACTGATTTGCTTACTGCTAAAAAGCCTGGTACAGGCATTCCTCCAAAGGAAATTAATTCTTTGGTAGGCAAAAGGGTAAAAAAGAATCTTGCTAAGGATGAAATATTAACGTATGAAGATTTAGAAGACTAAATACTCTTCTGTTAGTAATCCTATAATTCACAATAGAAATCAATTGCAATAATAAATGTAATGTATTGAGATGTCATAGATTGTGATAGTCCACGGCTTGCGACCTTAAAATATTTTAACTCACAGTTTTTTAACAAAGCAATACTGTAATTCAGACCGCACAGTCCAATTTCCCAATTATTGACCGGTTAGACAAGATGTCCAATATGAAAAGATATCTGCTACATGCCTTAATTGTATCATTTGTATTTTTTTTAATGCCAGATATTCATTCAGCAGAAGAGCCATACATAACCATACGTTCATCCTACACAAATATCTCTGTATCTCAGGTACGGTTAATGCATAATATTGTTATGAGCAGAGGGCATGAAAATGGCATGTTTGCTCACAGTACAATAAATCACAGTTATGAAAAGAAGCATATAGATGAAGATGGTGTGGTAATAGACCATACCACTGGCTTAATGTGGCACCAATCCGGGTCTAGTAAATATATGAAATATAAGAAATCGAAAGAATGGTTGGAAGGCTTGAATAGGAACGGTTATGCAGGTTACCATGACTGGCGTCTGCCTACAGTGGAAGAGGCGACCTCACTACTGGAATCGAGCAAGAGGGAGGGTCGCTATATAGACCAGCCTTTAGTAATAGACAACGTTGGATCATGACTGGTGATACACATGAGTCGGAGGGTGCTTGGAATGTGAACTACATGCTTGGCACTGTATTATGGGAACATTACATCCGCGATATTAATTATGTTCGTCCAGTTCGCTCCGTGAAATGATACTTGCTACAATCAGAAAATCTAATAATATGAGAAAATGTTTACTAAATGCTTTAATCATATCATTCATATTTCTCAGTTACCTTGCAGGTGAAGAGATATCTGTATATGCCGGAGATACCGTCCAGAAGCCAGAGACTTTTGCAGAAGGTACATTCGGTGTGGATCTAGTGTTCGTAAAGGGCGGTTGTTTTCAGATGGGTGATCAGTTTGGTGACGGTAATAATACTGAGAAGCCAGTGCACGAGGTATGTGTTGGTGACTTCTACATTGGAAAGTATGAGGTGACAATTGCGGAATTTGGGTTGTTTGTAAGTGATAGTGGTTATCGGACTGATGCGGAGAAAGAAGGACGGACGGTTGTTTTAAACTCTTCAGGAGATGGTTGGGAAAAACGTGACGGAACAAGCTGGCAGAACCCTGGATTTGACCAGAACGTAGATCATCCGGTAGTGAATGTGTCATGGAATGATGCGGTGGCATATATAGCGTGGCTGAACCAAAATATCGGTAGCAACTATCGTCTCCTGACAGAGGCGGAATGGGAGTATGCGGCAAGGAGCGGTGGCAAGAGACATAAATACGGCTGGGGTAGTAATGACAGCCCAGAAGGTAATATTGCGGGAGATGAGGTTAAGAGGGAATTCCCTAAGAGGTCTTGGCCTGTATGGGATGGATATGATGACGGTTATGTATTTACTTCACCGGTTGGTAGTTTCAATGCAAATGAACTGGGATTATATGATATGACTGGGAACGTGTGGGAGTGGTGTCAGGATAGGTATAGTGAGGACGCTTACAGAAAACACCAACGTGACAACCCTATATTTTTGGAGGGCGGTTCCAATCGTGTTAATCGTGGTGGTAGTTGGTTCAATTGGTGGGGTACCGTGCATGCCTCTTTTCGTGGGCGTGCTTCCCCGGTCGGCAGGCGAAGCTATTTGGGTTTCCGCCTTGCAAGAACACCGTAGAGACTGGATCTTTATGTTTTGTTCTGCTTAAATACATTAAAGGTGGAGGGTTTGGTTTCAATGATTTTGCCAAGATAGGCATTTTGCTTTATCTATTAAGTAAGGGGCCAAACTGTTCGGCATAGATTTCAAAATCTTTCAAATTTGTTAATATATATGACCTTATAGTGACCAAAATAGAATGTATTTCGTCATTTATTGAAACAGTACTGAATATCCTACCTGAGTAGGTAGTGATTTAACAAAGTAATACAAAAATCTTATTGGCTATGAAAAGAAAAATTGCCGTCGTTCTGACAAATAGATCTAACTATGGCAGGATGAAACCTGTAATGCAGGCTCTTAAAGAGCATCCAATGATTGAACTGTTGCTGTTCTGCACCGGCACAATGGTTCTTGAAAGATTTGGAAGACCCGTTGATTTGTGTAAGGAAGATGGTTTTGAGGTACATGCTGAAATCTACACAGAGTTAGAGGGAGATATGCCAACATCAATGGCAAAGAGTATAGGCACAACCATCACAGAAATTGCAACCGTTTTCAATATCTTCAGACCCGAGTTTCTGCTTATAATCGGTGATCGATACGAAGCATTAGGTGTTGTGATTACTGCATCCTACATGGGTGTTTGTGTTGCCCATATTCAAGGTGGAGAGGTTAGCGGTACGTTGGATGAGAGTGCAAGACATGCTATAACTAAAATGGCTCATTACCATTTCCCATCGACACAAAGAGCCTATGAGTATTTGATAAAAATGGGGGAATCTTCTGGAACAGTTTTTAATGTAGGATGCCCTGTTGGCGATATTTCTCTAAATCTAAATAAAAATATAGATCTGAACCCATTTAAAGGCAGAGGTATTGGAATTGAAATTAACCATTTAGAGCCATATATATTAGCAATCTTTCATCCGGATACCTGTGATTTTGGAAACGAAGAAAGATATACCGAAGAAATTGTAAATGCTTTCAATGAACTTAAAATGCCGGTCTGTTGGCTTTGGGCAAATATAGATACTGGTGGAGGCCACATTAATGCATATCTAAGAAGAGTTCACGAATATGCAAATCCGTCATGGCTTCAACTGGTTAAAAACTTTACTCCTGAATTGTATCAAGTAATATTGGCTCGATCAGCCTGTGCCGTTGGCAATTCAAGTAGTTTTGTGAGGGATTCCAGCTTTTATGGTACACCGGTTGTTCTTGTAGGAGACCGACAAAAGGGAAGAGAAAAGGGATCTAATTGTATTAACGTTTCTTACAAAAAAGACCTGATATTAGATGGAGTCAGAAAACAATTAGATCACGGCCACTATGTACCAAGTAAATTATACGGAGATGGAAATGCATCTAGTAAAATTGCTGATATTCTAAGCAGTTTACCGGTATATCATCAAAAACGACTTTCATATGTCAACGAAGATAGTTAAACAGAATTTATCTTAAAGTAATTTGACTGAATGTGTCATCCTTCCTGAGATAAACAGAAGAGATATATAGATTTAGGAAACCAATAAAGTCTGTTTTGGCTTAAATATACTCCAATGAGCAACTGTCTCTTCCTTGAAATAGTATTCAAATCTTTTTTCGTTTAGGGGAATTGGAATGCGCGGTGCATACAACATAGTAAATGAAACGTTAAGCAAATTACCCAAAAATTCTATCAGTAATATTATTGATATCGGATTAGCCTTGGGAATGCAAATTCCATGGACTTATGAAATAGCAAATAGTTTTGATGCAGATCTATACAGCCTTGATTTGAATTTAAAGCAATTCTTTCATCGGAGTATTCATAAATATCTGCCTCCTCGGGGAAAAAGCTGGGACTCTTATCCAAAAACAAGTGATCAAGCAGAGGTTGGTTATGACCCACTTGTTTCAGATCCTTTAATCTGGGAAGATTTAACGTTAATTAATGAGGACCCGCCTGTTTATAGTTATGGTATTAACAAACACTATTTAGTCCACGCACACTCTACAAAATTTCTAAATTGGTTTCCATATGATATTGATATTGCATTAATTGATGGGGATCATCGCTATATAACGGTTTGGAACGACTTAATGCTGTTTCGTAAGAAGAATGGCAGGGTTGCTTTCTTTGACGACATTGATACGTTATTTGCAAGGCACGAAGTATCTATGGATGTTTATTTAAATAAGCCAGACTTTGAATTGAAGGCAGAAAGCCAAGCATGGAAAGTAAAAGGACCAGGTGGAACTAGTTATAATGAGATAAGGGAAGGTTCAGGAGATCAGACAAAACAAGTTGGGCTGGACGAATTCGAGAAAACTATCGGAGATGATTCCAAACAAGGTGTTTTAACCGCTATAGAAGATTTTGTAAGAGAATATCCGGGAGAGTATACGTTTTCTGTACACGAGACTGATGCAGGAGGGAAAAGTACTTTAACCGGTACATATAAACAATGTGGTGTTTTGATTAGAAGCTAGCATAAAAACAAAAGAACCATTTCGTAGATCGAATTATGTTAGGAAATATTGCTTATCCACAGATTGTGTGTCTAGAACCATTTGTCTTTAGGGAGGTTGATTTTCCTAACATACTTCCAGGAGTATCTGTGTATTATAATGGGGATTCTGGAATTGATGATAAACGTGTAGCCGGATTGTTAGTAGGACTTGAGTATAAAATAGATGAATCCTATCAAGAAAAGTATCCAAACCTTAAAGTTGTTGCCTCTGCTACAACAGGGGTTGACCATATAGTATTACCT
>Ga0233428_1001059_pt1 | contig 31702 bp, 16 predicted proteins | sample SI_118_April2016_4_FD_179890 | JGI IMG/M metagenome (GOLD analysis project Ga0233428, IMG submission 179890) | Seawater microbial communities from Saanich Inlet, British Columbia, Canada - SI_118_April2016_120_MG | ecosystem: Environmental > Aquatic > Marine > Inlet | place: Canada: British... | reverse complement strand
GAATCTGGATCGATCTGGATATCGCCCATGGTGGGGCGATTGAAGTCGAAATAGAAGCCATTGGCTGGCATGTGCGCGTAGATCTCATCCTCTGCATCGCGGAGGGCCCAGCTGCCGTCAGCCTCTAGCGTGATTCGTGCGTCAGGTGGAAAGATTACATCCAGCCCACAGAACAGTCGTCGAGAGATCCCGTTCACAGCCGGCTGACCCGACCAGGCCGCATCGCCCGCATCCAGGGGCACGACGTCGGCGTGGATCCGTTCGAGCACCTCCAGTTCCACTTCGGCCAGGATCTGCATGGTGTCGTGGATCTTGGTGGGCCCGCCGACTCCCAGGCGCCGTTTGAGTTGGTCGTAAACGACGGCATTGATACCGGATGCCCGGATGGCACCCAGGTCGATGGGGACCCGATCTGGTTTTTGATGATTAACAGCGGCCAACACACGCTCTCTCGAATTCATACTCCTGACCTCACTGGTTCGCAGGGGCAAAGAGGATCCCGATGTCCGCTGTTGTATGGTACACTATACGAACTTCGCGCCCCTGTTGTATGATCCGCTTTCCGGTGACGAAATCATGGATTGAGTCATCGGCGCTGACTTGCCCTGCCACTGTGATTCTGTCTTTGTACGTTTTGTACGTCTGTCGGGTTGGGGGGCGTGAGGAAGGCAGTGTCCGGTGCGACGGAGGCTCGTCGCCGTCTACGAGGAATCGCTCGCCAGCGCGCGCGGCGCAAGCGCCAGGCGTTTGCTGCGCGGCATGCTTCTGCTCTGCGCCCTTGTGCTGCTTGTGTCAGGGGGGCGACTCTGTCACTCGGGGTTTCTTCGTGACCTGAGCGTCGTCCGCCACTACCGCGCACCCACCGCCCATCCAGCACAGGATAGCTCGCGACTCAGGGTCATGGCCTACAACATTGCCCATGGTCGAGGCAGCCGATCTTTCAGTGGTCAGGGAGAATTCCAACGAGTCTTCAGCCACGCCTCACGGCAGTCTGTACTCGACAACCTGCGTCAGGTGGCTGGCGTCATCCGCGCGGCTGACGCCAGTGTCGTGGCCCTCAATGAAGTGGATGTTCACAACACGAGCAGCTTCGACCTCGACTTCGTGGAGGTCCTTCTCAGCGAGCTTTCCGGAGAGTATCCCTACGCCGTCCACGGCACGAAGTGGCTGTTCTGCATGCCCTTCTACCAGCACCACACGGGCAATGCCATCCTGAGCAGATACCCTCTCGAGGAGGCGGAGAACATCGACTTAGGAGAGGGAAACCTCTTTAATGGCCTGTGGGGCAGTCACACTGCGCTGGCGGCCACGATCCGACACGCTGGGACGCGTGTGACCGTAGTTACCACTCACCTGGAGTCGGCGAACAACCCGTTCCGGCTCTTTGGAGGTGAGAACACGTACCGGACACGGCAGTCTGGTCGTTTGCTGGCGTGGACTCAGGGGCGCCCTCACCTCATCCTTGCGGGCGACTTCAACAGCGTCCTCAGTCGACAGAGGATGGCATCGTCTCACCTGGCGACCAAGTATGCGGATGATGGCACGATGATTCTGATTGAGGAGGATCCGCGATGGGTCCTCCCTCCGCTAGAAGCCAACCCCCTCGATCCTCGCCATTTCACGGCCAAGACACACCGCCCTACGCGCACGATTGACTTCATCATTCCCGATACGACATTTCAGATCATGGCCTACGACGTCATCGATGCGGATGCCTCAGATCATCGCCCGGTGGTGGCGCAACTGCAGATTCGCGCCAGGCCTCAGTAGGTCTGCGTCAGACCCGGGGGACCGGACCATGAAAACCGAAGATCTGAAACAGTCACCATTCAACACGACGCTGCTGGGCATCCTTCGAGGTGTCGCCGACCATTTCGCCATCGGAGCCAGCGATGCGGCCCTGTTTGGCGGCTCAGGACACGCCTTCGTCATCAACATCCACGAGCAACTGTGTCCGAGCGGCCCCTACTGCTGGAACGGCGGGCACTTTGATCGCCTTATCCGAAATCTGGGCATCGAGCGCACCGACACCGGCTTCGACACTGCCCAGCCCTGGTATCCGCACAACAAGGACTTCCCACCCAAGCGATTGTCCTCCGGCAGCTGGACGGAGTTCGGCGATGAGTGCCACGTGAACTTCTTCAGCTACGGGCAAATCGAACCTGCATCACGCCCGGAGACGATCCTGGCGAGCCTCGAGTATGCCGTCGACCTGTGGGAGAACCCGTCACGACACACGGGCCGCGGCTATGGGATGGGTCCCGACGGCTACGCCCGCTTCATCGATGCCGTCAAAGCGGGCGCCGGCGACAGCCACGGCAACTGGTGGAATGCGACGGTGTGGTCGGAGTGCCGAGCGATGGCGGCCACCTACTTCGACGAGATCGCCGACGATTTTCCGGAAGCATCGACCCTCTCCCAGGATCTGTCCCGCCGCTACGGCTCGATCGCCGAAGGTCTTTCGCGAGTAAGCAACAAGGAGATGGATGGCACCGAGAAAGTGGCCCTCCTCGAGGCGATCCGCGACGACGAGCAGGTGTGCACCGGCCTGGTCGCCCAGTGTGCCCAGACGATCCGCTCGGAGGCGGCCGCCTCACCTGAAGAGGTGTAGGCCCTCCCCTCTCAGCCACGGTGGTTGGCGATCCAGATGGTTGGGGCGACTTTAAGACCGTTGAAGCCGGAGCCCCAAACAGCGTTCGTGGTTTTCGACACGACCCCTAGGTTTCGTATCCCGCAAGAAAATCGGAGGAGTGATGCAAGGATTGGTTCAGTGTTCCAAGGTCTTCGTAGCTGAGTCGAGTGACAAAGGCGCGGGGGCTTTCGCCGCGTGTGACATGAGTGAAGGAGAGGTGGTCGAGTGCGGTATCGTGCGCCGACTACCAGCCGCCTTCGACGGCAACGCAAGCCCCTACGTATTCACCTGGAGCGATGACCGCACGGTGTGGGCCGTCGGCTCGGGGTGCTCCACCTTCTACAACTGCTCTGAGACACCGAACACAAAGATGCACCGAGACTTCGACAACGACACGTTTGAGATCACCGCACTGCGGTCCATCTCAAAGGGCGAAGAACTTACCCACGTGTACAAGAGCCTGCAGTGGCGGGGCTGTTTCGAAGATCTGCGCTGAGCTTCTGGGTAGCGGTGAATTTTCCGCCAATCCTGGTCTCACCTCCTCATCTGAGACAACTCCACCACCGCCGCTGCGACTCGATGTCGCTGCGCCTCAACCACTGCCGGGTCGACGGTGAAGTTCGTCATCGAGCTAGTGATCTCTGCAGGTACGTCCAGCAATTCGTTCAGCTGCAGCTGACGCTGCGCATCGAGTTGTCCGCCATGCTGCGCAAGTAGCTCTCGCAGGATCGCCAGATACTCGTAATCCTCGATCCCGTCTCGCAGCATCTCCCAGCGGATCGAGTCGACGGGGCCATCCAGCACAGGCTCGGTGGCAACATGGGCAGCTGCCTCAGGGGGATACAGGAATCGCCCGTCGCCGTTACCCCATGGCCGACGCGTACCAGCGTCGGTGCTGTATCCGGAGACCCAGCCCATGGGATCTTCATAAGGGTTCTGCGCCTGATCCGGATAGGCTGCCCCGGACGTCCAGTAGGTGCTCTGCCAGACAAGAATCCCATCAATTTCACGCTGCCAGGTCTGCCACAACCACACCCTGAGCTCCGTCGCCGGATGATCGATGAACAAGGTGGCATAAGGAGCCTTCGGCACGGTGCACACATACCACCAGAAACGCTCACCGCCGGCACGACGCTGAGCCGCTTCTTCTTCCTGGTAGTTTGATGATATGGGACACCAGAGATTCGGTCCGCCGATCAGCTGTGCTTCCACCTGCTCGGTGAGCATGCGTGTGATGTCCGGGCCTGCCTCGGCCAACTTGCCAAAGCCATTCATGACGAAGTCGTAGTCCCGCGGATTGGGTTCGTCGAACCAGTAGACGAAAGCCTCGTCCAGCCAACCGCGCTCGCGCAGATGCTCCTGTGCTTCCTGCACATACCCCCGGAACAGTGCGCCGTAGGCAGCCGTGTCCTCCCCGTAGCCATTCAGCTTGGGTTCGCGACGAGAGTGGAAGGTGCCGCCACCCATTCCGGGGATCGCCAGTCGGAAAGAGTTGAAGTGGCGTTCGTCCAGCGCCCGCGTCATGGCACGGTCCCAGGCGGTCCAGTCGATGTTCGGCTTCAACACCTGTCCCGGCTTCAGATCAGCGGGCACATCGGGCCAGTCGATACGTACCGGATCCAGCGGCGCCGGATCGTAGGGCGAAATGTGATGAGCTGCGAAGTTGTCCAGGTAACGTTCCAGGACCGCCCGCTTGTCGGTCTCATCGGTCAGACCATGATACTTCCACACATTGCCTGTTGAGAAGCCGAAAGCCGTCTGGCACGTCATCTTGTCAGGCAGATCGAAGTCGTACACCTCTACCTCGATCGGCACGGTGGCCTTGTAGTCCTCGGCGCGCACGCGGACCTCACCGCGATACACACCGGCCGGCACGCCAGTGGGTACGGTCACGCGCACCCAGAAGGGCTGATTCACGCCGCCTTGCACATCGACAGATTCACGTAGCGGCGGTAGCGGGTCAGGCCACAGTCCCTTGGCGCCGGTTGGGTCCGTCGGTGTCGTCACCGGCACATAGGCCACGCGCAGCACGTCGATAGCATCAGCCTTGATCTTCGCTCTGCCGGGGCCCTTCAGGTCCCGCACTTCCAGTCGTACGTCCTGGAGGTCACGTTCGGGCCGCAGAACCAATTGTGCTGCCTCCGCCTCGTTGCGGGCAGCACGAATCGTCAGCGCTCCACCACGCGTATCAGGCAGTCCTCGCTCACGAGCCACTTTCCAACCTGAACTCGCCCACCACAGACCCACGTCGTCACTCGATTCGGGCAGGACCTCACCATAGTGGCTGGCATACAGACCGGGCACATAGAGAGACACGTCGGCCTCGAAGGTTGCATCGCCGGTAAGCTCGATGGCCATCTGCACGTCGCCGGTCCCCTGGAACCGGTAGGGCAACCGTATCTCGCTAGAGCCCGGTGGCACCATCATCTGCATATCGACTGGTGGTGTGGGCTCCACATCGGCGCCACGAAAGGTCACCGTACCGTGCACCGCCAGATCCGAGTCAGTGGCGTTGACCATGTTCAACACGACCGTATCCGTGCGTCCGGGCAGGGCCTGGCCCACATCGGCCAGGCCCACTTCCGCTGCCGGATCTGTTGCCAACACAGAGGCATACCTCGTGCTCCCATCTGCCACCAGCGGTTCGCCCGAAAATTGTGCCCGATAGATGTAATCGTGCACCTGGAAGGAGCCTGGATCCGAATCGGCCCCGAGCTGCTGGTCGGTCAGCGACTGAAGCCGCACCCAGATCTGTTCGGCTGGCAATAGATCGGACGGCACGCGGTATGTGGCGATGCCGAGCGTATCCTGCGTACCAACGGGGCGCCAATTGTCTCCATCATCACTCACCGACACGTCGAGCTGACCACTGACATGGTAACCCACATTGATCTCTAACGCGGCGTTGAGTTGTTGCCGGTCTCCCAGCTGGTGACGGTAGACGAGCTCGGAGCCCGCGCCGAAGACCAGGCGATCGGAGTTGAAGCCACACTGCAGTCTGGCCAGAGGGCGACTGTGATTGCGTGATGTCGTATGAATCGGCGCACGGAAGACGTAGGCATTGCCCGATACTTCCTCGCCTTCGCCAAGGAGCAGATCCTCGACGCGCGAATGCAGTGGCTCAACACGCGTGATCTGCACATTGTCGTAGGTTACCGTGCCCTCGTGGTGCCATTGCCCGAAGCGCAGCCACGCTTCGTCGGGTCGCACCTCACTGGGGGCAGCAAAGATCGACGAATACGACGTCCACTCCGGTCCGATGGCCCGCAGATCCACATTGCTGAACACGGGCCCGGTGATCGGCGTTCCACCCCCTCTGGAATTAGAGCGCGCGAGGAAGCTGATCTCGTAGACAGCATTGGGGACCAGAGGCAGAGGCGCCGAGCGCCAGTAAGACGTGCTCTGACCATCGCCTGTCGCAGCAATTGCCCGACTCCCGTCCTGCCCTGCAGCCGGCCACTCACCATCACCCGTCAGGGCCCATCCCACAGGATCGCTGGTCCCGACTTCGAACTCAGAGTTCTGGACCTTCACGACCTGTCCATGGGCGACAGCAGTCAGCAGGAATAAGAACAGCGACACACATACGCGACGTATCAACGGTTGTCCTCTTTCACATCGTGTTGGAAACCCGCGAGGTATCACAACTCTCCGGGAGAGGCGGGGCTCTTCAGTATAGTGATTCCCCGGAGTTAGCAGAGCACGTCACGTAACGAGTATATTGGCTCCACGACCAAAAACAGATTCACCTACGAGGCCCTATGGCGACTGCCAGCAAACCAAACATCATCTTCATCATGGGCGACCAGCATAGCCGTGCCGTCACCGGCTGCTATGGCCATGACATCGTCCAGACCCCCAACATCGATCGTCTGGCAGACACAGGCATCCGCTACGACAACGCCTTCTGTGCCTCACCCTTGTGTGGCCCGTCCCGCGTCTCCTGGATCACGGGCACCCAGCCCCACACACATGGTGCCGTCACCCACAACAACAACCGACACCGCTCCGGCAAGGCGTACAAGAAATTCATCGAGCCCGGAATTCATTCCCTCGTCGCCGATCTGCGCGACGCCGGCTATGAAACGCATGGCGCTGGTTTCATGCATGCTGATCAACATGTGGAGGGTGCCGACCTGTCGTCTCACGGTCTCGGTTTCGTCCGTGGCAATCAACGTGTCGAAGGGCCCGATCCCTTCGCTGAGCTCGGCTTCACCTCGTACAACTGCGACGCCCGCAGCTACACAGAACAGGTAGGCGAACAGGTTCAGCAACGCTACAACAGGGCCAACATCATTTCAGAGATGTGGGAACACAGCTATCGCAATGTGGAAGGCGATCCCTTTCCCTACCCCGAAGAGCAGATGTGGGACTCGCTGATCACCGACGACTGCCTCGACTTCCTCGACCATAGAGACTCGGAACAGCCCTTCTTCGCCTACGTCGGCTATCGAGCTCCCCACCCACCGTGGTGCGCGCCGGAGCGCTTCCATTCCATGTACGACCCGGATCACATCGGCGATCTGCCCAACTACAAGGTTCAGTACACAGACAAACCTCGACGCGTGATCGAACGGATCAACTACTACGAATTGTGGAATGTGCCCGAAGAGATGATCCGCAAGTCCATCGCCGCGTATTACGGCTTTGTCACCTACTTCGACCACTGCATCGGTCGCATCATCGATGGACTCGAAGCACGGGGACTCCGAGAAGACACACTGATCGTGTATGCCAGTGACCATGGCGAAATGCTGTACAACAATGGGATCTGCGAGAAACACACCTTCTTCGAAGACGCCGTTCGCATCCCCCTCGTGTTCTCACAACCCGGTCAGTTGCCAGAGGGGACCACGTCGGATGCCATGGTCAGCAATATCGATCTCATGCCCACGCTGCTTCACCTGCTCGACATTCCTGTGCCCGACTTCGTCGAGGGCAAAGACCTGGCCGACACCTTCACCGGTGGTGAGGTGCAGCAACATATCTTCTCCGAGTACTACCACAGTCTCGATCCGTGTCGCATGGTGCGCGACAAACGCTACAAATACATCCATACGGAAGAGGACGTCTGCGAGCTCTACGATCTCGAGAATGACCCGCTCGAGTCGATCAACCTCGCCTGGTATCCGCAGTATGCCGAGCGCATCGCACAGATGGAGAAGTTGGTCATGGCAGGCTGGGAGATCCCCGAGGTCCCCGTCTGGGCAGCCTGGAATGATCTCAACGAACGCAAGCAGAAGATGCGCCTCAGCGGCGCCGACATCATCGATCCCAGACCGGCGCCACCGGATTGGATCGCCAATTACAGCTGAGCAGGTCCTCCAACTTCACACCGAGAAGCCCATGAAAATCGCCTTGATGACCGACCTGGAGGGGACCGCCGGGGTCACCTCCTTCTCACAGGAAACGTACCCGGAGGGCCGCGACCACATTCTTGCGCGCCGCCTGGCCATGGCCGAAGTCAATGCTGCCGTCGACGGTTTCCTCGAAGCTGGCGCCGAAGACGTACTCATCATAGACGGACATGGTCCTGGAGGTCTCTGGTTCGAGGATATGCACCCCGAAGCCAGCATGTTGCATGGAAGACCTACGGCTCCACGCTCTGTGCGCGACTCGGTTCTGCAGGACTACGACGTCACCGCCATCGTCGGCCAACACGCGATGAGTGGTGTTGCGACCAGTAACCTGAACCATACGCAGAGCAGCCGTTCGATCTTTGGGTTGATCCTCAATGGCAACCCGATCGGCGAAATCGCCCAATGGGCGCTGTACCATGGCGCCATGGGTCTGCCGATGATCTATCTCACAGGCGAAGAAGATGCCTGTGCCGAAGCCGAGACGCTGATACCGGGCATCACGACCGTGGCGGTAAAGAAGGGGCTGTCGCGAGAGTCAGCCGTGTCGGTTTCGAAAGAGAAGGCGCGGACCCTGATCCGCGCCGGTGCGATACGTGCGCTTCAGGCGCATCGCAGCACACCCGTGGCGCCCCTCGTCTGGGAGGGCCCCTTTGTGCTAGAAAAGCGCTACTTCCACACCCATGATGTCGATCGTTATGATGGGGTCGCCCATGCGGAGCGCATCGACGGGCAGACCGTGCGCATCACCGGCGACGACATCCGCCAGATCATCTACGCCTAGGCGCGCCAGTTACCCCTCCCCCTCGCCATCGAGAAAGGCGTTGTCCTGGGGCACGAAACCGTAGGGATTCGATGTATCGAATTTGATCTCGTTGGGATCATCGCTCTGATTGGCCGACACGCCGTACGTGATGGAAAAACGAGGGGGATCTTCACACTCCATGAAGGCCTCCAGCAGACCTGCACAGTCGCGATGACTGTCCCACACGTAGGCCCACTCCTTCGAAGGCGGCTCTTCTGAGCGGCTGACACCACCAAGTCTGACAGCGAGAATCGCCTGGCCGTCCGCCAACTGCGGCTCGTAGAACTGCCCGGCAATCTCCATCCAACGCTTACTCACACCATACAGACTGCTCGGCGGCGCCCCAAAGGGATCACGCCGCGTATCCGGCGTGTGTGGAATCGGCTCCGTGCGATCGAAGATATCCGCCTCAAAGTGATAGGAGTGGACTGAGCTGGTCATGTAGATGCGTGGCACCTTTTCGGCGATCGCCGCCCTGTAGGCGCAGTCGGTCTGCAGAACATTGAGTGGATCCAGACCGCTGCCACAGTTGTCATCCCGCGTATTCCATCCCAGGTGCACGAGGGCGTCCTTACCGCGGCAAGCCGTGGCAATCTGATCTGTTACCCGGTCTCGATAGGCATCCAGTTGGCCTTTCCAGCTTGTCGGCTGCAGTTCAGTCAACACATCATCCATTCGCGTGATGCTGATTCCGGAGATGTCGTATTTGTGCTCCAACTCCTTCTTCATCACGTACGCGACGGAGCCATTCATACCGGTGAGCAGAGCGCTTTTCATATAGTCTTTCTCGTGATTGTTCGCATGTTTGCACTTCTTTTGTCGTAAACAGACCAATCAGGAGCGCTCAGGCAAGCAGGCGGATAAATCCATCCCGCGCAAGGACGTGCCGGTCGTCGACGCTTGAACTGTGCAATCATATCTGCAACTCAGTGTTTCATATAGAATAGAGGACGTGAATCATCTTACCAGGCGCCGCTGGATGCCTGCGCCAAAGCCTGTTTGAGGGTTGCTGATGGACAGACAGATATATGTCGAGCCGATGACGTCGCCTACGTCCGGGATTCAGGAGGCCATCGATTCCCTGCCGGAGCAGGGCGGCCGTGTGCACATACCCGCCGGCAGGTGGCGTCTGTCGAGGTCGATCTGTCTACCCTCAGGTGTCAGCCTGGTTGGCGATGGACCGGCAACGATACTCCACATCGCACCACTCAAAGTCGCGCGTCTGGCGACGGCTGTCCGTAAGGGGGGCAGAGTGCTGACACTGAAGGGGAAAGTGCCCTTTCGAGTCGGACAGGCGATCGGCCTTTCGGATGAGGTGCTCAGCGGCTGGTGGGGGACGCACGGGATCGTCGAGGACATCAATGGCCAGCGTGTCCGCATGAGCGTCAAATTCAACCGGGGTCTGTCCGTTGCTGACGACGCCAAGGCGGTCAGTCTCTTTCCAGCCGTCACTTCGGATGGAGCCACCGACGCCGACCTCGCCAACTTCACGATTCGCGGTCCCAGGGGCTACAAGGGCAAGTGGTGGGACTTCACCTACAGTGCGATTCACCTGGTATCGTGCGAGCGAGTCCGCATCACAAATGTGACGGTCTTTGAGTGGCCGAGCGATGGAATCGGCGTTCAACGGGGGGCGGACGTGCAGGTGAGCCAATGCCAGTCGCACGGCTGCCGCGGGCACGGTTTCCATCCAGGAACGGGCCTGGCGCGAAGTGTGTGGTCCCACAACATCGGCAAGGGCAATGGCGGCGACGGGTTCTTCTTCTGTGCTCGCGTGCACCATTCGACATGCAGTGACAGTGTCTTTTCGGAGAATGGCCTGGCCGGAATCGGTGGCGTCGCTCGCGGCGGGGACCATCACAACATCATCAGCAGCAATGTCTGCTCGTACAACCAGAAGTGGGGTATCGAAGCATCCCGCGGTGATGAGCAGGTCATCACGGGCAATCTGCTTCTCAGCAATTCGCAGGAGCAGGCGGGAGAGTTTCCTGGGATTCGACTACACGATATGGAACGAAATGTGGTGACAAGCAATCGGCTCGCAGACGACCAGGACAAGCCAACGCAGACTCAGGGCATCGTCGAAAGCGGCGCCACGGACTACAACCTCATCAGCAACAATCTCTGTACAGGGATGCAGCAGGGCGTCGTCGTCATCGGTGCCCATTCCAGAGCGGAGGGAAACCTGACATGACCGTTCTCAACTCGACACCCCCGCCGTCGCCGTAGCTGGTGCCCGACCTCAACCAGCCGTTTGTGCCAATGGGATCTACGCCAACGGCTTGTCGGGCGTGGCACCGCTGTACAGGCCTCCGGAGCGTTCATACAACACCTGTATGTCTCCATCACCTGCAACGTCGAGACGAGGGACGTTTCCAGAGTGATTGTCGCGGTCGGGGCCACGCATCACCGACAGTTGGGCGTCGCTCATTCCCTCGACGACATCCCCCCACCTCGCCTCGGGGTGAGCGAAGTCACCACCACTACGATTGAAGTTGCGTGACGAATACTTGATCAGAATGCTCCGCCGTGCCATATCGCTGTGCCAGGCGAGGGCGCCATGGGTCTGGGCGCCATCCATGAAGAGCAACACATCACCCGCCTTGAACGTGGGGTGGACGACGAGGCCCATGTCGTCATCACAGGAACGCACGCCGGGTGGCATCCGATACTGTGCTTTATGGCTGCCTGGAACACAGGCGAAGCCGCCATCTGCATCGGTCACATCGCGCAGTTGCCAGGTGACGGTGATGGCCTCACAGAAACTGCGTCCATTCTTGTAGACGTAGGAGCGACTCGGATTCAACGGTTCGTTGGAATCGTGCAACGCGTGCCCGGAGGTGCCCTTCACCGCGCAGAACGCCGTGGGCTTGTCACAACGGAAACCGCTCCCCCCCATCCATGTGAGTCGATGGACGACGGCGGGATGAGCGACCATACGTCGGAAGGGACCACACCAGGGCTCTGGCAAATCAAGCAGTGTGTTCAGCACAGGTCGACCCGTGCCAGCCAGCGACGTTGAGCCACGAGATAACTCTTCCTGGACGACGATGTCGGACTCGAAGCGGTCGATCGCCTCGTTGGCCAACGCCAGATCCTCGGGACTCATGATGTCACGGATCACCAGATGTCCACACAGGTCCCAGAAGAAGAACTCCTCCGCATCGATGCCGCTGTCGGGATCACGATGCAGGAAGGATGGATGAATCGCCTCGTCTGCAGCAGCAACGAGACAGTCGTCCCCCTGGGCGATCAGTGTCTTCGGGGGCGTCGTATCAGATTTGCCCGGTTTGTGCATGACGGTCTGCTGCGCCGGCGTCAGTTCTTTCTTCCAGGGCGGTTCATCTGTTTCAAAGGCATCCGCTCCTGAACCGGCCTCGAGGATGACCCCTCTGGCGGCGAAGCCGTAGTCGAGAAGTCGAAGGCGTCCTGCCCCTGTCCACGGACGCAACCCACGGATCGTCGTGTCGGCGAGCAGCAACAGATCACCGGCTTTCAAAGGGATCTCTCGAACCAATCCCAGATCCTGCGTGCCTTCTTCGAGGCCCGTCGGCATCTCCACATTGGTCTTGTGACTCGCCTGTACAAAGACAGGCCCCCCATCACCGGCGGCGACATCCTCCAGGGCCCAGATCGCTCGCACCAACTGACACTGACGCCGGTCGTTCTGGTGGTAGTAGGCGCGGGCCTGATCACGAGGTTCGTCACCTCCCGACAGTTTGCCATCAAAGCTGAGCTTCGCCGCTGGGTCGTCCGTGATCAGTCGCGGCAGTTGCTCAAGACGAAAACCTGTACCGCAGAGCTGATTGACGTAGTCCACCAGCACCGGGTGAACGAGCAGATCACGGAACAGTTCACGCTGTTCACCTTCCCAACTCAGCATGCCATCGAAGTGGCCTGTCGCATCAAAGGCCTCATTGAGCTGCGCCACGATCGCGTCGGTCAATACACCGGGCACGATCAGATAGCCGCCCACGTCAAAACAGTAGTTCTCTTCGTTCGTCATCATGTCCTGGTCTCCTGCGGAGCCTCAGCGGCCCGGCAACACGGCCGTGGTGGAGTAATCTTGAAAGAGATCGCTGAAGGCATCGTCCGGGACCTGACAGGCACTCTCGCGGTCAGACTGCAGGGCAGACCAGTGGTCATCAGCGGGGATCTCCAGCGCGGCGCCGATCTCGTCCACCCCCATGCCGTGCGCGGCTCGTGCATCGTGAACCGCCGCAATCGTCGCCAGATCGGCGGCACTGAAGAAGCGTCCCTGTCCCTGCGGGTGATCAATGGTCATCTGGCTTTGACCACAGAACGGATGCCACAACCCCAACGCGTGGCCGATCTCGTGACGGACCGTCGGCAGGTTCCCCGAGTAGCCTTTGGCCAAGTCGATGGAGATGTCGATCCAGACCCACCAGGGCCCGTCGGCACCGGGCCCTCCGGACAGGAAACCAGAGGGGCCCGTCCTGCACTCGGAGTAGCGGTGGCCTCCGACGCCGTCCTTGCTGCGCTCCCACTCCTCACAGGCACGAAGGAGCACGGGAAACGTCACGCCCTCGTGGGTCTCGGCATAGCCCGCCTCCAGGGAGGGTGCGACGACGGCGAGGACTTCGATGATCTCCGAAACCAGACGCCAATGCTCTTCTCGTGGATTTCCGTAGAGGCCGAAGCGGACGGGGCCGTTGATCTTGCGAACCGTTGGCAAACCAGAGGTCATCTCGCGCGCCGTCGTCGAGACGGTGAGCATGGCGGCCTCTGCAGTGGGAGGAGCCGACTCGAAACCCGCGTACCGGTCCAGATCTGGAGCAGCAACGGCCGGTACGTCGACCGGGTCGGTCTCCCGCGGACCTGTCTCGTAGCTGTAGTCGGTCACCAGTTCCGCTTCACAGGTGGTCCCTGGACCATCCGCCCGCAGCGAGAGGGTTGACGGAATTCGCCTGTGAGTCGGCGCTGACACCTTCATCGACACAGAAGCGGCATCGAGGTCCGCAAAAGGCAGTCTCCGCAACTCCATCAGGTAGAACCCTTGCGAGCCACTGGCGCAGCCGCCACGGTTGCAGTCCGTCGGCTCCGTCTGCAATACGAGGTCGGTCAGACCCAGTTCGGCCGGTGACGCCTCGAAACGGAGGGTGACGGCATCGTCGGCAATCTGGAAGTCAACGATGGGCGCATCCCCTTCGGCGCAGGCCCACGCCACGCTGGTAAAATCGGCCTCGTCGTCATCCTCATCCTTAGATCTGTTGCCGAAGTCGACACCACGTAGCCCTCGGCGTGCGACGACCTCAATCCCCTCGATCGTCGATGGTTCGACACTCAGCTCGCTCTCGACGTGCAGGTCATAGATCCCCGGCTCCAGGAACGAGATTCGGTAGGTCCCATCCTCCGGATCGACGATAGCGGACGATATCTCCTCACCGCCTTGACTCACGATGACGGCCGCGGCGATGCCATCGGCGAAAACATGTCCCGAGATGAAACCGGCTCCTTTGGTCGGGACAAGACGAAGAACGGGCTTCATGGCAAAGTTGTTGTCCTGCCCCCGGCGAGTGATCGACTTGCGAGCATCGAAATCGATCATCAGATCGAGTGTTTCACCCGTGATGATACGGAAGTCGCCCTGCAGTTGTATGCCGCGCTGCTCACCTGAAGGCACTTCGAGGTCGAAGATCTCACCATCGATGACAATCTGCGCCGACTCCACCAGCAGTCGTACACCGGAGAACTCTCCGGGTTCGAGTACCTGTTCACCGAGCATCTCACTGACACCGCCACGGAGCGATAACAGATCGAAGGTTCGTGACTCGCCGACGAAGGTCTGCCAGGGCCCGCCACCGGCACGCCGAATATCTACGGTGTTGATGGTCACAAGAACCGCGTCCGCATCGTCGACGGGTGCATCCGTGAGGGCCAGCCGCACCATGCCAAGATCGGTCGAACTGTTGACGAGCATGTTCAGGCTACGGTCCTCGTCCAGTGCAACGCCTGACCGTTCGTAGTCGAAGAATTCATCTCCCGTCACTGCGATAGTGAAGAATCTGGCATCGGCCAGAGCCTTCCCAGCCGCTTGTGGCTCGAAGGACAGGACCCGCGTCAGCGACGTAGACCCAATGGCAACGGTGCCCTTGCGGCCATCGAGGAGGGTCATCTTGCCTGTCTCGACGAAGTGATCACTCGTCAGGTGATAGAAATACGTACCTGCCGCTACGCCTTGGCCGTCGTCGTCTGCCGCATTCCAGCGAACACGGTGCAAACCAGCCTCAAGTGGCTCACTGACGAGGGTTCTAATGGTCTGCCCTAAAGAGTTGTAGATCACCAAGGTTGTGGGTGCAGCTGTTTCCAGTTGGAAGGCGATGATCGTTTCCGGATTGAACGGATTTGGATAGTTCTGGAACAGTGCAGATGCATTGGGCCGCTCTGCGATTCCAAGTACGGCCGTTGCGCCGGTCCTGTTCAGATCGATCAGGTACTCGCCGCTGCTCCCTGTGACTGCTGAGGCAGAAACACCGCTCTCCTCGCTGGTAATGGAGACAAGAGCCCCTTCTACAGCCTCGCCATTCTGATCTCGGACGACGCCGTCTATCAGGATCGCAGGTGAGGCGCTTGCCACGGCAAGAATCGTGGCTGCCACTCGGACACATATGGACATTTCAGATACCTGCTTGTTAAGCGGTGACCAGGCTCTGCGAACTCAGTCTTTCCACGGCAACAGCTGGTCGGGCGCGTCGCGTCGCAGGCAGGCGCCACTGGGCCGTTCGCCCCGCGGGCGGATCGGCATCTCGTCGTACGACGCGTAGGCGATGTCGAGCCAGGGCGTCTCGATGCGCCGATGGCCTTCATGACGTGAGTTCATCGCCGCGTCGATGGCGCCCGTCGTCAGCAGCGTGCGCTCGGGTGGATACGGGGCCACGCCCGTGCGGAAGAAGCTCTGGATGTTGCGACTCAGGTAACCGAAGTTGGCGCCCAGACCATCGGGCTGTAGAAAACACTCGGTTGCCTGCACCTGCCCGCCGACCCGGGCAGCATAACACCAGTCGCCGAGGTGACCGTGCAGCACCAGAGCCGCCGAGCGCAGTCCGTCGGCGTGCTCGAGGAGGAACACGGCCGGCTTCTTGCATGACTCCATCGGTTCCGATGTGCGGGACGCCACCGTGGCGCAGGCGGCCTCGACGAGCTCGCCGGAGAAGCGGCCCTCATCCCGCGCCCGCCACACATCGTCACCCTCCAGGCACTGTACGGAGACGATCCCACTCTCACCTCCCGCCCGTCGCTCGATCATGCACTGCAGGGTCTCGAGCGTGTGATACCCGTAGGCCTCGATGCCGCCATAGCCGACGGCGACGGCCTCGTCGATGACGACGCCTTTGTCGTGCTCGACCCAGGGTCGTCGCCAGGCCAGGGGCAGACAGGAGCCGGCCATCAGCGGAATGTCAAGCTCGGCGGCGCGGTCCCACACCCAGCGTGCGTCCTCCCAGCTGTAGGCGAAATGTTTGTCGTTGAAGACCGGTAGCGAGCGTCCGCTGGCAGCGAAGACACCGGCGATCTGCTCGAAGAAATAGCGACGCGGGTACATATGCCGACCGCGCTCGTTCCAGGGATAGTCACCGTGCTCGCCGATCAGCAGCACCGCGTCGACGCCGAGGTCGTCGCCGCCGGCGTGCAGGGCGCGACGGATGCTTGGATAGATGGGCACACCGCACTCGGCGGCCATGGCAGTGCCGATGTCGGTGTCCAGCACGTGATCGATATAGAGCGACACGACCTCGACCTCCGGGGGGAAGAACCCCTCGTCGGTGGACATGCCCTTGAGAAACTTGGTGACGATAGCGTCGGCGTGGGAGTGGGCGTAATAGATGGTGCAGATGGCGGCGACGCGGAAGGGCTCAGCCATGGGTTGCTCTCACGGGTAGTGCCCAGACAGAGGACACGGTTGGAAACTCCAGGCGCGCCGGCGCCAGGTTCAACAACCCCGTGGACTCATCTCGTTGAAACACGACGACACTGTCTGGTCCTGCCTCGGAAGCCCGAGTGTGGTTGTTTTGCACGACCACAAATCGACCATCTGCACTCAGGCAGAAGACCCAGGGAATCCGTCCCCGTGTGGGCTCGAACTGCACTGGCGTGAGGTGTTGGCTCGACGGATCCAGCGAGAAGACCGCGATGGAATCATGCCCGCGATTGCTCGCATACACGAAGCGGTCATCCGGTGATAGCAGCAGTTCGGATGCATGTGAGGGTTTGGAGTAGACCTCGTTTGGGAAGGTCGCCGGATCCGTGTTCGCCTCCGCCCACCCCTCCGGCAATGAGGAAAGGGTCTGCACCAGCGACAACTCACCCTCCCGGGCAGCGTCACGCCGCAGTACGCTGATCGTGTTGTCCAGCTCATTGAGGGCGAACCCCACTTCGCCATCGCTCGTGAACTGAATATGCCGAGGTCCCGCAAGATCGTGCAGGGTGATGGCACTTGTTGCTTGCAGCTCATTGTTGTCGTAGTCGATGGTCCAGCACACGACCTGATTCGTCCCCAGATCCGCTACGTAGAGCTGCCCGCTACACACGACCACGCCGTGGGGGTGCGCTGACTCTTGCCGGAACTGTGGTCCGTCGCCCCAGGTACCTTCAGCACCTGCATGCGCACCGGGACCGTGCGCATACACCTTGGCTTCCCCGAGTGCGCCATCCTCGGCGATGGGCAGTAGCGATACCGAGCCACTGCCGTAGTTGGCCGTGAACAGGAGACGTGCCTCGGGGTCTGTGCACAGATGCGACGCGCCTCCACTAGCCGTTGGCGCAGAGCCAAGTGCCGCCAACTCGTTTTCATCACTGACCGAGAGCGACCAGACCTCCTCACCACTTGTGGCGTAGAGCACCGATTTCCCTGCTCGTGTTCGGGCTAGCGCCTGATAGCCAGGGGGAGAACTGGGTAACTCCGCCGAGCTAACGATACTGATGCTGCTACCGTCCGAGTCGAGGCGGCAGGTGTACAGCGCGCTGTCGGCCCACTGCTTCCCACCTCCCGTTGCATCGCGGCCGGAGGGCTGGCCCGCGGCCACGCAGAAATCGTAATGTCGGTTTATCATTCTATCCACCAAGGGCCCGGCGGTGTCGCCGTGTCGGCTTCACCTGCGCCAGGACCGAAAGAGCTTGAGATGCAGTCGCCCGTCGCAAGACCCATCAGATTGCGGGCGAATGTGTAAGGAGAGAACCAATCGGCTCCGGAACGGTCACGCAACTGTCAGATCCCAGCACCGATCGGGTCGCAAGCGAGGCAGTCATGAGACGACGGCGGGCTTCCAGCTCCACGATTGAAGGCGGCACATCTGGCAGACATTGCGTCCTTCGAAGCCATCGGGGTAGCTGGCTTTGGTGAACGTCTCTTCCATGAAGAACGGTTCGTCGGCGATCACCGGCAGGTTGACGCCGGAGAGCATCACTGTGGGTAGCGATCTATTCTCTCTTGTCGCCTCGTAGAGACTTCGCAGTCCCTGCAACCACTGTCCCGGGCCGACCGTTGCACCGGCCACTTCAATCGACGACGGAATCGAGTGGTCCGCGTCGATGGCACGATCGATGCGTTGCAAAGACGCGAGCAATTCTGCCTTGTTGACATCGACTTGCTCAGAGCTGTCCGAGATCGGCGCCGTCGGGCCAATCACATTTCGCATGAAGACCAGCTCGGGCAAGGCACCGTCTTCGTGATAAACCCTCAGCACACGCACAAGCATGCCGAAAATTTCGGCAGGTGAGACCGACAGCGTGTCGCCGACATAGGCATCGAGGCGATGGCTGAGTAACGCGCAGACGTCGTCGAGTTGCCGCAGGCTCAGCCACTGCCCCTGGTTGTCGTGGAAGCCGCTGCGATACTTTGAAAACGATGTGAAGGCAGCCCTCTCGGCGTAATATCTGATGATGCGCTGGAACATGCCGAAGCCCTTCTGGTATTTCGCCTCGGGAAGCAGATCCAGATAGTGCGCGTGCTCCGCGTAGTACAGATCGTCGTCGCGGTAGATCTGCGGCTTCGGACGTTCGAAGGGGAACACGGCATACGTCTTGTAGGAATGTTGAAACGCCCGGATCAGCGTGCTCTTCTGCCGGCTGAGTTTCTCGACGCACCCGTCGAATTTGCCCCGGTAGAACCGTTCCTTCTCCTCGTAGTGGCCATCCGCTTCGGGTGTCAGCCCCGTGCTGAAGAAACGTTCCAAGCCGATCGCGCTCTCACAACTCGGGACAAGAGCATTGCAGTACCACACCGCCCCGTGACCTCGCGTCGGCACGTCGAGATATCCGATCGTCGGCAGGCCAGCCTGAGAACTGGCGAGGATGGATTGCGGCGCCTTGTTGAACTCCGTCGTGTAGTAGACGGGACGTCGTCCGAATAACTCCTCGACGACGTGGAGTCCCGGCAGTTCGTTTCTGGCCCATTCAGCGGTTCCATCGCGCCAGTTCATGCGCTCCAGATAGCCGGCCATGAACGGCGCCGCGCCATGATGATTGCAGTGAAAGCCAATTTCATGACTCCTCAGTGCTTCGACCACGTCCAACCGACCCTTGTGTTTCAGCGCCCGGGCGTAATCGCCGGTCAGGTGGAAGTTGCCGATCAGTCCTTCCCTGGAAAGGAATTCGGCGAGGGCCTTGATGTGCTCGAAGTCCTTCGGCTCTTCCGCCACCTCCGTGGCGAAGGAGAGAATGACCTGCGTGCCCGGCTGAGGTTGGGAGGCTGTCTGGGTCACATTATCTCCCTGTTCGACGATACGCCAACATTCATTTCAGCAACAACATCCGGCGTGTGGCCATCTGCGACTGTGTCACGAGTCTGTAGAAATAGACACCCGACGCCACGCCAAGGCCGGTTGCATCCCGCCCATCCCAGCCCACCATGTACCGGCCAGGTGCCCGTTCGCCTTGGACAAGCTGCCGCACCCGCTGACCCAGCGAATTGTAGATCGACAGGTTGACCAGACTCGCCTCGACCAACTCGAAGGGGATCGAGACCTGATGGTTGAACGGATTCGGATAACTCTGGGCGAGCTGGAACGTCGTTGGGAGGGGCTGCTCATCCTCGATCGCGGTGACAGCCGGCACCGGCGGCGTCAGGCTCACATCATCGATGTAGAGTCCGCCGTCGAGGTGAAAGTTGATTGCCGTCGTCCCTTCGACATCTTCATCTCCATGACCGAAGCTCGCCAGCGGAATCGACACCTCTTGCCATCGCTGTTGGCTCAGGTTGACGTGACCCTCAGCGATCAGGTCAATGCGTTGGTGCTCAGCGATACGACCCGAACCCCTCGAGCTGACGGACACGGCGAGGGCCTTGTTGTTTCGCGCTCTCGCGTTTCCCGGATGCACGGAAAAGGCCACGTTGCGCCGACATCGAGGTTGTCCGCGTTGTCCACACTTGCGCTGCTTCTGCCCCGCGGGAGGACGAAAGGTTTGATGGTCGACGGGCAGATGGAGTCCACCGGTACCCCCGGCACCGATCGACGAACCTCCTCCCTTCGACGGACCGTTGTGACTGGTGTTGATCGTCACGCCACCCGATCCTGCGGGAGGCTGGCCAGAGTAGCAATCGGAGTAAACCGCCGTACCGACACAGGCGCGCTGGTCGACAAAGACGGAGCTGGAAATGTCGGTGTTGGTATTCCCCGGCACCGAACGGGATACGTCGAAGACGAAGCCGTCGACGTAGAACGAGCCGCCGAAGCTGCCGTCGAGACGGATCTGGTCAAGGAGTCTCACCCCCCCGGCGATGGGAACCTCGACGGACTGCCACGATGCGGCGGACATGTCGATCTGGTTTGTCACATCGGTGGATGATCTGCCATTGATCTGCACGGTGAGTCTCGGACTGGACGATGGCGTCACCGATCCCGGGTGGAATCCGAAGGTCAACTTGCCGCCGCCCCTGACGGTCGGCGGGGTCTGAGTCGCAATCGTCATCGACCAGGGACCGTCGCTGGTGTGACGCAGCGATACCAGTCCCAGATAGGACAGGTCCCCTGTTGTCGAGGTGCCCATCGTGTCGGCGACGCGCCAGCTCTGTGAGCTGCCATCGACGAGGACCTCCGTCAGCAGCACGCCGGCGATCTGCGACCGCAGCGAATCCTTGCCTGATCTGAAGTCCTGGCGCCGCAGGCTGAGTTGAACGTTGGACGTGTCCTGGTTAGCGGCCGCGAGCGTGTCCTGCGCATCACTCAAGCCGTTGTGGTCTCCCAGGACCGAGTCTCCCCCCGTGGCGGCAATGCTGTCAGGCGTGATACCAACGGCTTGATGAATCCGGGCGACGGCGCTGTCGTTGGCAGCGCGCTTGGAACGCAGCGTCGGCTGAATCAGACTGTCGATGACACTCGGGATATCCTGTCCGGAGGACCGCGCCAACTGCACGGCTTGTGCACCCAGATTCAGTCCAACCAGGGCCATCTGTTCGGCCGTGTAGGCCGGATTGGTAAGCTTTACAGGAATCGGCGTTGAGAAGGGATAGGTCGCCCCACCATACACGATGTCGTAGTCAAGAGTCGCCAGCGCCGCCTCGCCGTCCTGGGTGATATGCTGCAGGCTGCCGCTGACCGCAGCCGAGTGAATGACAATCGACGTGGCGATCTCGCGATAGATGGCCAGCAGGTTGTCGACGAAGGAGATGGCCGCATGAGCGTCATCTGATGCGTGTTGCGCCGCATCGAGCACAAGCAGGGCAGCGTGTTTCTCCAGCAGCAAAGGTGTCACGGTCGGGTCCAGGCTATCTGGCACGGTGCTGATCACCGCGTCCTGTGCTGTCTGATAGGCTGACAAGGCGTCGCGTGCGGCCTCCAGTGTCGCCTCTGCAGCATCGACCTCAACCTCACGCGCCGCTTTCTCGGCCAGAACCGTTACGTTGCCTGCAGCACAGCGAGCCCGGGCTAAGACGTCGGCGACGTATTTGTGATGGTGACAATACACGCCGCGTGAGAAACTGAATCGGTAACTCGAACAGATGCGCCGGGTCTCGTGACACGAGCTGGTATGGAAGCTGCCCAGCGTGCCCTGGAGCGAAGCGACGTTGGTGCTGTCCGTGCGAATCCTGCCCTGTAGTTGCTCGACCTGGGCCTGGGCCTCAGCGCGCCGTTCGTCCACGCGCTCGACGGCGGCGGCAACGGAGTCTGCGAGCACCGCCTCGGCGCGACCGGCAATGGCCAGCGCCGTATCGAAGCTGGCCACCGCCTTTTCAATGCCATCGAGGGTCTGCTGGAATTGCGCCGGGCCGGCGCTGTCGAGCCAGGTGGACAGCCCGTCGAGGTCGATCGATGCATCCACGCCCATATCGAAGCCGGCCATGGCCTTCTGGTTCACCTCGAGGGGATTGGGCAGATCAACGAAGGCGCCAAACTCGTAGTTGAAGTCAGCCCCGGGACCGAGGGTGGCATTCTCCTCAACAGAGAGACTCAGCTCCGCGGGAGAGATCCCGACGATGAGGCGTGTTCCCTTCGCGAAGGCGCCATTGGGCGTATCGATTTCGCCAGCGAAGTTGAAGTGCGGTGGCGTCGGTGGAATCCTCACACGCGCATCCACATCCAGGGAACAGGCCTTGAGCGACACGGTGCCGATCTGCAGGGATTCGACAAAGCCCTTCGCCGTGATGCCATCGGGTGCGACGGTGGCGTCGATGCTGCCCCACGGCTGATCGTCACCAAACAGGTAAAGCGTGCCCGCGGCGCGGATGCCCCCTGTCGCGTCCAGTCCGTAGCTGTCGAGAAAAGCCTTGTCGGGAACAAAGGGTGTCGCAAAGGCGAGCTTGCCTGCTTGAATGCGCGCCGCCGGCAGGGATCGGGCCAAAGAGTCATGCCCCGACAGGGAGACAACGTCGGCGAGGGTAAGCTCGGTGAATTCGGTACCCAGGCCCATGTTCGACAGCACGCCGAGGGTCACGCCAATGTCACCGTCGAGGCGTAGCGTGTCGTTGCCGACAGCGGTCGTGGCGGAATCAAGCTGAATGCTGCCACTCCCCGAGGACTGCAGGTCGAGGGTCAGCTTGCCCGAGTCGAGCTTCAGACCGCCGATGCCCATTGCATCCTGCCAAGGCCGTTCGATATCGGCAACGGTCTTGATATCGAAGCCGAGGGTCGTCAAACCCAACGAGAGCGTTTCGATGACAGGTCCGGGCGTTTCCTTGCCGTTGTGGTCACGGGTGCGCAGTTCGAGTCCCAGCGAGTCCAGTTCGACGCCAAAGGCGAGACCCTCCGTGCCGAAGTCGATGAAGAGCGCCGACTTGGGGCGATCCTGGATACCAAGGGAGTCCAGTGCCGGTGGCAATGTGATGGATGGGATGCCTGCCGCCAGCGCAACACCGGTCTCACCGATCGCGCCGGTCAGCGTCAGTGCCGACGATGTGTTCATGCCCATCGTACCCGACAGCGTCTCGGCATACGGTGAGCCGAGACTGTTCGGGACGAAGGAGCCGACGATGCCGACACTGCCTTGCGGTATCTCCAGCGGCGCTGTGCCGAACACGTCCGTGAGCGCCACCTGTGCCACGGGCGGCAGCGCGGCGATCGATCCGGTCAGCCCACCCGGGCTGATGACGGTGCCCGCCGGCTCGAGGGCGATCCGATCGATCGGGTCGGGCGTCGGCAAGCCATCGACAAAGGGCGCCACGAGATCGGCGAGTCCCACACGGTCTTCTTTGACGACGAGATTCCAGCTGTCATCCAACTCAAAGAGGACGACGGACAGCGTGTCCGTTGGATCGGTCCAGCCCTTGCCGGCGAAGGCGTTGCTTGAGACGGTGAGATCCCGCAGCGTGACCGAGTCACCGGCGAAGGTCAGGTCGACACCGGGGACCAGCGCCGAGACGGGGATGTCGGCATCCAGCAGCGCGATACTCCAGTCGGTGGCGAGGGTCATCTCCACATCGAGATTGCGCACCTGACTCGCACCGGAGCCGATGGTCGTCAGCGCCGTCAACTTGAAGAACGGCCCGGCGCCGAACCTTGCGTCGATTCCCGGGCCCGTCAGATCAAGCCAGGAGATGCCGAAGGCGTTGCTCCATGTCGTGTCCGCCGGCATCGTGCCCTTCAATTCGGTGAAACTCTCGCCCTTGTCCTGCCCTGTCGTGATCTCGGCGCGGATCTGTGGCGGCGACGCACCCTCCGGTACGGTCACCTGCACCGTGGTATGGATCGACAGCGACGGGTCACCCTGCCGCACGGCGATTTCCAGGGAGTCGTCGGACGTGGAGAAGTCACTCGATGAACCGAGCGATACCGACGGCAGCGGAAAAGCCAGGTCGATATCCGGCAGCGTTGCTGGATTGCTGAGGACACTGAGATCGAGAGTCCCGCCGACGGGGAGCGTCGTCGGCGTCAGGTTTACAGCAGAGAGTAGATCCTTGATCGCCCCCGCTTGCAACAGGACATTGGAATCCAGTGTCAGCCCGGCGCCGAGGGTCAGCACATCCCCGACTCGAGCGGCAATCGGAGGCGGCATCGTCACCGATGGGGCCGCTGCCGCTGAATACGCCAGCGTCGGCGCCGTCATCGAGAACTCGTCGAGGGCGGTGCCCGCCGTCGCGTCGATGAAGTCGGACAGCTTGAGGGATTGTTCGGGCCAAAGGGCGAACATGCTGCCATCCAGCTCCGGCGGGTGCGCGATCAGCACGTCCCAATCTATCTCCTGAAAACGGAGCAGACCCTGCAGATAATGAGAGCCAATCGTCATACCCTCGATCCCGACATCACCCAGGCCCGGGATCGACGCGCTCAAAAGCTCGTCGATCGTCAGTGCAGAATCGGGAGGAAAGAAGGCGGAAATCGTCGTTTCTCCGTTCGCACGCCGGACGCTCACACTGTCGAAGGCGATGGACGTGGCCTGAACACCAGTACCAAGGGTGAAGTCGATGCCAGTACTGACTTCCACGTCCCATCCCTCGCCCGTGTCGTCGCCCTTCACATGCAGATTCAGTTCCTTGCGGAAGTCGAAGGCCTCAACCGAGGAGTCTGGTATGGGGATCGGCACCAGGATGTCGACCTGTGAGCGAAGGTCAGCCAGGCTGATACCATCCAGCACAGCAGCGGGAAGGGTGCCGCTGAGCGGCAGCCCCGCCCCGGCCGCACCCACAGCCTTGAGCAAGTCACCCACGTGACTGCCTGCACTGGTATCAACACCGGCGACGGCATCGATGCGGAACCCGTCGGCCAGTGTTGCCGTAGCACCGACAGCATCGACAAGCGCTGGCGGTAGATCGACAGCCGTCAAAGGCGGATCGGCCGCATAGATCAGGCTGGGCTGCTCGAGTTGGAAGTCGTCCAGGGGTGTGTTGGCGGCGACGTCGATGAAGCTCGACATGGACAATGTGTCTCGCAGCACGAGCGCAAAGAGTGGATCCGACATCCCCGTCGGCTGGGCGATCACGATATCCCAGCCATGGCCGGCAAACTGCAACGAACCGTCCAGGTAGGTTCCTGCAACGGAGCGCCCAAGTACGATCTGATCGACGGCCAGGGACGACAGGCCGGGCACGGACGGGCCGAGCTGATCTGCGGTGAAAGCTCCGATCGCCGTGACCGTCGTACTGGATCCTTCGTGCTCGACACGCACCGTGTCGAAAGCGACGGAGTCAGCGCCGATGTGAAACACCGTCCCTGTCCGCGCTGCCAGATCCCAGCCCTCGGTTTCGCCCTTCACCCGTATTTCGAAGGGACGGGTGAATCGAGCACCCTCCAGAAACGATGTCGCCGGCGCCGGCACCTCGAACTGCAGATCGACGTGGGGTCGCAAGGCGTCTGCGACGATGGTGCCATTGAGGGCGGAGGAGGGCAGCGTGCCCGAGAGCGGCAGGCCTGTCGACGACCCGGCACCGATCGCGGTGAGTAGCTCCTGTACCGAGCCACCTGCATTCAGCGCCGCCGTCATGCCCATCGTGATGCCATCCCTCAGCGTCACCGTCGTGCCGAGGCGGTCCACCAGCGGTGCAGGGGTCGAGATCGTCGTGGGGGCCGTGACTGAGGCGTAGACGAGAGTGGATTGCTCGAGGAGGAACTGGTCCAGTGTGCTGTCACTGGCCGGGCCAACGAGATCGGCGAAGGAGAGCGTGCTGTCTGCCTTGAGGGCAAAGAGCGAACTCTCCAGGCCGTCGGGTCGCGCCACCACGATGTCCCACGCCTTGCCGAGGAACGACTCGATATGCGCTTCGATGTAGCTGCCTGCCAGCGTGACCCGCGTGAGGGTTGTCGCCGACAGTCCGGGCAGGTCGAAGCCGGCAAGCTTCCCCGCCGACACCGAGTCAACGACAGTCACCGTCGTGACCGTGTCCTGCCGGGCGATCGTCACCGAGTCGAAGGTGACCGAGTCCGATCCGGCCTGAAAGGAGATGCCCGATCCAGCAACCGAAGCGGCCCATCCATCACCCTGCCCGTTGATGCGGATCTGGATCTCATCGAAGCGGGCCGCCGCCAGCCATGACGCAGGCGCGTCGAAGGTCACCCGCAGATCAACCTGCTGCTTGAGGGAATCTGCGTCGACCTGACCCGTGAAGGCGCCAGCGGGCAGCGGGCCGGCGAGGGGCAGATTGGTCAGGGGCAGACCGAGATCACTCATCCACTCGTTCAGCTCGCCCTGTAGTGCACCTTTGGCATCGATCTGCGTGCCAGGTAGAAGGTCCATGGCGGATGTGCCAAGCAAATCGCTCACGTCACCGGGAATGGCGGCTCCGCTGCCTTCATTACCCGCCGGGACGATCGCCAGTTGGGCACTGGAGAAATCGACATTCGCCGCCGCTGTTCCGGTCAGAGCCGGAACGTAGTCTGACAGGTTGAAGTTCGGCAGCAGGACGACCACATTCGGCGTCGTCTGACCGGGCGCTTTGAAGCCGACCAGCGTGGGCGCCTCTAACGTGGAGCCCTCGGGCAGCAGATCCGGTACCTGACCATGGAAGTAGTCATCGCCGACGACGGGGTTGGACACGTCGAGATTTTCCAGGCCCGGCACGTCAAAACCGGCCAGGTCAGAAAGGGACGTCTGGGCGTAGAGCGGACGTGAGAGGACCGCGAGCAGGAGCGCGGCCGTTGCGAATCGATTCACCGAAGTCTCCGGATAGGGATGATGCGGCGTGAGACCAAATCATCGTAAATCCGGAAGCGATTGCCAACCGTTTGCAACGGGCGATTCCGCCGTAGCCAGTACTGCTACCGCAGCAGCAACATGCTTCGTGCGACCGCCGTGTGTTGCGTGACCAGCCGATAGAAGTAGACCCCACTCGACAGAGACTCGCCATCGAGATCGCGGCCATCCCAGTCGACACGATGTGTGCCGGCCCGCCGGAACCCGGTCAGCAGTGTACGCACACGTCGACCCAGCATATCGTGTATCGTGAGACGCACGGGCGCCGACCGGGGCAGATCGAAGAGAATCTGTGTGTGCGGATTGAACGGATTGGGCACATTCGGATGCAGCGCCGCGACCATAGGTGATTGCCCGCTCTCCATGGCGCCCTGGATGTCAGTGGATCGGACTTCGGGCATGCAGTCGATGCGCCACACCACCGCCTCCTCGTCAGCACCTCGTGGGCCGTAGTGCGGCTCTTCACAACCAAATTCGATCGCTCCAAGATCGGGCCCCTTGCCGGAGTAGTTGCTGTTGATTCCGGGTAGCACGCTTCCCGCATCGATGGCTCTGGTGTCCTGATGCAGGATGAAGGATGGTGCTTCGTGACGCACACGCGGATCATCGCCGCCAACGAAACCCGCTGCAAAGATCGCCTGTTCCTCCAGCAGCACGCCGTCTGTCTCAAAACGCCCTGCTCCCTGCACAGCTGCCCAGCTCTCCCAGTATTGATTCTGATCGTCGATCCGCCCGAACCAGAACCCCCCATCAGGCCAGTAGCCGTTGGACTCGAAGACAGCACCCACCAGCACCGTCGTCCAGTCGACGGTGGTGCCGCGTTCGGGTTGTGGCGGACCAATGAAGAGGTTGTTGCGTAACTGGAAATTGTACTGCGTGATGGGCGCCTGTGAATTCAGCGCCCGCGTGGGGCTGGTGAAGCTGTTGTGGAAGATGAGTGCCCCCGACGGCATCTGTTGCCCGCCGAGACTTTTTAGCTTGATCTGCTCCTGCACGATGTTGTGGCCCACGTTGCGCAGGACATAGGCCGGACCACCATGGATTGGCTGAATCGAGATGGGGTCCATCGCATTTGTGAATCGATTCCGGTAGAGACGGACATTTCCCGTCGCCTCGTCCAACTCGGTGCCATCGAAGACATCGGCAATGTCATTGCCATACACGTCCCAGGCCCGCGAACCGAGTTGTTTGTTCACAACAGGATCGCCGAAACCCGAGATGAGATTGTGGCACACGACGTGACCATCACCCGCCAGATCCACACCCCGATCATCCCAATGCGCCGTGGCATCAGATCCCAGCACCCAGGGCCACTCGAGACGTCCCTCGATGATATTGTCGCACAGATAGAAGTCGACCTGCTCCATATTCTTGCCGATGCCGTTCACGACATCACGGATGTGCAGTCGGCGTGCGACATTGCCAATGGCGCCGACACCTGAGAACCGCAGTCCCCGCACTGCCGACTGCAGACGCAGATCCTCCACGTGGACCCAGCTGCCACGTACATCCAGCACGTCACACACGGTGCAATCGCCGCCGTCGAGAATGGTCGTTTCGCCCTCGCCACGAACCACGATGGGATTCTGCTGCGTGCCACTGACGGTCATCAGGTAGGTCCCGGGGTACACACCGGCAGCCAGCTGGATCACGTCCCCAGGCCGTGCCAAGCGCAACGCCTCGCGCAATTCGGCCTCGGTGCCCACGTCGACAACGCGCGGGTCAGCCGGCTCGGCCACTGGAATGGGACGCGTCGTCGCCGTGACCAGATGACGGGAATCGCCACCGTCGGGATCTCGAGCCATCAACTCGATCTCGTATGCCTTACCGGGCTGCAGGTCGAAGATGGATCCGGCGAATTGGCGCGGCACGTCGATCCAGACCGTCTCCGGCCACACCCGTAGCAGGGGGTGTGACGCACGCCAGCCGGCGTCGCCAACTCGTCTCCAGCGCACCTCAATCTGTGCGTCACGATCGTCGTCACCATCGATCAGCACCTGGACACCCAGATTGTGCAGCGTCGGCCGATCGACACGAACCTCAGCAATGGTGAGGCGGTCCGTCGCGTGGCCAACTGCAGCCATCCACAGAAGCACGGAGAAGACGCGTTGGCACTTCATCTGGATTTGCTCATCGGTAACTGAGGAGTTCGTTCGGCGCAGGGGCTCGATCGCTGCCACGAGATCGAACCGCGTTGGCAGCCGGGCAACACGGCCAAGACAACGCCACTACGCCCTGACATGTCAAACAGTCTGAGGTCCATCAGAGGATCCATCGTTGTGATCTCAGACCGATGGCCAACGCATCCGGCAGGTGCGATATATTATTCCCGCACCGCTCAGTCATCCGACCCACTGATCTCACGCAGGAGCTGGAGAATTCCGATGCGCCTTTTCGCCGCAACCCTCGCAACCGAAACGAACACGTATTCACCCCTGCCAACCTCGCTGACAGGCTATCAGGAAGGAGTGTGGCTTCGACCGGGCGAGCACCCTGCCGACGCGCCACTCATGTGCACCGCGCCGTTGTTTGTGGCACGGCAGCGCGCTGCCGATGAGGGCTACACATTGATCGAGGGATCGTGCTTTGCCGCCAGCCCTGCCGGCACGACGAGCCGCGCTGACTACGAGGAGATGCGCGACGAGATCCTCGCCCAGGTCGAGGCGGCGCTTCCCCTCGACGGTGTCCTGCTGGGCCTGCATGGCGCCATGGTCGCGCACGGCTACGATGACGTGGAGGGCGATATCCTCGAAGGCGTACGCGCGCGCGTCGGGTCAGACTGCGTGATCGGCGTGGAGCTCGACCCGCACTGCCACCTGACCCAGAAACGCCTCCGCCTCGCTGACATCACCATCCTCTACAAGGAATTCCCCCACACCGATGTTCTGGAGCGCGCCGAGGATCTGTTGACACTCGTACTGCGCACCCTCCGCAAAGAGATCCGGCCCGTGCAGGCGTTCTATGACTGCAGGCAGATCGGCAGCTACCCCACAACGCTGCCGTTGATGCGTGGCTTTGTCGACCGGTTGTCGGCGATGGAGGGTCACGATGGCGTGCTGTCGGTCTCCATCTGCCACTGTTTTCCCTATGCCGACGTGGCCCAGATGACGGGTGGCATTCTGGTCTTCACCGATGGGGACAAGACCCAGGCGGATCGACTGGCCACCGAGATTGGCGAGGAGTTCGTATCGATGCGCGGCCGCACGGCGCCCGACTACCTCAGCCCGGATGATGCCATCACCACCGCCGAAGCGGCTTCGGACTTTCCCATTGTGCTCGCTGACCCGGCCGACAACGCTGGCGGTGGCGCCCCGTCTGACAACACCACCATCCTGCGCCGGCTGCTCGAACGAGATGTACAGGGAGCCTGCCTCGGACCGATCTGGGATCCCATCGCGGTGCGACTATGTCAGGATGCAGGACTGGGGACCGAATTTGCCCTGCGCTTCGGTGGCAAGATCGGGCCGACGTCGGGTACGCCGATAGATGCAACGGTAGAAGTGACTGGCCTGCAGCGGGACTGTTGGCAGAGCTTCGGACCCACCCAATCGGCTCTCGGTGACTGTGCCTGTATCCGGATCGGCGGTGTGGAAGTGGTTCTTATCAGCAACCGCAGCCAGGCGCTCGGGTTGGAACTATTCCGCAACGTTGGCGTAGATCCTGCGCAGCGGCGACTCGTGGTCGTGAAGAGCACGAACCACTTCATGGCAGCCTACGGACCCATCGCCAGAGACGTGCTCTACGTCGATGCGGACGGGCCGATCCCGCGCGACTACAGTCGCATTCCCTACACCAAAGTGCAGCGGCCGATCTGGCCCTTGGATGAGGGCACAGAGCCGGGTCTGATTCTCTAGGCATAGTGGCACCTACTATCGCAGCAAGAGCAATTTGCGGGTCTGCGTCCAGGATTCAGTCTGCAGGCGATACAGATAGATCCCGCTGGCCAGGTCCCTGCTATCGTCGTCGCGCCCGTCCCAGTGCACCGCATAACGACCGGCCTGCCGCAGGCCCGATAAGAGTGTCGCTACGCGCTGGCCCGCCAGATTGAACAGCGCCAGTTCCGCCTGCGTCTGCACAGGAAGCGCAAAGCGGATAACGGTGCCGCTGTTGAAGGGATTCGGATAATTGGGCGACAGGTCATGAGTCGTCGGCCTGCCCGTCTGTCGTTCCTCTTGCACCGCCGTCGGCGGCGGCGGTTCGGGGGCCACGAGCCGCACGTCATCCAGATGCCAGGTGCCGCCGAAATTTCCCGCGAGTGTCATGCCTTGGATGGTGCCGGTGTGTTCGATGTCGGCCAGTGGGATCTCAATGATCTGCCACTCTCGCCGCTGTGTGTCCACAAGGCCATCCTGCAGCAGGTTTAGCGTGCCGCGGGGGAAAAAGTTAATGCCAAAGCGCGTCCTCTCGTCTGTGGCGCTATCCCCCGGATGAAAGGCAAAGCGCAGCGTGTAGCCGTGCGGATTGATGGGGCCAGGCGCGGTCAGGGTCACCTGCCAGCCTGAGAAACTCGACTCGACCAAAAAACTGCAGGCAACCTCACCGGCTTGCACCGTCTGCGTTTGCGCCAGATCCATGCTTTCTACCTTGAAGTCGCTCACCGTCCACGACTCGGCCAGCCCGTCGGTGAGGATCTCCATATTCGCGTCGGGGAGCACGTCGAGAAAGAGGCGGCAGACCATATGGCGTTCGCCGGAGGGGGCTTCCACGGTCACCGGCAGCGGATGGTGTCCGCTCTGAGCGATGGAGAGAGTGGTGCGGCCCCGGTATTTTCCCGCGCCCAGATGTTCCAGCGGTATGGCCGCATCAAGCCCCGCGGGGAGCAAGTCGAGTTGC
>Ga0233428_1001057_pt1 | contig 31710 bp, 28 predicted proteins | sample SI_118_April2016_4_FD_179890 | JGI IMG/M metagenome (GOLD analysis project Ga0233428, IMG submission 179890) | Seawater microbial communities from Saanich Inlet, British Columbia, Canada - SI_118_April2016_120_MG | ecosystem: Environmental > Aquatic > Marine > Inlet | place: Canada: British... | reverse complement strand
GTTTGTTCCCAGACTTTCGGGTCGATATGGTTGGTCGGCCCCATGGTGCCCAGCAGGCCGGCATTGGCGATTAGAATATCGAGTTTGCCAAAGCGCTCATAGATGGTCGCTCCCATTTGGTCGATTTTGTCGTAATCGGTTAAATCCATCGGCACCAAAGTGGCAGTGCCACCGGCGCCGCGAATTTCATCATCGATTTCTTCGAGCCCCCCTTGGGTGCGGGCAACCAAAATAACATGCGCGCCTTCGGCGGCAAAAAGTTTTGCTGTTGCAGCCCCGATGCCCCGGGACGCTCCTGTGATGACAGCGATGCGGTCTTGAAGTTTTCCGGTCGGAGCGTCGCTCACTAGTAATCCTGTTCGCTAAGGAGGGAGAGTTGCGCCGATGGTGCGCCGCCATTGTGATCGGTTAATTCAATCGGATATTCACCGGAGAAACAGGCGTCACAATATTGCGCAGCATCGTCAACCCGGCCCTCTTCACCGACCGCCCGGTAAAGCCCGTCCATTGAAATGAAGGAGAGCGAGTCGGCGCCAATATGCTTCGCCATTGCTTCGACATCTAATCTGGAGGCGAGGAGTTGTTCGGTTTCAGGCGTATCAATGCCGTAATAGCAGGAATTGCTGGTCGGTGGAGAGGATATCCGCATGTGAACTTCTTTTGCACCAGCGGCCCGCACCATCTCGACAATTTTTTCAGACGTGGTGCCACGGACGATGGAATCATCAACCAATATCACCCGTTTGCCTTGGAGGAGGCCACGATTGGCATTATGTTTCAGCTTAACGCCGAGGTGGCGAATTTGATCGGTCGGCTCAATAAAGGTTCGCCCGACATAGTGATTGCGAATAATGCCCAGCTCAAACGGAATGCCAGCCTGTTCGGCATAGCCGATCGCTGCCGGCACACCGGAATCCGGCACCGGCACAACAACATCTGCTTCAATATTTCTTTCCCGTGCCAACTCAGCGCCGATTTGCTTGCGCACTTCATATACATTCTGGCCTTCGACGTTGCTGTCGGGGCGGGCAAAATAAATATATTCAAAGATGCACAGCTTTTTAGGCTCTTTGGTAAAGGGCTTGATGCTGCGGATGCCGTCATTATCAACGATGACAATCTCGCCTGGATCCACATCGCGAATGAACTCGGCACCAATAATGTCGAGTGCGCAAGTCTCAGACGTCATTATGTACGAGCCATCAATGCGGCCCAGCACAAGCGGCCTCACACCCATCGGATCGCGCACACCAATCAGCGCATCTTTGGTCAGCGCTACAACGGAATAGGCGCCCAATACATGGCGAAGGGCATCAATCATGCGGTCGACAACGGTGGAAAACTGACTGATTGCAATCAGATGGACAATGATCTCGGTATCCATGGTGGATTGAAAGATACAGCCTCGGTCAACCAGGCGTTTCCTGAGTGTATGTGCATTGGTCAGATTGCCGTTGTGGCCAATCGCGAGCCCGCCAAATTCAAATTCAGCGAAGATCGGCTGGACATTGCGAAGCACGGTCTCGCCGGCTGTTGAATAGCGATTATGACCAATGGCACTGCTACCAGAGAGGCGGTTCATAACATCTTGTGAGCCAAAAATATCACCCACCAGACCAAGGGCGCGGTGGGTGTTAAACTGCGTGCCATCGGTGGAGACGATACCGGCGGCTTCCTGGCCGCGATGTTGAAGGGCGTGTAGACCCAAAGCTGTATGCGCTGCAGAGTCCTTGTGATCAAAAATGCCAAAGACGCCACACTCTTCGTGAAAGTGGTCGTCATCAAAAGGGTTGGTAGTGATGTTGCTCATTTGTCGACTTTATTCGGTCCTATTTTTGAGTTTGGTCGAGTAATTTTTCCATCCCGCCCCGCACTTTTTTATCATATCCTGAACGGTCTTGAACGTCTGAATTTTTGGTCTTAGGACGGACAAATTGTTCAAAGGCTTCTTTTTTGCCAATTTCTTGGGCTTTAGCACCTACTTTATCTGCCGCTTCAGTTGCCATGACCTTGAAGTCATCGGGTAATACATCGTTCAAAGCGCTTGCGCCAGTGCGAATCAAAGGTAGCGTCTTTGCTTCAGTCATCCAGCTTGGCTGTTTTTTAGGCGGCCAGATATTTTCCGCAATAATATAGCCGCCAGCGACCAGCAAGGCAGCTGTCGCTATCCCCGCGACCATGCCGAGGGAGCGGTCGAGCGCATTTAATCTAGAATTCCGGACCCAGCCACCAATGACGGAACTGAGCAGGAATAAAATAATGAGGGTGATAATAAAGACCGCAATACCGGCGGCGAGATCGGCGAAAAATTCGTTTTCGATATATTGGCGGGCATAGGGTCGGACATGAGGAAAGGCGATGATGGTAGAAATTGCTGAACCGAGCCAGGACAGTATAAATAAGCCACCGCGGACAAAGCCAAGGATCAAGCCGATGATGGCGCCCAGTGCAAATAGGGCGATTACGCCAATATCGAGGATATTCATAGGGAGGTTTTCCATCGAACTCAGCTCAGTCCCTTATCCTAAATTCGCTGCCACATTTTTAGGTGGGTTCTTTTCACCTTCAATGCGGATGTAGTCGAGTAGTTGTTCCAAATGCTTAATCCTAACGACTTTTAGGTTCGGCGTCGTTTCTTTCTTTTTACTACCGAATCTTCGATGAATTTCCGGCGCCACTGCCCCATCAAAACCAAGCTTTGAGGCTTCTTTGAGGCGCACATCGCTTTGGCTGACCGGACGAACTTCGCCGGACAGACCGACCTCGCCAAAGACGACAACTTCGGCCGGTACCGGCACGCCGGTGATCGAAGACACCAAAGCTGCTGCAACGGCTAAATCCGCTGCCGGCTCACTAATGCGCAAGCCGCCAGCCACGTTTAAATAAACGTCATGGCCACCAATTGAAAGCCCGCATCTTGCCTCTAAGACAGCTAATATCATGGAAAGGCGGTTCGAATCCCAACCAACTACAGCGCGCCGTGGTGTGCCGAAGGCGGTCGGTGCCGTCAAAGCTTGGATTTCCACCAGCATCGGGCGGCTGCCCTCAATACCAGCGAATACGCTCGCCCCACTTACGCCGTCTTCACGGTCGGCTAAAAAGATCGCCGACGGGTTCGGCACTTCGGCCAGACCCGCATCAGTCATCTCAAAGACACCGATTTCGTCTGCCGGGCCAAAGCGATTCTTAACCGCGCGAAGAATTCTAAATTGATGGCCACGCTCGCCTTCGAAATAGAGGACCGAGTCGACCATGTGTTCGAGAACTTTGGGGCCGGCAATATTGCCTTCTTTGGTGACATGGCCAACCAAAAACAGCGCAAAGCCCCGGCGCTTGGCAAGCCGAATGAGCTCTTGAGCCGAGGTGCGGACTTGAGTGACGGTGCCCGGCGCAGAATCTAGGTTGTCGACATACAGCGTTTGCACCGAATCGGCGACCACGACGGTCGGTGCATCATGCTCATCCAGCGATGCCACGATGTCGCGGACACTGGTGGCTGAGGCGAGCTCGACATTGGCGTCAGCTAGGCCCAACCGTTCCGCCCGCATGCGGACTTGATCGATCGCTTCCTCTCCAGAGATATAGACGCAGCGCGAGTCTTTGATGTTTGAAAGTGCTGCGCAGACTTGCAGCAGTACAGTTGATTTGCCGATGCCCGGATCGCCGCCGACCAAGACGGCGGAGCCCGGCACCAATCCACCGCCACAGACCCGGTCAAATTCCGTTATATTTGACAGCATGCGGGGGAGCGGTTTCTCCGAGCCCTTGAGGCCAACGAATTCGATCTTGCGGCCTTTTTTGGCGGTTAGGCCTTTTGGTGTTGTGTCTTTGGCGGCCTCTTCAACAATCGAGTTCCATTCGCCGCAACTGTCGCATTGGCCGCTCCATTTAGCTTGGCTGGCGCCACATTTCTGGCAAACAAAGATAACATTGGAACGGGCCATTCTTATTCCTGTTGCTAAACCACTGCCGTGGCTTGGATGGGGCCGTCGATCTGGCCATGGATAAACTGCTGTACAAAATCATTGCCGGATTGATCAATCTCGTCTGTCGGTCCGGCCCAGATAATCTTGCCGTCATAGATCATGGCAATTTTGTCGGCTATCTTGCGGGCAGATTGCATGTCGTGGGTGATGGTGAGCGTCGTTGCGCCGGTCTCCTCAACACAATGGACGATGAGGTCGTTGATAATATCGCCCATGATGGGATCAAGCCCGGTGGTCGGCTCATCAAAAAATATAATTTCTGGATCGGTGGCGATCGCCCGGGCGAGGCCGACACGCTTTTTCATACCGCCGGAGAGTGAGTCGGGATAGAGATCGATGACTTCACTGCCCAAACCGGTCAAAGCCAGCTTCGCAACAGCGATATCGCGGGCTTGATTTCGAGGCGTGCCGCGGGCCATCAGACCGAAAGCGACATTTTCCCAAACCGATTGGCTATCAAACAAGGCCGCCATTTGAAACAGCATGCCGATTTTATCATTGATGCGATCTCGCCCAGCGGCACTGATGCCGACAATCTCTTCATCGTCGATTGTGATGGAGCCGCTTTCTGGCGTGAGGATGCCGAGCAGGCACTTAAGCATGACAGATTTGCCGACTCCCGAGCCGCCAATAACAACCACCGATTCACCTGTGGCGATATCGAGGTTAAATCCGTCGAGCACCACTTTGGGTCCGAATTGTTTGTGCACGCCCTGCATGCGAATTTTGAAATCAGTTTCAGCCATTTTCTCAGCCAAATTCCTAGCCGTTTGCCGCGAAGAAAATCTCCGTCAAAATGTAGTTGAAACACAAAATTAAAATGGATGCCGAGACGACCGCATTTGTCGTCGCCTGGCCAACGCCTTGAGCACCGCCCTTGGAATGGTAGCCGTGATAACACCCCATTAGCGTGATGATGAAGCCAAAGACTGCCGCCTTAACGAGGCCGGAGAACACATCCATAAATTCGACAAAATCATAGGTGTTCTGCAAATAATTGGAGGCGTTGAAGCCGAGCTTATAAACACTGACGACATAGCCGCCCAATACACCGATTATGTCCGCGACAAATACCAGTATCGGCATCATAGCGACGCCGGCGATGAAACGTGGCGCGACCAAATACTTAAATGGATTAGTCGAAAGCGTCGTTAGCGCATCAACTTGTTCGGTAACCCGCATGGTGCCGAGCTCAGCGGCAATCGAAGCGGCAATGCGGCCGGAGACCATCAGGCCGGCAAGCACGGGGCCAAGCTCGCGGGTGATCGATAAGACAACAACGTTTGGAATGGCACTCTCAGCTGAAAATCTGGAAAAGCCAGTGAAACTTTGCAGGGCCAACACCATACCGGCGAAGATCGCGGTTAAACCAACAACGGGCAGCGAGAAATAGCCAATTTCAATCATCTGCTTGAGGATTATGCGCGGATAAAACGGTGGGCGGACCGAATGCATAAGCGAGCGCCCGGTAAACAACACCAAACGGCCGATGGTTGCCAGAAAAGCAAAGGTGACATTGCCGATGGGTTGAAGAAAATTCATCTGACCTTACACCTCTGCCGATAGGTAGCGTCGCTCGAAGCGGCTACCCAGGCCGGTCAGAATTTCATAGCCAATGGTGCTGGCTTGGTCGGCAATTTTATCAATTGGATTGTTGGGGCCAATGAGGTCAACGAGGCTGCCGGGTTTGAGCAGGGCGACAGGAACATCTGTCACATCGACTGTTGTTAAATCCATGGAAACGCGTCCTACCACTGGAACCTCAAAATCACCAATAAAGGCAGTTCCCGAATTGCTTAAACTGCGCATATACCCATCAGCATAGCCAATGGCCAAGGTGGCAATTTTCGTCGGTTTTGTTGCCTGATGAGTGGCACCATAGCCAACGGTCTGAGGGGTGTCAACGGAACGGGTTTGCAGAATTTTTGCTTGTAAACGAACGACTTGCGCCATTGGATTGGTTTCAGCTGGGATGGGATTTACGCCATAGAGCGCGACACCCGCACGGCAGAGGTCAATTTGGTAATCGGCACCCAAATATATGCCGGAACTTGCCGCAATGCTCGCGTGTTTGGCGGGGATGACCTGTTTCAGTGCATTGAACAGATCAAGTTGAACCTCATTCTTGGGATGGTTTTCTGTTTCGGCGCAGGCGAGGTGGCTCATAACCAGATCTATATTATAATCGGTCAAAAGCGCCACGCATTGTTCGCATTCTTGCGGGCTCAATCCGAGCCGGGACATTCCGGTATCCAGATGAATGCCCGCTGGCTGAGCCCTGTGCGGGTGCCAGTCATTTATCTGGTCGAGGCTGTTGAGGATGGGGATGAGGGAGTGGGCAATCAGCTCTTCGCCCGTATCCGGCAACACGCCGTGGAAAATATAGATCGTGGCCTTTGGCAGTATCGCCCTAAGCGCGATGCCTTCATCGACAGTGGCGACAAAAAATATAGTACATCCTGCTGCATGTAGCGCGGTGGCGGATTCTTGAACGCCCAACCCGTAAGCGTTGGCTTTGACCACGGCAGCAAGTTCACCGGTCGATAAGTGATCGGCGAGAGTTAGATAATTTTGCTTAAGAGCACCGAGATCGATGGTGAGAATAGCGCCTGCGTTTGTGGAGTTGCTCATTTAAAGGACCCCCCACCCATTTTTAGACTCAATATGAATCAGTGTGTTGCGTATCGAGGTCGCCAAATCGGGTGTACATACCGTTAAAGTGGAGGCGGGCTGTGCCGGTTGGGCCGTGGCGTTGCTTGCCGATGATGACTTCAGCTATAAAGCGGTTTTCCTCACTTCGCTCTTCCCACTCCCTATACCGTTCGGCAAATTTATCCGTATGCTCTTCGGGGCGCTTTGCGGGTTCTCCACGTTCATCATAATAAGCCTGGCGAAAGATGAAGCTGACAACGTCGGCATCTTGCTCAATTGTGCCTGATTCACGAAGATCAGACAGTTGTGGGCGTTTGTCTTCACGCTGTTCAACGGCACGAGACAACTGTGACAGTGCCAATACAGGTACATCTAGTTCTTTTGCTAGCGTTTTTAGTCCCCGTGTTATTTCACTGATCTCTTGCACTCGATTGTCGGTCTTAGACGAACCTTCCATTAATTGCAGGTAATCAACAACAATTAGACCAAGACCTTCATTACGTTTAAGGCGGCGTGCCCGAGTTCGTAGCGCAGAGACGGATAGGGCAGGAGTATCATCAATATAAATCGGCAGTTTGTGAAGTTGCTGTGAGGCAACAACTAGTTTGTCAAATTCATCATTTGTCATTGTGCCACGACGCATTTTATCGGATGCAATTTGAGCTTGTTCGGAGAGGATGCGTGAAGCTAATTGTTCGGCCGACATTTCCAGCGAAAAGAAAGCAACAACTGCGCCATCGGTAACTTTTTTGTCTCCCGCTTCATCGATTTCAAATTTGTAATCATAGGCCGCATTAAATGCGATATTAGTGGCGAGTGCGGTCTTGCCCATAGATGGACGAGCAGCCAAGATGATTAAGTCCGACGGATGTAGTCCACCCATAATAACATCCAGGTCACGTAGACCTGTAGAAACGCCGCTCAGATGTCCGTCTCGCTTGTGGGCGATCTCGGCCATCTCGATTGCAGAGACTACGGAAGACTTGAAGTCCTGAAAACCGCCTTCGATTTCACCGGTCGTTGCCAAATCATAAAGCGTCTGCTCAGCGTTCTCGATTTGCTTCATCGCCGGGTCGTCGACTTCCGGCGTGTGGGCGCGGTTGACGACTTGCTCACCAAGCTCAATAAGCTGGCGTTTTAAATGCAGATCATAGATTGTCCGGCCATATTCGGCGGCGTTAATCACGCTGACCATAGAGCCAGCGATCTCTGCCAGATACCGCGTGCCACCAACATCGGCCAAGGAGCCGTCTTGCTCAAAGAAAGTGCGGAGTGTAATCGGATCGGCAATCTGGCCGCGCTCAATCAGCTTTGATGTCGCGTCATATATATTGCCGTGGATTGGATCGGCGAAATGCTCGGCCCTCAGATAGCCAGACACCCGGTCATAGGCGTTGTTATTGGCAAACATCGCACCGAGCAGCGCTTTCTCCGCTTCAAAGTTATGCGGCGGCGAGCGAAAATTCGGCAAGCTCTGCTCATCATTTTGAACGGCTTGCAAATTTGCTGGGTTGTCGGCCAGAGGATTTGAATTATTTTGAACTGCTGTTGCCATGCAAAGAAACTACCCCGAACCATTAAACAGCGGAAGAGGCAAAGGATACACACCCCTGTGTGACCTGGGGATAACTGCACAAAAAAAGTAAATAAACCATCTTGACGAAAAGTTATATTTGGGATCACGCGGCCCGATTGTCATTAGCAATAGCTTCTCTGAGCGCTGTTTCCTGGTTGGCCATGTAATCCCTGGTCATAGGGACCACCCGCCGATCTTTAACCAACTGAATTTGAAAGACGGTTGAATCCAAATGCCTGAACGAGACCTCACTGCAAGACAGGTAATATTCCCACATCCGACAGAAGGTCTCATCGTATATATTGCGGACTTTCCCCCGATTGGCCTGAAAGCATTGCTGCCAGTGCCTTAGGGTCTCGGCGTAGTGGAGGCCAAGAAACTCGACATCACTAGCGATCAGGCCTGATTTCTCAATTGCCGGCATAATCTCTGAGAGCGATGGAATGTAACCGCCGGGGAAAATATATTTGCGGATCCAGGGATCGGTCACGGAGGGAGAGCCGATGCGACCAATGGTGTGGAGCAGGGCAACACCGTCCGGGTTGAGGCAGTCATGGATCTTGCCAAAGTATTTTGCGTAGTGATTGATCCCGACATGCTCGAACATACCCACCGATACAATGCGGTCGAATTTCTCCGTGACGGTTCGATAGTCTTTAAGATGAAATTGCGCTTTAGCGTTTAAATTCTCCAATTTTGCACGTTGATTCGATTCCTTTAATTGCTCTTCCGACAACGTGATGCCCTCAACCTGGGCGCCGAAATGCCGCGCGATGTAAAGTCCCATGCCGCCCCAGCCCGAGCCAATATCCAAAACCTTATGATCGCGCTCTAACAATAACTTGGCAGCGATGTGGCTTTTTTTATCTGTTTGGGCGGTATCCAGATCGTTCTCAGGACCGGCAAAATAGGCGCAGGAATATTGACGATCTTTGTCGAGAAATAATCGGTAAAGCTCGCCTGAGAGATCGTAATGATGGGCGACATTTTTGCGCGACTTGGAGGCGGGGTTAAACTGTAGAAAGCGCTTTCTAAGGCCATCGAGCGATTCCAAAAAACGATGCAGCCAGTGATAATCATCGTTCTCTACATTGACGGATAATATTTGCAGAAAGTCGTAGATCGTACCACCTTCAACCGAAAGCTGGTCTTCCATATAGCCTTTCCCTAAAGCCATACTGGGTGACAGAGCGAGCCAGTTGGCATAGCCGTTGTCATGAAAATGAACACACACCTCATTTGGAACGAGATCGCTTTTTTGGCCGCTAAATCTATAAATTTTCCCATCGGCATTCACTATTTTCAAGCTGCCGATTTTTATCATATGACTGAGAATTGGCTGTAATAAATACATAATTCCTCCCAATCAGCGGCGATTATTTACCGCATATTTTTAAAAGCCATTTATCCTCAATAATTAGATACTTCCACTAATTTAAATTAAACGTGCCCTATTTTATCACCGATCTCTAATCGCGTGAAGGGTGGAATTAACAATTAATGCTAGTTTTTGCATAAGCCATTACTCTGCAACAGGCACAAAAAAACGGCGCACCCTATGCCGGGATACGCCGTCTTAAATTCTATTGTGGAAAAAGCGTTATTCTTCTTCTTCCGAACCTTCTTCATCAGAGATTTCTTCGGCGGCAGCTTCTTCAGCAGCAGCGGCTGCGTCGGCAGCTTTGGCTTGATCTTCCGCTTCAGTTTCAGAAGGCGGATTTGCTTCATCTGCATCGAGTACTTCAACCAGTTCTTCAACTGCATCAACTTCTTGATCAGTTGTGATAATGGCTTCACCAGTGCGATCTTGAATTTCAGCTTCTTCTTCAGAGCGTGCCACGTTGACTGTAACGGAGACACTGACTTCGGGGTGAAGAGCGACGAGTACAGGGTACATGCCGATTGCCTTGATTGGATCATCAAGTTTGATCTGATGGCGACCAACAGAGAAGCCAGCTTCGGTAATACCGACAGCAATGTCGCGCGCACTGACGGAACCATAAAGCTGTCCGGCGTCGCCAGCTTGGCGCACCATGACAACTTTTTCGCCATCAAGCTTCTTGCCGACTTTTTCGGCCTCAGATTTAAGCTCTAGATTCTGAGCTTCAAGCTGAGAGCGCTGGCTTTCAAAATGCTCTTTATTCTCATTTGTCGCTGTTACAGCTTTTTTCTGCGGCAACAAAAAGTTGCGTGCAAAACCGGGTTTGACGGTGACGACGTCACCCATCTGGCCAAGCTTTTCAATTCGTTCTAACAGAATAACTTCCATTATCTTACACCTTCATTTTAAAAACCGGTTCTCATGTCGAAACTAATATTGTGCGCTACCCCTATATTCAAAGGCAGGCCCAATATAATGACGGCAGAAAACGTGAAAATTCGCCAAAACCCTACAAGCTATTGTCCTTTGCCGGGTTTAAGGCGGGGAAACTACTATTGTATGATCCTAATGGCAACCGAAATATGACGGGAAAATAGGCATAAAAAGAGCCGGTCTAGCAGCGTCCATCCAGGGCGGAGCCATATTTCATTTTTACGATAAATTATTCCTAAAAAATATATCACTATTCATCATTATCTACACTATTCTTTGGTGCCGTAAATTTTTGTCGCAATTGGTTCCATTCCTCAAAAAAGCCAATGATTGCGGCGACGAATATTGCCCAGCTTGAAATCAGCATGAAAAAATAGAAAGCACCAAGAGCAATGCCGGGTGAGCGCAATTGCCGGGCCAGCGTGTGGACAACAGAGAGTCCGACAAGAAAAAAGGGAATGGCCAGAACAGCAGCCAAGTTTCTGCCGGTATATTCAAAACTGCCAGAGCCGAGCAGAGCCAGCGCACCGGCGCTGACAATGCCCCAATAAATCCATTCCGGCACTGAAATCGTTGAATACTGAATGGCAGGCCGCAAATTTCGACCGGCTCTGGTCAGGATTGATTGAGCCAGCACCGAATTTACCAAGCTCATTAAAACCCATGATGAAACTGTGATCGCCGGAAAAAATGGCACCAGACGCTCAACAAGATGGTGACGGTCAGCGGGCGCACCAAATTGAAAACGCGCCGATAACATCTTGTCTAAGAACTCTTCGATGGTTTTGGGCAATCCACCCGGTGCATCAAAATAGGTAATCGCGCTCATCACCAGTACAATACCGCCCATTGCGGCCAGGCGGGCTAGAACTTCACCGATTGGCAGCCAATGAACTGTCCCATCCTGGGCGGTTTTTGTCAGCAGGGTATAGCGAACGATCAGCCAAGCTGGCAACGCTACGGACAGGCCAAACAAACCTGCTTGAAAAATATTGGTGAGAAATACGGCACCGATTATACCGACAATAGCGGCTATCGAGGAGGAACGAGTGCCTTGGCTAAGGCCAATAAGCAAAATCGGGAGCATCGCGAAATAAGCGAGTACCAGACCGATGCCAGACCCAAAGGCGACAGCGGTGGACATAAGGGCGCTGGCCAGTCCGGCGCCGATAGCGATGATCGTCTCCCTTGGCATTATGGGTGTATCCCGCTTTAAAATTCACCCGCTACCTAAGGGTAGCGGGTGAGATGTTCGTTTCTACAATAAATATTACTGCTGAACGTAAGGCAAAAGCGCCAGAAAACGAGCGCGTTTGATGGCCCGTGCTAATTCACGTTGCTTCTTAGCAGAAACAGCCGTGATGCGGCTTGGGACAATCTTGCCACGCTCCGAAATGTAACGAGACAGTAGCTTGGTATCTTTGTAGTCAATCTTTGGCGCGTTAGAGCCGGAGAAAGGGCAGGTTTTGCGACGACGGAAAAAAGGACGACGTCCGCCACCACCGCCACCAGCGCCTCCGCGAGGACGATCTTCTGAAGATCTGGAGCTATCAAAATCAGCCATTATTCTTCTCCTTCAGCTTTAGTTTCAGCTTCTGGTTCAGCCTCAACTTCTGGTGCGGCTTCTTCCGCCACTTCCTCTTTAGCTTCCTCAGGGGCTGCTTCTTTAGCCTCTTCTGGGGCCGCTTCTTTGGCTTCAGCCGGAGCAGCGCTTTCTGTTGCAGGTTTGTCATCATAGCTGCGCGCCGGGCGATCAGCACGGGCTTGAGCTTGGGCCGGAACTGAAGGGCCTTCCTCAAATTCATCAACCCGCAAGGTCAAATATCGCAGCACGTCTTCATTCAAACGCATTAGGCGTTCCAATTCATGTACCGCATCAGCCGGCGCATCAATATTGAATAAGACGTAATGTCCTTTGCGGTTTTTCTTGATTTTGTAAGCTAGAGAACGAAGACCCCAGTTTTCGCGTTTTTCAACGCTGCCACCGTTATCTTTGATGACACCTTCAAAGGTGTCTGCAAGAGCATCTACCTGTTGGGTAGAGATTTCCTGTCGCGCGATGATCACGCTTTCATATAAAGACATAATGTATCCTTTAGGCTTGTCTCAGCCCAAGTAAATCACCATTGATCTGCTCGGGCATAGCCAGTCACAACTGGCAAGGAAATGTGAGCGGCGCACTATACAGATATTCAAATAGAGTGCAAGCGCTGCTGGGCACTAAAATTGATGCTGGGAGTTGGCCCATACTTTTTCAATCCGTTCCCCCTAACAGAGACACGGCTTGACAGATATTCCGCTTCGTTTATCACTCAATTTAGAATTTACACTTAACGTTGGATTAAAAATGACAAGAGCATTTGTATTTCCCGGTCAGGGTTCACAAACCGTTGGTATGGGGCAGGAATTGGCTGGCGCGTTCCCCGTCGCTAAACAGGTCTTTGATGAAGTAGATGAGGCGCTTGGCCAATCATTAACAAAGTTGATGTTTGAAGGCCCAGAGGAAGATCTAACTCTGACCGCGAACGCTCAACCGGCCCTTATGGCAGTGAGCATGGCCATTATGCGGGTGTTGGAAACCGAGGGCGGCGTGAGTATCGGTGAGGCGGCCAAGTTTGTTGCCGGACATTCTTTGGGAGAGTACTCAGCCTTAACCGCAGCCAAGGCTTTTGGGATAGCCGATGCGGCGCGCATTTTGAAAACCCGCGGCACGGCGATGCAGGAAGCGGTCCCGGTTGGTGAGGGCACGATGGCGGCGCTGATGGGCGTCGAAATGGATGTCGCCGAAGAAATCGCTGCCGAAGCAGCTCAAGGTGAGATATGTACTGCGGCAAATGATAACGCCTCAGGTCAAATCGTTTTAAGCGGTGCAACAGCGGCCATTGAGCGGGCCGTTGAAATCGCCGCAGAAAAAGGGGCAAAGCGATGCATCTTGCTGCCGGTTAGTGCGCCGTTTCATTGCGCGATGATGGCCCCGGCCGCTGACGTTATGGCGGACGAGCTCGCCGCTATGCTGATCGAAGAGCCAATTATACCGGTCGTTGCCAATGTAACCGCGGATGCACAATCGGCACCGGATGAAATTCGACGTCTACTGGTTGAGCAGGTTACCGCCCGTGTGCGGTGGCGAGAATCAGTTCTGTTTATGAAAGAAAATGGCGTTGATACCTTTGTCGAAATCGGGGCAGGTAAAGTTTTAACCGGTTTGGCCAGGCGTATTGATCGTGACCTCACAGGTATTTCAATCCAGACACCAGCAGATATTGAAGAGTTCCTGAAAACTCTCTGATCACAATTAGGAGCGAGAAATAGATATGTTTGATCTCACAGATAAAAGAGCTTTGGTTACCGGCGCGTCCGGCGGTATAGGCGGGGCAATTGCTAAAGGATTGCATGCTCAAGGCGCCATTGTCGCACTTTCCGGCACCCGGGTTGATGCGTTGCAGGCCCTGGCCGATGAACTGGGGGGACGTACTCACGTGATTGCCTGTGATCTCTCCAGCTCAGAAGGCGCTCAACAGCTTATTAAGGATTGCGATGAAGCGATGGGCGGCATCGATATTTTGGTCAATAACGCCGGCCTGACGCGCGATAATCTCGCTATGCGAATGAAGGATGAAGATTGGCAAACCGTGCTGGATGTCAATCTAACAGCCAGTTTTCTGCTCTCTAAAGCTTGTTTGCGCGGCATGATGAAGCAGCGCTTTGGGCGTATTATAGGTATTACTTCGGTCGTTGGTGTGACCGGTAATGCCGGCCAGGCCAATTATGCGGCATCAAAAGCCGGTATGATCGGTATGTCAAAATCGCTGGCACAGGAAGTTGCCTCACGCGGCATCACTGTAAATTGTGTCGCGCCCGGCTTTATTGTTACGCCCATGACCGACGAGTTGTCCGATGAGCAGAAAGCAGGCCTGCTGGGTGCTATCCCAAGCGGTCGTTTGGGCGAGGTCGAAGATATTGCAACAAGTGTGGTTTATTTGGCCAGTGACGAGGCCAGCTACGTGACCGGGCAGACGCTTCATGTGAACGGCGGCATGGCAATGATTTGACGCCTAAAATCAGGTGTTTAAATAATTATAAAAAAGACCTAAAGCGGGTGCTGGTAATGCAAAACAAAGTATGTTACGAAACCGTGAAATTCAGAGTTACATAAAAGAGTTTTTTCATTTGTTTCTGGGGGTTCTGGGAACATTCAATCCAATCAAGTTGAGGTAAATTAAAATGAGCGATGTTGCTGACCGCGTAAAAGGTATTATTGTTGAGCACTTAGGTGTGGACGCTGACAAAGTTACCGATACAGCAAGTTTTATTGACGATCTTGGTGCCGATAGTCTCGATACAGTTGAGCTTGTGATGGCATTCGAAGAAGAGTTCGGTTGTGAAATTCCGGATGATGCTGCTGAGAAGATTTTGACCGTTAAAGACGCGGTTGATTTCCTTTCAACCCAGGCTTAATTGCCAATTAGAAAAGCGCCCGGCTGGTTGCGACGTGGTCTTCAACTCCGGGCCTTATCTTTCTTAGATTTAACAAAGTAGCGCGAATCAAAATGAGACGTGTGGTTGTTACTGGAATAGGGCTCGTTTCGCCGCTGGCATGTGGTACGGACTTGACCTGGAGTAGACTGATTGAGGGTAAGTCGGGTCTCGGTCCGATTAAGTCCTTCGATCCCTCTAAGCTATCGTCCAGAATTGCCGGCGAGGTACCTCGAGACGAAGGTGTCGAAGGCAGCTTTATCGCCGAAGATCATATCTCCACCAAAGAACAACGCCGCATGGATACTTTCATCCAATATGGTCTCGTCGCTGCTGATTTCGCGATCGCAGATTCCGGCTGGCAGCCGACAGATGAAGAAAGCCTGGAGAAAACCGGCGTCCTCATTGGATCTGGTATCGGTGGATTACCCGAAATCGAAAAAGGCGCAAATACTGTCCATGACGGAAATCTGCGTCGCCTCAGTCCATTTTTTATTCCGGCCAGTCTCATCAATCTGACATCCGGCCAGGTCGCCATTAAACATGGCTTCAAAGGCCCCAATCATGCTGTCGTAACGGCATGCTCTTCCGGCGCGCACGCGATTGGTGATGCGGCGCGGATTATCATGTGGGAAGATGCTGACGTCATGATTGCCGGCGGTACTGAGGCAGCGATCTGCGAGCTTGGTGTCCATGGTTTTGCCCAGGCCCGTGCGCTTTCAACCGGCTTTAATGACACCCCCGAAAAAGCCTCGCGTCCGTGGGATGTGGATCGGGATGGTTTTGTGATCGGCGAGGGCGCTGGGATCGTTGTTCTGGAAGAATATGAGCATGCTAAAAAGCGTGGTGCGCAAATATATGCTGAGATTACGGGCTACGGAATGTCGGGCGATGCCCATCATATTACCGCTCCGGCGGCAGATGGAAATGGTGGCTTTCGCTCCATGCAGGCGGCCTTAAATCGCGCGGGCCTTGATCCCTCGGATATTGATTATGTGAACGCTCATGGCACATCGACCCCCCTTGGCGATGAAATTGAGCTTGGTGCCGTCAAGCGCCTATTCGGCGATGCGGCTTATGATATGGCAATGTCGTCAACCAAATCAGCGATTGGTCATCTGTTAGGGGCCGCTGGTGCCGTTGAGGCAATATTCTCGATATTGGCGATCAAAAACAATATCGTGCCGCCGACGCTCAATCTCGATAATCCGTCAAAAGGCTGTGATATTAATCTCGTCCCCCATGAGGCGCAGGAACGCACTGTGCGTCAGGCATTGTCCAATTCCTTTGGCTTTGGCGGAACAAATGCCAGCCTCGTTATCTCCGAAGTGGCTTAATTCCCGATGGGACGCCTCTTGCGTTGGCTCGGAATTTTCCTTTTTATAATATTTGTTGGTGTCGCAGGCGTTGGTTTCTGGGGTTATGCAGAATTTGTGCAGCCCGGACCATTGCCGGCTGACAAAGTCGTCGTTATTCCGCGAGGCGTTGGCATTGAACGCATCGCGATAACTTTGGCGCGCCACAATATTATAAAAGTTCCAATTGTTCTCAGTATGGCTGCTCGGACAATTGCCGCCGATAAATCTTTGCAAGCCGGTGAGTTTGCCTTCCCCAAGAATGTGAGCCCGCGCGGCGTTTTGGAGATATTGCAATCGGGCAAGCAAGTTGTGCGCCGCCTGACAATTGCCGAAGGATTGACCAAGAGCGAGATTTTAAAAATCATAAAAAACACCGAAGGGCTTGCTGGTTCTGTCCTAGTACCGGTGAAAGAAGGGGAGTTGCTTCCTGAAACCTATTATTTCACCTTCGGTGACAGCCGGAACGCGCTCGCTAAACGTATGCAGGATGGCATGAATAAGGCACTGGTTTCTTTATGGGCCTCGCGGCCGCCCAATTTGCCGATAAAAAATATTGAAGAGATGTTGGTTTTGGCCTCGATCATTGAAAAAGAAACTGGCCGGGCCGCTGAGCGGGCACGCGTCGCTGGGGTTTTTGTTAACCGCCTCCGCCTCAACATGCGGCTGCAATCCGACCCAACCGTAAGCTATGGGATAACGCGTGGTGAGCGTGAGCTTGGCCGGGCTTTAACCCGCACTGACCTCAAAACACCCAATCCCTATAACACCTATGTTATCAAAGGCCTGCCGCCCGGACCAATCGCCAATCCCGGCCGAGCTGCGCTGGAAGCGGTGCTTCATCCAGCTGATACCGGCGAGCTATATTTCGTCGCCGATGGCAGCGGCGGCCATGCTTTTGCGCGTAATTTGGCCGAGCATAATCGCAATGTCGCGAAATGGCGCAAATTACAAAAATCTAAAAATTAATTGTTACCCGGGTAACATTCATTTTTTTGGCAGGCGTCGCAAAATTCCATCGGTGAGCCAGAGCGGCAGGAAGGTGAGAATCCAGACCAGTGCATACATTGGCATTGGGAAGGCGATACGCGCTTTGCCATTAGCGAGGCCTTTCAGAATGATCCGGGCAGCCCTTGGGGCAGTCATAAACATCGGCATCTTGAAATTATTTTGATCGGTTATGCGACTGGCAACAAAGCCCGGGCAGATGACCGATACGCTGATATCATCAGGATACAGCCGCCCCCGCAATCCTTCGCCGTAAGAGCGCACCCAAGCTTTACTGGCGCCATAGCCGGGCGCGCTCGGCAATCCTCTAAAGCCGGCAAGCGAGCTTACCAGTCCAATGGTGCCGGACTGACGGGCGACCATTTTGGTGATGATGGGTTCGACGGTGTTAAAGACCCCGCCGACATTGGTCTCCATCATCCGGCGTGACTGCGATGCGGTGTCGGCTTCGCCGGAGGTACCGGGTGAGACGCCGGCATTGGCGATCAGTAAATCAAGCGGATGAGCTTCATCTATGTCTTCGATCCAAGCTTTGATCGCTGACTGATCGGTGACATCAATGACCTGATCGATAACTTGCGCACCTTGCGCGCGGCAGCGTTCAGCGACACCTTGTAGGCGTTCATCATTGCGAGCACAAAGCGCTAGAAAAATACCTGGACCAGCAAGATTCTCGGCCAATGCTTCGCCGATGCCGCTTGAGGCCCCGGTGATGAGTATAGAACTAAATTTTTTCACAGAGTTTCCTTCATGTTCAACCATCGAGATAGTATTGCCTGAAAATTTTGCAATGGCATATCAAAAAGAATGTGCTATTTAGGGCGTATGAGTAAGCAAAATAAAAAAACCGCGCCGCAAATAGCCAGTATGACTGGGTTTGCGAGAAGTTCTGGCAGTGTCGACGGCTATAGTTGGAATTGGGAAGCTAAAAGTGTCAATGGCAAAGGGCTCGATGTTCGCTGTCGCTTGCCGCAGGGCTTTGAAGAAGTTGATGTTGAGGCCCGGACAGCCACTGGTAAGGCTTTTAAGCGCGGAAATTTCAATCTCATTTTGACCATTCAAGAGACCTCCCAGCAAAGCCAATACCAGATCAATCGTGCCTTATTAGATCAGTTGGTTGAAACGGCTAAGGAATTGCAGGTGGATTTAGACGGTTTTGATAAGCCCAGCCTGGATGGTTTATTTGCCGTGCGAGGCGTCATTGAGCAAGTAACAGAAAGTGATGACGAGGCTGAGCTGACCGCGCGCAAAAAAGAAGTTCTCGGCGGGCTAAAAGAAGTGCTGTCATCACTCGCTCAAAATCGCCTCGATGAGGGCCTTCGAATTGGTGAGGTGTTGTTTGATCAGTTGGATGCGATAATCAAACTGTGCCAGCAGGCTGAAAAAATTGCGGCGCTTCAACCGGAGAATATTCGCGAGAAGCTAAATCAACAAATTGCAGAGCTGTTGGAGGCTGTACCAAGTCTGCCTGAGGAACGTCTGGCTCAGGAGGCTGCTGTGTTGATGACCAAGGCTGATGTACGAGAAGAGCTCGATCGCTTGCAAGCGCATATTGAAGCCGCCAAGGATTTAATGGATGGCGGGGGCGTTATCGGTCGTCGGCTTGATTTTTTATGTCAGGAGTTTAACCGGGAAGCCAATACGCTGTGCTCGAAAGCAGCTGATGTCGAACTTTCAAAAATTGGCCTCGAGCTAAAGGCTGTGATCGAACAATATCGCGAGCAGGTGCAAAACATTGAATAGCGAGAAAAGCGCCTTATCCAGACGTGGTCTGATGCTCGTACTTTCTTCTCCGTCAGGAGCGGGAAAGACGACGATTTCCCGTGCTATGCTCGAGCGCGACAGCAATCTCACCATGTCTGTTTCGGCAACGACGCGTCCCAAGCGATCCAGCGAAGTCGACGGTAAAGATTATATTTTTGTCGATGAAGAAAAATTCAAATCTATGATCGACGGTGGCGAACTGCTGGAGCATGCAAATGTTTTTGGCAATTTCTATGGCACGCCTAAAAAGCCTGTTGAAGAGGCCTTGATGGCAGGCCGGGATATCTTGTTCGACATTGATTGGCAGGGTACGCAAATAATTGCTGGCGATGAAATTGCCGGTAAAAACCTTGTGAGTATTTTTATTTTGCCACCTAATACGGCAGAGCTTGAGAATCGACTACGTACCCGCGCACAGGACACAGAAGAAGTCGTGCAACAGCGTATGTCTAAAGCGGCGGATGAAATGAGCCGATACGATGGGTATGACTATGTTATCATCAATGACAAAATTGAGTTGAGCGTTGAGCAAGTCCAAACCATTCTAGCTGCAGAAAGGTTACGCATTGGACGCCAGATTGGCCTGCATGACTTTGTTCAGGAATTAATGGGTCGGGAATAGGATTTAATCGCGTCCTTCGATCGCTTTGGCCAATAGACAAAATTCTTCAATTGTTAGGTTTTCCGCCCGCGCTGTCGGATCAATACCGAGCGTACTGATATCGATATCAAGCGGCTTAAGGGAAGATCGCAGCATCTTGCGTCTTTGCCCAAAAGCTGTTGCCGTCACTTTCTCCATATCCTCAAATTTCGCCGCATAAAGCGGTTTTGTGCGTGGCCTTAAGGTAAGCACGCTCGATTGGATCTTGGGCGGTGGCGTGAAGGCGCGTTTGTCGACATTAAATTCAAATTTGGTCTCGCAGAGCCATTGCGTGATGACGCTGAGCCGGCCATAAGCCTTGGTTGAGGGCTTGGCGATAAGGCGATCAACGACCTCTTTTTGAAACATCAATGTCATCTGATCGATATGCTCAATCTGTCGCAGCCAATTAATCAACAAGGCGGTTGAGATGTTATAGGGGAGGTTGGCGACGATACGGCGCGGTTTCTCGCCCAAAGAAGCAATGTCGGTTTTCATTGCGTCGGCGGATACGATGGTAAATTTTTCGGCAAAAACCTGGCTCAAACCCTCTAAAGCTTCAATGCAGCGACGATCTCTCTCGACGGCAAATAGATGTTTAGGATCATGCGCCAAGAGTGAACGGGTGAGCCCGCCGGGACCAGGGCCGACTTCGATAATGTTAAACTCAGATAAATTACCGGCTTTATTTCCGGCTGCCCGGGCGATTTTGTCGGTGAGGTTTTGATCCAACAGAAAGTGTTGCCCAAGCGATTTCTTGGCACCCAAATCAAAGCGGGCAATGACGTCACGCAAGGGGGGAAGCTGGTCGCGGCCATCCATCACGTAGACTGACCATTGTTTCTATTTTGCGCCATCTCACCGGCCATTTGTAGCGCTGCGATCAAGCTTTGCTCGTTGGCACGCCCGGTGCCGGCAATATCTAAGGCGGTGCCGTGATCGGGTGAGGTGCGAATAAATGGCAGGCCGAGTGTCACGTTAACAGCTGTATCAAAATCCAAGGTTTTGATCGGAATGAGGGCCTGGTCATGGTACATGCAGAGCACCACATCATAATTTTCACGTGCGCTTGCATGAAACAGGGTATCCGGCGGGTGAGGGCCGCTCACCGACAATCCTTTGGCCTTAAGCTCTTGAATTGCAGGCTCAATCAATGTGGCTTCTTCATCCCCCATGACCCCGCCTTCACCAGCATGGGGATTGAGAGCTGCGACCGCGATCCGAGGTGACGTGATGCCAAAATCTCGCTCTAAGGCTCTGTTTGTGATAAGCGCTGTCTCGCAAATCAGATCAGGTGTCAGAGTGTTAATTGCTGCTTGAACCCCAATATGTCGAGTAACCGGGATAACGCGGAGGCGATCTGATGCAAGCATCATAACGGGCTCGGTCGTGATCCCAGCCAAGGTGGCCAGGTACTCTGTATGGCCGGGGTGAGAAAAGCCGCATTGATAAAGTGCCTGCTTGTGAATGGGGTTGGTTACAATTGCTCCGGCTACACCGCTTTGAACCAAAGCAACACCTTGATCGATGGCAGCGATAACCGCAGGGCCATTTTTCGGATTCAGTTCACCTGGAATAGGATCTTCAGCCAATTCAATTGATAATATCGGCAAGCCTCTCTCAAACGCATCTCCGGTCTCATTTACGTTTGAAATTTCGACCAGAGGAATCTCGATATTTAGCAAGCTGGCCAGTTTTGCCATACGTGTCGGTGAATCGATAAGGCAAAAAGGGGAGAGAGACGAATGTGCCGAGACCCAAGCTTTGATCGCAACCTCGCCTCCAATTCCGCTAGGCTCACCCATTGTTAAAATGGTGGGGAGCTGTTGATGGCTCATCGCCTGATATCCACAAATGCAGAACGACGGGCGTTTCGCAACATACGCCGCGCCGTCAGCGTCGCCCTTTTCTCGAGTAGAATATTTTTTATGCGATTTCGAACATCTGGCGTGATGCCACCACCGCTTCTTTTGCAGACCATCAAAACCAAGAATCCTGCGCCGGTTCTAATCGGTTCACTGGCTTTGCCAAGTGGAATATTTTGGACAACATTGCGGATGTTGATAGGTAGTCTCGAGGTGTCAGCAACTTCTAGGCGCCCAGATTGTTTGGAGCCTAGCTCGCCGCCCTTTTTGGCCAAGGCCGAACACGAGTTTACAGACGAGGAAATTTGTTTGGCTACATTTACTTGCGCGTTTACCTCACCGGGTGGCGGGTTTTGACGGAGCGGAAGGAATACCTGCTGGAGTGAAACGCTTAGATTGGCCAACGGCAATCCCGAGGCTATGCGTTTATTAAGTAGTCTGAGAATATAATAACCGTCGGCACCCTTGATCGGCTGCGTTGTGCTGCCTTTCGCCATATTAAGGATTATTTGTGACAAACTTTGATCGACTTGACTGGCCCTGATCCACCCGAGGTTACCACCTTTAGCCGCCGATGCGCTTTGCGAAAAGGAACGCGCCAATGCTGCAAAATTCGCACCACCTTGTAATTGCGTGTAAATCCTGGTGGCACCTTGAAAAGTTTCTTCGACCGATTTGGCTGGGTTAAACGGAATAAAAATTTCAGCGACGAAATATTCCGGCTTTCCTTTATTGGCTTCAATTTCTGAAATGGCTTCGTCTATGGCATCTTCACCAATTTTGGTGGTCGATCTAACCTGACGGATCACAGCCTTCTGCCATGCCAACTCAGCCTCAATTTGAAGTTCAAAAGTTTGGTAGTCAATTTTCTGCTGAGATAGAAAATCACGCATTTTACCCAGTGGAACGCCGTTTTTCTTCTCAATATTGTTGATCGCTCTCTTTAGTTCTCCTGAGCGGACCTTAACACCCAATCTGCGGGCTTCTTGCAGTTTAAGCTTGTCATTTATGAGGCCAATTAAAACTTGGCCTGAGATCCGTTGAACGGTTTTTTTGTTGGTTGGCAATTGGGATGAAAAAATAACGAATTTGATGCGACTGCCAAGATCGAACTGAGATATTATATCCTCATTGACCACAGCAACAATGCCCTGCGAGGATCGATTGCTGGACTGAGCGCTTGCGGGCACCGTAAGGAGGATCAAAAAACTCGCCACCATAAAGGTCAGAGCTGCGGGGGGGGCAAGACAAGGCTTTCCCCCGGAAAAAATTACACCCACTTTATTAATTATTTTTTTCATTAGATAGTTATAGACCTCTGAGTTTAACAGAAGAGCATCACTTAGCCGCCGACATTACTTAAGCCGGTTTGAACATCACCGAGAGTTTTGAATGTTAGCTTAAATAAGATGGTGTCGTTTGGGCGCAAGTCCCGGTCTTCATAAAACTGTCGGCTGATGGTCGTGCTGAAGGTAAAACATTCACATTCATAGACTAAATTCAAAGCTATGTTTCGTAAATCGCCATCATCTTGCAAGTCATAGCGACCCGAAATACTGGATCGCCAAAAGCGATCCAACTGAGCGGATACCGCACCAGAAATCTCTTCGCGACCGGAAAACTCAGCATCATTCTGACTGTCAAAAAAGACATAGTTGGTCGACATTCTGAGCGCGGGTGGCCCAACTGACATTTGAACTTCATTACGTTTCGGTGCCAAATTATCTTTGTCCAAGCGTGTGCGATAAATTAGGTCAAGATGGCTGCCAGGAGATATATTAACCCGACCGACAAAATCGGAAAGACGTCCTTCCAATCCCGAGCCCGCGGCAAACGTATCATCTTCTTTTAAACGATAGCTTTGCCCGGCAAATACTGTCGTGTGACCGCCTTTTGATCCAACCAATCCCCATTTTAAGCCATAATTAATCCGCGGACCACTTTCGACGCGATCGAAGCCGGTAAATTTATTGGCGCTGAATAAATTGGTATCATCGAATTCCAAGTCGATGCTGTCTTCATTTGGGATTTTAGTGTCGTTCCCACCATATGGACTGACGATGACAGAGGCCAGCGGCTCAACAATTTGGCTGACCGAGCCATGTTGGCGCGCCAATGGCAGACGCCAATCCGCCTTAAGCTGAGGATGGATCCGACCGGAAAATCCGTTGTAGTCATTTTCGCTATCACTTCGGGTCAAATTGTTGACATGATAAAGATCGCCCCGCACCGTGGCAGAGAAATCAGTAACGTCGCCCAGTCTCCCGATATGGGGTAAATGCCAGCCACCACCAACGGAGATGCGACGTGTATCGGTGCCTTCAGATCGCGTCATAACGACTGAACTGGCATTAAAGCTGGTGCGGGCGCCAAATTTTCCAACATCGCTCAGGCTGCTGTACTCGATCATTGGTAGAACCAGGGGTGATTGTCCTGGGTCGTCCTCAACTGCGGTTCCCTGAAAAGCATAAGAATCAACCGCCAAGTAGTTACGACGGCTAAATCCTTCGACATAGGCCCTGGAGGTCAGGGTTCGGGACGAGGGGAAACTATAGCGTCGTAAATAAGTGTCATCGGTGGATCTTTTAGCGTCAAAACCCCAGCGCCATTTTTGGTCAATATCAAATCGACCGGTGCTATCAATATGCCCGCGAAGTTCATCGTTTGAATCATAGGTGAGACTGCCGCTCGCTTCCAAATTACCATTGGTATAACGCTGGCGATATTCACCAGCCATCAGCAAACCTTCTTTGCTGGTTATTGTGGGGGTGATTGTAACGTCTTTGTTAGGCGCAATGGCGTAGAAATACGGCACGGAAACAGCCGTGCCCAAAGAAGTGGAGCCGCCCATTCCCGGTGTTAAAAAGCCGCTTTTCCTTTTAACAGTCGGATCCGGATGGGAGAAATAGGGGGTGTAGACAACTGGTACACCTGAAATTTCCATCCAAGCATCATAATATTCAATCAGCTTTTCTTTTTGATCATGCACAATTTTTTTAGCTTTAACCTGCCACAAGGGCGGTTGGTCAGGTTTGCTTGCACAGGAGTCACAAGGTGAATAGACCGCATTGCGCATTTCGGTATGGGTGCCGTTTGTCCGTCTTGCACCACTGGCGGCAATCCGGGCGTTATCGGCCAGTCTAATGCGGAGATCCCGGATAATGCCGGTTTTAAAATCGCCGCTAATTTCCATATATTCGGCGAATAAGACGTGGCCAGATTGTTCCAGCAGACTGACATTTCCCGAGGCCGTTACCATATCTTGGCGCTGGTTATATGAGATCGTATCGGCCAGTAAGACTTGGTTGTTGTGAGAAATCTCAACACTGCCGGAAGCCTTGATGATTCCAAGCTCTTGATTATTCGTGACTTCATCGGCGGTAAAGACAATCGGGTTGTCACCAATCGCTGACGGAGTTTGTGCTCTAATTTCCGACGTTGAAGAGATAAAACTCGCCAAAGACAAGCTCAATAACAGGCCCGTTACAATAACTCTAGGCAGAGCGAGAATAGATCTAAAGGAGTTCATTTGCTCAGCCATCCTCAAGGTGAAAAACCATGGCTAGACCCAAAAGCATGGATATACCAGAGGGAGTCCAGGCGGCTAATACGACAGGGATACTTTCTCTTAAGCCCAGAGCAAAAATCAGATCAGAGAAGAAAAATAACAAAAAGCCGGTCAATACGCCGCCAACGATGACGAATGTCGCGCTGCCGCGACGCGATTGCCGAAGCGTAAAAGTTGCCGCAATTAAAACCATTGCGCAAAGCAGCAGCGGCGCCGATAGCAAAGAATGCCAATAGAGCCGATGGCGGAGAGCTGAAAAGCCCGAGCGTTCCAGATTGTCTATAAAATCGGGTAAATCCCAAAACGACATGGTTTCAGGCGGCGAAAAGCTTTCATGGATATTATTCAAAGTTATGTCCGTTTCTACCCAGTGTTCTTTAACAAACTTTCGAGAATCATCTGTTATTACTTTTATCCACGCGTCACGCAGGTGCCAAAAACCGTCTTCAAGATCTCCTGTTTTGGCATCAATCCGTGACACGAATTTATCTGCCCCTTCATAGACGAAAATTGTCACCTGGGCGAGCGAGATTTCATTGTTTATGATGGTTATTTTCGGGGCATGGATGACTGATTGATTCTTTCCACTGGCTTGTCTGAGCCATAGTCCATTTTTTGACACGGCCAAAAAGTTAGATTGACCCCTTAAATGGGTGGCGTTAAGCCGGTCATATTTTTCGAGCATTGCCGATGCAAGAGGATTAAAAGCTGAAATTTTGAGGATTCCTAATATCAGCGCGACCAGCAGGACAGGTAGTAAAAACTGCCAAGCCGATACGCCGGCGGCCCGTGTAACAACCAACTCGCTACTTCGTGTCAGGCGCCAAAACGATGCCATACCGCCAAATAGCACGGCAAAAGGAAATATCTGCTGGGCCATAAATGGCAGTTTCATGAAGCCCATCTGAAAAACCAGTCCAAGACCGACATTTTCATGGCTTGAAGCCCGGCGCAGCAACTCGACCGTATCCATAAGAAAAATAATGCCGAGAAAAACCACGAATACAGCAAAGAAGCTGCTCAAAAAACTGCGTCCGATATAGAGCGTTAAGGTGAGAGATAAGCGCATGGTTCAACCTCTCCCTATAAATTCGCTTGGATGAAATCAGGTGGCGGGATTTTGCCGGCGCGTTTTTTGAATCGCGGATGCAAAATTAAGAGCAAAAGAAGGAGCGATACCGGAGCCAAAACGGCGGCATAGAGAAAGGGAATCAACTCCAGATTCTTTGCTGTGATATTTGACAGACCCAAATTGCCAATCCACAGGCAGAGGAAGATAACAGCGGCAAATAATATTCGATTGGTCTGCCCACGGCGGGAAAAATCGCCAAGGAGAAGGCAGGCCAGCGCGACAAGAGTAAAGGCCAATGTATTTATCGGCGTTAACAGGCGTTGATGCCCTTCAACTTTAAACTTGCCAAAATCCTTCGGGTTGCCGACATCCTCGATTTTGAGAGCCAGCAATTCACCGACCATTCGCTCTCTGGCTTCCCGGAAACGGTTTTCCGGCTTTGGGGTAAAGCCGCTGAGGTCGATGGTGTATCGATCAAAATAGAGGACGGATATGCGGTTGGTATTTTTGTCTATTTCCTGGCGATTACCATCAAATGCAACAACCCTTGCGCCAGATTCACTTTTGGTCAGCACACCGCGTTCAGCAATAATCGTCGCCGGTTTATCTTTATTGCGGGTGTCATGATACAAAATGCCCCTGAGTTCCGACTCGCCTGATCTTTCGCGGATAAAGACAGTAATACTATCCGAAATTGTGTTGAAAACGCCCTCTTTGAGCAAGACGTGCGCATAGTTGTATCTGATGTCCCATTGGAGATTGCGAAAGCTTTGATAGGATTTTGGCGTGCCATAGAGGGTTAGCGAATAGCCGATAAGTGTGGCGAAACAAGCAACCAATATGGCTGGCTTTGCCAAAGAAAAGGGGCTCATCCCGGCGGCTCTTAAGACGACCAACTCGCGGTCTGAATTTAGGCGGCTATAGACAAACAAGGTGGCGATAAATATTGAAAACGGGATAATATGGACGATAAAGTTTGGAATCTGTAGCATGCTCAAATACATGAATATTTTAACCGAGACCCCCCGATTAACAATATGTTCAACCGCCCGCACAGCGATAAATAGCCAGATCACGCCGGTCATTACGAACGCCACCAGGAGGGTGGCACCAACAAGTTGTTGGATTAAATATTTATTGATGCGATTCATCTCATCGAGCCATTAAGTTCCCGCGCTGGAACCACGCCGTTCAGTCCAAAAAACACACTAGAATCAATAATTAACGGAATTATAGTCTATTTCTAAATTAAGTTCGACTTAATAGCAAATTACGGGCAACCCAGCAATATTTTCGGGCGACGCTTAGAGCCATTCTTTGTCAAAATCAACAATTGAATTTGCCCCGTCTACGATCACGGCTTTAAGAGAGGCGCAGAGGGCAAGTTGATGGTCGGAGAAATATCGGCAGGTGGCTATTTTGCCGCTGAGAAACCCGTCATCTAAACCACCCTCGCCAATTAACTCAGCCGCACATGCCGCACTTTTGGCCAGCAGCCAACCAGCAATGACATTGCCGAGCAATTCTAAATATTTAGCGGCGCTGGAGAGTACAGCTTCCAGATTATCATCGCCAGTTTTCATTATCCATGACGTCGCTTCGGTCAAATGCGTCACGGCCTCGCCAAGCTGGCTGCCTATTTTGTTGAGCGCGGCGTCATCTGATTGGGACAGCCCGTCCGCAAATTCATCTATCTCTTTTGCCAGTGTGGTTAGGGTCTGACCTTCATCGCGAATAATCTTTCGACCAACCAAATCTTTAGCTTGCACGCCATTGGTGCCTTCATAGATCGCGGCGATGCGAATATCGCGAAGATATTGCGCCGCACCGGTCTCCTCTACATATCCGTTTCCACCGTGGATTTGAATACCGGTACTGGCGATATCTATGCCAATATTTGTCGACCAAGCCTTTGCAACCGGGGTCAATAACTCGGTCCTGGATCGATAAAGCGCTTGCTGAGCCTCATCAGGAGCGCGTTTGGAGCGGTCAATACAGGCCGCCGTATAGATGCCAATATTCCGGCTAGCCTCGGTCTTTGATTTCATATCCAGCAACATGCGTTTGACGTCTGGATGGTTGATAATTGCCACGGTGTTGCCGGATTTATCGGATCCCTGCAGGCGTTCTTTTGCATAAGTTGCCGCTCGCTGAAAAGCCCGTTCTCCGATTGCTGATCCTTGGGTGCTGACCAACAACCGGGTTAAATTCATCATGGTGAACATACCCAAAAGACCCTGGTTTTCTTCACCGATCAGATAACCGATTGCGCCCTCGTCATCCCCATAAGACATAACGCAGGTCGGCGAGCCATGAATGCCCAATTTATGCTCGATCGAGACGACCTTAACGTCGTTTCTGGGCCCGAGCGAGCCATCGTCATTCACCAGAAATTTCGGCACCAAAAAGAGAGAAATTCCTTTGAGACCCTCCGGCGCATCCGGCAGGCGGGCCAAAACGAGATGAATGATATTTTCGGTCAGATCATGATCACCACCGGTGATAAATATTTTCTGGCCGCTGATGCGATAATGATCGTCCTCAGGAACAGCTTTGGTACGTAACAGATTTAAATCCGTGCCGGCCTGCGGTTCCGTTAAATTCATCGTGGTGGCCCATTTTCCGGAAACAATATTGGGCAAATAGGTATCTTTTTGGCTGTCACTTGCATGTTTATAGAGTAGCTCGGTTGACGATTGGATGAGTTGCGGGGTCAACATAATTGCCATATTGGCGCTCGACCACATTTCACTTGCCGCGATGGAAAGGGCAAATGGCAATCCTTGGCCACCATATTCTTGGGGCAGAGAGATACCGTGCCACCCAGCATCAGTCATCTGCTGGTAGGCTTCTTTGAATCCGTCCGGCGTGTAGACCACACCGTTTTCGATTCGGCAGCCCTGTTGGTCGCCGCTTTGATTGATCGGTGCCAACACTTGCTCGGCAAACTTTCCTGCTTCTTCAATAATTGCCGAACAAATATCCGCGGTCGCATCTTCATAGCCCGGGAAAGTCGATATCGTATCAATTTCCGCAATATGGGAGAGGGCAAAACTTACATCTCGGAGTGGGGCTGTATATTCTGTCATTTTAGCAATCACCTCAAATTTTAAAAAAATGTTTTATAACAGTAGCTTATCAGTATTGTGCTCAGGCAGCCCACCGAATTTCTATTATGTTTAAATTATTACATTTCGACACAAAGTTTTTCAATTATGACATCAAAGCGCTACATTGATCGAGTATATTCATAACTGTTCCCAATAGGGAATGTGATCACTCCCCCGGTGATCACCGTATCGAGCTTAAGGCTTGGTACATTAAATTCATCCATTTCTCCCGAATGTGATGAATTTAACTCCCAGACGTAAAACCTCCCTGTAAAACTCCCCCGGGCCTTAAAAAGGGCCCGGATTTTTTTCGCCGAGCGTTCGCTCGGGGTGCTCTAAAGGGCCCGGTTTTTCTTTGAGCCGAGCGTTCGTAATAAAGGTTCCTAAATAATTTTTCCGGGGTTCATGATGTTATCCGGGTCGAGGGCTTGTTTGATTGTTTTCATGAGCGAGATTTTTGTTGGCGAGGCGTAGTGGGCCAGCTCGTCGCGTTTGAAGGAGCCGATACCGTGTTCAGCGCTGATGCTGCCGTTCATATCGACCACAAGATCATGGACAATGCGATTAAACTCAGCGTAGCGCGCCATAAATTCTTCGGCGGCCATATCCGCCGGTTGGGTCAGATTGTAGTGAATGTTGCCATCGCCGATATGGCCGAAGGGGCAGGGGCGGATGCCGGGCAGGGCCTGGGAGACACGCTTTGAAGCTTCGATGATAAAATTCACACTCTGCGAGACCGGCACGGAGACGTCGTGTTTGATGCTGGCGCCTTCGCGGGTTTGCGCTGCTGGGATTTCTTCGCGAATTTTCCACAGCTCTTGGCGCTGGGCATCGCTTTCGGCAAAGACGGCATCTGCGACGACACCACTTTCTAAAGCTTTTTCCAGGACTTGTTCGATCTCGCCGCGCAAATTGTCGTTCTCGCGGGGTGAAGTCAATTCGATCAGCGCGTAATAGGGATGCACCGCATCAAACGGATCAATGACACCTGGAACATGGGCGGCGCCCAATTCCATACCGATCCTAGAGATCATCTCAAATGCTGTCAGACGATCGCCGCATAATTGACGTGTTTGATCAAAGAGCGCCAAGGTGGCTTCAAGCTCGGGCAGTGCCGCCATCACAGTGATCGAAGATTTCGGCGCTGGAAAAAGCTTTAAGACGGCCTTGGTAATGATGCCCAGCGTGCCTTCAGCACCAATGAAAAGTTGCTTGAGATCGTAGCCTGTATTGTCTTTACGCAAGGCACTGAGACCATCCCAAATTTCACCGCTTGGCAGAACAACTTCCAGGCCGAGCACCAAATCCCGGGTATTGCCATAGCGCAGCACACCGACACCGCCGGCATTGGTAGAAAGATTGCCACCGATCCGGCAGCTCCCTTCGGCGCCAAGGCTAAGCGGAAACAGGCAGTCTTGATCGGCCGCCGCATTTTGTAGCTCGGCAAGAATACAGCCGGTCTCAACCGTCATGGTATTGTTGAGCGGATCTACTTCAATAATTTTATTTAAGCGGTCCGTTGCCAGCACGACGCCACCGGTGGCCAGCGTGCCGCCAACCAGGCCGGTTGCACCTCCGACCGGCACGATCGGTGTCTTGTTTTCTGCGCAAGCCTGCACAACGGCCGAGACTTCCGCTACATTGGCTGGCCTCACAACAAGATCAGCAACACTAGTCGCCAGACCGCGCTCTTCGTGGAGATAGGGTGCCATATCAGCGGCATCTGAGATGACACCCCTTTCGCCGACAATGGCAGAAATTTTCTCAGTAAATTCTTTAGATAAAGACATTGGCTAATTATTCACGCGTAGCGGCCCGGCGCAAGCGGTCGTTGATCGCGATCCCTAATCCGGTCTCTGGGATCGGCATGACAGCGATTGACTTACCGCCGGGCTGATCCAGTTTGTGGAGCAAGGCAAACAGATTGGCCGCCGCATCGACCAGATCTCCGGTTGGACTGAGATTGAGTGCACCAGCCGGTGCATCCGGCCCGAACCCCAAAACATTTTCGCTGTCTGTAAAGCTCGTAGCGTTTAGGCGAATGGCAACCTCCGGCGCATAATGACGAGCCAGCATGCCGGGTGATTTGATGGTGTCATCCCGGCCAGCATCGGCAAGCGGCCCGATGACACCCACTATTTCATCATGCGTGATGCCGCCTGGTCGTAAGAAAGCAGGGGCGCTGCCGGATAAATCGACAACGGTCGATTCCAGACCGATCGTGCATGTGCCGCCATCTAAAATTGTGGAAATTTTGCCACCAAGTGACGCGCTGACATGGGCGGCTGTGGTCGGGCTGATTTTACCTGACGTGTTGGCGCTAG
>Ga0233428_1001050_pt1 | contig 31897 bp, 29 predicted proteins | sample SI_118_April2016_4_FD_179890 | JGI IMG/M metagenome (GOLD analysis project Ga0233428, IMG submission 179890) | Seawater microbial communities from Saanich Inlet, British Columbia, Canada - SI_118_April2016_120_MG | ecosystem: Environmental > Aquatic > Marine > Inlet | place: Canada: British... | reverse complement strand
CCAGATACTTTGCCGCCACGTTCTATCATCCGGTCTATGGCTTTCATGTTAATCATCAGTTGACGGGGGTGATGAAAATTGCCGAGGCGACTCGTGTGTTCCCTATAGGTCACGAATCTGTCAGCGTAGAGAATCCACAAGGGGTGACCGTACTGCTTGAGCGGGTATTTCTCGAGGACGTAGGTATACATCTTTGAGAACCAGTCCTTCGCCCACTGAGCACCCGTGTGTTCAAGGACGCACATCGTGCCGATGAGAATTTCCTCCTGCAGCCAGAGCGCCTTGCCTGTGTTCCATTCGCTGTTGTCCACATGAGTTATACCCATCATGAGGCCGCCGTATACATCATCCCACATGACCTCGATGTGACGTCTCAGCAAATCGGCAGCACGGTCGAAGAGAGCTTTGTCCTTGCGTCGCAGGGCCTCGAACAACACCATCCAGAGGGTTTCGGGGGCGTGCCCGAAAACAAACTGGCTGTGGTCGCCTTCGATCCGGGACATATCGTGATTGATGTTCTCGTTGATCAGGCCGAAGGCGGGATTGTAGTGGTACTCCATGACGGCCTCGACGGCGCGGTCGTTGATCGCTTTCAGTTCGGGGTCGTAACGCTTTTCAAGCATCTGCGTCGTTGAACGCAGCAGGACGAACCAGTGACCGAGCCGGCGTGGGCTGACGACTTCAGGTGACGTCTCTGTCTTGGGAAGATTCCCGTAGTTTGGGCGATTGTCGTAAATATCGAGGCACTTGAGGATCATTTTCTTCGCCATATCCCAGTACTCGTCCTCACCGGACGCTTGCGAAAACTCCTGAAGACCGTTCGCGACAAACATATCGCCGTAGAATATTTCAGCCGGGCCGCCCAGCGGCGTGCCCTCGCGTGTGTATGCCGCGGGCAGCAGTTCCGCGCCAAGTGGATTCTGCTTCATAATGAAATCGACCGACATGCGCGCGACGTTGACGTAGTCAGGATCGGCCTTGACTGCGTTGCTCAGATAGGACATGACCCAGATTCCGCGCCCCTCGAACCAGGCGTTCTTGTTCGTATTGATCTTGGTACCGTCACGATCGAGGGAGGTTGTGAATCCGCCGAATTCTCGATCGACACAGAACTTGTCGTGAAAAGGCAGATAATCGTCGAACAGCCAGTAACGGTGTTCCTCTCTCAGCTCTGCGAGGGTTTTCCCCGCGAGCAAGCCATCATCGGTGACGGATGGCGCTTGGGGAGCCGCGCCCATATTTACTGATGCTGGTGCGCAGGACAATCCTACGGCCGCTGCTCCTGCGGTGCCGAAAAACGCTCGTCGTTTCATTGTGACCTCGCTTTGAGTTGTCTTACCAGGGCTGACGATGGATTTCTACTTCCCTGATGAATCAATCGGGACAAGGGCATCAATCAGAACAAGGCTTCCAGGACAGGATCCGTCAGATGTCGCATGGTTGTCTCTCCTCGGTCGAAGCTCGATACGTGATTCCGAGAGATGGATAATGATCGTGGGTACGTCACCCCAGAGCAACGTGGTGTGCGATGGGCGACGTAGCCGCGAAAAAAGTCAGAAGAATGTCAATCGCATGTGGAAGCTCTATTTACCTTCTTATGTCTAAGCCCTCGTTCAAACCATCGGCACCGTGAAGGCGGATAAGTGAAACGATCTGAGAACATCCTGGTCATCGGGCTCGGCAGCATGGGCACCTATCTCGTGCGCCGTCTGACGCATGAGGGCCACCACGTGACGGTCATCGAGGGCGATGCGAAGATCCTTGCTGAAGCCGACGCAACACTCGACGCCCGGCTGATACTTGGTGATGCTGCAGACTTTGGCTGTTGGGGTCGGATCGATGCGGCGAAAATGGATTACATGATCGCCGTGACCAACGATGATGCGCTCAATATCCTGGCCGCACAGATCGCCGACCGCTACGGAATCCGCCAGAAGATCGCCCGCATTCGGTCTGTAGAGGTATGGGCGAAGAACGCCCCTCTCACGGCGGCAGATCTGAAAATTGATCTCGTCATCCGTCCCGGTGAGCTCGCTGCGAGAGAAGTCGCACGCTTGCTCAAAATGCAGGATGGAAGCGGCGCAGTCGCGGTGGGCGATGGTGAACTGCGGGTTGTGAACGCGACCATCGGCCCCGACTCGTTACTGGCGAACGTCAGTCTCAGCCAACTCGCCGACGCCTACGACGACTTGCCCTTTCGCGTCGTCTGTGTCGAGCGCGACATCGTCACGCATATCCCAGGTGGCGACTTCGAAATACGACCGGGCGACCGGGTACATCTCATTGCCCGCAAGGATCAGATCGCTCAGCTGATGCTCTTCGCGCCGGTGCCACCCAACGCCGGTGATCAGGTCCTGATCATCGGTGGCGGCCTCATCGGAGCTCGGATTGCTGAGTTGCTGCAGTCGACATACTCTGTGCGTCTGTTGGAGGAGGACGAAGCGCGAGCGGAAGAGCTGGCAAGCGTGCTGGAGAAGACAGAGTGTTTGCACGGTGATGGCTTGGATCGCGAGACGCTGTTGCAGGCAGGGCTCATGAACATGAACACGGTCATCGTCGCCACAGGCGACAATGAGGCCAACATCATGACCAGTGTGCTGGCCAAACACATGATGCAGACGGGGACTGAAGTGTCACGCCCTGGAAGAACCATCACACTGGTGAAAAAGGAAGACTACGTCGGCATCGCCTCGGCCCTTGGCACCGACATGGTCCTCAGTGCCCAGATCCTGGGGGCGAACGCAGTATTGCGACACATTCGCAGTGACTATGTCCTCAACGTCGCTCATCTCCACGGGTGTGATGCGGAGATGGTCCAGTTGATTGCCAATCCAGGATCACCGATCACCAAACGGCCGCTGCACTCTATCCCGGATATGGCGGGAAGAATCATGATCAGTGGTGTCCGCACCGATGGACGCTGGGACATCGCCCGTGGCGTAACGCAGATCAGGGAAGGCGATCACGTCGAATGCGTCTGCTCCTTTGATGGGCTCGCCGAGTTGCAGCGACTCTTTTTCGCGTGACCAACACCACCCAACCGACCGCCAGCAGTGCCAAGATCGTCGCCCACATGATCGGGGCACTGTTATTGGTGACCGCCGCCGGCATGCTTCCCCCGATCATCTGTTCGTTGATCTATGGTGAAAACGATCTATTCGCCTTCGTTGTGTCAGCTACGATCACGGCAGCGATCGGCGCCCCCCTCTACTGGATATACCGACGTCATGAGGATCTGAGTCCTCGACATGCCTTGCTGATCGCTTCCTGTGGATGGGTCATCGTGTCGGCAGCTTCGGCGCTTCCCTTCATGATTCACGGCGCCATCCCAAGCTTCGCGGACGCCTTTTTTGAAATGATGTCCGGTTACACGACGTCCGGCTCGACCATTCTCACGGACATCGAAGTAGTACCGCACGGCCTGCTATTCTGGCGCAGTGAAACGCACCTGATCGGTGGCATGGGCTTTGTGACGCTTGCCGTTTTTCTTTTGCCGCATGGCGTGAGCGGTCTGCGCCTGTTTCGCGCCGAGTCGAGCCCGGGGCAGACGATTACACGTGAGCGTTTCACCGAGCGCAATCGCGACGCGATGGTCGTTCTGTGGGCAATCTATCTGATTCTGAATACGGCGCAGGCCCTGCTTCTGTTGGCAGGGGGCATGTCACTCTTCGACTCGCTGTGCCACACCTTCGGCACGGTGTCGACATCAGGATACTCGCCATACAATGCCAGCCTGGGTCACTACGATAGCGCCTATTTTGACTGGGTAGTGATCGTCTTCATGTTCCTCGGTGGCGTCAGCTTCGTGCTTTTCTACTGGGTCGCACGGGGAGACTGGCAAGCACTCGGCATCAACACCGAGATACGCTGGTACATCGGATTTGTCTTGATCATCTGCGGTGTCGTGTCCTGCATACTGTGGCAGAACGGCGCATACGGATTCGCCGACTCCGTGCGTTATGGCACATTCCAGGTCATGTCACTGCTGACAACGACGGGGTTCACCACAGCCGATTACGAAGTCTGGCCGAATGCAGCGCAGATGTTTCTCTACATCGCCTGTTTTGTGGGAGCCTGTGCAGGCTCGACCACGAGTGGAATCAAGATTGTTCACTACGCGATCATCTGCAAATTCATGGGTGCCGTCATACGAAAGATCTTCTTCAGACCCCTCGCTGTCGTGTCTGTGCGTCTCGACGGCCACCGGATCGATCAGGCGGTCATCCACCTGGCCCTGTGTTATTTCGTCGTCAACATCTTCCTCGTTCTCGCCGGCGGCTGTTTCATGGCACTCGTCGATGACTTGGATATCCAGACGGCCATGAGTTCCGTCATCGCCACACTGATGAATGTGGGCCCCGGCTGGGGCGGCGTGGGCCCGACGAAAAATTTCGCCTTCATCTCGGACACGGGGAAGTGGTTCCTCTCCTTCATGATGCTTGTCGGCCGACTCGAAATGTTTACGCCTCTCGTACTCTTCTACCCATCCTTCTGGAAGAAATAACCATCACGCGATTCGCGCTGTGATCAGCGCATGGCCTCCGGTGTTGACCACCGATTCGAGCCTTGCCGTGTCGTTGATGGTTGCCAGGATCTTCGCAAACCGAGCCGGATTCGAGTCCTGCAGTTCCATGATCCCCTCGTCATTCCCGTATCCGATCCCTCGAATCGAGCGGGTATCTTCAACGACGTAGCCCGTGCGTTCAAAGTAGTCGGTGATCTGTGACGTTCGCGGGAAGTACGCCTCCTGAAAGCCCTGAATTGCATGGTTCCTGAAGTGGCCACTCTTGATGAGGCGCTCGAGATTCGCGCCATCGACCTGGTCCGGGGAAGAGAGAGCGCGCTCAAGAATGCTCTTCACGCCAACCTCATAGGGCATATAGACTGCGAACACGGTGCCACCCGGCTGTAGCTTCTTTCGAACCTCTTCGAGACACTTGATCACCTCATGCTTCATGAGATGGTATAGCGGGCCGAATAGCAGGATGGTGGAAAACATTTCGTCGTCGTACTGAGACAGATCGAGCGCATTCGCCACATCAATTCGGACAACATTCTGTCGAATGTCAGGATCGAGAGAGGACGCTCGCTTCCGGGCTTCCTCAATGAGGTCTTCAGACAGATCAGCGAGGCAAACACTGTGGCCGAGACTCGCAAGGAAGAAGGCGTATCGACCCGGCCCACCACCAAGGTCCAGAACATTGGATCCTGCAGGGATCTGCTCAGTCAGGATGGACCGCAAGATCTCAAATTCAAGCTGGCCCGCCGGTGTATCCAGACGGCCCCACTCATTGAAATCTGAGTAGTACGCTCTGATTCTATCGAAGTTTGTGGTCATGCCTCTCACTCGAGATACTTCCCGTGCACGGGTCAGAACTTGCCGTTGTCATTCTTCCATTCTGCCCGGTCGGGCACTGTCTCTCTCGTATCCCAGTGTTCGACAAGTTTCTCATCCGCGAGCCGAAACAGATCATAGAATGACGTGTGGATGCCATGCAGCGATCCCTCACTGACGGACAGGACGAAGTTTCCCTCTGCCAGTAGACGATGATTGGTCTCGTACTGGATGACACGATTCCCATTGTCAGCGCACTGAGATAACGCAGATCGAAGCGATGCCAGACCGTCTCCGATATCCGGATTGTGTTCGGTATAGCAAGAGCCATCCAGGTAATGCTCCAGTCGATCAATCTTGCCTTGGATGAAGACCTCCTCCACGAAAGCGCGAACGCAATCTCGATTGAGTTCTGTCTTGTCTAAGTCTGTCGCCGTTGTCGGGCCCTCGAGCATGGAGTGACCGGATGGATTTGGCCCCTCCTTCTGCTGGATGTTGTCCCAATGCTCAACGGTCTGATCACCCTCGAAACGAAAGACCTCGAAACCGACATTCAGGCTACTGAAGTCATACTCAGTATGAGCAAACACGAAATCGCCATCTGAGAAAACACGTACCAACTCGACGCGCGGAGAGGTCTTGGCGATCCGCTTGAATAGCGTCGCCAGGCCCTCACCTCCCTCGTGCGTCTCAGGATTGTGCTGGATGTACTTGCCTTGATTCACGACCGCTACCGCTTCCTCGTCGCCCGTCTCAATTCCCTTGAGCAGAGCGCGTATTCCTTCTTTCCGTCTCGCCGACATCACATCCCTTTTCTCTTAGTGTCGCAAATCTGATGCTCGGTCTGCCCCCGAAGTCAGCCATTCTCGAGTAGCTGTCGAACTTCCTTGTTCTTGGCCACGTCCATGGGCGTCTCCCCCAGTTCATTGGTGAGACTGACATTCGCCCCGTGTTCAAGCAGCAGCGAAACACCAACGACATCGCCCTGTCGAGCAGCATTATGAAGGGCAGTGCCACCCAGCGTGTTCCCATCATCGGGATGCACATCGTCCACCTCGACTCCATGTTCCAACAGGATTGCAAGCATTCCAGGGCACTGCTTGTTGAAGTGAGCCGCGTGGGTGAAGGCATTCCAGTGACTTATGCCGTCCGGTCCCCGACCAGTCCCGGTAATCTGTGCACCATGCCTCAGCAGGCACTCGATGCAAGCGAGAGCCTTGCCTTCCGTCGCCGCGACGAGCACACCGGGTGTATTCACATCGGCACCATGTTGGATCAGTATCTCGATCACAGGAACACATCGGTCGTATAGAGAAGCCCGCTTGAGCGCGTAGTTGCCCTCCTCTGTTACATCGCCGCCGATTTCGATGAGGTAGGCAAGGATTTCAAGTTGGCACTGAGTCGCCGCCTCGGTAATGGGCCGATAGTTGCGATTTTCCCCAGGCCGGATGATCGTCGTGAGCAGGTCCGGTTCGTCTTCCAGGAGACCTGTGACCGCAGCCAGGTCGCCCACTTCGATCGCCTCCCGCATCGCATCTATGGACAAGCTCATGACGTTAATCCCTTGGGGGTGGTCGGATGTTGGATCCGCGATTCTACTGAGCGTACGATTCGGCGAGCTGGTTGCACACAAGAGATAACTCGAGACGGCCTTCCGCAGCCAGCTTCTGCGCCAGAAGATTGCAGCGATCAGCGAAGCTTCTAGCCGCTTTCACGGAATCCGGGTGAAGCGCACGCGCCCGTTCGAGTACTTCGCGTGCCGACTCAACTTCACCCATCTCCAGTAGGATGAACCCGTACTGCCGCCAGGCGGAGAAGTCGGAGGGCGACGCTTCAGCGAGCCATTGCAAGTGGGTTCTGGTAGCGGGTAGTTGCCCGGACCCGTAGAGTGCAATCGCCAGCATCTTGTGCAGGAAGCGTGTGTCAGGCCGGATCGCGACCGCCGCATCGAGATAGCTTACCGCCTTGTCGTATTCCTCCTGCATCGTGTAGAGCCTGCCAAGCAAGTGAAGTGCATTGACATTGGTATTGGACTCCTCGACGGCCCGCAGGAGCCACTGCTCGGCCTCTACCAGGTCGCCGCGATTGAGATAGTGCCGTCCCACGACCATCTCATCACGACCAAAATCCATCGGCAAGGTTTTGGTGCGTTCCAGGGCCCGCGCTTCACTTGTGTTCAGGACGATCCACGGAACGACATGGAAGAGCGAGATGAGAATGGCACTGAGCAGCGCACCGTCGATGCCGATCTCGCGAGCCCCAAGAGAACGCGACTCAGAGTCGCCGCCAGCCACCTCCGAACGAAATAGGAACAAGCCGAGCGCGGCGCACACTAACACCAGGGCCGACGAAGCGAAAACATCCCAATCGCGCGGATAACCGAGAGTGGGGTCCGCCGCCATCCAGTTCCCACCGAGATAGGAACTGCCGACGACAATTAGAAACCCGCTCATCCCGATGAGGGCCTCCCGACCCCGGCGTAGCGCAAAGACCAGCGCCGGAAGGAAGAAGAAGAGGGCAAAGGGCCCAATCAGGAACTGCTCGCTGAAGAAGTCTCGCACGTGTCGGGTCGACAGTGCATAGGACCAGCCGGAACCTGAGCCCGAACCACTCACGAGTTCGCGAAGAAGATTTTCCGCCAGACCCGTTGGTGAGTATTGGCGCCCCTGAACTTCGAGCAGTCCGATCAAGGCTGCCACCGCGACTGCAAGGATGACGAGTTTCCTGGCAGACGCACGAAGACGTCGAATGTCAAACCAACCGACGAGCACGAGAAAGACGTAAGAGGGCAATAGCGCGAGGCTGGACAGGTGTAGGCCAAGGGCGGCGACGAGGGCAAGCGTCGGCGGAACGATCCCACAAGCGCCGCGGAAGAGGCGGAGAGCGAACAACAAGTAGACACCGATGGCGACCGTCACGTAAGCGTAGTTCTCCGCGTAGCCAAAGAACAGCAGGACGAATCCCTGCGTGAGAATCAGGAGAGCACAGCCGATCCGTGTTGCGACCCGTTTGCGGGCGAGTTCTCCGCTCAGTTTCCAGATGACGTAGCAGAAGACGACACCACAAAGGATGCTTTCAAGCGCGGTACTGAGCTGTGCGATCTCTGGCGCAGGCATTCCATCGACAAGGCTGGCGACCCCATTGTAGGCCAGCTGGTGCAGCCACATGGTGATCGGTTCCCGGGGATGGGACTGGAACCCCGTGCCCTTCGGAAGCTCCATGATGAGAACGACAGAATCACCCAGCAGCAGGTGCCTGACCCTGAACCACCAGAGGACAGCGAAGCCGATCGCACCGATGATGGCACCTGCAAGCACACGTGAGTGCGGCGATAGCTTGTGGTTGTCGTGTCTTGCCACCCATGATGACAAGCGTCGCGCCGCCGACGAGCCAGAGCAGAGGGGAAGGATGGCCAACGCAAGAACGCCCAATCCGGCGATGAACACAGGCAGGGAGAAGAATGCGTAGGAGTGAGCTCCCCAGAGCGTACCAGTCAACGCTTTGTATCCCAGTACGTGGGCGCCGAGGGTCAGCACCCAGAGGACGATGACGCTGGCCCGAAGCCAGGGGCCGGATGCCGCCGGCTGGGTACGAGCCCCTGCCTCGGCGGTAACGCTCACGTCGCTACCATCGCTTCCTCAAGGTGCTCATCAAGCAGTCTTGAAGACCATGGTGCAACATGCGTCTGTCGGGCATTTAGGTAGCTTTTCATTGGTTGCCAGTATCTCTCATGCCATGCCTGCACGAGTCTGATACCAGGAATCGCTTCGATGGTGAGTCCTGTAATCATCCCACCAAACAAGAGAATCGCCCACCAGGGGCTGATTCTATTTCGGCTGGGGCACGGTGAACTCGGCGAATTTGCTAGCTGCTACTTGGACTTCAAGGCACGGGCAACCGCGATCGCTGACTTCGACCAGGATCTTAGTGTTCGGGTGTTCTTAAGGATACGCGGTGGAACCTCGTAGTAGGGCATTTTGCCATGGCGAGACGCCGAAGCCTCCGAACATACCCCGCGACCTCACCTCTCCGATCGGCGAGAGGATTCCAACGATCGCATCGGCTGCTTCTCTTGCTACAGCTGTCCTCTTCACACCTTTCTGGCCCATGACACACTCCTGCAGCGAGTTTTTGCTGAACGATTCTGGTGCAGTCGTCGCGCGATTGCCGCCCTTAGAGCCGCGTGTGGAAACCTGTCTTTTCGTTCGCCTTCAGACCCGCACTCTCATAGAACTTGAGAGTTGATGGTCTCTTGGAACCGGTGAGCAGCATGACCTTATAACATCCGTGGTCCCGTGCAACTTGCATCGCCGCCTGGAGCACTGCCGTGCCATGCCCCTTTCTGCGATGGTCAGGATGCGTCACCACATTCTCGATGAGGGCGTAAGGTCGCATAGACCTTGTGAGGTTGGGAATCAGATTGAGATAGCAGGTGCTCACGACATGCCCCTGATCCTCGCCCACAAGGATCACGTTGCCTTCGGCCTGTATGATCTGAGTGAAGGCCTTGTCGAACTGATCAGATGGAACCACTGGATCATCGGGTATCAGATGCCCATAGAGCTCTTGGATGGACTTCACGTCCTCTAGGGTCGCACGTCGGATCATGACAACACTCTTGCAGGGCTTGGGGAACTCTCGCGGGAAGTCACCCGCTGTCGCACGCACGAATCACGTGCTATATGGCCCAGTACTTCCAAAGATCCTTGGGAACATCATAGCGAAAGGCCGGGTCGTCTCTATCGCGATGATCAAAACGGGCGATCAATGCGGTGCGTGGTGACGACCTTATGTTGATTGAGCCATTGTGGAAGAGAAACGCGTGCCAGAGCAGGAGATCTCCAGCCTTTGCTGTGAACTCGGTGCCGCCCGTCCTTGGATTGTCGCAGAAAACGTCCCAGGTAAATCCTTCGACATCCAGAAAGCTGCCATCTAAATGAGACGGATGCTCCAGGAAGTACCGGTGCGCAGCATGGTGGCTGTCCGGCCAATAGGTGAACGCACCACCTTGGGGCTCTACATCGTATAGATAGGCCGTCGCGCCAAGCATCAGCGGCAACCATTGCCCGCCGTACCCATCGATGTGACCGGACTGGGGCATTGTCCAGGTCGCTTTTGGCTGTGGCCACCTGATCTTGGGTGTGCCATGGCCGTAGATGAACGCCCCGCCACCGAGTTGCTCCACGAAGGCGTGCAGGACTGGATGACGCCAGAACGCTGACTCCGGAGGGTCGTACTCGTATCGATGAACACGTTTGTCATCTTCGGGCCAGGTCTCAGGCGTCTCGAGACTCGATCCCAGTTGGCGCCAGATCTGACCTCGCCAATCGTCTACAGCTGCCTGATCGAACACATTTCGCAAGACCACATATCCATGCGTCTTGAAGTGCCCTATCTGCTCATGTGAGAGGTACGATGAGGAGTCCACAGGATACTTTCCGTATCAGGCCCGCTGCTGTCTCGGTGTCCTCATGCGTCGAGGACTGCAACCAGATCATCCCTTGATTGGGCCCTGGCAACATCTATTGCCAGCTGGCCCTCCGAGTCCTTCAGCTTCGTATTGGCACCCTTCATCGTGAGTGCCTCGATCACATCAGTGGTTGTTCCCACCGCATAACACGCGGCATGAAGAACACTGGTCCCAGCAGGTCGCCGCCATCGAGCAATGGACGACACATAGTTGACATCGGCTCCAAGATCGATGAGAGCCATCACGACAACCAAGTCGGGACGGACACCCAGTATCGTCCGAACAGTGTCGGCCTCTTGCCTCCAGATCGCTTGGAACAACTCGTGTGCAGAAGGGTCGGGCATGGGAACACTCAATTCAGCGTACGGAGCTTACGTAGCCCGGTGGAAACCCGAGCCGGCTGAGGACCGCTCGAAGACGAGCGGCATAGTCTGGATCGGTTTCGCCCGCGTTGGGCGCCTCCAGGAGATTGTAACACAACGCCGGGAAGGTCTCGCCATCCAATAAGCGGGCGATTATCGCCTCTGCTCGATATTGCTCCAAACCGGGGGCAGAATAGAGCCTTCCGAGTTCGTCGTGCGTCAGGGCGAACGCCATTCCGTATGCTCGTGCTCCAGAGGCAGGAGCAAGCGTCGCTCGTCGCCCGATTCTTAATGCATAGCCGTCGACATATGCACGGCGTGGGTTCACCGCCGTGATCTGGCTGGCACGGAGAATATCGCTGTCCATGAAAAGTCCGTAGAAGAAACCATCAATTCGTCGATCACTCATATGGTATCAAACATCGTCGGCTCGATCTCGTTTTTCTCGCCATTTCGAAACCCTCTCCAGGATTCATCCCCTGCATAGCACGATCAGTTCAGCAATCGACTCGGATCAAGTACATCCGTTGCAGTGCGTTTGCATATGTTGATCTGTTAACTCTCTCATGGGCTTGCTGTGATTGACATCGGCACATTGCTCTTCGGCGTTGCGTGCGTGATCATCGCCTTGATTGCATCGGGTATCACGGCTTGGGTGCTCCACCGGTACTCATTGATCGCACCGGCCAATCGCGACCGCCCTCCCTGGTACATGACATGGAGACGCGTGGTGGTTCTAGCGCTCGGTGCATTCCTGATCGGCCTTCTGAGCCAACTCGCGGGCACTTACCGCGGTTTCGCCCTCATGCACATTTTCACATTTATGCCAACGCTGTTCTATCCGCAGATAGGGGTTCGACGTTGGATCCTTCTCCTCGAGCAGACATTGCTTTGGCTCGTCTGGACGATGGGCGTAATGAGCATTGAAACGGGCAGCGCGGCGCTCGAACCTACGACCGCTATTGGATGTCTTCTTTCCATTGCAGTTGGCCAGGCAGGTCTGTCGGTTGGACGAATCCTTCTCGAGGATGGTTGGAGATGACCTGCGAGGGCTCCTGAACCCCCGGTGCATTTGACGAACCCCTGTAGGCGCTGTCGCTACCCATAAGCTCCTTATGAGTTCCGTAGTGCTTTCGACGTCACTTGGCGTACGAAGTCTGTCTTGGCCTGCGTGTAGCGCTCACGGTCACTGTGGAAGCTAACCGCCAGCTCTCTCTTCAGTTCCGCGTATTGCTCCCTCTCTTCGGCGTGGGATCGGAGGTAGTCTCTGAAGGCGAGCCCGTCCCATATGGGGTGTTCCTTTGGCGCACAGTGGACATGATGGGTGCGTTGACCCATCAGACCTTTGCGTTTGACGAAGGCCATGTGGCCGGAGTGCCACCAGTAGTCCCATGTCTCGTCGTCGAAGCAGGAGACAACGTGGGGTTTGGCGGTGGTGACAGAGGGGATCTCCACCAGGATATCGACCACCGGCTTGGCTGGAATGCCGGGGATGGCGGTGCTGCCGTAGTGCTCGATGCGGCGTGCGATCCCGGTGCCGAGTTGGTTCGTGAGCCAGTCGGCCATCAGAGTGAACTGGTGTGACCAGGATGGATCGTGATCGAGGAGCTCGACTTCATCGCTGCTTGCATCGTCTGTGCTCAGACTCACGTATGAGTTGGCGGAGATCCAGAAGTTGTGCGACGTGGAGACCCGTGGCTGATCCGCTGTGACCGGCAAAGGCCCCGTGTATTCTCCCGTGTATCTGCCGGTGCCAGATTCAGAGCGGGTGAGCCATTGCCAGGTGATGTCGTCCTGCGCGACGATCACGGAGTGACCTTCGCGCGTTTCCCATATGACTCGGGCGTTGTCGCCCAGGAACCACGCAACCATCCCGTCTGGAATATCATCGATGTGACCTACTTCGATGCCGAGGAAATGCAGATCGCCATCGTCGCCGACGGGAGACTGAAAACCGACGTATCGGGTCAGGTCACCCGTGTGCTGCACCTCTTTTGTCAGGCGGTTGAAGAGACCGCCGTAGAAGCTCATCATGGCTTCAAAGTCGCCCTTGATGAGGACTTGCTGGCTTCCGACCAGCTGGATTCTCGCTTCTTCTCCAGCCTGTGTCACGTGATCCCCTCTTGAGAACATCTCACTCAGATACCCGTGTCCATCGGTCCCACCGTCGGCAATGCCAGCTCTGCTGAGCACCCCACTTCAATCAACGCAAGCAAAGACGCTCAGAGTGAGCAACCGCAAAGATTCCCGCAATCACGTGTTGACATTCCTTTATCTCGATTTCATATTGACTACCATGGTAGTCAACACAACAGCCAAAGACCTTTTGCTGGAGTTGGGCTTCAGCGACAATGAGGCCCTCGCCTATCTCTCATTGTTGTCGTGCCAACCAGCCACAGCGTACGAACTGGCCAAGGTATCGGGCATCCCCTCTTCCAAGATCTACGAGACGGCGAGCCGGCTTGTCGACAAGGGTCTGATCGAACCTGTCTCTGCTGATTCAGGCCGCGGTCAGCGCTACATCGCTCTGGGCGCCGAGGACTTCGTCGCCGCTCGCCAACAGGCCGTCACCCGTACAACACAGGCCCTGGAGCCTCTGTTGAAGGCGGCAGGCAATGGCGTGGAAGCAGATTTTATCTGGCAACTCGACACGGTCGAAGGGGTCGTCGACAAGGCACGTCAGCTATTGCAGGAGGCGGCAGAGACGATCCTGATCTCCCTCTGGCCAGAGGAACTCGATGCTTTGCGACAGGACCTGCTCGCCGCCGAGGAACGAGGTGTGTCCATCGCCCTCGTCCACTACGGTCTGCCCGAGGAAACCATCGGCGCAACCTATCACCACCCTGTCGAAGACACGGTGCGCCGCGAGCGTGGCGGCCGCAGTCTGACCTTGGTCGCCGACAGTCGTGGTGTCGTCATCGCCACCCTCTTTGATGATGGCCGTGTTGAAGGGGCGTGGAGTCGCAACCGAGCCTTCGTCTTTGTTGCCGAAGACTACATCCGACACGACGTCTATATCACCAAAGTCACCGCCGAGATGGGTGCGGCTCTGCAACAGAAATTTGGACCGGACTACGCCCGGTTGCGGGAGATCTTCCAGTGAAAGCTTGTTGGATGAATGGGACCATGGTCGATGCGGACGACGCCGGCATTTCGGTCTATGACCACGGCCTGCTGTATGGCGATGGTGTCTTTGAGGGGATTCGGTTCTACGACACTGTTCCCTTTCGACTGGATGCCCACCTGAAGCGACTGCAGCGCTCGGCGCGGGCTTTGCATCTGGATCTGCCCTACTCCCTTGAGCAGCTGGCAGCAGCAACACGACAGACCGCCTTGGCGACACAGGAAGCCGATGGCTACATCCGCCTGGTCGTCACCCGCGGCAAGGGTGCCCTCGGCATCGATCCGAGAACCTGTGCCGCTTCTACCGTCTTCATTCTCGCCGATGAGCTGCAGGTTGTAGATAGCCAAGCGAAACGAGACGGTGCGCGCCTCATCGTCTCATCCCTTCGACGACTCTCGGTGGATCAACTCGACCCACGAATCAAGTCACTCAACTACCTGAACCAGATCATGGCCCGCCTCGAAGCCAATGATGCCGGTGCCGATGAAGCAGTCATCCTCAATAGCAATGGCTTAGTCGCCGAGGGTACCGTGGACAATCTGTTCATCGTCACGGAGGGCGTCCTGTTGACACCTCCTGTGCTGGATGGTGCACTCGATGGTATCACTCGCCAGGTTGTTCTGGAGTTGGCCTCTTCGCAGAACATCCCCTGCCGCGAACAGAGCCTGGCGGTCTATGATTTACTCAACGCGGATGAGTGTTTTCTTACCGGCACGGGTGCTGAACTGATTCCGGTGGCTCAACTCCAGGGACGTTCCATTGGCTCCGGTGAGCGACCAGTGTACGAGCGGCTTCAGACCGCCTTCACACAGCTGGTTCGACTCGAGGCCGCTGCGTAGAGAGTCATCAGCTCTGGCAGCACTTGCCGCCACGTTCCCTGTTCATGATCGTGTGTTCACACTTCAGGCGTGTTGGTAGGAGAAGGAGTTCGCATGTTCATTCAGGATCAGATCAACTGGAACGATCTCGACAGCGACTGGCTGGATTTTTACGCCGCCTTGGGAGTGGACTCCATCCACCTGGAAACGCGCCAGGCCGTGTCGGCACAGGATCATCAGATGAACATCTCGGATGGTGGGAATCATACCGAATTGTTCGAGCAGGCCCGTGAAAAAATCGAAGCGAAGGGCATGAGACTGAACAATGTGTTCTTCTCCTGTCCGAAGCAGATTCCACTCGGTCTGGAAGGCGCCCAGGAGCAGACAGCCAACTGGATCCAGTTGCTGGAATCCCTCGGGCAGGCTGGCATCCCCGCTTTGGGCTGGAACTTCAAACCCATGGGAAACTTCCGTACCGAGTCTGCCATTGGCCGGGGCGGCGTAGCCTACAGCACCTTCGACTACGCTGCCTTCATGCGGGATCAACCGGAACCATACACGCCGGAGATTTCCGAAGTGGAGATGTGGGCGCGCATGACAGCCTTTATCGATGCCGTATTACCAGCGGCCGAGAAGGCGGGCGTGACCATGGCGCTTCATCCAGACGATCCGCCTGTTCCAGAACCATTGGGGGGCGTGGCGCAGATCTGTTCAACGCGAGAGCAGTTTCGACGAATTTTCGACCACCGTCCAAGTGCGCAGCACAAGATGCTCTTCTGTCAGGGCTGTATGACGGAACTGCTCGGCGAGGGTGTGTATGACTTCATTGCCGAGATGTCGGCGCGTGAGGCGATCAGCTGGGTGCACTTTCGCAACGTCAAAGGTCAGCTACCCTCTTTCGAGGAGGTCTTCATGGACGAAGGCGACATCGACATGCGTCGAGCGATGCAGACCTATCGTGACAATGGGTTCAACGGCCCCTTCATGATGGACCATACACCCAGATTTCCTTCTGGTGAGTCGCAACGTTATGGCAAAGCCTATGCGATCGGGTATATCCGAAGACTGATTCAAGAGGTGTACGGATAGCGCTGACTGTGGCACCCCTCGACTGACGAGGCTTGATCTACTGCACTTTTGTGTAGTAATTTGAAATCATCCTTCCCGGCAAACCACGGATCTGCCTTGAGCCTACCCGCCGATCGCGGCTTCCTCCTCCACGTCTACCACCGCCAGCACGGACCGGGCGCCGCGATTTTCGGCATTGGCCGCCTCGAGTCGGGTGAGACCTTCGCCTTTGTCGATCCCCGCCAACGACCAGGCTTCTTCCTGCGTGAGAGCGAAGTCGAGCAGGCGGCAGAATTGTGTCGCCATGGAGGCGCCGACATCGAGCCTCTCACATCGCCACCGCTGACGACGATGGATGACGAACCTGTGCAACATGTCGGCTGCCGCCGCGTGCCCCAGGTTCGATCCTTGGCCGAGGCTCTGCACAAGGCGGGCTTGCGAACCTATGAAGCTGACCTGAGTTATCCTCGACAGTATCTGATCCAGCGCGGACTGCGGGGCTCGATCTCCATCTCCGGCTCCTGGCGCAAGGGCCAGGGTGTTGATCGCGTCTACGTCGAACCGGAATTGGCACCCGATGATTGGGAGCCGTCCCTGCATGTGCTGTCTCTCGATCTTGAGACACTTCCCGATGCATCACAGATCCTGTCGTGTGGTTTCGTCAGTTGGGGATGGGACAACCCCATCGAGCAGGTGCATATCCTGGGTGAGCCACGCCCTGACGATCCAACCCATGTGTTCTGTCATGCCAACGAACGCCAGCTCGTCGCCGCCATCGTCGAGCAGATCCGCCAAGTCGACCCCGATGTATTGACCGGTTGGAATGTCATCGACTTCGATCTGACCGTGCTGCAGCAACGCTGTCGAGCCCTCGGTGTGCCTTTCAATCTCGGCAGATCCAGTGATGATTCCTGGTATCAGGAGGGCGACACGTGGGGCGGCAGCCGCGTCATCGTCTATGGCCGCCAGGTTCTCGACGCCATGCACCTGGTGCGTGCGACATTGCAGCGCTACGATGACTACCGTCTCGACACGGTCGCGCGCGCCGTCGTAGGCCGCGGCAAAACGTTAGAGGCAGATGCAACGGGTGGTAGCATGCCGCAGAAGATCCTCGACGCGTGGAAGCAGGATCGCGCGGCATTCTGCGACTACTGTCTCGAAGATGCGCGCCTCGTACGCGACATTCTGGAAACCGAGGATCTCGTGCAATTGAGTCTGCGTCGTGGTGCGCTCACGGGCCTGCCCTTAGAGCGCGCCTGGGGATCTGTCGCCGCCTTCGACTTCCTCTACATCTGTGGTCTGCGACAACGAGGCATGGTGGCACCCACGACGGGCATCGATCGGATCAAGCTTGGTGGATCCCCCGGTGGCCTGGTGATGCCGACGACGGCCGGTCTCTATCGCAATGTCTTCGTCTTCGATTTCAAGAGTCTGTATCCGTCCATCATCCGCACCTTCAACATTGATCCTCTCACCTATCTCCAGGCGCGCAATCTCTATATCGCTCAAACCAGAGATGGCGCTGTTGCGGAGGGACCTCAGGAGTATGTGACAGACCCCGGTGGCCGTGATGACTCAGGGACCTCTGATTCTGGCACCTCTGATCGGCTCGACCTGCCACCGTCGGACACGACCTATCTACGCGCCCCGGGAGGCACACGTTTCGTTCGTGAGCCGGGCATTCTGCCACAGATCCTGGAGGGGTTTTTTGCCGAAAGAGCCGACGCCCGCAGTCGCGGTGACGAACTGGCCGCCTACACCTACAAGATTGTGATGAACTCCTTCTACGGTGTGCTCGCCACCGGCTCGTGCCGCTTCGCCGAAGAGGAACTGGCGGGCGCTATCACAGGCTTCGGTCACTACTTGCTGCGTTGGGCCAAGGAACAACTACAGTCGAGTGGCCGCGGCACGGTCCTCTACGGCGATACAGATTCCCTTTTTGTCGATCCCGCCTTGCCTGCCAATGCGACTGCCGCCGAGGCACACGCAGCAGCGACCGAGTTGTGTCGATGGATCAACGAGCAGGTTGCCAACCACGTACGCGAGCGCTTTGATACGCCGAGTCATCTCGAGATCGAATTTGAGAAATACTACCAGACCTTTCTTCTGCCTCCCATGCGAGGCGATAGCGAGCGGGCTCGCGCCAAAGGATACGCCGGCCTGAAGGTCAGTCCCGATGGCGAGGAAGAAGTGGAGATCATTGGCATGGAGGCCGTGCGACGTGACTGGACCGATCTTGCCCATGAACTGCAACGTGACCTGCTTGATCTGGTATTTCACGATGCCCCGGGTCAGGACCTCGAAGCACGTGTATTGTACTGGGTAGATGCCGTGCGCAAGGGCGAGTGCGACGATCAGCTCATCTATCGCAAGGCGCTGCGCAAATCAGTGGACAGCTACACGAGCAATATCCCGCCACACGTGGCCGCCGCTCGTCAGCAAGCCTCGCCACGTGGTACCATCTTCTACGTCGTCACCCGCGATGGCCCACAGCCAGCCAGTGATCGGCGTGCCCCCATCGATTATGAACACTACATCGAGAAGCAAATCCGCCCCATTGTGCGCACGATTGGTCAGGTATGTGACCTTGATGTCGAGGTCGCGCTGGGCGGCATGGCAGATCTGTTTCGCAGTCGACCCACCGCAGCATCTGTATCCGAGACACGACAGGAGACGGCATGAAGTTCTGGATATTCGCCCACGACACAGGCCCCTTTGATCACTGGATGGATGACCACAAGCGTCGTTTCGACGCTTGGCACGCAGCCGGTGTCCGTGGCATCGTCATCGGCTACATGAACTTCCACCTGCCGGACGGATCACGTGTCCGCGCCTGGACACCTGATCCTGAGATTTATGCAGCCCATGGCGAACCGGTGCCCGAGGGTCCCACCGATCCAGAGCGCGAGGCCCACCTGCAGGCCATGCTCAACAACGCCGCCGAACGTGGGTGGCAGATCATGATTTTCGGCGGCCCCACAGACCCGGCGGCGCTACAGGATCAAGCGAACAGTTTTCCCCAGGCGAGTGGCTTCATCGTCGACGGCCCGGGGGAGAACCATTACGAACTCGCCTTTCATCACCACGGTGAATTGCTCGAATTGCGACCCGGCGAGGATACCGCCTATGCCGAGATCGGTGCCGATGTCGATCGACTCGAACGCGGTTTTGGTGCCCTGCGAAAAGGCCTGCATCAGTTGACACCCGAGCGCGTTCGTTATCTGGCACCGGGCGGCACCTTTGGCGGCTTGGCGCTCTTCGATATTGAAGAGGACACCCTCTACTGGCTGCGCCAACGGCGTCTGTTGTCGCAAAAGCGCTGGGCTGACACGCGCGCTGCCCTCGATGCCGTGGATCGCCCGCTGCTATTGGGTGGCATTCCACGGACGGCCACTTTCTCGCCACTCACGGGCCAGGACTATGAGCAGATGTCGGGGCCCTTCGATCTACTCTTCCCGAAGCACTATTACTGGCACCGCGGCTTCGATGGACTGTATGGTACCGTCGCCCGCTGGGTGCAACGATTGTGCCGATGGAATGATCGACTCACCGAGGCGGATGCCTTGCTCGTTGTCGAAAATCTCTTTGGCCTGCAATTACCTGGAGTCCACAGTCTTCTCGATCTTGAACTCGGCTTCCCGCAGGAATTCTTCGACAGCGTCGTCACCTCAGAGACACAACGAGCGCTCGCCGCGGTCGGTGGCGATGCGGACCGCTTGATTTTCTGGGTCTCGACGGGCAGAGCACCGCACGCAGGTGATGCCATGACGGCGCGTGATCTGCGGGGAATCCTGGCAGCATCAGAAGCGGCCGGTGCCTCGCGTTTCCTCTTCCATCCCGATCCGCACCTGGCGGCCAGCGAATGGCGCGTCCTGTCTTCCATGTGTGGGACGGCATGGGAAGAAACACCGGGGGGCTGGTTTCCAGGGGCCGAGGATCCGACCAATACCTATTCGGGCGACCTCAAACCGACTCAGCCAGACTGAGCGGGAGTGTGACCAATCGGGACTAGTCGAAGGACATCACGACCTTCACAGCACCATGTTTCTCAGGTTCCTCGAAGGCCATGGTGAAGGCTTGTTGGATGTCGGCAAAGGGCATCACGTGTGTCAGCATGGGGCGTACATCGATGCGCCCTTCGGTGATCCACTGCAGGGCTGGGCTGTAATCGAAGTGCGGATTGGGTCCAACAGTTGTGATGATTCGTGTTTCATTGATGAACATGCGCAGAAAGTCCAGGGACATGACGCCGCGTCCCTCTTCTTTGTTCGGCACACCGAAGTACAACAGCGTGCCATTTCGACGCAGCAGCGACGCGGCCAGTTGAAAGGACTCCTGTTTGCCCACCGCTTCGACGACCAGCGGTGGCAATTCGCCATCACATAGACTACGCACCTGCTCCACCAGACCGGCACCCAGAGGCAGCGTATGCGTCGCCCCCATGCGCGAGGCGATCTCAAGTCGGTGCGCAAGTGGATCTACGGCGATGATGCGTCGTGCGCCTAGATTCCGCAGGGCCCCATTGAACAACTGCCCCACGGGCCCTTGTCCCAGCACCACAACATCCTGACCGATCACCGGGTCGAGCTTGTAAAAGGCATGTAGAACGGTACCAAAAAGCTGACTCATGAGGATGACATCGACCTCACCATCGCCAGGTAGTCGGATACAACCGCCGTCATCGTTGGCCAACACATATTGTTGGAATAGCGGCCGATCGAAACCATAGAGCAACACTCGTTCGCCGACTGTATAACGACCCGAGGGACATGCCTCAACGATCCCCAACCCCTCGTGTCCGCTCTGGCCCGGTGCCAATGGATAGTCTCCAGCTAAACCGATCCAGGCGGGTTTGTCGGTACCACAGATGGCGGTGCGTTCCAGCCGTACCAGCATCTGGCCATCCGTCGCCTCTGGAATATCGACCTCCAGTAACTCCCATTGACGCGGTTTGATCAGCCGAGCCGATTGCATTTGAGACACTCCTCAGAATGTGTAAACGAGGGACCAACTGAATGTGACACCCGTGGCCAACTCGCGCTCCATATAGGGCTCGAAGGAAACAGTACAGGCATTGCCCCAGATGGGCATCTGCGACAGCTGGAAGTCACTCTGCACAACCACTTGCCCTGTCACGGGATGAAAATACTGCGCCCGAAGTTCCCGCTCCTCACATCCTTCGACTTGTACGAACTGACCTTTTTCCCAGTCGTGGGCGGGCTTTCTGAGAATCTGGCCACTCGGGGAGACACCAAAGCCAGGATTCGAAACGATGGACGAGTCGAAGGAGAAGGAGCAGCAAATGTCGTCCTGCGGCCATGGAAAAAATGGATGGGCATACCAGACCAGGGGTAGTGGTACTGTGCCCTGATTGGTCACCCTCGTCTCGGACAGGATCCCGCGCTCGTTCAACACGACGCGGCGCTCCACCGTAGCCGACCAGTCACCCAATGACTGCTGTGTCACCATCTGCAACTGTGACGGCGTCTGCGCTACGGACCATTCACAACGTTCGTGAACACGGGAGGTGTTCATTTGCTCAGGATCTGGGTCGGCACTGACGAGACTATTGCCGAGGATCAACCGCACTCCCTCTTCCTCGCCGAGAGCATTGCGGAAGGCTTCAGGCATCCCCTGCCCGTGATAGACCGGAGGGTGCTCCTGGGGGAATACGGGGCCCGCGAGTAGATCACCGTGCACCGCGTCCGTGACTTGGTAGACGTAGCAACCTGACACGTAACGTGTGCCAAGGCGGCTTTCGTCGTCCACGGGGTCTAAGATGTGCAGCGTCAACTGCGAGTTGCTCAGAGTATACATGTCATCGTTGGCCTTCTCGGCGTCGCACCCCGACCTTTGTGGCATGCGACGAATCTTGCTGTTGTGCTGTGTGTGCCTGCTGCTGCCCGGATCAGTCTGGGCAGGACCACCTCTCGACTTGAGTCGTGTCGATTCCCTCGACCTGACGGGGTATCGCAGCCTGCGGCGTGATGATTTTTCCGGCGCCCATGCTCCGGCTCAATTCCTCCACTCCCAGGTGCTGCCCGTTGCGGTCTCGTGCATTTATGTTGTCGTGAATCCCGGTGCCCGTATCTACGCGGAGCCACGAATCGTCGATGGCGTCACAACCTACGTTCCACTCGTCAGCGATCTGTCCTTCCAAGCGGTCCTGTCGAGATCCTGCTCATGGTGGAACAAAGAGCACAGTGTATCACCCGCCTACGTGCTTGAACATGAGCAGATCCACTTCGCCCTGTACGAAGTTGCTGCCCGCCGTCTCAATCAGAGCGCCGCGGGTTTGATCCGATCCTTGCCCGTCTCAACCAAATCAGCGCAATCTGCCATTGCGTCGACACAGCAGTTCCTGCAGCAGAGCCTGAATCGGATGATGCAGCAGATCGTGAAAGACAATACACGGTTCGATCGCGAAACGTCCTTTGGATTCCAACCTGACCGCCAAGAGCGATGGCGCAGGTCAGCGGACGGTGACCTGGCAGATCTCGCGGCCCATGCGGTGGAACTTGACCTGCGTCCTCGTGGAAAACCAGATCGGTAACAACAACCATCCCTCTCATGGTTCCATCTGACCGGAAAACAGGTCGCCACACATTTGATCCACTTCCTCCCACGTCATACATCTTCGCAAACGCCCGGCATCCTCCATCTGACGATTCCAGGGCTGGTCCATGAGTGCCACGGGGATCTCGAGCTCATCATGTAGCACACCCGCCACAGCAGCCGAGTCCTCCACCGCCAGATCGAAGCCAAGACCTGCGATCTGCTCCATGGGCATCGCTTCCACACCGTCTGTCATTTCCTGCAGACCACCATAGTTACCGTACTTGTCAGCGAAAATCAGGCGCGTGTGGGCGACTTTTCGATCCTGAAGCCAGCTGCGTGTCGCTGCAAAGGTCTGCGTAGGCCGCCCCGTCACAATCCACACCTCCACACCGACATCACTCCATCGCGACAGTTGCTCCACCGCGCCCGGACGTGAACGGTGCTGCTGCAGGACCTTGGGTTCATGGGCATAATGCATGAATTGCCGCAACTCTTGCTGATCGAGTCCGAGGCTAACCCCAAGATCCCATGAGGTAACATCCTCCAAGTCGACGTGACGACCGAAGTGTTGCTCGAGCAAAGCGAGCAGGTCAATCCCCGTGTCACAGATGACGTCATCGAGATCCACGTAGACCCGTTTTGGGGCTGCCATCATCATGGGTCTGCTCTTCATCTGGGTCCGCTCCTCATCTGGGCAACGCCGCGGTCAGCAATGAGATCTCCGTATCGCTCAGCGGTCGATGATAAACACGCAATTCGTCGATGGCGCCTCTCCACCTCTGATGGCCGTGGATCGCGCCAATCTGCGTCGCCATAGAGATGTCGTAACCAATACAGTGTTTCTCGGTTTCGTGCACCTCTTCTACAAGCAATCCATCCAGATAGACTCGCAGGTGACTGCCATCGTCCTGTTGCGAGAGGGTCACGGCAAGATGATACCAGCGATCCTGTGCATAACGGATCGTCTCGTCATCCCAGTCTGACTTGATACTCGAGCCTTGCGGAATGTCCTCAAACCCGACGTTTGTGAAGCGTCCTCCATAGAGCTGAAAACTCAGCGGATCGGTACCGCCACGCAGATCGCCACCCCCCAGGATCTGGGCGCCATTGTTGAGTTCATCGACACGAAAGAAGGCCGTCACCGATGCCTCACACAGTCCGTCCAGAAAGAAGGGAGAGGGCACATCGATCCACGTCGCTCCATCAAAATACGCTGCCTGGCCCACGATCCCGTCGATCGAACGTTCGCTACCTGAGACGAAACCGTCGTACCCGCCCTTGCTGCAGTCTGTGCCGATCTGGTGAGAATCATCGAAGCACCAGTGTGCGACGAGTCCTTTTTCGAGGGCGCTCGAACTGGCCTCTGCACCGGTCTTGTCGCTACCTTGCGACCCTGCGCAGCCCGTCAGGAGCAAGGCCACCAGGCCGAAGGTGAAGGTGAAGGGCGATGAGATCGCCCCTCGCAGAAAAATCGGCCTCACAAATCGCTGTCCAGGGGCGATCGAATCTGGAGAAAACTCTCGTGAGCCATACATCATCTGCCGTGTGTCCCCTTCATAGGCCGGACGATATGCGATTGGGTCAGAGGCGACAATATACATCCCCGATGAGTTCCTATACATCCCGGAGGCAATCATGGCGCGCGGCGCTGACCGCCGTGATCCTGTTGGGATGGTGCGTCCAGCCTGCCACGGCGACAGAGCCCTTCCAGGTGGCCGTTGTGCCATCCGACGATCCCGCCCTGACAACACCCGCGGACCGCACTGATTCGCTGACAACCTCGCAGATCGAGGCGATGGTGCGTCGTGCTGTCCAGTTGAGCGGCGGCCTGGCTCAGGTCGTTCCTGACACAGCTCGTCTGGTGGTTCTCAAGCCAAATGTTGGCGCACGCCCAAACACAGTGGGTGTCGTCACCGATGCCCGCGTCGTGCGTGCTGTCGCTCTGATCGTTCATGAGCAAGCACCCAATGCGCGCATATATATCGGTGCTGGCTCGGGCAGTTGGATATCCCCCGATCTCGTGGGGACCGTACCCGTGTCACTGCATTTCACCATCGACGAGAACCATCGTCGCCACATGTATGATGGTTTTGCCGCGGCCGGTCTGCGCCGGGTGGAGCGCGAACTGCAGGAGCGTGGCATCGACATCGAATGCTTCGATCTGAATTTCGATCGCGCCATCTTCTCCCGCGTTCCTGGAGGTGGGATGGCGGCCAGCAAATACGCCATTGCCGCCAGCATTCTCGACGCGGATGCATGGATTGATATCCCCGTCGCCAAAACCCACGGCGCCAAAATCACAGCGGCCATGAAGAACATGTATGGTCTGTTGCCCGGTCATATCTATGGCTGGAACAAAGGCCGTGGCACGGATGTGATGGAGGGTATCCCCCACACGCCGAGCATCGTCGATGAGTCCTTCGTCGATCTCATGCTGATCACGGAACCAGACTTTGTCGTCACCGATCTCATCCGCGGCTCGGAAGGTGGCGCCTTCAATGACACCTATCGGCGCAGCAACATCATTGTCGCCGCGCGAGATCCGATTGCGGCAGATCTGGTCACAGCCCGACTCATGGGTTTCAACCCCGACGATCTGGAATTCGCCGAATTGGCGGCGCGGCGTGGCCATGGCCCTGGCCAGTACTCGAATGTCGACGTCCGCGGCGCACTGGTGGAGCCCCTGGTCACCCGCTGGATCAAGGCCGGGAGCAGCTACGGCGGCGAGTGGCAGGAACAGGCCGACTACGGCAAATCACCGCGGCGCTGGTCTCTCTATGGTCCGGTCTCGAAAGATCATGCCTTCGACGACGTCGCCAGCCTGGCACCACGCCCCGGCCACGATGGTTGGTCCCAACCCGTCTGGTTTGGCCACGACCGCATCGACCTGGATGACCATTTCGACGATCCCATCCGCTGCGCCGTGTATGCGTGGACAGACTTCACCATGCCCGAGGATGGTGACGTGAGATTGTGGCTTGGTGCGGATGAAGGGATACAGGTATGGATCGACGGCGAAACTGTGTACAAGGTCGGCAGAGGATCCTCTCGCCGTCGTGGTCATCGACTCGGCCAGGTGCGCCTACCCTGGACACTGTCTGCGGGTGAACACCGACTCATCATTCGTGCAGATCAAGGTCGCGGCGCCTTCGAGTTCTCCTTCAACATCTGTGAACCCATCGATGATGTCCGTTATGCAGGCAACTCTTACCTGGGTCTCGATTATCATTTGCCGGGCACTGCCTCGACAGAGCTCGTCGTTGCTGCCACGGATCGCTGGGCCGATGAAGACCAGAACCAGAGCGACGGTGGCCCCCTGGAATTGTTCTTCGACCCCTCGGACGACGCCATGGTGCCTGACTCCCTCGTTCTGGTAGAACCACCTGCCGCGCCGGCCCGATCTGATTTCATCGGCGTTGCCACACAGCTGGCCCGGATCCTCGTCGCGCCGCCCGTGCTGGATGCCCTCGAACAGATGCCTTTTGGCATGACACCGATCGGCCTGGATGCCATCCTCGATGAATCGGTGGCACTCGACGAGAGGTATGGTCCCCGAATCGACGACCTACTGGACTGGGTCGGCATCGACTATTGGGGTTTCTATGGCCACGGCCCCGAAAAGACTCAGGCTGTGATTCGCGGTTTGCTGTCGCGCGGTCTGGTACCGATTCGTGGCCAGGATGGAGTCTTTGAGGCACTGATCGGGTATCGGCAATCGACGGACGACTTTGAGGTCCTCGTCTCCAACCAACACGCCACGACATGGCAATCGCTTCCCCACTGGTGGTCGAACCCGTGGGAAGGCACCTCAGTGGGGAACGCCCTCTTCTATACCACCGCCATAGGCCAACCGGCTGTTCAGCAGGCACTGATCGATTCCTTCGCTCACGTCGCTGTTGCTATGGCCCGACGTACGACGTTGCAGACGGAAGATCCCTTGCGTGGTGCCGTCACGTTTTCGGCCGGTCTGGCAGCATGGGATGAGAGTGTCGTGATCTGGGAACGAATGCCCCTATCCGCCTCATGGGGCGCAAAGGGACGAAATCGGCAATTGCTCTCCTGGTTGCGCCGCCGCCATCTGCAACCATTGGCGCAGCAGCGTGAAACGGCGGCGGCCCTTTTTGCCTGGGCAGCAACCCAGGCGGCAGACCAGGAGCGCCGGCACGATCTGTCCACAGCTGCCGAAGGCTACGCCTCCACGGCGAGCGTTCTACGCGACCTGGGACATCGCCTGCCACAGAACCCATGGGGTCTGCTGTTGGACAGCGACGGCGAACGATTGCTTCACCTTGAATCGACACGCGGTCTCATGGCGCAGGCACGCAGCCACGAGCGGCGCGCCGTCGCCGCCCTGGCCCATCTGTTGCGTCAGGAGCCTCTACCGGAAATCCGTATCGATCCCCTCGCCTCAGCTGCGCAACGGCAGAAGCTTGCCACAATTCGTGCTGCCGGCGGCATGGGCGTGCACTACGTGACGCTGCGCGGCGAGACTGCCAAGATCCAGGATTTCAAATCGACGGCTGATCGCCTCTTGCAGATCGAAGTACATAGCCCGATCCCTGACCAAGCAGGCTGGCGGATCGAAATGCAGCACGTGCGCGGGCTCGGTGCGTATCGTGTCGTCCAGCGACCCACTGCCGACAATGGTTGGCGCCTGGAGGTCCGCGTGCAGGACGACAACCGTGCCTGGGCCACGGAGGGTCTCGAGCTCGTGTTATGGGCCATACGCGAATCTTGATCTTTACCCGATTCTTGACCTTCAAACGGGCACCTCTACATTCAACACCAGGGTTTTCGAAGACTTACAGGCCCGACACGGGCAAGGAAATAGAATGGTCACCATCAGCGATACGGCGGCAGTCAAGATTGTCGAGCTCATTGAGAAGAGCCCGAACCCCGTAAAGGGATTGCGCATCGCCGCCAGCAGTGTCTCCCCCCTCAAGGTCGACTTCCGCATGGCTTTCATCGGCGACACAGAGGATACCGAGTCAGATCAGGCGATCCCTTTCGAGGGATTTACCGTGTTTGTAGACAACGACAGTTCCGAACTCGTCGAGCAGGCAACCGTCGATTTTGTCGAAGGGTTGATGGGATCAGGCTTCAAGATCGAGCGCCCACGCGCCCTGCCAGAGGGAGTGGATGGCTCCGTCGTCGAACGGGTGCAGCAAGTTCTCGACGAGAAGATCAATCCCGGCGTCGCCGCCCACGGTGGACGGATCTCGCTGATCGATGTGAAAGACAAAACCGTGTTTGTCCAGCTCGAGGGCGGCTGCCAGGGCTGTGGCATGGCCGAGGTGACACTCAAGCAGGGGATCGAGGTCGCCATTAAGGAAGCAGTGCCCGAGATCGAAGAGATCTTGGATGTGACCGAACATGCCGATGGTCGAAACCCGTACTATCAGGCGCCAGCATAATCTCGATCGAGCCTTGATCAGCATTCCCTGTTCAGGGGCGGAAACGCAGTGCGGATCCGCCCCTTCCTTTTTCCTGATGAATCTGCCACACAATGACCGATATGCTTACTGTTGAGGCGGCACGAACCGCCGTCCTCGAACGAATACACGCGCTGGGCGACGAGCAGGTCCCTCTCGCCGACGCCCTTGATCGCCATCTGGCCAACGATGTCGCCGCCATTGCTGACAATCCACCCCATGACAATTCCGCCATGGACGGCTATGCCGTGCGCTTCGCCGACACGGCCACCGCCAGTGGATCGACACCGATACGCCTGCAGGTCATCGAAGACATCCCTGCCGGCACGGTGCCGCAGCGTAAGGTCAGCACCGGTCAGGCAAGTAGAATCATGACCGGTGCGCCGGTGCCGGAGGGAGCGGACACGGTCATTCGCGTCGAGGACACACGCTCAGAAGACGACTGGGTCGAGATCCTCGAGCCGGAGGATGGCGTCGGCGAGAATATCCGTGGACAGGGTGACGATATGAAGTCCGGTGAGGTATTGCTGCGGGCCGGGGATCTCGTCGGCCCAGGAGAAATTGGCGTCCTGGCGACGGCGCAACATGCCAACCTGACCGTCACTCGCCGGCCCACCATCGCCATTCTGAGTTCAGGAGATGAGTTGGTGGAGGTCGGCGAGCCACTCGGACCCGGACAGATCATCAATAGCAACACACCTGCCCTCGCCGCGATGGCCCGAGCCTGTGGCGCCGAGCCGGTGGTGCTGCCTGTCGCCCGCGACACCGAAGAAGCCATCCGTGCCAGCATTGTCAGTGCCCTCTCCTGCGATTTCATCGTCTCCTCCGGTGGCGTCTCCGTAGGCGAGTATGATTATGTGAAGAAGGTCCTGACCGATCTTGGTGCCGAGCAGGTTCTGTGGCGCGTGGCGATGAAGCCTGGCAAGCCCTTGTTCTTCTGCCTGCTGCAGGAGACACCCTACTTCGGCCTTCCAGGAAACCCCGTGTCCAGCCTTGTGTCCTTCCTGCAATTCGTACGACCCGCAATTCGCAAGGCGAGCGGCCTCGCCGCCAGCCAGTGGGAATTGCCAACGACTGTGGCGTATATGGAGCATGATGTGGACAATCGTGGCGATCGCCGCAGCTTTCTGCGGGCGCGCCTCGCATGGGACAACCAGGGCCGACTGCAGGCCTCTACGGCTCATCGCGCCCAGGGCTCGCACATGATCACCTCCATGCTCGGCGCCAATGGTTTTGTCGTGTTGGCACCGGAGGAGCGTGTCGCCGTCGGTGGCGCCGTGACCGTGCAGATCGTTGCAGATCTGGGCTCGGCAGCGGCAGGGTGATGGATTCGCCGCAGCATTCGGCCACGCAGATCCTGCTGGAAGAACCCTTCCGCGTCATGTTCCCAGTGGGCGTCCTGGCGACCCTGCTGGGCGTCGTGCCATGGCTGACATTCGCCCTTGGTTGGACCCAGCCCCCGTCGAGTTACAGTCACGGGATGCTACAGATTCAGTGTTTTGAGGCCTCCTTTGCGACGGGCTTCCTGATGACGGCGCTGCCTCGCTTCCTCGAAACGACCCCCACCCGATGGTGGGAACTGCTACTTGGCGTGTGCCTGGCACTGGCTATGACTCTCGCCCTGGCGACACAGAATCTGCGCCTGGGTCAGTGGCTATTTCTCGCACTCTTGGTGCATATGCTGATGTTCGGCGCCAGACGCCTGCGCACACGTGGCGACGATCCACCGCCTTTCTTTGCCTTTCTTCCCATCGGCCTGACAGCAGGCCTCGTCGGCTCCGTCGCCATCCTTCGACCCATCGAGAGCTTGCCTCGATTGGGAGAGAATCTGATACAACAGGGTATCCTGCTGTGTCTCGTGCTGGCTGTGGGTAGCCATCTGGGTCCACGTCTTCTCTATGGCCACCGCGGCTTCCCGGAGACAACGACGCCAGCCGCCCACCGTCGTGCTGCGGGCCTGTTCCTGTTGGGATTGCTGCTGCTTGTGAGTTTCTTCATCGAGGCAGCCGGTGCACGGCAGGCAGGGCTGATTCTGCGAGCGACAATTGTGACGGGGTATCTGCTCACAGTTTTACGCATCTATCGCGTACCGACAACCAATTTGCTGCATGTGCATTTGCTACGGCTGTCGTTTGTCATGCTCCTCCTCGGCCTATGGGTGGCTGCCATCGCACCGCCCCCCCACCAAATAGCGTCCTTGCACCTCACCTTCGTCGGTGGGTTGGGATTGATGACCTTCGTCATCGCCAGTCGCGTCGTCATTGGACACACAGGATTCGAGGATCTCTGGCAGAGCCACCGGGCGGCCCTCGTGATCCCTCTGTCGCTGATCGCCTTGGCCACGCCACTGCGACTGGCAGCGGACGCCCTCCCCGATCACTACACTGCCTGGTTAGGCGCCAGTAGCGCCGCATGGGTCGGGGGTGTAGCCCTCTGGGGAGTCATCTTTGTACCAAAAATGTCACCACGTCACGTGGCAGATGACTAAGCAGCCAATTGCCACAGACCCCTCGTCTGCGGAATATTACGACGACAGACAACCACTACACCTTATGGATCTCAACACCTTCATGATGCAGGAGCGAGCAGACGATGAGTGAAGTTTATCCCCCGCCCGCCGCCGCCAGCGCCACGGCTCACGTCAAAAGCCATGCGGACTATCTGGCTGAGTACGAGAGTTCGATCGCTGACCCGGAGGCTTATTGGGCTGCCCAGGCGGAGCAGTTCACGTGGTTCGAGAAGTGGGACACTGTTCGTCGCTACAACTACGACATGGACAAAGGCCCCGTTTCGATTGAATGGTTCGTCAACGGCAAGACAAATATCACGACCAATTGTCTGGATCGGCACCTTGAAACGCGAGCTGATCAGACGGCCATCATCTGGGAGGGCAACCGCCCGGACGAAGATTCGACCCTGACCTACCGCGAGTTGCACGAGCAGGTATGTAAATTCGCCAATGTGCTCAAGTCGCGGGGCGTGAAGAAGGGCGATCGCGTCTCCATCTACATGCCAATGATCCCCGAGCTCGCAGTTGCCATGTTGTCTTGTGCGCGTATTGGCGCCATGCACTCTATCGTCTTCGGTGGATTTTCCTCCGACGCCCTGGGTGATCGGATCGCTGATGCCACGTGTACGACGTTGATCACGTGCAATGGCAACTATCGCGGCGACAAGCCGGTTCTGCTCAAGCCGAATGCCGACGAGGCAATGGCCGCTGCCGAGAAACTGATGGGGCAGCCCGTGCAGACCTGTATTGTCGTGGAGCGCACGAAGGCTGAGGGCGAGTTCGCCTGCGAAATGCAGGAAGGCCGCGACATCTGGTGGCACGAAGCGATGGCCGGCGCCTCCGCAGAGTGTGAGGCCGAGCCGATGGATGCTGAGGATCCCCTCTTCATCCTCTACACATCCGGCTCGACAGGACAGCCAAAGGGTGTGCAGCACACAGTGGGCGGCTACATGGTCTATACCGCCACAACGCACAAATACGTTTTCGACTACCACGACGGCGACATCTACTTCTGTGCCGCCGACATCGGTTGGGTCACAGGACACTCCTACATCGTCTATGGCCCGTTGGCCAACGGCGCAACGACGATGATGTTCGAGGGGATTCCGACATTTCCCAATCCCGATCGTTATTGGCAGATCATCGAGAAGTGGAATGTGACACAATTCTACACAGCACCCACAGCAATCCGTGCCATTGCGGCTGCTGGGGAAGAATGGC